>Ga0310811_10000455_pt1 | contig 54425 bp, 38 predicted proteins | sample YCmetagenome_FD_207642 | JGI IMG/M metagenome (GOLD analysis project Ga0310811, IMG submission 207642) | Soil microbial communities from experimental microcosm in Duke University, North Carolina, United States - YC | ecosystem: Engineered > Artificial ecosystem > Soil microcosm > Unclassified ... | reverse complement strand
AGTTATGTCAAGTGTATAATTTTCTTCAAGACGTTTTTTGATCTCGTCTTTCGACAAGTTAGACAGGCCATTGTTGCCCGAAACGTACACTTCTATCCTGGGTTCTTCACCTGAAGCGCCACTTACCGAAATGCTGCCGCCCGATGTGGAAACATATACATTCTTGATACCTGCATTGCTCAGCGATTTGGTTAGGTACGGGGTTTTGTTATCCTGCGCTAAGGTTGTTAACCCCTGGCATGCTGCTATAAAGAGAATTAAATATTTTTTCATGATCCTATGGTTTATTATTGATTTGTTTATCTGTTAGTTGAAGCGAACACTTACATTTCCATTTGCCGAAACGTCGACCGGAGATCCACCGCCATTAACTGTGCCGTGCACATGTTCTTTATCCCAATCACCTTTAAATCCGCTAAATTGACTTTGTTCTACCTTATCGCCGCGCAGGTTAAGATCGAGCCCCTGTTTTGCGGGCAGCTCCACCTCTACATTGCCGGCGCTGCTGCTTAACCGGAGGTATTTGCCTACATGTTTCATTTCGGCCGATAAACTGCCACCGCTGGTGTTAGCCTGTAAGGCGCAGTCCATGTTCCTTAGGTCGATGCCTCCGCCGCTGGTGCCGGTAACCAATTCACCTTCGATATTATTACCCCTGATGCCGCCGCCGCTGGTGTGTGCATCAATATCTCCTTTCAGATCATCCAGTTCAAGGCCGCCGCCTGATGTCACCAGGTGTATTTTTCCGTTGCAGCCCCTGGCAGTTATACCTCCGCCGCTTGTGTTCAGGTCAATGTCGTTGTCCGAATTTGTAACCCTGATGCCGCCGCCTGACGTTCTGCCGCGTATAACACCACTTAAGCGGTCGATATTTAACCCGCCGCCGCTTGTTTTAAAGGTTTCATTTCCTTTAAGGTTATCCAGGCTAATGCCGCCGCCGCTCGTCTGAAGATCGGTCGAAACATTTTGCGGAACATATATTTTGAAGGAGATACTAATTCCGTTGTTCCAGTTGTGAAACTCGTGCCTTGTTTTCACAACAGCCTTCAGATCATGCCCATTAACATCAATGCTCATTTCGTAATCTTCGGCTAATTTCTTCTCGATCTCAGCCTTTGAAAGGTCATGATTGTTGTTCCCCCTGATATACACTTCGATACGCGGCGCTTCACCGCTTCTGCCGCTTACCAGTATTCCTCCTGCCGAAGTGCTTACCTCCACATGGCTGATAGCATCATTGGCTAATGATTTGGTCATATAGGGAGTTTTGTCGTCCTGCGCCAAAGCGAATGTGGTTTGGCAGGCGACGATAAATAGTGTTAAAAAGGTTTTCATTGCTTTTTGAGTTGTTTATATCTATCAGACAGTAATTCCTTTAAATACGTTGCACGCAGTTCGTATTTATTTTATTCAGACCTTAAACTTTTCACCGGGTTTGCGGTGGCTGATTTTATAGTCTGGTAACTGATGGTTATGATAGCTATCAGTATCGCACCCAAACCTGATAAGGCAAAGAGCCACCAACTAAGCGTTATTTTGTAAGCATAATTTTGCAGCCATTTATTAGCAAAATACCAGGCAACGGGAGAGGCGACTATAATAGAGATCAAAATCAGTTTAATAAAGTCTTTAGATAGTGTAACTGATATAGCTGATACAGAAGCACCTAATACTTTTCGTATACCGATCTCTTTTATTTTCATTTCGGCGATGAAAGTTGTTAAACCGAATAATCCCAATGCAGCCAGCGTTAGTATCAGGAAGCTGAACGTAGCGAACATTTGCTGCAATTTTTGTTCAGCGGCATATTGCTTATTAAGCTCCTGGTCTACCCATGCGTAGTCAAATACTTTATCCGGGAAGAAATGCTGCCAGGCCTTGTAAAGTTTTGTCAGGACAGCTTTCTCTGACCCGGGTTGAATTCGCATCAGCATACTTCCGTAGCGCATACTTTTGGACGCGCTGATAAATACCGGCTTCATATCCTCTTTCAGCGACTCATTGTTGAAATTATTGATAATTCCAACTGGAGTGCCAGTCGCGCCTTTAACAGTTTGTCCAAGCGTTTTTATAGAAAACATTTTTGCCGTGTAAGCAGATATAAGCATAGATTGATCAATCCTGGCTGAATCCAGCTTATTCCCGCCTTTCGCCATTAGTGAATCGGCGTTTATGGCATCCTTGCTAAATTTGGGGTCAAGCAGACGCCCCTTCAACAGGTGAAATTTCATAGTATTCACAAAATCAAAATCAGCATTGATATACCAAACCTTCAATTTGTTACCTTTCTGAGTCGGATCGTCCGCGTTAAGCGTCATATATCCGCCACCGCCGCTTTCGGGATACCAGGTTGCTATGCTTGCATTTTCAACACCCGGAATGGATAATACCTGGTGTTTAAAAGCGTTGCCTTTTCCATTCCAATCTAAATCGCTGAAACGAAGCAGGTTATTTTTATCATAACCCAAATCCTTATTGTCCATAAAGTGCAGCTGCTTTTGTACAATGATAGTAACCGTAAGGACGGCCACAGATATAGTGAACTGAATGACCACGAGCGCCTTTCTGAGAAAATTGCTGCCAACGTGCTCACTAATCTTCCCTTTCAACGTCGAAATTGGGTTTTGCGCTGAAACTAATAAGGCTGGATATATGCCTGTAAGCACACTAACAATCAGCATAATACCGCAGGTTATACCAAACAATAAAATATTATTTTGCAGCGTAATGGTTAACGGGTGACCGAGATAGGTTTCAACAGGTTTCAAAAACGCTATGTATAGAAACATACTTAACCCAAATGAGATGCAGAAAAACAATAGGGATTCGAAAAGGAATTGTGCTATCAGTTCGCGCCTGTCGGCGCCCAGGACCTTGCGTATACCTGCTTCGCGAACGCGTTTTAAAGCGCGCGCAGTTGTAAGGTTCACAAAATTAATACACGCTATAAGCAGCAGGAATATTGCTACGCCCGAAAAGATATATACATTTTTAATATCACCTTTAACATCTCCGCCTCCCGACAGATCAGCTGACCTGAGATAAATATCCTTCATGGGTTGAAGGCTAACTGAATAATGCATCTCCTTATTAGCGAAATAACCAGCGATCCATTTATTGGCCTTGCTTTGTAATACTTTTGCGGATGCCCCTGGTTTCAGTAATAGGTATTGCTCTGCATAAGTGCCGTAACCTTCAGCATGCACAATATCATCATCCGGCCTCATTTGGCCTATCGTAAGTATGTCCGCCCGCAGCGTGGAATTCGCAGGGATATCTTTTATAACGCCGGTTATCATATAACTGACAGGTTTACCAAACTCTGGCAGATCGACAACTATTTTCCCTACGGGGTCTGAATTGGGGAAATATAGTTTCCTGACTTTTTCGGATATGACCATGTTGTCATAGCCTTTAACAAACACTTGTGGTTTACCTTCAACCACATCAAAGTTCAGAACATCCCAAACAGATGGCTCGGCCGATAATGTATGAATTTTAACACCGTCTTTATCGCTCCCCATTTTAAAGCGCTGGTTCGCGGTGTGCATGCGGCAATATTCCTCCACTTCGGGGAAAGTCTTTTTAAAGGTCGGTCCCAGGCCGGTAAAGCTTTGCGGGAACTGCTGAATAGCATTTTTGCTGCTTTGGTCAATGCTAATGATACGATAAATATTGTCTGCGTTTTTCCATTGATGATCGTACGACAGATCGTCCAAAACAACCGTTGCTACCAGCAAACAGGCTGTAAGGCCGATAGTAAGGCCTGCGATATTTATCAACGAATAAAGTTTATTGCGTTGAATATTTCTGAGCGCGATCTTAAAATAGTTTTTTATCATAACTTAAAATTGCTTGTTAATTGGCCACCTTTTGCAGCAATTTTATTCACTTCGCAAACTCTTCACCGGGTTTGCCGTAGCCGCTTTAATTGCCTGGAAGCTGATGGTTATCAATGCAATTACTATAGAAACTATTGCAGCAGTGAAAAATATGATCCATGAAAGATCAATGCGGTAAGCAAAGTCCTTTAACCACTCGTGCATGGCCCACACCGCAAGCGGTATAGCGATGATATTGGCGATCAGTACCAGCTTAAGGAAATTTATTGATAATAACACTACTATGCGCTGCACAGATGCCCCCAATACCTTCCGTACACCGATCTCTTTCACTCGTTTTTCAGCGGAATACGAAGCTAAGCCAAACAGGCCGAGGCAGGATATAAATATCGCGAGCCCCGAAAGTATTCCTACGATCTGGCTTTTCTGGCTGTCAGCTTTATAAACTTCGTTAAAATGATCGTCAAGAAACTGGTAATCTATCGGGCTGTCCGGGTTAATACTATTCCATTTCGATTTGATAAATGCAATTGCTTCGGCGGTACGGGCCCCGTTTATTTTAACCGACACATTGCCAAAACCAAATTTCCGGGCGCTGATCATAAACAGCGGCTCAACTTTGTAATGCAATGAGTTGAAATTGAAATTTTTGGCGATGCCGACGATCGTTCCCAACGAATCAAAACCAAAATGCTCACCTACCAGGGATGATAATGATCGTTTAGGGTGATCTTTTAACAGTTCGCGCCCAAGGGATTCATTTACAATATATTGCTTTGCGTCCATCGCCGTATCGCCCGAGAAATTATTACCGTAAAGCAGTTTCATATTATATAATGAGAGGTAATTACTGTCAACCACCAGCAGCGTCGTGCCCAGGTCCTGCCGCGGCCCGTCGTGCGGACGGAACGTTACACCGGTCTGATCGAGATGGCTGCCCAGGATGTCCTGCGATGCGGTAACACCCTGTACCAATGTATTGCCCGAAAGTGCATTTTTAAATTTATCGTAGTTTTTATAAGTGATGCCGTCCAGTTTCACGTTAACAATCTGGTCGCGGTTATAGCCGGGGTCCTGTTTCTGCATGAAATTCAGCTGCCGCAACACGAACACGGTAGCTATCATCAGGAATATAGCGCTTGAGAACTGTGTCACCACCAGCACATTTCTCATAAGTCCTTTATTTTTCCCTACCTGTATAGAGCCTTTCAGCACCGTAACGGCCCTAAAAGAGGATAGATAAATAGCAGGATAAATCCCCGACAGAAGGCCAACGAGTATGGTGCCCCCAAAAACAGTACCTAACACTCCAAAATTATTAAACACGTTTAAGGTAATGTCCCTTTCGCTTAGGTTGTTGATATAAGGCAATGATAATTCGACAAGAATTACAGCAAAAACCAGCGAAATAAGTGAGATCAGCACCGTTTCGCTCAGGAACTGTGCGGCCAACTGGAAACGGTACGCTCCAATCGATTTTCGTATGCCCACCTCTTTCGCACGCTCCACCGATCTCGCGGTTGAAAGGTTAATAAAATTAACACAGGCGATCACCAGCACGATGAGCGCGATAATGGCAAAAAGATTGGTGGTTTTTTTATCAAACTTTTGAAAATTGATATAATCCAGGCCTATATCTGCCGCGCCGGCATGAACATCCTTGTACTTTAGCAGGAACAACTGATAATACTTCCAGCCATCGCCTTTCAGGTATTTTTTCAGGTAAGCCGGGAATTTGGCCTCCATGGCTGCCTGGTTTGTTCCGGGAGCGAGCACAAAATAGGTATCAAGCCAGTTGCCGCCCCAATTTTTATACATATCAGGGTTAATTATTGTATTGAACGAAAGCAAAGCATCGAACTGTAGCTGAGAGTTTTTTGGAACATTGGCCAAAACGCCCGTCACTACAAAAGTGGTGGTATCATTGCTGTAATGCGTTATGGTTTTCCCTATCGGGTCTTCGTCGCCAAAAAGTTTATGTGCCGTTTCTTCGGTAATCATAGCCGAATGAGGTTTCAGCAATCCCGTCAGTTTATCGCCTTTGATAACCTGGAAGTTGAATATCTTCAGAAAGGTGGAATCCACAAAAAATGCCTGCGGCAGGAATATTTTTTTATCCTTTTCCGTCATTTGGTATTTCTGCCGCCACGATATCCTGGTAAAGGTCTTTATCTCGGGAAACTCCTGCTGCAGCGTAGGCCCCATCGGAAACATGGATAAAGCCACCTTTTGCTTGGCGCCTTCACTACCGATAGTTTGAACTTCGTTAAGGCGGTAGATATTTTGTGTCTGGAAGTTATCAAAGCTTTTTTCGTAGTGAACAAAAAGCATGATAACGATACAAGCCGCCATACCTACAGCCAGGCCGATAATATTAATGGCCGAAAAAACCCGGTTCTTCCACAGATTGCGCCAGGCTACTTTGAGATAATTTTTTATCATGGTAATTGGTTCATTGGTTTAATTGTTCAATAGTTTATTGACGACCTGATCACTAATCATAAGTTAATTAATCTCTGATCATTCGCTTCTCAAGCTCTTCACAGGGTTGGCAAGGGCTGCCTTTATTGCCTGGAAACTGATTGTAATGAACGCTATCAATAAAGCCGATACACCCGCCAGTACAAATACCCACCATTGAATGGATGTTTTATACACATAATCCTGCAGCCATTTGTTCATAGCATACCACGCAATCGGTGTAGCTATCACCAGCGATAGCATCACCAGTAACAGGAAGTCCCCGGACAACATCATGGTGATGTTAGAAACACTCGCCCCCAAAACTTTCCGTATACCTATTTCTTTCACCTTTACTTGCGCGGTATAGGTAGCAAGGCCAAATAACCCGAGGCATGATATAAAAATGGCTATCCCTGCAAATACGCAGAAAAGCATACCAGAACGCTGATCAGTTTTGTACATCGAATCATAATCCTGGTCCATAAAGCTATATTCAAAAGGAAAACCGGGATTATATTTCGCCCACACTTTTTTAGCGGCTTCAACAGCAAGCGGCGCATCTTTCCCGCTTGTTTTAACAAACATCTTCCAGCAGGAAGGCTGGTAGACAAAAATTGCGGGTTCGATCTTCTGTTTAAGCGATGCCATATGAAAATCTTTAACAACACCTATAATGGTTCCGCGTCTATCGTGCAGACTGAACATTTTGCCTACGGGGTCTTTTATACCCGCCTCTCTTACTGCTGTTTCATTCAGTATATAATGCACCGAATCACTTGCCATACCGGTAAAGGTCCCGCCCGCTGCCATCTTCAATTTGAAGAAGCTTATGTAGTATTTATCGATATACATCGGGTGGATCAGGAACGATTCTTTTGGATTCTTGCCATCCCAATTGGTATCTGATGTGGTGTTATCTGCAAGCATGATGTTCCCTGCCCCGCTGGCTATATTATGAATGCCCGGCTTATTTAGCAGCTCGGTCCGCAGAGCCTCATAGTTTTTTTGCATACCACCCATACCGAAGGCGAACACGTAAGATTTGTCGTAGCCCAATTCCTTTTCGCGGATGTATTTTAGCTGGCTATTGATAACCAGCGTACTGATAATAAGGCCGATTGAAAATATGAATTGAGTAACTACCAGGCCCTTGCGAAACAGCGTATTACCCACTCCAAGAGAAAGCTTGCCCTTGAGCGCGTTGATAGGTTTGAACGACGAAAGCAGTAAAGCCGGGTATATGCTGGATGCCGCTAATGTGCCTATAACCGTAAACCCTATCACTTTCCATACACCCGGATCAAGCAAATTAAACTGCATTTGCTTGCCCGAAAGGTCGTTGTAAAATGGCATTAACGTTTTTACCATAAAAAATGCCAGCGCCAGGGCTATAGAAAAGAATAATGAAGTTTCGATAATAAATTGTGCGAACAGCTGCATTCTTTCGGCCCCGATGATTTTGCGTACGCTCACTTCTTTTGAGCGCAGCATGGCCCTTGCGGTCGATAGGTTCACATAGTTGATACAGGCTATCAATAGTATCAGTACCGCTACAATAAGGAATATCCGAACCGTTTGCATACCCGATTCGGTACCATCAGCATGGTAAAGGTGCAACCGGGTAAGCGGCTGCAACAGGTATTTCACCTTTGAGGCATCTTCGCCGGGCTGATTGCGGATGTGGATCGCCGTCAGTTTATCCTGCACCGATTTGAGCGAAACATTGGGCTGTAATTGCAAAAGTGTTGTGGCATAATAATCGCCCCAGTCTCCATCCATTGATTTCCAATAATCTGTGGGAGAATATGAACTTGCTTTAAGATCTATGGAAAATAAAACATCCGCCTTAAACGTCGAATTTTGCGGGAAATCGGCAAGTACCCCGCTCACTATAAAGTTGTCTCTATTATCGCCTTTTAACACTTTGCCAATTGGATCGGCATTGCCAAAGAACCGTTTAGCCGTAGTTTCTGTTATAACGATAGACTGTTGATTGGGAAACGGCCGGTTCACATTACCTTTAAGCAATCTGAAATCCAATACCTTAAAAAAAGAAGGATCAACATAATACATGCCGTTATCCCCTGGTTTTAGTGCTTTGTCCTGGTACTGGAAAATGCTGTAGCCATAATAGCCAACCATTCGCACTGCCGCCTTCACTCCCGGTACTTCGCGCAGGGCATACGTTGCGATGGGCGGCTGTACGCCGGTCCATATTTGTTTGGAGGTACCGGTGCCTATCTGCGCATTTACCTGGTAAAGCTGGGGCGCCCTGGTATGAAAAGTATCGAAACTTAGTTCATCACTCACCCATAGTAAAATGAGCAATCCAACACTAAGGCCTACGGTGAGCCCTGTTATGTTGATGAACGCGTAAAATTTGTTCTTTAAAATGTTACGCCAGGCGGTTTTAAAGTAGTTTCTGAACATATTTATAGATGCTTATTTATTTATTCAATTACCAATTCAGCTTTTTAGCTACACTAAGTGTTCACGCCACCGCCGCTTGCCAAACTTAAAATACAATTAAAAAACTGTTAATCAATTAATTGCATTTGTAAAACCTCAAAAAGTGCCCCATTTTTGCATTTTCCGTGAACACCTGTTTTACCCCGCCCATCAACTAATAACCAATCACAAGTCAACTAATCACTAATCACTCACTTCTCAAACTCTGCACCGGATTGGCCAAAGCAGCCTTTAGCGACTTAAAGCTGACGGTTATAAGTGCTATCGCAAACGTTATTGCGGCTGCCAAAACAAATATCCACCACGACAATGGCGTACGGTAAGCAAAATTTTGCAGCCAGCTGTGCATGGCATAGTAGCCTACCGGAATAGCTATCCACGTCGCAATCATTACCGGCTTCAGCAGGTCTTTTGAAAGCAGCAGCAGGATATTAGGTACCGATGAACCCAGTACTTTCCTTACACCTATCTCCTTAGTGCGTTTTGCAGCAGTGAACGACGCCAAACCGAACAGGCCCAGGCAGGCTATAAAAATGGCCAGGCCCGAAAATATGCTCAATATGGTTTGCTGCCGCAGATCGGCTTTGTAAGTGGTATCAAATTTCTGATCGAGAAAAGTATATTCAAACGGGTACACCGGCGCCACCTGTGCGTAAACCTTCTTAATATCATCGAGCGAAGAAGCTATGTTGCCTGGCTTTAACTTAATAACGGCCACTCTCCTGTCTTCGGACGGCGAAATGATCAGCGCGTCCATATTTTCTTTAAGCGACAGGAAATTAAAATCGCTTACCACACCAATTATCCTTCTCTTATGATCGTCGCGAATTGTGTTTCTTATCCATTTGCCTACGGCTTGTTCAGGGCTGAAGCCAAGCTTTTTTGCAGCGGTAGCATTTATCAATACCGAGTTCAAGGTATCGGTTGCAAATTGCGGCGAGAAATCGCGACCGGCAATTATCTTCAATCCAAGGGTTTTAACATATTCAAAATCGGCAAATTCCGAACGCTCCTTTAAAATATCCTGGTGCCCCTCCGCTTCATACGCCTGTACATCAAAAAAGCCCCCTGGCTCGCCCGACATAAGCGACACGGAAGCGATGCCAGGTTTATTCTGCAGCTCGGTTTTAAATAGATTACGATGATCGTAAATATCGGCATTATCTATTTGCACTACCACGCTCTGTGCCTGGTCGTAACCCAGCGATTTGTTTTTAACAAAGTGCATTTGGTTCATGATCACCATGGTGCCAATGATCAGGAAAACGGAGATGCTAAATTGTACCACAACCAGTGCCTGCCTGAAAAAAGAGCCGCCCTTACCCAAGCGCAATTTGCCCTTTAATGCCTCTATAGGCGAAAAAGCCGAGAGAAAAAAAGCCGGGTAACTCCCCGCTAAAAACCCAACAACAAGGATAACACCGCCCAGGAAAGTATAAATGGGCCACGAATTCCAGGCGACGGTCAGGTTGTAGCCAAGTATGTTATTATAAGTTGGCAGCAGGGCCAGCAGCAGCCCGATGGAAAGGATACAGGAAATAACAGATAGTAAAATAGATTCGCCTATAAACTGTGATACCAGGTGATTGCGCAGCGCTCCTAAAACTTTACGCAGGCCCACTTCTTTTGAACGTTCCACGGCACGCAGCGTAGCCAGGTTTGTAAAATTGATACAGGCAATAAGCATGATGAGTACGGCAATGGAAATAAATATATAAACCACCGTTTTGTCACCATGCTTTACGTTATCAAACGCCGACGAGGGTTCAAAGTATATATCGGGCAATGCAGTCAGCATAAGGTCCTGGTGTAAACCATATTGCGCCATCTCCTTACCCATATATTTGTCCAGGAATTGGGGAAACTTAGCCTCCAGCTTTGCAACATCGGTATTGGGGTTTAGCAGTACATAAGTGAACAGGAAGTTATTGATCCATATTTTGCCATTCGCCCTGTCCGGGAAGCTGGAAAGCGTGTTCACCATATCAAAATCCATGTGGGTATTGGAAGGAGGATTTTTGCAAACGCCGGTTACCTTCATCGGCAGGGTCTTATCAAAGGATATGATTTTACCCATCGCATTGTCAACCGTCCCGAAATATTTTTCCGCGATCCTTTGAGTCAGCACTACGCTCCCCGGGTCTTTAAGCGCCGTGGCTGCATCGCCCCTCAACAGTGGGAATGAAAACATGGTAAAGAAACCATCGTCGGTTGTGTAAACCTTGCGTTCGTCAAATGCCTTATCGCCAAAAGATACCAGGAAATTCGCGGTCCAAACGCGTACCGCCATCTTGATATCAGCCGGATAGTCGGTTAACAAAGCCTGTGCATAAGGTGCAGAAAGATAAGGGACACGGGCTTTCTCCTTATCAAAACCGCGCATTACCCGGTATACCTGTTTCTCGTTTTTATGAAAGCGATCAACACTGAACTCGTTCATGATATACAGGAATATCATCAGGCAAACGGTAATGCCGATGGTTAAACCTAAAATATGGATAAGTGAAAAAACCTTGTTCTTGTACAGGTTTCGCCAGGCGATCTTGATATAGTTGCGTATCATAACAATATTTTAAACCTATCGCCTAAAATAGATACCAAACATTAAATGCGTTGATTTGCAACTATTTACAAAATCAACGCACTCAAAAATGTCCGTTTGTGTAACACCGTATTGTTCGGTTATGATACAGTAGTGAATGGTGAATAGTCAATTGTGAGTAATATATTATTCACTATTCACTATTGACTATTCACCATTTCACTCACTCCTCAAACTCTTTACCGGATTAGCTACCGCTGCCTTAATGGTTTGAAAACTGATGGTTATCAGTGATATTAAAATAGTTACTATGGCGGCTGTAACAAATACCCATATACTTATCGGTATACGGTATGTGTAGCCAATAAGCCATTTATCCATAAAATACCAGGCTATCGGCGAAGCGATGAAGAAAGATATCATCACAAGTTTCAGAAAGTCCTTAGAAAGCAGCGCGGTTATTCCGGTTACCGATGCTCCCAAAACTTTGCGCACGCCTATTTCTTTTATCCTGTTTTGCGCCATATAAGCGGCCAGCCCGAACAATCCCAGGCATGAAATGATAATGGTTAAACCGGAGAACAAACCTGCCAATGTCTGCGTACGCTGCTCATCGCCAAATTTCTTCGCGTAATCCTGGTCGATAAAATTGTATTCAAAAGGATATTCGGGGTTATATTTTTTAAATACTGCCTCGGCTCTTTTCAGGCTTTCGGCTGTGGAATTGGCGTTATTCAGCCTGAAATGGATCACATTGAACCAAGAATTTGGCCCCTGTATAACCATGTTTTTTGTTGGTTCATAAGGCGAGTGAAGGATAAAATCTTTAACCACGCCTACAATATGTAGCTTGGCAGCATCCTTACCGGTTCCCCGTTTTATTATTTGTCCTATAGGATTTTTCAAACCCATGGTTTTTACAGCCGATTGATTTAACAAGATCGCTGACGAATCGGCCGGATAAGTTTTAACATCAATATCGCGGCCTTCCACAACGGTTAATCCCATGGTTTTAGCCAGGTCGCCCTCCGTATTAAATACATCAAAATCAATTTTCTTCGTCACATCTTTTCCGGGCCAGTAAAAATCCCAGGTATCGCTCCAGCCCTGGGTAATGGGCGCACTGGTTTTTGAAACCGCTACTGCTGCGCCGCTGCTTAAAAGTTCGTTTTTTATCGAATGAAAATGCTTATCATCTTCTCCGGTCATCATTACATATACCAGGTTATCCTTTTTATAACCCGAATCTCTCTCTTGTGCATATTTCAATTGCTGCCTGATAATGATGGTGCAGATAATAAGCACTATAGCAAAAGTAAACTGCGTAACTACCAATATTTTACGCGGGGTAATGATGGCGTTAGCTGCTTTAAAAGTGCCTTTCAGTACACTTATCGGTCTGAACGACGATAAATATAGCGCCGGGTAACTGCCCGAGATAATTCCTGTAAACAGGATAAAACCAATGCTCGCCAGCCAGAAATATGCATTGCCGTAAGGCACAAAAAGATGCTTATCTGTTAAAACATTGAAGCCAGACATGCTTAACTGCACAACAAGCAGCGCAAGGGCGCCGGCTATCAGGGCGATAATGATCGACTCGCCGAGAAACTGCGAGATCAGCGAACCGCGCAATGCGCCAACCACCTTGCGTATACCAACCTCTTTTGCCCGTTTCTCGCTTCGGGCGGTGCTCAGGTTCATAAAATTGATGCAGGCAATCAGCAGGATAAATACCGCTATAATTGAAAATGTCCTGACTGTTGTAATGCGGCCGCCTGAAATATTGCCTTTCTGATCGAAATTTGAGTAAAGCCGCCATTTGCTTGCAGGGTGAAGGAATACGTCTATGTCCTTAACCTCTGAATGCGACCGGGTGACGTTAATAATGCTTTTGTTGGCATCGGCCAGCGTGATATTAGGTTTCAAAAGCACCCATGTCTGGCATGAATTGTTTCCCCAGTTCAAATCATCGCCACCGAGCTTTTTAAGGTACGACCAGGGCATCAGGTACTCAAAATTAAATTGCGTATTGTTTGGCAGATCCTTCATTACGCCGGTCACCGTGAAATAGGCATTACTATCTATCTTCACTACCTTACCCATCGCATTCTCGTTTCCGAAAAGCTTTTTCGACAATTTTTCTGTAATAACCACCGAATTGCCATTATTTAAAGCTGTATTGGGGTTACCGCTGACCAGCGGAAAACTGAACATGGTTAAAAAGCCCGGATCGGTAAAGTTCCCATCAACGTTTAAATGTTTTTCGCCTATGGTAAATAGAAAATTGGCGTTTTTTGTGCGGCATGTTTCTTCTATCTGCGGATAACCCGACTTAAGTGTCTGGGCCATTATTTTGGGCGTGGTACCCCAACACCAAAGCTTACCGTCAAAAACCGAACGGTTATAAACCTCGTAAAGCCTGTCTTTTTTTGTGTGGAACTGGTCGTAGCTTAGTTCATTCTGAACCCAGAACAAGATGAGTGCTGCGCTGGCCATACCTATTGCCAGGCCAACTATGTTGATGAACGAGAACCCTTTTTGACGGAGAAGATTTCTCCATGTAATTTTGAGATAGTTTTTAAACATGGATCAAAAGATTTATAAATCAGCCTGAAAAACGATACCAAACAATGAATGTATTGATATACAATAATTTAAAAAACACTATTTTATTGAAATGTCCGCTTGTGTAACACTCCGATGTCCGGTAATGATACAGTTGGTGAATGGTGAATAGGCAATAACCCTCCACTATTTATTCACCATTCACAAAATCACTCGCTCCTCAAACTCTTCACCGGGTTAGTCAGGGCTGCTTTAATGGATTGAAAGCTGATGGTTACGAAAGCGATCAATATAGCACCCGATCCGGCTACAGCTATTATCCACCATTGCACGTTTTGATGATAGGCAAACCCTTGCAGCCATTGATGCATAAAATACCAGGCTATAGGCACTGCAACCAATATGGCTATTAATACCAAGGCTATAAAGTCTTTCGACAGCATACTTACAATATTAGATACGTTGGCGCCCAATACTTTGCGGATACCGATCTCTTTGGTACGCTGTTCTGCTGCATAAGCAGCCAGGCCAAACAATCCAAGGCAGGCAATTACTATGGCCAATGATGTAAATGAAACCGCGATCTGACCCTGGCGTTGTTCGGCCCGGTACATCTTATCAAAATCCTGGTCCATAAAGGAAAAATTGAAAGCATGATTGGGCGAAAATGCCGTCCATTTGTTTTTTATCTGTTCCTGCAAGGCTTTAATATCAGACGATTTTATCCGGATATTCAGAGCGCCTCTGTCTTCACTGTTGAAAAGGATCATCGGTGTTACGTTTTCGCGCAACGATTTAAAATTGAAGTCCTTAACAATACCTACAATGTGGTAAGGCTTCATTATTTTGGCCATGTTGTCCTGGGGTACATACAACTTTTGGTCAAGCGGATTTGAGAAAGCCAATAATTTTGCGGCCGACTCATTAATGATTATGGCTGTAGTATCAGTGGACATTTGGGTGGAAAAATTTCGCCCGGCTACCATTTTCATGCCCATAGTAGGAATATAGTCTTCGTCTACAAACCAAATTGAGCTTAGTATAGCACGTTTTTGGTCGAGCACAGGGTCTTTAAAAACAGAAGAATTGTTATCAGAGCCACCGGTGGGTAAAAAGCCCGTCATACTCACGTTTTGTACGCCGGCTAACTGTTTAATTTCCTGCTTAAAAGTTTTGGCCTTGTCGCCAAGCGTCCAGGTGTCCCATACCGTCATCACATGCTCGCGGTTAAAACCGATATCTTTGTTCTCAATATATTTCAATTGGTTGTAAATAACCAGCGTACCTATTATAAGCCCAATCGAGATCACAAATTGCCCTACTACCAATACATTACGCAGTACACTGTTTTTGAAACCGGCTGCCAGTTTGCCTTTAAGCACCTGTATCGGTTGAAAGCTGGAAAGATATATCGCCGGATACGAACCTGCAAGGCAGCCGATGACGATGATGAAAACAAGTAAAGAAGGTAATAGCCATAATAATATGCCGGGTGTAATAGCTAATTCCTTACCCGCCAAATTGTTGAATAAACCAAGCAGCGCCCATGCTGTAAAAACCGCAATAACGGCGCCTACAAGCGTCACCATTATCGACTCTGTTAAAAATTGCGCTATAAGATATTTCCTGGCCGATCCCAAAACCTTTCTTACCCCTACTTCTTTTGCCCGGTTGGATGAGCGTGCGGTAGAAAGGTTCATGAAATTAACACATGCGATGAGCAATATCAGCACCGCAATAGCGATGAATATGTACACCGTTTGAATGCTGCCGTTAGCTTCAAATTCGTCGCGTATATTAGATTGCAGGTGTATTTTAGCAAGCGGCGTAAGGCTGAACCTGTAATAATTACCGCTTTGCTCGAATTTCGCGAAGGTGAGATGTAAAATATCCTGCAACTGCGGACCGGCATGTTTGTGCATAAATTCGTTTAATTTAGCTTGTAGCGTATGGATATTAGCGCCGGGCCTTAACAGTAAATAGGTTTTGAAATTATTGCTGAACCAGGCATTTTCCTTACTCTCCGGCAAGCCGGCCATCGATATAAAAAAATCAAAATGGAAATGCGATTGTGAAGGAATATTTTTGATCACACCGGTTACTTTATAAAGCGAAGTATCATTGAAAGTAAGTACTTTACCAACAGCATTGGGTGTATTAAAATACTTGCGCGCAATTTCTTCGGTAATAACTACGGTGCGCGGTTCTTTCAGCGCTGTCTTCGGATCGCCGCCGATCATAGGTAATGTAAATACGTCGAATACAGCTGGGTCGGCAAATACCATCCTGTTTTCCTGGATGTTCTGGGTGCCTTTTTTTACCGGATTGCCACCACGGTCTCTAAATCTTACCACTTGTTCAATCTCAGGGAAATCGGCCTTTAATGCAGCAGCAGTAGGTGCAGGCACATCTGCCGATGCACTTTCATTTCCCCCGAATTTTATTTCGTTATTGATCCGGTAAATACGGTCGGCTTTCAGGTTGAATTTATCGTAATTCAACTCATCGAATACATAAAATACGATAAGTAAACACGTGGCCAAGCCCAACGCCAGCCCCAAAACATTGATGGCCGTGAAGCCTTTATTTTTTAAAAGATTGCGGAAAGCGGTTTTGATATAGTTCCTGATCATGATCTTCCAATTTGTTATTTATCAGACGCCTGTTTGGAACAATAGGTTGCAGCAGTCTTTCACTTTTTAGCATGATCTCACTGATTTATTTGGATCATACCGATGGCAGCAGCTCAAGCAGGTAAAAAGATGTGTTTGACCTAATCACCAACCAACTAATCACAAGTCAACCAATCACTAATTAACTAATTACTCACTCCGCAAACTCTTCACCGGATTAGCCAATGCCGCTTTGACGGACTGAAAACTGATCGTCACAAAAGCGATGAGCAGCGCCATCGCGCCGGCAATACCCAATATCCACCAGTGCATTTCGGTTCGGTAGGCGAAGTTTTGCAGGAAAAGTTTATCCATGGCCAGCCAGGCCAGCGGCGACGCCAAAAGGATGGATATTAATACCAGTTTAATAAAGTCAACCGAAAGCATCCCCACAATGCCGGACACACTAGCGCCCAACACCTTGCGGATACCTATCTCTTTATTGCGTTGTTCGGCTGCATACGCTGCCAGCCCGAACAAACCCAGGCAAGCTATCACGATAGCCAGTGTGCTGAACGAAATGAACAATGTACCCACCCTCTGCTCGGTGCGGTAAGTCGCATCAAAATCAGTATCCATAAACGAATAACTGAACTGCTGATTGGGCGACAATTCCTTCCATTTATTTTCCACCTTTGCAATCAAACCTTTAAGGTCGGTAGTGCGCATACGCACATTGATGGCGCCGTTGTCCTGGCCATATACCAATGCCAGTGGCGTTATTTCGTGGCGGAGCGACTCAAAATTGAAATCTTTCACAACCCCTATTACATGAAACTCCTGCAAGCCGACGGAATTGCGGAAGATATGCTTGTTTATAGGATCTTTCCAGCCAAATTTCTTTACGAGGGATTCGTTTACTATAATGGCCATACTGTCAGATGCCAGTTGCCTGGAAAAATTGCGCCCGCTTACCAGTTTTAGACCCATGGTTGATAAATAGTCCTCGTCAGCCGTCCAAAATTCTGAAAGCACATCCTTCTTTACATCAATGGTACGATCTGGAAACAGACCAGTCTTCAAACGCTCTTCTCCGGTCGGCTGATAGGGCGACATGCTGACGTTAGCTACACCCGGCAATTGCTTTAACTCGTCATCTAAAATTTTGGCCTGCTTGCCCAGCACATTTGTATTTTTTACGATCAATACCCGGCTGCGATCGAACCCGAGGTCTTTATTCTGAATAAAGTTTAATTGGTTATAGATAACCAGCGTACCAATAATGAGGAAAATGGAGATCGAAAATTGAAAAACCACCAGGAAGCTACGTAAAAATCCACCCTTTAATCCAACAGAGAGTTTGCCCTTCAATACTTCGATAGGCTGAAATCCCGACAGGAAAAATGCCGGGTACGACCCTGCCAGGAAACCTATTACAACCACGCCGACCAGTAATGACGGTATCAGCCAGGTTAGCGATCCCAAAGTAAAGCCCAATTGTTTGCCCGCCATCTGGTTAAACAAAGGCATCAATAATATGGCCAGCACAACCGCAATAACAGTTGAAGCCAAAGTAACCATAACCGACTCCGTCAGGAACTGCGCGACAAGATTCTTCCTGGCCGAACCCAAAACTTTACGAACACCAACTTCTTTGGCCCGGTTTGACGAACGCGCCGTCGAAAGGTTCATAAAGTTAACGCAGGCTATCACCAATATAAAGGCTGCTATTATGGAGAAAATATAGACGTATTGTATACTTCCGCCTTTTTCCAGTTCATATTCATAATCAGAACTCAGGTGAATTTTAAGCAGCGGCATTAAAACCGTGCGGAAGTAATTACCGTTCGCAGTCCATGTTTTAGCAGGCGCAGGCGAATTTTTGATCTCCAGTTGAGCAATACGCAACTGCAGGTTTTTGACATCGGCATTTGGCTTCAATAACACATAATTATGCACACCACTGTAACCCCAGCTATTCACCCTGCTTTCAGGCAGCGACGAAAACGATAAAAAGAAATCATAATTGAAATGCGATTGTGAAGGTATGTCCTTTATCACACCGGTTATTTTATACAAACTGGTGTCGTTTATGGTCAGCGTTTGCCCTACCACATCGGTTTTATTAAAATATTTTTTTGCTGTGCTTTCGGTAATGACCGCCGAATGCGGCTCGTCCAGTGATTTCGAAGGTTCACCGCTGACCATGGGCAAGGTGAATACGTCAAACAGGCTCGATTCCGTAAATACCACTTTTTTTTCCTGAACATTTTCATTGCCTTTTCTTACTGAAAATTTTTGCGGCGAAATAAACAGCCCGCCTTTATCTATCAGCCTGGCTGCCTTTTCGATCTCGGGAAAATTATCCTTTAGAGCAGCTTCAAGCGGGCCTTCAGATGTCGCGTACTTCCCGGCATGCCCGTTCAGTCCGGCTTCGACCGAAACACGGTATATCCTGTCGGCTTTAACATTGTACCTATCGTAACTTATTTCATCAACTACATAAAACACAATAAGCAGGCAGGTAGCCAGCCCTACAGAAAGACCAAGCACATTGATGGCTGTAAACCCGATATTCTTCTTCAGGTTACGGGTAGCGGTTTTGAAATAATTTTTAAACATACGACTGCGGTTTAATTTCCCGGATGACCATTGAACTATGGTTTCCTGGTTCAAAAATACCGGCGAATGCAGGTTCTTATTTCCCGAATTATAAAATGAATACTCTTTTTTAAGGCCTTTTTTGTAATCCACAGGGCTTTTCCCGGTCAATTGCTTGAACGTGCGGTAAAATGTACTTTGTGAGTTGAAACCCGACTCAAACGCAATGCCCAGCAGCGTAATATGATCGTATGCGGCATCCTGCATTTTGATGATCACATCCCGCGCGCGGTATTCATTCACGAAATCGCTGAAGCTTTTTTTGAGTATCGTATTGATGATCCATGATAGTTCATGCGAAGTTGAGCCAAGCTTTTCAGCTAACGAGGTAAGGCTCAGGTCAGGGTCGCGATAATAGCAGTTGGCCTCCATTATCCTCTTCAGCCACCCGCCTTTTTCTTTCAATCCGGACGGCGGGGGCGGCTTTGCCGCAGCAGGCTGCATGGCCGCTAGGCCGGCCTGTGGTTTCAGGAAAGCAGCAGTGGCGGTCCAGATCATGATCACCGCGAAAAAAATATAAAAAGGATAATAAACGTGTATTCCTAACTGATTTCGGTAACCGAAGTAATTGGCCGCAGCACAGACGATCCAAAAAATCCATAACAACGCGGTAGCGCCCAACAAACGACGCAGCCATCTGAATTCCAGGAGCGACCGGTCCATTAGTTTAAGCGGCAACCGCCGGTAAAAATTTTCAATCAGCTTATCCGACCTGTATATATAGGTGATGATCGAAACAAATATCAGCAATTGCAGTACAGGGTTCAACAATTGAAACGCCGATGTATTGTAAGTAGCAGCTCCTGTCCTGGTACTTTCCCTTATCTCAAGCGCCAGAACACCAAATTCAAGCAACAATGGACTAAAATGCAGCCAGTCTTTCCCGTGAAGTTTATACCCGGGGCGGGTTATTTTCAGCACATAAAAATACATCAGGGGGCCAAGCGCAAGCAGGTATTGCATTGGTAACTTGTCCCAGCCGGGCAGGTAGGTTTCGAGCCGGATGTCAATGATCAGCATCCGCACCATCGACAAGATCATCGTAACCAATGCCAAAGCAAGAAACCTGTTCGCAATGCGGTTGGCGCTTTTAATGAGCCACAACTGCAAAGCAAATGTCAACCCTATAAATGTCATTCCGAAGAAAAACACATCATAAAGGGTAATATGGAATGTGTACGAATTCAAATAATTTGAATGTTAATTGGTGATTAGTTAACTCGTGATTGGTTGGTTCGCCCAAATCGACTAATCACAAATCACAAATTAACTGATCACTCACTTCGTAAACTCTTTACCGGGTTGGCCATCGCCGCTTTAACCGCCTGGAAACTTACCGTCACTAAAGCAACTACCGCTACAAACACAGCAGCCAATAAAAATATCCAGGAGCTCAGCGTTATGCGGTACGGATAATTTTGCAGCCACTTGTTCATGGCCCATATGGCACCAGGCACTGCGATAGCAGCCGATATGAGAACAAGGATCAAAAAATCAGTAGAAAGCTTACGCACAATGCCCTGCACGCTTGCCCCTAATACTTTGCGGATGCCTATCTCCTTCTTACGACGTTCAGCAGAAAGCGTAGCTAAACCAAACAAGCCAATGCACGAAATGAATATGGTAAGTACCGCGCCGAATGTTACTATCTGTTTCCATTTGGATTCCTTGTCATATTGTTCGGCATTTTTGGCATCTTTGAAACTATACTGGTAAGGGATGAATGGGAATATGCTTTTGAATGTTTTTTCGATATGATGAAGCACTTCAGCCTTGTTACCATCTTTTATCTTTACAAAAACATCGCCCCATGGATAATCAGGTTTCATGGTATAAAGCATTGCAGGGGTTTTCTCGGTCAGCGACAGGAAGTGATAATTTTTCACAACGCCGACAACAGTATATTTTTTCTTATTATAAAAGAAATCAACCACCTCGCCGATAGGTTTTTTCCATCCGGATTGTTTTACAAATTCTTCGTTAACCAAAACAGCATTGCCCGAATCTGAAACCATGGCCTTAGAGAAATTACGGCCTGCAACAATAGGTACTTCAAACATTGGCAGATAATCCTCGTCAATATGTTTCATATCAAAATTGGCATCTTTGCCATTATTAACGTGTGCCACAGTGCCCCAGCGGCCACCCTGGTCGGCGGTAACCATTTTCACCTGTGGATTTTTCATCAACTCGGCTTTAAGTAACGGCATTTTTTGTTTGTCCATTCCGCCTGCCGATATGGTCACCACATTTTTATCGTTATAGCCCAGGTCGAAGTGTGTCAGGTAGTTGAACTGGGAGTAAATGGTAATGGTTGATATTATAAGGAAGGTAGCCAGTGTGAATTGCAGGATAACCAATCCTTTCGAAAGGTAATTTTTCCCATGATAATTCTGACGGTTGTACAGTGACTGTACCGGGTTAAAGCCCGACAATACCAATGCAGGATAAAACCCTGCAAGCAAGCTTGTAAGCAAAAATATCCCGATGTATCCTAATACCAGCTTAACGCTCAATAAATAAGAGAAAGCAAGTGACTTGTTGGCCAGCGTATTAAAAAACGGCAACACCACTATTACCACCACAATTCCGAATACAAAAGCTACAAAACTCAAAATGGATGATTCGCCCAGAAACTGCATGATCAATTGCTTGCGCTGCCCGCCAACAACCTTGCGTATGCCTATTTCTTTGGCGCGTTTAAGTGACCGGGCTACGGTAAGGTTCACAAAATTGATGCAGGCAATGAGCAGGATGAACAAGGCAATACCAGATAAAATGTAGGAATAAACCGGGCTGCTGCTGTCACTCAGGCCATTATCGGCCGGATAGTCCGTACTGGTATGCATAGCCAGTAAAGGCTGCAGGCCATAAGTTATCTTATCCTTGAAACCGTATTTTTTTGCCATTTCTTTCATTTGGTCAGCGGCATCTATCGTATAAACCTTATTGATCTTTGCATCCAGGCTTGCGATATCAGTACCCGGCCTTACCACGAAAAATGTGTTCTGAAAGAAATTAAGCCATTCAGTATCCTCATGATTGGTTTTCTTCGACACCAGCATCTGGATCTTGATCGACGAATTTTGCGGCGATTTTTTGATAACGCCGGTTACTGTAAACGGCTGAAATTTATCATCTACCTTCAGGTCAAGCGTTTTGCCTACCGGGCTTTGCTTGCCAAAATATTTTTCGGCTGTCTCTTCAGACAGTACAAGGGAATGAATATCGTTTAAGGCCGTCTTTCGATTGCCATCGATCATAGGGAAAGTGAAAACCGAGAAGAAATTACTGTCCACAGCCAATGCAGTCTGGTCGAACACTTCCGTACCGCGTTTTACAGTAAAATTCGCATTTTGTATCCGCACAAAATCCTGTATTTCGGGCAATTGCCTTTTGAAATTCGGACCGGGCATATCCCCGGTGCTCGAAATTTTACGCACCTGCCCATCCGCACCTTTCATATCCGCTGTCAAGTGATAAATATTGGCGGCATTCAGATGAAAACGGTCATAGCTCACCTCATCCATCGTATACAAAAATATCAGCATGCAACAGGCCAGCCCAACACTAAGGCCGGTAATGTTGATGATGGAAAACACTTTGTTTCTCCAAAGGTTCCTGAATGCGGTTTTGAAATAGTTCCTTATCATAGTATTGGTTGATTAGTTTGTCAGTAGACAATTCTTTAAAATTTACTGATACTGCCGCTGCCGCTTTTGGTGCTGTTAACCACTTTTGCAGTGCCGGTGTAGCTTACGCCGCCCGAGCCGCTGATAGCCGCATCCACCCTGCCATTGGCATTTACCCTCGCACCACCCGAACCGGAAACTTTCACAGCAGAATTAGAAGTAACTAATTCCGATGCGTTGAAATTACCCGAGCCGGTCATCTTCACCGAAGAAGTTTCGGCGTCGCCGGACAATTTGATATTGCCCGAGCCGGAAATGGCGCTTTGCAGTTTTTTAACATCAAGCTTACCTTCTATATAACCCGAACCTCGCAGGGTTAATTTCATACTATTAGCAGTAATACCGTCCTTGAAGGAAACACCTCCTGAACCGGATAGCTTAATATTGTTTAGTTCTTTCACTGTGACGTAAACTTTGATCTTTACATTGTGCTTGCGCCACCAGCTTTTGTCGCTGTACCAGCTCTTTTCACCCCAGCCCCAGTTGTCGTGTTTATTGTGTATTTCTAAAGTATTCCCATGCACTTCTGTTACAATACGCGGAACGATCTCTTTCGGAGCATCAAATTTTACCGATTCGGTTGTTCCCTGGGTTATATAAACTTCAAAGGGGCCCTGCACATGCAAGCCGTCAAACCCCGAAATGCTGCGGGTGGTGGTGACTGTTGAATCTGCTTTGATTGTGGCAAACGCAGAAACTGATCCTGCTGAAAATACCGCTGCTATTAAAAAAACCTTTATTGATCTCATATTTTCTAGTTCAAACTTTTATTACTAACCTCTAATCAGCAATTAACTAATCACTGACAAACAATTACTCGGAACGCAAACTCTCAACCGGGTTGGCCAGTGCCGCCCTGATGGATTGAAAACTTACCGTCAGGAAGGCAATAAGCACCGATATACCACCGGCTGCAATAAATATCCACCATTTAATGTCGATCCTGTAAGCAAAGTCCTGCAGCCATTTATGCATAAAATACCAGGCAAGCGGCGAAGCCAATATCACTGCCACTAAAGTCAGTTTCAAAAAGTCATTGGCGATAAGCATCACTATCGAGCGCACATTGGCACCCAATACCTTGCGGATACCTATCTCGCGGGTACGCTGTACGGTTGTAAAGGCAGCCAAACCGAACAGCCCCATGCAGGCTAATAAAATAGCCAACGTTGCAAAAGTGCTGAATACGGTAGCTGTACGTTGTTCTGAAACATATAGCTTGTTATAATAATCATCCAGGAAATGATACTCAAACGGACGCGACGGTACCTGCTGTTGCCATAATTGGCTTAACGATGCAATGGCTTGCGGGATATCGTTGCCATGCACCCTCACAAAAATATAATTGGTGAAATTTCTGTCCAGGAATAACATCAGGGGACCGACTGGTTCGTGCATAGATGAAAAATTGAAATCTTTTACCACCGCCTTTATTTCACCCGGGAAGTTCTTTTCAACCTTTTTACCAATGGCCTGCTGCGGCGTCAGCCCCAGAGCTTTTACGGCACTTTCATTCAGGATAAAAGCATACCGGAAGTTTTTATAATTATCCGTGGTGTCGGCCAGTTTCAAATCGTTTTCAGTATAATCTTCACCGGCAATAATTTTCATGCCCATGGTTTTGATGAAGCCTATATCCGACGGCAGCGCTTTGATGGACAGACTTACCTTACCCTTGCCGAAATCTCCATTTAACCCATCGCTCCATTGAACAAAAGTTGGTGTCGCGTTTGCGCCGCTTACGCTCGTCACCTGTGGCAAAAGGCTTATCTGCGTTTTTATGGCCTCGTAATGTTCCCGCGCCTTCTGCCCTATCGGCAATACGATCACATGCTCCTTATCGTACCCGAGGTCTTTCTTCTGGATATAGTTGATCTGCTGCACTACAACAATGGTGGCAATGATCAGGCACACCGAAATTCCAAACTGGAACACGATCAGCGATTTTCTGAACATGCCGCCCGATGAAGTAAGCCGCACACCCGCTTTTAAAATAGATGTTAGCCGGGTGCTTGATAAAACCACGGCCGGGTAACTGCCCGATGCAAAAGCTATCAGTATGCACAAAGCGGCTAATGCGCACAGCGGAAGCGGCTGCATCAGCAGGTGAAAACTGAGTACCTTACCCGTAGCATGGTTAAAATACGGCAGCAACGCGTAAGCCACCACCACGCCTGCAATAAGCGACATCAGCGTCAATAAAAATGATTCGCCTATAAACTGCCTGAAAAGCTGTGATTTCTGAGCGCCTAAAACCTTTCGGATGCCTATCTCGGCACTACGCATGGTTGATTGCACGGTAGCAAGATTAGTATAATTGATACAAGCTATCACCAGTATAAGCAAGGCTATAACGCCGAGTATATAAACCGTATTGATATTGCCGTTCAGCTCAAGACCGTCTAACTGGGAATACAGATGCACGCTTAACAAAGGCTCGAGATTATAAAGCAACGGGCTGTTTGCCTCAAGGTGAAGTTCGCTTTTACTTACACCACGCATATAATCGTTCAATTGAGCCTGCAAGCCGTTTAACTGGTTTTTATCCTTCAGCAACAGGTAAGTAGTGTAATTGGCAGTCCACCATTCTTCTGTTTTTGAAACATCAAGGGATGTGAATGAGGCCACAAAATCATATTTGATCTGTGAATTTTCGGGCGCATCGGCAAGCACACCTGTAACCAGGTATTCTTTGGTATCATTTATTATAAGCGTTTTCCCAATAGCATTGGTACTGCCAAAATATTTTTTAGCCGTAGTTTGCGATATTAATACCTTATTTGGTGCGTTAAGCGCCGTGCGGGCATCACCCTCCAGCAAAGGGAAAGAGAATACTTTCAGAAACGATGAATCGGCATACAGGAAACGGTTTTCTGTGAACACTTCGTTACCGTATTTGACAATACGCGAATTATCGATGATCCTCACAAAAGCTTCAACCTGCGGAAAGGTCCGCTGTATCTGCGGGCCCGCTTTGGTGCCGCTCAGGGCTACTTTTTGTTTGCCGCCTTCGTCATATTGCATCGTTATCCGTGCAATACGGCCGGCATTGGCATTAAACCTGTCGTAGCTTACTTCATTAATGATAAATAAACCTATCAGCAGGCAACTGGCAATACCTGTAGTTAAACCTACAATGTTTACAAATGTGTAAAGCTTATTCTTTTGTAAGCGGCGAAATGCGATCTTAAAATAGTTACGTATCATGGTATTAGTTCATTAGTTCAATGGTTCATTAGTTGCAAACTGCCAACTTTTCTTCAGTAACAACAGCTTATTCGCTCCGCAAACTCTTCACCGGGTTAATCAATGCCGCCTTTATGGTTTGGTATGCTATAGTTATCGCTGCTATTGCAAAGGAAGCGGTTATCGCGATGATAAACAGACCCGCATTAATGCTGATATGATAGGCATAATTGCTTAGCCAGGTATTCATTATCCAGTAGCCTAATGGAGCTGCAATTAAAAACGCTATGCCGATGAGGATGACAAACTCGCGCGAGAAAAGGGCGATGATACTCACGACAGGAGCTCCCAAAACTTTGCGGATGCCTACTTCTTTGGTTCTTTGAGCAGCGGCAAACATGATCAGCCCGTACAAACCCAGGCAACCAATGATGATGGCTATGGACGAGAACAGCTGGAACGCCGTGTACACTTTCTGTTCCTGCGTATAAAATTTCGCGATATGTTCATCAAGGAACTGGTAATCAAACAGGTTATCGGGGAACATCGTATTCCAGGTTTTCCCTACCTGTGCAATAGTTTTATTTATACTGCCCGGGCGCATTTTTATACTCGCCATAAAAAACCCGTTGGGGATGTAACTTAGTACACACGCCCTGCGTTTTTTATGTTTGGACTCACTTTGAAAATCCTGAACCACGCCAATGATGGTAGCAGGGGTTTTATCAAAAAATATTTGTTTGCCCACGGCTTTATTAGGGTCGATGATATTCATTTCATGGATCATGGTTTCATTGGCCACGACCGTTATAGCGGAGTCTTGGGGGGATTTTTTAAAAACCTTTTGCCCGGCCAGCATTTTCATCCCAAACAGATCAATGTAGTTCTCGTCTACAAATTTCAGTTCGGTTATGCCATCTTTGGTAATACCGAATTCAGGCGCTGTAAAACTGTTAAAAGCATTATTATAGGATGGTGCACCGTTGGAAAAAGTAACCTGGTCGATGCCGGGATTGCTGGCGAGCTCGTGACGCAGTACATCTGCTTTTTTATTGTCAGGGATATAAAATGAAATTACGGCATCCTTTTTAAAGCCAAGATCCTGGTTCTTAAAATAATTCATCTGACCTGCTACCACCAGCGTACCCACGATCATGATCTGCGAAATAGCAAACTGTGCCAATACCAGGCTTTTACGCAATGAAAATCCCTTCACAAATTTTCCGGCTTTGTCTTTAAGCGAATCCACCGGTTGGAATGCCGACTGGACAAAAGCCGGGTACAAACCGGCAATCAGTATCACCAGCAGGGTAACCCCAAAAATGTACCCGATAACCATTGGCTGCAGCAGTTGATGCGGATCAATATTAATACCGATCCAGTTATTGGCGCCTGATAAGAATGTGTAAGCCAGGATAACGCCTGCAACCAATGCTAAAAACACCAATATGGCGGTTTCGCCCAGGAATTGTTTGATCAGTTGCGGGCGTGTGGCACCAAGCACTTTACGTACCCCAACCTCTTTGGCGCGCTTGATGGCCTGCGCCGTGGCCAGGTTGACAAAGTTGATGCAAGCCGTAATAACAATGAGCAACGCCACACCGAATAAAGCATAATAAGTATCTTTAGATGTGGGTGTAATAACGTTATTGATATAACGCTGATCGAAATGAATATTCTTTATGGGCTGGATCGGGAGCCTTACTTCTTTTGGGTTAAGATCCCAATTTTTGTGCAGGAACGCAGGGATACGTGCCTGGATACGTTGAACAGGATAATTTTGCGGTAAAAGAATAAAAGTGAAGTAACCGCCACCAATATTCCAGAAATTACCCATGCCCTGTTTCACCCGCTCTTTTATCGTTTCCAATGAGATCAGTATTCTTATGGGCACACTGCGGTTGCCGGGCTGGTCTTTGATAACGCCGGTGACCTTCGCATTAAATTGATTTTCGATATTGATGACCTGCCCCATAGGGTTATCATTACCGTAATACTTTTTTGCTACGCTTTCGGTAAGCACTATCGAGTTTGGCTCGGCCAGCGCCGTTTTTGGATTGCCGGATATCCATTGAAAATCAAATATCTGCGGCAGGTACTGATCGGCAAAGGCAACGTCGTTTTCCTTAAAGCGCTGGCTATTGATCTTAATAATAGCGCTGTTGTTATACATTACCTGCGAAACCTGCTCCAGCTCGGGAAAGTCGTTGCGCATCTTAGGCGCAACGGCCAGCGACACATTGGAGTTAAAATCAATAGCGTTTAAGGTAACGCGGCAGATCCTGTCAGCTTTGGCGTAGTTGTCATAGGTCAATTCATTCCTCACCACCAGGAAAAGGATAAGGCAGGAGGCAATGCCCAAGGTCAGGCCGAATACGTTTAGGAATGCGTAACCGAAATTTCGCCTGATATTCCTGAAAGCGATGATTACATAATTTTTGAACATAGCTTTTAGTACTAAAAATGGGCAAATAAACTCTCAAACTAACCCCTTCTTTGGTTCAAAGAAGGAGTTAGGGAGACACATTAATCAACTGTTATTATAAAACTATATACAGTTCCGGGACTGACCTGGTATATCAGATCATTATATTTTCGACCACAGTCTGGCCGTCGAGCAGGCGTATAATGCGGTGGCTGTAACGGGCGTCGTGTTCAGAGTGAGTTACCATGATGATGGTGGTACCCTGTTCGTTCAGGTCGGTCAGCAGTTCCATTACATCGTTACCGTTGCTGCTATCAAGGTTACCGGTGGGCTCATCCGCCAGTATCAGCTTAGGCTTGTTTACAACCGCACGGGCAATAGCCACACGCTGTTGCTGACCACCAGATAATTGCTGTGGATAGTGGTTGCGACGGTGCATGATCTGCATTTTGTCCAATACCTCTTCTACCCTTTTTACCCGTTCCGAACTTGGCACCCCGGTATAGATCAGCGGCAATTCCACATTTTCAAACACGGTAAGCTCGTCGATCAGGTTGAAACTCTGGAACACGAAACCGATGTTATGCTTGCGCAAGTCGGCGCGTTTGCGTTCGTTAAAATGAGCTACTTCTATGTCGTTAAATACATAGCTGCCGCCGTCCGGGTCATCGAGCATACCCAAAATATTGAGCAAGGTTGATTTTCCGCAGCCCGACGGGCCCATGATCGCAACGAATTCACCTGTGTTCACATTCATCGATAATTTGTTCAACGCAATGGTTTCCACCTCTTCGGTGCGGTAGTACTTTTCTAAATCAGTAATCTTTATCATTTGTGCCTCCTAATCCTGTGTTTAATTGTTAAGGATTTGATTTTTATATGTTAGTTAAATAATTAGTTTTCTTATAGCTATCCCCTTTAACATTTGCCTCTTAAACCCCTCTCTACCGGAGAGGGATTGGTTAAGGCTTACTTCTGTAACACCAGTTCCTGTATGTCGCCGTAATTCTCATAGCTCGAAGTGATAACCTTATCACCAGGTTTCAGCCCGCGTATTACTTCAAAATAATCAGGGTTTTGCCTGTTCAGCTGTATGTCAACCTTATAAGCCGTTTTACCGTCATCGCTCACTTTGAATATCCAGTTACCTCCGGTTTGCTGGAAGAAACCTCCTTTAGGCAACAGCAATGCAGGCGCTTCGTCGCTAAATACCAGCCTTATCTGCAGTGTCTGGCCTTTTCTCAAACCTTGCGGAACTTCACCCACGAACATCATATCTACCTGGAACGTTCCGCCGGTACCTACCGAACTGAAAACCTTTTTAACAACCAGTTTGTAGTTTTTATCATCCGTCGGGTAATAGGCAGTCATGCCTGTAAAAACCCTCGATATATAATGCTCATCCACATTGGCCCGTACTTTCAGGCCCGAAAAACCGTCGATCTGGGCGAGGTGTTCGCCCCTGTTTTTATTCTGACCGATCTCAGCATCGAGAGAAGTAAGCTGACCGTCTATGGGTGCACGCACGGTGAGGTCGGCAACTTCTTTTCGCATCAGTTCCAGGCTTTTCTTCATTTGCCGATACTGTTCCTGGGCTTGCTCGTCCTGTACTTTATTCAAAGCAGTATCTTGTTTTAATATCTGCCTTGTAAGGTTCCTTTTTCTCAGTTGGTAGTTGTAAGCATTTTCCGCAATCTGGTAATCCTGCAAACCTATCGCCTTTTGGGCATAAAGTTTTTTATCTACAGTATACAAGCGTTCTGCCTCCTTAAATGCGCTTTCAGCATCGGCCATTGCCTGTAGCTTACCTACCGTGTTTTGGGCCGCATTATTTTTTGAAATCTGCATTTGAGTTTGAACATTATAGACCTGGTTCTCTGAATTTGCGAGACTTATTTCAACGTCAGTATTAGACAACTTCAAAATCGGGTCGCCTTTTTTAAGTTTAGCACCGTCCTCTACATATTTCTCCTGTACCGTACCACCTTGAACGGCATCCAGGTAAATAGTTGTCTGGGGCATTACCACGCCGTTTACCGGAATAAATTCCGAAAATGGGCCTTTCTTAATTTCGCTGATCGTAATTCTGTCTACCGGAACATTGTATTTACTTTTTCCGGAGGTAAAATAAATGCTGCCTGCAACAAGTAATACAATGCCCGTAATACCAGCAATGGTCATTATACGTTTGGTGTTCCAGCGGCTTTTTTCAATTTTTCTATCCACAGTTATAAATTATATTTTGGTATTGTTTACAAAAAGATATGCCACAAATTAAAATGCTGTTTTTCAGCAATTTACTATCAAATTAACTATTTAAAGCGTACGCTTCTGTTACAGCAAGTGTCCGTTTATGATACAATGCGCCCGGTACAACCCGGCAAATAGATAACGCCTAATAGTTCACAGTTAATTAATTACAGCGTTAACTGCCAAAACCATCATCATTAGCATAAAAATTGCATCCGGGTATTATATATGATAGTACGCTTTCTGTAATATTACTAATTTAGGGGATTGCTATGAATTACGAACCTTTAACCATTAACTAAATATATGATACTAAAAAAGGCGACCGTTTTAGTTGTTGATGATGATACCGACGTATTAACCGCGGTTAAACTGCTGCTTAAGACCGAGGCCGGTGAAGTTATAACCGAAAAAAACCCGGAGAACCTGAACTGGCTGCTGCAACGCAACCAGATCGACCTGGTATTGCTGGATATGAATTTCAACAGCGCCATCAATACGGGTAACGAGGGGATATACTGGCTACGGAAAATAAAGGAGTGGAAGCCGAATGTGTGCGTCATCATGATAACCGCTTACGGCGATATCGACCTTGCGGTACGCTCGTTGAAAGAAGGGGCCGACGATTTTGTGGTAAAGCCATGGCACAATGAAAAATTAATAGCGACGATCAAAGAATTACTGGATAAGCAGGAAGGTGTAAAACCGGCTAAAGCTTCGGTAAAGTCGTCGGGTGATACCTCTATCCTGGGCGACTCGGAAGTAATGCAGGATATATTCCACAAGGTGAATAAGATTGCCCCTACCGATGCTAATATCCTGATACTGGGTGAAAATGGCACGGGTAAGGACCTGATGGCGAAGGCGATCCACGAACGGTCGCTGCGTGCCGATAAACCCTTTATTAAAGTGGATGTTGGTGCGCTTACCGACACCTTATTCGAGAGCGAACTTTTTGGGCACAAAAAAGGAGCTTATACAGATGCCCGTGAAGACAGGCCCGGTCGATTCGAAGACGCACACGGCGGAACTTTGTTTCTGGATGAAATAGGCAACATTTCATTGCTTCAACAGGCCAAGTTACTTACAGTGCTGCAAAACAGGCAGGTTACCCGGCTGGGTACCAATAAGGCGGTTGATGTTGATATAAGGCTCATTTGCGCCACTAACCTTCCGCTGCAGGAGCTTGCCAACGAGAACCGTTTCCGAAAGGACCTGATTTACCGTATTAATACTGTTGAGATAAATATGCCGCCTTTACGCCGGCGCAACGAAGATATCATTATCCTCGCAAGGCATTTCGCCAAACTTTACAGCTCTAAATATTTAAAGCCCGTAATCGATTTTGATCCGGGAGCAATGCAGAAACTGAAACAATACAATTATCCCGGCAATGTGCGCGAATTACAGTATACTATAGAACGCGCTGTAATTATGGCCGATGACCAGTTGTTGAAAGCGGACGATCTGATCTTCTCTATACTGGAGGCGCCTACCGAGGAAAACATCGAGGCTGACAACGTTCCCCTGAGCACGCTTGAAAAGAATGCCATATTGAGGGTGATCGAAAAGAACAATGGAAATATTACCCGTGCCGCCAAAGAATTAGGGTTAACACGGACGGCCTTATACCGCAGACTGAGCAAATATGATATTTAAGAGATACGAATGGCGGCTTTTGCTGCGGGTGCTTATCCTGTTTATCACCCTTACCGCAACTTCCATACTGGCGGTTGAAGGCCAGGGTTATTACCTGTACCTGGTTATTACCTGCCCCCTGCTGGTTTATGAGCTGATAGAGATGATACGTTTCCAGAAAAAAGCCCAGGACGAGGTTAGCCAGTTTGTGTAATCCATACACTACAGCACGTTCAAACTCATCAGCCGCGAAAGAGAGACACAATACCACTACCTGCAAAAAATATTGGAACTGGTAGATACCGGTATCCTGTCCTACGATAACGAAACAGGTGAGACAGGGTGGATAAACGAGGCTTTCAAAAAGATCATAGGCGTACCTTACCTAAAAACCATCCATTCGCTTGAAAAACGCGAAGAAGCGCTTTACCAGGATATCGTAAAACTAAAACCCGGCGAAAGCAAAGTAATTACTATATCCCGTAACCAACAACTGGTTAAAATATTGGTTTCGGCAAGTGTGCTGCGCAGCGATGACCGGATATCCAAACTGGTCGCCTTCCAAAACGTAAGCGAGGCATTAGATGAAACTGAGTCTAAAGCCTGGCAAAAGTTACTTAGTGTGATGACACATGAAATTATGAATTCGGTAGCGCCAATTTCTTCCCTGGCCGACACGTTGAAGAACAGGCTGCAAAGTCCTGAGTTAAAAGGTGGCGGTATGAACGGAGAACTGGAAGATCTTGAACTCGGCATCGATACCATCAAACGCCGCAGCGAAGGTTTGCTGAAATTTACGGAGAGTTACCGCAACCTGAATAAGATCACCAAGCTTGACCTGAAAAAGATTTTCGTTCGCGACTTGTTCGAGAATCTGAGCAGCCTGATGTCGCCAACAATGGACAAGAAACATATCGAGTTGGAAATAGTGCTGCGCGACCCGGCGTTGGCTATTGAGGCCGACTTGAACCTGGTAGAACAGGTATTGATCAACCTGGTGGTAAATGCTATTGAGGCTGTAAAAGAAAGAGAAGATCCTCGTATTACACTGGCCGCTGAGGTGGGCAATGGCCGTACTATAATCAAAGTTGCTGATAATGGCCTTGGTATGCCGCCGGAGCTGCTCGACAAAATATTTATCCCGTTCTTCAGCACCCGGAAAACCGGTAGCGGCATAGGGCTCAGTTTGTGTAAGCAGATCATGTTATTGCACAAAGGCAATATCCAGGTACAAAGTACCGAGGGAAAGGGTTCTGCATTTTTATTGCAGTTTGTGGGATAAAAAGCGGGCTATATTCATGTAAGTTTTTATCAGTCCGATCGGTAAACAGGAATTAAAACAATATTTCCTAAAAGCGGTTGTTTAATTTGAAAAACAGCTTATACCGATCATAAGATAATCTTTATGAAAGATTTTGTCGTCAAAAAAAGTATATCGATCCATGCACCGGCCGAAGTAGTTTGGGATGCACTGACAAATCCGGAAAAGACAAAAAAATACTTCTTTAACTGCAGGGTGCTTTCCGACTGGCAGGTTGGCAGCCCGATCATATTTGAGGGCCGGATTTTCCTGCTGATACCTATAAAACTTGAAGGTGTTATTACCGAAGTGAAGCCAAACAAGTTGTTGAGGTACAAGCTCTTCAGCGAGGTGGGCGACCGCGGCGGCTCTTCGACCGTAACCGATGAACTGGAATATATTAACGGCGAAACGATAGTACACATTACAGACGACGTTGGCGTTGGCGAGGGGGTGGAAGAAAGGTACGAGCGGTCTGTAAAAGGCTGGGATAAAATTCTTTGGGGTTTAAAGGATTTTGTTGAGCAAAACAAGTTTTCGTTGGCTTAATAGTTCTGCATCTTCTCAATAATGGCAGAAAAAAGCACAACAAGCGAGAGTAAGATAAACAAGTGCACTAAAATGAGCACCCACGTGCCCTTATTAAGCCCGAAAAAATAATAAAGACCGGTATGCTGCTGCCTTTTATTCATCAGATCAAATTTAGTTAAAAAAGGGCATTTACAATAGCATATCAGTTATTCAAAAGATTCGCATATTAATCTATCCGCCCTCGGCGGTCAGGGCTAAACGATCAGCGGGGTGTTGTCTATCAGGTTCATCACTTTGTCTACCATCTCCTGTACATCAAAAGGCTTGCGGACATAATCATTTGCCTTACACTCTTCCACGATCATTTCGATATTATTTGCAGTGGAAAGGATGATAACCGGGATTTTGTTAAGATTGTCGGACTGTTTGATCTTAAGACAGAACCTGTGGCCAGGTTGATTATTGATAAATTCGTCTATAAGGATAAGATGGGGTTTAAATTCTTGTATCACCTCCAGGTCTTTGGGTTCGGGACAGCTAAACGTCTCAAAACCCTCATCTTCCAAAATATACGAAACCAGGTTTCGTATATCCTGATCGTTTTCGACGATCAACACTTTTTTCTTCATACAATCAATAGTAAAATATAATCAGGCAGATCAAATATATAAATTACGCTTAAAATTTTATTATTACAGTTAATAAATTTACCTCCCGGCCCCGATCCACACATTTATTACATGATCACTTTCACCTTAATTTGTCCGTCTGATAATGTACGGATGATCAACTGTTCCGTGGTTGGATAAATAGCTTTAATATCAAGATCTCGGATCGATACATCCGAATGAATGCCATTCCCCATATCTTTACTCATTTCCTTCTGGACACGGGTTTTGCTATCGGTCAAAAATTGACTTATGTTATAGATTGCCCGTTGGCGTATCATATCAGTTATTTTGCCGTTGAACATCCATTTTGCCGCTTTCAGCATCCACGCTTTGGTTTGGAGATCGAAACTTAGATCAGGGAATGATAATTCGTGACTTTTCGGGTCGTAATTTGGGGTCCCAACCAGGTAAATAGTGCCTGCACTTGAGCCTTTAAAATCAACCTGCATCACTATCTGCTTACCACTCCCCCATATCTTAGTATTATCTACGATAAATTCTTTTCCGGCAACGTCGGCCTTCATTCCCACCACTTGCTGGTTTACAGTTTTGGTCAGGTGATCATAGTTTTCCTGCAGGTCAAGATAAACGTTAAAACCGTTGGCCGGGGTGTAGGCCGATAAATTGGGCAAAGGTTTTATGGGTCGTTGTGTGCTTACCGTGGTAAAAATTGGTTTGGCTGATAGTCCGACCGAAAATGTAAGTTGCGACCCGTTAAGGCTAAAACTGCTCAGCCGCACCGACTCGGGGTTGATGTAGACATACCCCATATCCCCCGCTTTGCTCTCGGTAGCAAGGTTCTTCCATATCTGCTCAACCATGGGCCTTATATTGTAAGCCGCTATGCGTGCATCCACCTGCTTTCCCAAATCATTCAAAGGGTCGGTAATGTACTGTATCAGCCTGTCGGTCACGTCTATCGTTCCCATAACCACATTGCAGCGGTCGAGTGGCTTCGGGACGGGATAAAGGATAGTTTTTGAACGCAAATGATAATCGGGGGTAATGCTGATGGTCGACTGATAGGATATTTGCATACGCCGCGGCTGCTCGCCTGCCCAGCCGCATTGTGCTGAGATCACCGGTACAATAGGCGTTTGCCCCGACCCGGGGAATATAGCGCACTTGGCACAATAGGATGCCGCAAAACCGTAGCTGCCAATAAAGCTGAGGTTCACCACGTTATTATTGCCCGCAATGGTAAAAGGTGTTCGGGTAAACACATATTGATATCGCAGGCCTTCGCAGGGTTGTTGGTTATCGGTATATTTATTGGGTACCGAATGTTCGGCTTGTACAAAATAATTTTTAAGGTCGACCGTAACCGGCACTTCGATATTGGATACAGGTTGAACTATGTCAGGTATCCCGGCCGTCGGTACGTTAGCCGGTGCAAGCGGTTTGGTTGCGGCACACGAATAAAGGATAAGCGGCAATACCACAGCCGTAAGGGATTGTGTTGGTTTAAGTTTCATTTAAAGCGATAATGCTGGTAAAAATAGTAAAGGTTTATGAATTTGCCTCACAAAATCGCGGTACACTAAGTGTTCACGCCGCCGCCGCTTGCCAAATATACAGTTATCATATTTAATTGATTATCAGGTAATTTTAAAATAGGTCATGTTAAAAAGTGGCCCATTTTTAACATATTCGTGAACAGCAATTTATCGTGTTTTATTATTTACATCGCCCTCTAAACGCCCCAACCCATGTAGTGAACCTTAATGCCAATTAATATAATTACCGTAATAAAAGCAAGAATGGTCATCCAGTTATACTTTTGCCAAAGGTACAGTAAAAATAAAAGCAACGCCGACGACGAAGCCACCATCGCCCCGATAAAATACATATTTAGTTGGGCATTGGTTAACCCTGAGTTAGACTTAAAATGGTACAGGGCGTCCGCAAGTGTACGAATGATCACCATCAAAATAATGATGAGGGCTGCCCGCGCAATTAAAAGACGATGCTTATTGTAAAATCTAAACATGGGACCCGGTCGTGCTTCAAAACTACATATTTATTAACCGTATTTTTGAAATTTGACAGGGCGCTAACCTTTCATTTGTTATAATTGACGCTGCGAATAAAAATCATGAAAAATATCTTTGCTATTTCAGGCAGCCTACGGTCAGGGTCGTCGAATCATATCATTCTTGAATATCTAAAGAGCCTGCCCGGCGAAAATGTAAAGTTTGTTATCTACGATGGAATAGCAGGCATACCGGCATTCGACCCCGGTCTTGATAATGATGACCCGCCAGAACCGGTAACCAGGCTGCGGGAGCAGATAGCTGGCGCGGATGGCGTCGTGATCTGCACACCCGAATATGCTTTTGGGGTGCCCGGCGCTTTAAAAAATGTATTGGACTGGACAGTGTCAAGCGGTTCGTTTTCAGGAAAGCCGACGGCCTTAATTACGGCTTCTACCGGTGGCGAAAACGCCCACGCGGCAATGATCAAAATATTAGGCGCCATAGATGCAAAACTGGTGCCCGAAACAACGCTGCTCATATCTTTTATTCGCACCAAAATCGGCGATGGTCAGATCACCGATGAGGCAACTGTTAAAAAATTAAAGACACTATTTAAGGCTTTGTTGAATTCTATTGACTGATTTCCCGAAAAGCCTTCCGACCATCTAACTAATACTGCCAATTTGACAACCTTACCTCGTTTGGAACAAGCATTGATAAAACCTAATTCGAATCAGAATTTACTGAATTAGCGAATTTACGGAACTGGTATATGCTTAAGTCCTGTCAATTCTTCTAATCTCATAAATCCGGGTTCTGACATATTAATTACTCCAAAACCATTATAGATTATGCAAGAAAAAGGAACGATCTCGATACATACCGAGAACATTTTCCCGATCATCAAAAAATTCCTGTATTCCGATCACGAAATATTCCTTCGCGAATTGGTATCCAACGCGGTAGACGCAACACAAAAACTGAAACGCCTGAGCTCGCTTGGCCAGGTAAAAGGTGACATCGGCGATGTGCGCGTTGAAGTGGCGTTTGACGAGGCTAAGAAAACCATAACCATCTCCGACAATGGTATCGGCATGACAGCCGAAGAGATCAAAAAGTATATCAACCAGATCGCTTTCTCCGGCGCCGAAGAATTCATGGAGAAATTCAAGGAGGCTAAAGACGCTAACGAGATCATCGGGCGTTTCGGCCTGGGTTTCTATTCTGCCTTTATGGTTGCCGACAGGGTGGATATTGAAAGCTTATCGTACCAGGAAGGCGCCGAACCCGCTCATTGGACCTGCGATGGAAGTACCGAATTTGAATTGAGCGAGGGTAGCCTGACCGAACGCGGTACCGAGATCACCCTCCATATCAACAAGGATAACGAAGAGTTCCTGAGTAAATATAAATTGCAGGAAATACTGGATAAATATTGCCGTTTCCTGCCCGTGCCTGTCATTTTCGGCACAAAAACGGAAGAGGAGCACGATGGAGAGGATGAAGAAGGCAAGCCAAAATTCAAATCGGTTGAGGTTCCGAATATCATCAATGATACCAACCCTATCTGGACCAAATCGCCGAACGACCTGAAGGACGAGGATTACCTCGATTTTTATAAACAGCTTTACCCGTTCTCGGAAGATCCGCTGTTCTGGATACACTTGAACGTCGATTATCCGTTCAACCTTACGGGGGTACTTTATTTCCCCAAAGTGAAGAATGATTTTGATTTCCAGCGGAACAAGATCAAGTTATTTTCGCGCCAGGTGTTCATCACCGATGAGGTAAAAGACATCGTGCCCGAGTTCCTGATGTTGCTGCACGGCGTTATTGATTCGCCGGATATCCCGCTTAACGTATCAAGAAGCTTTCTGCAGGCCGATGGTAACGTAAAAAAGATCAACAGCTACATTACTAAAAAGGTAGCTGATAAACTGGCAGAATTGTTTAAGAATGATCGCGCAGCATACGAAGAGAAATGGCCGGATATTGGTCTTTTCGTAAAATATGGTATGGTGAGCGAAGACAAGTTTTATGATAAGGCCAAAGAATTTGTCCTGCTGACCAATACCGACAAAAAGAATTTTACTTTGGAGGAATACAAGGAGAAGGTGGCCCCTGTTCAGACCGACAAGGACGATCGCCTGGTTTACATTTATACCAACGACCCGCAAAAACAGGATGCGTTTATCCAGTCGGCCAACAAAAAAGGTTACGATGTTTTGCTGATGAATTCGCCCATCGATAATCATTTTATAAGCAGCCTGGAGCAAAAACTGGAAAAAACATCGTTAAAACGTGTGGATTCCGATGTAGCTGATAAACTGATCAAAAAAGATGATAACCCCGCCCATATCCTTACCGAGGAACAATCGGCCCGGGTAAAAACAATTTTTGATAACGCCATTAATAAACCCGCTTACAAAGTTGAACTGGAAAGCTTAAATCCTGACGACCTGCCCGTAACAGTTACCATGGACGAATTTATGCGCCGCATGAAGGAAATGGCGGCCATGGGCGGAGGAATGGGCTTTTATGGCAATATGCCCGACAATTATAAAGTAATTATCAACGCTAACCACAAATTGGTAAGCAAGATACTGGAGCAGGAAAGTGAAGAGACACAATCGCAATTGGCCAAACAAGCTTTTGACCTGGCACTGCTTTCGCAAGGCTTGCTGACCGGGGCAGAATTGACGGAGTTTGTCAACCGCAGCGTTAACCTGATATAAATATCATTTTAGCAGAATGTTTAGGCCCTGGTTAAACCGGGGCCTTTTTTTGGTCGAAACTTAAAAAGTTTGAGTATCTTTATTTTGTTAATTCTAAACCTTTTATGATATATCCAAAAACCTTACTTACTGCCTTGGTGGTCATTTGCAGTAGTCTCAGTTATGCTCAATCAACTAAAGCAGAAAAAGCGGCTGCGCTGAAATTTGCGATCAGGAATAGCGTAAATAGTATCGAATATACCTTTGTGACTTCCCAGGGCGGACAAACATATTATATGCAGGTTACCAGAGACAGCTTGACCTCAGTGCTGCCGTTCGCAGGCAACTCCATATCCGGAAATGCTTACGTAGATCAGACCGCAAATTTAAACCTCAGGTCATTAGATTTTGGATATAGTGTTAAAACCTTAAAAAAGAACGGGCAACAGGTTACCATGACGCCTAACGATGTTGACGACATTAACAAGATCGTACTGGAAATATACGAAGATGGCAACGCTACCCTGATAGTAAATAGTGTGCGGCGGTCGCGCATGATATACCACGGTTATCTTTACCCCGGTCGTGCAAATTAACATCCGGCCAACGCTGCTGGTGTTACACAAAAACAACAGGGAATTGACTAATGTGGAATAAATTTTGTATAATTTTATGGAAAAGTTCTCCGTTATTCATCTTACGAGTGTATGAAAACTTTAAGAAACCTGTTGATCCTTATGCTGATAGTTGGTATAGGGACCTCTGCATCTTTTGCACAAAATAAAAAAGAGCAAAAAAGGGCGGCAATTAAAAATAACATCGAAACCAAACACTACACCTTTAGCGCTAACAATGCGATACCGCTTAGCGGCGGAACAATCCAGCTTACTTCGGAGTATGATTTAAAAATAACACCTGACAGTGTAGTTTCATTTTTACCTTATTACGGCGTGGCCCATTTCGATGTGCCCTATGGCAGTACTGATCTGGGCATAAAATTCACATCCACAAAATTTGAATACAAAGCTGTTCAAAGAAAAAAAGGCGGCTGGGAGATCACCATCAAACCAAAAGATGTGAGGAACCTGCAGTCGATGACTCTGTTTATATCCGCTGATGGCTACGGTTCACTGGCAGTAAACAGCGTAAACCGTGATAATATCAGTTTTGACGGCTACCTCGAGTAACCCTTCCTAAGCTTACCTCCGTTAACTGAATATGCTGTACCCTTTTGGGTACAAAGTGTTCCTTTTTGGGTCCCGCAAAAAACGGGTATCGAACTATATGCAATATGGTATAGTGTTTGAACCACCTTAAGCGTCTATAAAAGTTAATTATTATGAAAAGCTTAGGTAAATTGTTTTTTGTATCTGCCCTGGTTTTATGGGGATCTGATGCAGTTTTCGCACAATCGTTAAAAGAGGATAAGGTTAAAAAAGCCACAGAGGTTAAAAACCTTGTCGACGGCGGCCGGTATACTTTTGAGGCCTCGAAAAAGGTTATGGGTAATGGCGACAGCAGGTACCTTCGGCATGGCGGCGATATGGATGTTTCAAAAGATACATTGATCGTTTATTTGCCAGAGGAAGGCAAGGCACCCGGTACGCCGGTTAAAGCTATTAATGCAGGTATTACTTGTACCGGTTTCGGTTACCAAATGAACGATGCCGTAAATGGCGGGTGGAACATCGATATAACTCCAAAAGGGGATCATTCAACAGAAATAAAAGAAATAACCCTTCTGATATCGCCCGAAGGGTATGCAACGCTGGATGTGATGAGGCCCGATAAAAAATCACTGATCTTTTACGGGTATGTCAAACAGCACATTGCCCAGTTTCCACCGGTAAGCGCCGCAATTGTAAAATAACAAACTTAATAGAGGGCAGCACGGTCGCCGGGCAGCCCTTCATTATCTTTTAGGCCAACTCCTGATAACTTTCTCCTTAAGGCCTCCTGAACAAGGTAGAATATTTTTTTAGATGCCTGCTTAACGCTTAAACCATGCGTCCTGATATTTGAAATACAATTGCGTGATTCGTCCGTAAGCCCCGGTCTCGGGCTGAACGTGAGATAGGCACCCATACTATCGGCTGCGCTTAACCCGGGGCGCTCGCCTATAAGGATTATAGAAAGCCCGGACAGCATTTGCGCTCCAATATCGTCAGCTACTGCTACCCTGCCTTGTTTAACAAGACAAATGGGAGCAATTTTTAACCCGGCCGACAGCAACCGCGGTACCAGTACCTTCAGCAGATTTATTGAGTTGTTATTAACGGCTGTAGCCGAAAGCCCGTCGGCGATAACAATAACAATGTCGGCAGGTGCATGATGGCCGGATAATAGATCAGCCGATATATCGTCCAATTGCCGGCCAAGATCGGGCCGCTGCAGGTATTGCTCCCGATAAGCGGCTTTACTATGTAGCTGCAAAAACGGCAGGTCAAGCTCCGCTAATTCCCCTGATAATTTTTGCACATCGAGTTCCGAATAAACGGCATCGCGTGCGTGGGCATGTGCGAGGTTAAAAGTCAGCGACTGCCTAACGGGGATACTCGAACCGGCGCGGCCCAAAGCTATCCTGGCAGCCGTAAATTCTTTTAACGGCTCCAAAAGATCATTGCCGGCCTTTTCTAATTGATCCATAGCCTTTTCATTTCTTTTACCATTTCAGCATTTCTGTGATTTGACAGGTTTCCGTACGCGTCTATTATCCCCTGTTTTATCAGCCATTCCTCAAACTCTGGCGCAGGCCGTAGCCCGAGCACTTTACGCAGGTAAACAGCATCGTGAAACGAAGTGGATTGGTAATTGAGCATGATATCATCCGAGCCGGGAACGCCCATGATAAAATTACAGCCCGCTACGCCCAAAAGTACCAGCAGGTTATCCATATCGTCCTGGTCGGCTTCAGCATGGTTGGTGTAACAAATGTCAGCGCCCATAGGCAGGCCCAGCAATTTACCGCAAAAATGATCTTCTAAAGCGGCCCGGATGATCTGCTTGCCGTCATAAAGGTATTCCGGGCCAATAAAGCCCACCACTGTATTCACCAGGAACGGGTTGTACCGGCGTGCCACAGCATAGGCCCTTGCCTCACATGTCTGCTGGTCGACACCATGATGCGCATTAGCCGAGAGCTCACTACCCTGCCCCGTCTCGAAATACATAACATTATTGCCAACCTTACCGCGGTTTAATGACAATGTTGCCTCATAAGCTTCATCCAGCAAACTTAAACTGATACCAAAGCTCGAATTACTTTTCTCTGTACCGCCTATCGACTGGAAGCAAAGATCGACGGGAGCGCCGCTGTTGATGAGCTCCAATGTTGTGGTGACATGGCTCAAAACGCAAGATTGCGTGGGTATATCAAATTGTTGCCGCAAGGCATCCATCAGCCGCAAAAGGTTGTTCACTTCGACCAGGCTGTCTGTAGCGGGATTAATACCGATTGTGGCATCGCCACTGCCATAAAGCAAACCGTCAATAATGCTGGCGGCTATACCCTTTGGATCGTCCGTAGGGTGATTGGGTTGCAAACGCGTTGAAAAACGCCCCTTTAAACCGATCGTATTCCTGAAACGGGTCACCACTTCACACTTTCGTGCCACAGCTACCAAATCCTGGTTACGCATCAGTTTCGAAACTGCAGCGGCCATTTCCGGCGTTATTCCGTCCGACACTTTCTTTAACACCTCTCCCGTAACATCGTCGCTTAAAAGCCAATCCCGCAATTCACCAACAGTTAAACTATCAATTAAAGTAAATGTTTTAAAATTATGGTTATCAATTATTAATCTTGTTATTTCGTCTTGTTCATAAGGTATCACCATTTCTTCGAGGAAGGTCTTTAACGGGACATCGGCAAGCGTAATTTGTGCTGCTACACGTTCTTCGTAACTCTCGGCCGACAGGCCGGCCAGCACATCGCCCGACCGGTGTGGCGAGGCTTTAGCCAGCAACGTTTTCAGGTCTTTAAACCTGTAAGTCCTTCTGCCGATGGTGTGCTGGTACGACATGATTTAATCAGTAGCGATCATCGTTTCAGCCTGTTCGAGCAGCACATCGTCCGTTATTTTTATTTTGTGCTTACCCATAAGCATAAACAGGATAATTACAGCAACCAGCCCGCCGAAAAACCAAAGGCTTAGCCGTGGGTTAAAATAAATTATGGCAAACATGCATAGTGCCGATAATACCAGCGCTATCGCCGGGAAATACGGATAAAACGGCGAAGCAAACGGGCGATCGAGACCTGGTTCCTTTTTTCTGAGCCTGAAAAGACTCACCATGCTCATCATATACATTAGCGCGGCACCCATTACCGAAATAATGATGATCTGTGCCGTAGTGCCGGTCAGCAATGCTATAGCGCTTACTATACCCGATGCTATTAATGCCCAATGCGGTGTTTTAAACCGGTGATTTACCCTTGCCAGGCCACGGGGCAGATAGCCGCTCCTGGCCATTGCAAAAACTTGCCGCGATGACGCCAGTATAATACCGTGAAAAGAGGCGATCAGCCCAAACAAACCAATGCCTGCAAATACGCGGGTAAGGCTGTTCGATTTCCCCAGAACGATACTGATTGCTGCAGGTAATGGGTAATCCAGGCTGCTTAATTTTCGCCAGTCGGTAATACCGCCTGTTAAGATCATCACACCTAACGCGAGGAAAACAAGCGTTAATATGCCATAGATATATCCTCTCGGGATATTGCGCCGGGGATCTTTTACTTCCTCGGCTACCGAGGCAACCCCTTCTATCGCCAGGTAAAACCAAACAGCGAAAGGCAATGCAGCAAACACCCCGCTCCACCCGAACGGCATTGGGTTACTTACATAATTACTCATTTTGAACGATGGCCCGATAACGCTCATAAATAACAGCAATTCGCCCACGGCAAGTATAGTTATAAACACAGAAAAGGCAGCCGATTCCTTAATACCCATGACATTAATACCAATAAACACGATATTGAATATGATCGCCGAGCCCACTACCGGAATTGCAGGATATAAAAAGTGCAGGTAACTACCAAGCGCAAAACCAACTGCCGGTGTCGCAAAAAGGAAATCGATCAAAGTAGCGTAACCTGCTATAAGCCCGGCAACCGGCCCCATGGCCCTGTAAGCATAGGCAAAAGCACCGCCCGCATGCGGTATAGAAGTGGTCAGTTCGGTATAGCTGAAAACAAAAGCTATGTACATTATTGTTACTACCAGCGTTGCTATCAGCATACCGATAGTGCCTGAAACGGCCCATCCGTTGTTCCACCCGAAATATTCGCCCGATATGACCAGTCCAACCGCAATGGCCCACAAATGGATCGGTTTAAGTGCTTTTTTTAGTTTTTCGGGCCGCGTATTGCTCATGAACGATGGGGTAGCATAATTTCCGCTTTAAAATAGTTAAAGGCGCTGTTAAATCAAAATCGCCCTTGTTATCATATTGTTAAGACGCCTGCCGTACCCGCTGTTCAAACATACTTGTAGTAAAGCTGTTAAAATAAGGAACAATACTTATTGAAATGTTACGTATCAAAATTCCGTCCGACGGTTTGTCGGCGCTCGATTATAGAAAATTCACGCAGCTTGATGTACCGCATCCGCATAGCGGTATCAGGCCCGAGGTAAACAATAATGTCATCCTGTTATTTGAAGATGAACAGGAAGCCGTCGATTACGCGCACCAGGTAGATGGTTACGCCGAATCATTAGAAGACCACAATAGCTCAGAGTACCTGGCTGCTAACGATATCATTAAAGCGATCGGTGACGATGAGTTTGTGCAGGCCTACATCCAAAGCTAATGACTTTGTTAAGCCTCGATAATGACGCCCGCAAAGGTTAGCCCTCCGCCAAAGCCCAGCATCAATATTTTATTCCCGGGCTTTATTTTACCTGCATTTTTGGCAATGTTCCAGGACAGAGGAATCGAAGCGGACGATGTATTACCAAAATACTCAATGCTGCTTAACATTTTCTCCATCGGCGCACCAATCTCTCCCGCAACGCCTTCTATAATGCGCATATTCGCGCTGTGAAGGATTATCCAGTCAAGGTCCTCCATAGTCATAGAATTTTTAGCGATCAATTCCTTTACTTTGGCGCTAACGGTTTGTATGGCCCATTTGAATACCACCTTGCCATTTTGATGAATTTTGCCGTTCGGGTCTATTTGCTCCCCATTAATTACAGAAGCGTGTTGCGATAAATAAAGGTCTTTCCCATGGCTGCCGTCCGAACCGGTAATAGTGCTGAATATCTTTGATTTTTCCGAAGGCTCAACCAAAGCCACACCGGCGCCATCGCCAAACAATATACAGGATGTACGGTCGTGAAAATCTGTAAATTTCGACAAAGCCTCTGCACCAAAAACCAAAATCTTTTTGTGCGTCCCGGATGCTATCATGCCTTTGGCTAAGATCAAGCCATACACAAATCCTGCACAAGCAGCCATAATATCAAGGCAACCACAATTCTGGATATTTAAACGGTTTTGTATCTGGCTGGCCATGCTTGGCATCACCTGGTCGGCGCTGGTGGTGGCTACTAATATAAAATCTACGTCGTCAAACGAGAATCCCGCGTTTTCCGTTAATAAATTTTGGGCCGCTTTTACGCACAGATCGCTCGTAAATTCATCCTTGTCGGCAAACCTGCGTTCTTTTATTCCTGTCCGCGAGATTATCCATTCATTATTTGTTTCGATAAACTGTTCAAAATATTCATTGGTTATCCTGTTTGCAGGGGTATAAACAGCAATAGCAGTTATTTTGGATTCCATGTTTTGATTTGGTATTTCTGGTTAAATCAAAGATACTAACTGTTTAATATGATTTAACGAAAAGTGAATTTAAAGTAAACAATTTGCAACGAGGCCCGTCCAGCCGGTTTGGTGCGACGCCCCTAAACCCCGCCCGGTGTCTCCGTCAAAATATTCGTGAAAAAGTATATGATCTTTAAAATAAGGGTCATTTTGCAACTTTTCGTAATCACCAAAAACAGCCCTGCGGCCATTTTCATCTTTCAGAAAGATCTTTAGCATGCGGTAGTACAACTCATCGGCTATTTCTTTCAAATTCATGAAATTTCCCGAATTGGTTGGGCATTCCACTTTATAATTATCACCATAATATTGGTGAAAACGGTGCAGGCTGTCAATGATCAGGTAATTGATAGGTACCCATATTGGGCCCCGCCAGTTGCTGTTACCGCCAAACAAGCCGCTGTCACTTTCCGCAGGAACATATTTAATACTAAATTCCCTCCCATCCACCGCTACGGTATACGGATTGTCGAGATGATATTTTGACAAAGCCCTTATACCATGAGGGCTCAGGAACTCATTTTCATCCAGCAAATGTTTAAGCAGCGATTTCATCCGGTATCCACGCAGTAAACTCAAGAGGTGTTTGCCTTTGCTGTTTTTTTCATTCCAACGCGATACCAGGCTGGCAAGGTCGGGCCGGTTATCCTCAAACCATTTCATTCGTCCCTTAAAAACCGGGCTATCCGTAATTGCTTCGTCATCAAGCACCTGGGTTGCAAATAGGGGTATAAGGCCCACAATACTCCTCACCTTCATTTTTCGAACGGCGCCATCAGGTGAACGCAACTGGTCATAAAAAAAGCCATCTTGTTCGTCCCACAGGCCCTCCTGGTCGTTTCCCAGGTTGTCCATCGCACCGGCGATATAAATAAAGTGTTCAAAAAACTTGGAAGCAATATCCGCATAGGCCACGTCGTACATCGTCAACTCCGCAGCAATCTGCACCATGTTAAGCGAATAAACGGCCATCCAGCTGGTGCCGTCGGCCTGTTCCAAATGCTGGCCATAAGGCAATTGGGTATTCCTGTCGAAAACCCCGATATTATCAAGCCCCAGAAAGCCGCCTTCAAAAATATTGTTTCCCTGTGCATCTTTCCGGTTAACCCACCAGGTAAAATACAGCATCAGTTTATGGAAAATTCTTTCCAGGAATATAGTGTCGCCTTTGCCCTTGTTATCGGTCTTATCCTTGTTATAAAGCGACCAAGTGGTCATTGCCAATACCGGCGGATTAACGTCGCCAAAGTCCCATTCATAAGCAGGTAACTGACCGTTTGGATGCATATACCAGTCGCGGGTAAGCAATAACAGTTGTTTTTTAGCAAAACTCATATCTACGCTGCCAAGGGCCAGGCAATGGAACGAAAGGTCCCAGGCTGCAAACCAGGGATACTCCCATTTATCCGGCATGGATATTATTTCGCGCGTATTAAGATGTTCCCACTTGCTATTGCGGCCGGTTAATCTTTCGACCGGTGGCTTTGGCCCCGCCGGGTCGCCATGCAGCCATTTGTGAATATTATAATGATAGAACTGCTTGCTCCACAACATGCCGGCAAAAGCCTGGCGCTGTATCATGCCATGGTCCGTAGTGTCGCTGGCGTGCTGCTGTAAATTGTTATAAAACTCATCGGCTTCGGCCTTTCGCACACCGAATATCTCATCAAAATCTTCAAACGTCCTTTTGGCCTCCCTGGTAAGCCGAAGCCGCAGGGTGACGCTTTGATTCGCCGGTATCAACAAATCGTATTTTGCTGCGGCCTTGGTACCTGTTTTCTTTGGGTTGATGGTTTGGGCCCCGTTTACAATAAAATCGTTGATACCATCCTTATAGTATTCTTTTCCACCATCGTAATTGTACAAACGTTTGGTATTGGTTTCGTTATCGCAAAATATTAGTTCCGGTTCGCCTTCCGCTTTTAGCCAGAATTGCCCAAGTTCCCTGTGAAAAATATCAATGATACCATGCGAATCGTCCTCCAGGGCTGGTTTATAATCATTATTTCCCCAGGCCCACCGGTTACGGAACCAAACTGTCGGCAATACGATCAGCGGAGCTGCTTCAGGTCCCCGGTTATGAATGGTGATCCTGATAAGGATATCATCGGCAGTGTTCTTGGCGTATTCGGTAAATACATCAAAATATTTATCCTCATTAAATATCCCGGTGTCAATTAGTTCAAATTCCCGGTCGTTTCTCGTTCTTCGCTTATTTTCATCCAACAACCAGGCATAAGGGTACTCGCTTTGCGGATATTTGTAAAGCATTTTCATGTACGAATGCGTCGGAGTACTATCAAGGTAATAGTAAAGCTCTTTTACATCTTCGCCGTGGTTCCCTTCCGGGTTCGACAGGCCAAAATAGCGTTCCTTTATTATCGGGTCTTTTTTATTCCACAGGGCTATGGCGAAGCAAAGCAATTGTTCATCATCACAAATTCCAGCTATTCCCTCTTCACTCCATCGGTAAGCCTTACTGCGCGCCATATCATGGGTAATGTAATTCCAGGCATCCCCGTTAGCACTGTAATCTTCGCGCACGGTTCCCCATTGGCGGTCGCTTACATACGGGCCCCATTTTTTCCAGCCGTTCCCTTCTTTTAGCCTTTTTTTTTCTTCATCCATCAGTTTTTCCACGCCTTTCTCAAAAATCTTAACCAGTTACCGTGCATCATGTTTTCTATATCCTGCTCACTATACCCTCTTTTAGCCAGCAATGCAGGAACTTTTTGAAGATCAGCAATGGTTTCCAGATCGTACGGGCATTGTTCACGCCCAAATGCCCCGTCAAGGTCAGAGCCGATACCCACATGCAGGGCATTACCGGCCACCTCGCAAATGTGATCTATGTGATCGATCATTACCTCCAGGTTACAGTTCATTTCTTTAGGGGTCGATTTGAACCTCACCCAGTTCGGTACCATCATCCAGGCGTCTAACGCCGCGCCGATAACTGCGCCACGATCTACGAGTGCTTTGATCATATCATCGCTAAACTGGCGGTTGTGATTTACCAGGGCCCGGCAATTATTATGGCTTGCCCATATATGGCCGTTGAAATTATCAAGCGCCTGCCAAAAGGCATCATCGCATAAATGTGTAGCATCAAGTATAACGTTCAGGCGCTCAATTTCTTTTAGTAATTCTAACCCCTTTGGCCCCATTTTGCCGGTTGCATCGGTACCATTGGCATACCTGCCCGGTCCGTAGTGTGCCGGACCAATTGCCCTCAAACCATAATTATAAGCCCTTTCCAAATGCTGAACTGTAACAATCGAATCCGCCCCCTCTAAACTTAGCACATACCCTATTGGCTTTTTTTTCAATTGGTTATCCTGCCACAATTGAACATGTGCTTCAAGTGAACTTAGGTTTGTTATCTGAACCATTTCCCCATCATCCTCCATGGCTTTGTACCAGGCTGCCTGCCCTTGCGTTTGCGCCCATGCCTGTTCGGGCGAGTGCCAACCGGGCAATCGATTATCAGGCGCCACGTACCGGCCTATCTGCGTGGCAACCACCAACCCAATGTTACCCTTGCGCAATTCGTGCAGCGAAACGGTTGCGTTGCCCCGGTCGGGTTTATCGGTTAGCCCTTTTTCGCGTGCATTGATATCTGAAGCCGGCCTGCGCAGGTCGCGGTTCCATTCCAGCGCGTTCATACTCAGGTCGAGGTGGGCGTCTATGGTAAACATTGGTATTATTGCTTTTATGTAGCAGTAGAGACGCAAGATTTTGCGTCTCTACTACGAAATTAAATATTGATTTTCCTGTCCCTCGCCACGTTCATCCATTCTCCGCTTATGTTATTATCTTCAATGGTTATTGCCCTTTCATATAATGCTACGGTAGGGCAAACGTGATATGGCAATCCATATAACACATCGCCTGGCTTGTATCCGTGCCCCTTACCTGCTTCCAATACCAGGTGCTCTTCGCTTTGGCCTATTGGTTCCAGGCCGGGCGCATTTAAGAACCAAATCCGTTTTGCCAATTCATTTTCCGCCGAAACAGACTTATGCCCCGTATCGATACATATTTTGGTTTCATCAGGCAGCGAGATCACCCTGGATACGATCACCGCCGCAGGCAAAAAGGGTTGTTCCGGGCAGATGAGCGAATACCCCCTATCCCAATAAATGAAAGTTCCGGGACTGCATTCAATTACCGGCCTCTTAGCGTGAATTGGGAAGGTCGGTGATCCACCCGCTACAATAATCAGTTCAGAATAACCTCCGTCCGTTATATCCTGCTGCAATTGCCTGGCCTTTTCAAAAGCCTCTTCACATTTTTTGATGCGAATATCCATATCAGTATCATGGATATGGCCGTCATAAGCATGCAAACCAATAATTTTTATACCCTTCAGCTCCCGGCAATCTATATAAAATGACAAAGCTTTTTCTGAAACTATACCTGTCCGGTTCTGCCCTATGTTCAAATCGATATAAACAGGAATTACAATATCATTTAACAACGCTATTTCTGAAATGTGCTTTGCTGCCGCGATGTTATCGATTAAGCAGGAGTATTTAGTGACCGGATAAGTTTTAATGAGTTTGACAAATCGTTCCAGTTTTGGCCCGATAGGTTGATAAGCAAGCAAGGCATCCGGCGCTTTGCACAGGCCAAGCATTTCGGCCTCGGCGATGGTGGCGCACTTGAATTTGGTAATACCGGCCTCGATCATCAAACTACAGGCCTCGCGGCATTTATTGGTCTTTACGTGCGGCCGCAGTCGCGAAACATCATCGATCATACTTTTCAATAAGCCGATGTTTTGCTTCACCCTTTCAGGATAGATCACCAAAGCAGGTGTATCCAGCTTATCAATGTCGTTGATCAAATACCAATTTGAATCGCTCATGTGTTTTATGGACTAAACCTAAACCAATTCAAACAAGGCCTCTATCTCCACCGGTATATTATCCGGCAACGAGCCCATGCCCACGGCGCTCCTTACGCCTATCCCATTATCTTCACCCCAAACTTTGGCAAACAGTTCGCTGCACCCATTAATGATAAAAGGGTGTTTTTCGAAATCGGATGTGCAATTAACCATACCCAAAACTTTGATCACACGTTTGATCTTGTTCAGGCTGCCCAAATTAGCTTTTAGTGTTGCCAGGATGGCAAGCCCGACTTGTTGGGCAGCCAGTTTTCCTTCTTCGGGCGTCATACTATCGCCTATCCGTCCAATTATAAGCGTTCCGTCGTCCTTTACCGTTCCGTGTCCCGAAACGAAGGCATGTTTTCCGTCAATTAAAAATGGTTTGTATACGCCAAGCGGCTTTGGCGCAGGTGGCAGGTTTAGCCCAAGCGCGGTGAAATTTTCATCAGGTGTATTCATGTTGTAAAACTATAAAGTTATGACAATACAAAGCGGGTTCAACATAAAATTATTCAAATATAAAAGTTGACCTCAATAGCCGGTAGCCATGAGTTTAAACAAAAAAAGCCGGAGGATCTCATCCCTCCGGCCCTCAACTAAATTGGTCTCAATGTATATGTCTGTTTAAAATTTAAAAGTCAACCCTACATTCACTACGTAGTCAGCAAATGCCGCATCACCGTGGGTATAAGTTCCTGTGAGCTGCGTAGTCCTTATATCCGGCACGCTTTGAGTGCGGTCGCGCATGATGGCTATAGGGAAGAAGCCATATATCGCAAAATTCTTAAAGCGGTAAGTTACACCCGGCTCTGCTGACAGAATATATCCCGGCCTTCTGAAACCATCGCTGTTACCCAAAAGATCTTTCACCGGCAAACAATCATCACGCACACCGGCCGAGAAATCGAAGTGATTAACCGACCAGCTTGCCCCCAAACGGATCAAATATTGATCCGGCACGCTTTCTACATCTCCTGTCGCAGCAATTGTGGTAGCGCTTGCTGCAGAGGACGACCTTGGTGTGCCATTGACATCCCTTGGGTTGGCCAGGTAAAAGAGGTTGCCGTAGAACCCAAATTTATGGGTGATATTATAGTAAGTATTAATTTCAAGTGCTATGCCGGTGCCACCGTCACCCAACTGGATAGATTGATCGACAGGCCCGAGTAGTTTGGTGGTGCCGTCCTTCTGTAAAAAATAGTCTTGCAAATTATAAGCGCCTGTCGCAAACTTAGCCCCTATACCAAGTTGTATATTGAAATTGTGAACTTTAGCAGGGTTTAGCAGCCAATAATAGCCCGTTACCCTTATATCGCCCAAGCCGAAAGTATGCGTGCTGAAGCGTGTGCCCGGCCGGTTGTTTAATTGTGACCGGCTGTTATCAGCAAACGGAACATCCAGGGCCAAAGCCCAGCGGTCGTTGAACAAGCGGGTAAAAGTAAAATCTTGGGTTACCACTTTATTTATTACGTTGTTTTTGTCCGCAACGCGCTCCGTTTGTTCTGCCTTTCCAACATAATGCCTGAATGATTTATAATAACGTGTATTGCTGTTGAAAAGCCATGCACCGCCTTTAACGGCGCTATCAGGATGTTCATCCATGGTGCAAAGGCCACCAGTACTCCTGATGGCTACACAACCCTGTGCAAAGACATTATTTTTATTGAGGAGTGTGAGAAATAGAATTACGGATAGAAGTTTTAGTGTTGATTTCATGATATTATTTTTAGGTGTCTGTTGTTGTGTGATGTTAAATTGTTTTTATACTTGTTGGTACCTTTACCGTTTTACCGGTAAATAAATTTGATGCAGGTAACGCAAACCATAGCGCCAGTATAGCGCCATAGCTGCCACCCCGCTCAATAAATTCAAATAGCTCCCAATGAGGGTAGAATAATTCGCTTCCCATTTTCCATACCAGGAAGGCCAGTATCAAAGGACGTATTGGTTTGATGAGTACTGAAATGGCCGCCAAAATTTCGAAGAGCCCAACGATGTGTGCGACATTAACCGGGTTTGAAAAACCAATTGATGTGTATTGATCGATTATGCCCTTCTTTTCGATAAGATTGAGCCAGCCGTGACCAATAAACAGCAGGCAAACTACTATTCGCAAACAAATGATGATGCGCTTCCGGGTATCAGAGCCTATTTTTGCTTCCGGACTGATCCTTTCGAACCAGCTTTTGATATCAGCGAGGTTACTGCCGCTTAGCAATAACAAGGTTAATGGAGCGCCGAAGTTCCCAGCCCGTTCGATAAACTCTGCAAACGGTTCGCCCGACATCGGCCTGCAAAAAGCGGTAATTGCCCCCCAAACCATAAGCCATCCTAACACTGCCCTTGTAGGGTAAAGTAAAATGGATATTCCCAGCAGAATGTCGATAGCGCCAAGCCAGGGCATTAACTGCGTTCCTAAAACAGAATTTATACCGAACACGGCAAAGTAGTTCAACCATATTTTTTTACCGATGATACCAAAAGTTCCATGCCCGATAAAGCACATGGCCGAGGCAAAGCGCAGCGTATAGTGTATTTTACTTTCGTTATGTTGTAATGTTAGCCGGTGCATTATTCAATTTCTTTTATCAGTTATTCAGTTTCAATTTATTCCAGATGAGTTCGCCCAGCAGTTTGCCTTGTTTGGCGCCTTCAACCGAACTGTTCAGGTAGTGGATGCCGCCATAGAACCTGCTCATCGCTGTTTCGTCCGATGCCTTGATGAACGATTTGAAGTCCCGCTGCAGGCCGATGTATTTCAGGTCGCTGGTGTCGTGAAAGGCATAGTTGTCGCCAAATTCATGGGTTAGTACTACAGCTGATGCGGCACTGATCGTACTGTGCCCTGCCGTGTATTCCGGGAACGGGGGTGTTTGCAGCAGCGGCAGCCAGTTGTGGTCCACCTTTTCGTTGATCACCGTTACCGGCCTTACGTACGCATAGGTGTACTTTACTTCCCAGCAGGTGATGAACGATTCGAACAGGGCGATCGAGGTCAGGGCGTAGGCCTGCGCCGTTTTGGTGGCGCTCGCCTTGCTTTGCCGGCAGGCTATCGTGGTAATGCCGATCCAGTGCCCCCCGGGGGTGATCTTCTTGTCGGCAAACATCATGTGCCCGTTGTGCATCACCACAAAGGGGTTGTCGTCCCAGTAGCGGG
>Ga0310811_10000453_pt1 | contig 54431 bp, 51 predicted proteins | sample YCmetagenome_FD_207642 | JGI IMG/M metagenome (GOLD analysis project Ga0310811, IMG submission 207642) | Soil microbial communities from experimental microcosm in Duke University, North Carolina, United States - YC | ecosystem: Engineered > Artificial ecosystem > Soil microcosm > Unclassified ... | reverse complement strand
AGCCGGTACCGCGCGCCGAGGGCCTTACATACAGGTCCTCAAGGTAGATGCCGTGGTTACCCGTCCACGTCGAGTAGTTGAGGAACCAGACGGCCATGCCGACGACGTCGCCCGACTCGTCCTCGGCGATGTGCGCGAAGACCGCGGGGTTGTCGCCGAACAGCGCGTCGTGCAGCTGTTCGGGGGTGGCCTTGGCCTCGTCCGGGGCCTTCTCGTACTCGGCGAGCTCGCGCACCATGGCGTGGATTTCGGCGACGTCTTCGGGCTTCGCGGGTCGGATCATGGCGTACAGCTTAAGTGTCGGGAGAGTGCTCACCCGAATGACGCATATGCACCATCACCGTACGGTTGCGTAGCAAGTGTCCGCGGAGGAGTGTGAAGACATGAGTGAAGTCGACCGACCGTATGCGCAGGGCACGCCGTGCTGGGTGGATCTGATGGCCCAGGACCAGAAGGCGGCCATGGACTTCTACCGGGGCCTGTTCGGCTGGGGCGGAGAGCGTGGGCCGGAGGAATTCGGCGGATACGCGATGATGACGATCCGGGACAAGCCCGTCGCGGGCATCGGCCCGGCGATGGCGCCCGAGGGCCAGCCGGCCCCGCCGCACGTCTGGACCACGTACCTGGCCAGCGATGACGCCGACGAGACCGCCCGCCGGATCGGCGAGGCCGGCGGCACGCTGCTGGTGCCGCCGATGGACGTCGGCGACGCGGGCCGGATGGGCGTCGCGGCCGATCCGACCGGGGCCGTGTTCGGGTACTGGCAGAAGAAGGAATTCTTCGGTGCCGTCGTCGTCAACGAGGCGGGCGCGCTGATCTGGAGCGAGTGCAACACCCGCGACGTGCCGGGGGCCTCGGCGTTCTACCGTTCCGCGTTCGACATCGACGTGCAGCCGATGGAGGGCATGGAGGGCTACTTCGCCGTCAACGTGGCCGGCCGGACCATCGGCGGCATGCAGCACATGGGCGAGCAGTTCCCGGAGCACGTGCCGGCGCACTGGATGACCTGGTTCGCGGTGGACGACCCGGACGCGACCGCCGCACGGGCGAAGAGCCTCGGCGGCTCGGTCCCGATCGAGCCGGCCGACGCCCCCTACGGCCGCTACGCGGCCGTCGCCGACCCGTGGGGCGCCGTGTTCTGCCTGCTCAAGCCGCAGCCGATGCAGTAAGCCCATGCAGTAAGCCGACGCAGTAAGGACGGATGCCCCGCTATCTCACCGGTCCGCCTCGGCCGCCTCGCGGAATCGGGAGAATTCCTCCGCGAGCGCCTTGGCGGACCAGTGCGCGTTCAGCCCGCTCGGGTTCGGCAGGACCCACACCCGGCTGTCCGCGATCCGCTCGTCCTGCGGCCCGATCTTCGCCGCGGGCCGGCCGAAAGCCGTGCGGTACGCGGTGATTCCGACGATCGCGATCCAGGCGGGCCGGTACTCCGCGGCCTTCGCGGCCAGAATGCGCGCGCCCTCGCGGTACTCGTCGGCCGTGAGCTCGTCGGCCCGGGCGGTGGTGCGCGCGACGACGTTGCTGAGGCCGAGCCCGAGCGCGAGCAGCTCGTCCTGGCGCGCGGGGGTGAGCAGTTCGGGCGTGAACCCCGAGGCGTGCAGCGCGGGCCAGAAGCGGTTCCCCGGCCGCGCGAAGTGCCTGCCGACGGCGCCGGACCACAGACCGGGGTTGATCCCGCAGAACAGCACCCTGAGGCCGGGAGCGATCACATCCGGGATGACGAGGTCCCGCGCGGCCTCGAGTTCGGCGGGAGTGGGACGAGGGGCGCTCGGCTTCGTTTTCGTCACCCGCGCATTCTCCCCTCCCGCCGCCGCCCGCTCCCACTGCAGGTCCCAGTCCCCGCTCCCGCTTCCGCCCGCTCCCACTCCGGCTCCCAGTCCCGCTGCTGTCGTGATCCCACTCCCACGCCCGATCGCCAGTCCCACTCTCCCACGCCCGATCCCAGTCTCGCTCCGGTTCCCAGTCCCACTCCGCTCCCGCTCCCGCGGAATACGCCCTGATCTCCCGCTGTTGGCCGAGTACGTGATGAAGTACTCCCTGCTCGATGTCGCCGCCGTCGGTTCCGGCGAGCACCCGTCCGATGCGCTGCATGGCGCAGTCCCGCTCGCCCGCGCCGCGGAGGCATCCGGCTTCCACCGCGTCTGGTACGCCGAGCACCACAACATGCCGGCGATCGCCTCGGCCGCGACCAGTGTCGTCATCGCGCACGTGGCCGCGAACACCGAGCGGATCCGGCTCGGCGCCGGCGGCGTGATGCTGCCGAACCACTCGCCGCTGGTCATCGCCGAGCAGTTCGGCACCCTCGCGGCGCTGCACCCAGGCCGCATCGACCTCGGTCTCGGCCGCGCCCCCGGCTCCGACCAGGCCACCATGCGCGCGCTGCGCCGCACCCCGTCCTCCGCCGACGCCTTCCCCCAGGACGTCCTCGAACTCCAGGGCTACCTCACCGGCGACACCCGCATCCCCGGCGTGCGCGCCACCCCCGGCGACGGCTCGAACGTCCCGCTCTACATCCTCGGCTCATCCCTCTTCGGCGCCCAGCTCGCCGCGGCGCTCAGCCTCCCCTACGCCTTCGCCTCGCACTTCGCACCCGCCGCCCTGTTCGCGGCCATCCAGACGTACCGCTCCGAGTACCGGCCGTCCGAGCTCAACCCGGAGCCGTACCTCATCGTCGCCGCCAACCTCATCGCCGCCGACGACGAGGACACCGCGCGCACCCAGCACCAGGCCTCCCTGCGCTGGCGCGCCCGCCGCTTCCTCAAGCCCGCCGCCGACCTCACGGACGCCGAGATCGACGTCGTGCTCGGCACCCCCAACGGCGAGCACATCAAGGACATGATGCGCTACACCGCCGTCGGCACCCCCGACCAGGCGCAGGCCCACCTCGAGCAGCTCGCCGAGCAGACCGGCGCCGACGAACTCATGCTCGCACCCGCCTCCCCTGACCGCCAGGACCGCATCCGCGCCGTCGAGCTGGTCAAGGCGCCGGCGGGCTGAGCAGCCCCGGAAGACGTCCTTGGCGGCGGACATCGAGTAGCCTTCGGCCGTGGACGAGCCGGGGGACGCGTGGAGCCGCCCGGGGTTCGAGTTCGATCCGAACTACCCCGGCTTGCCACGGTTTCCCCAGCCGCAGCCGACGGACGGCCTCGCCGTGGCCGCGCTCGTATGCGGGCTCTGCGGGTTCATCTACCTGGTCCCCGCGGTGCTGGGCATCATCTTCGGCTCAATCGCCGTCCACCAGACGAGCCGCAACGGCAGGCGGGGCAAGGGGATGGCCGTCGCCGGGATCGTCGCGGGCGCATTCTGGATCGTCGCGTACGTTCTGATCATCGCGTACATCGTCGCCAGCGGCTTCGCGGCGTGGAACTGAGCACCGGACCGTGTCGGCGCCCGGGCTCGGCCGGCTCGTCCGCGGGAAGCTCATCGCACTACTCGCCGTGGCATGCGCACTGATCGGCGGGCGGTGGTTCGCGTTCCCGGTTCAGGACTCCGGGACGACGAGTCCGGCCGCGCGCTCCTCGCGCACTCCTCATCGGCGGAGACCGTGGCAGCCGCCCTCCGCGGTATACGCCTCGCACTGCCTGACGGCACGCCGCGGGATCGAAGCTTCGGTGTCGCAATGTATGTGGACTTCGCCGCTACGCCCGCCGACCGGGCCGCGTACGAGTCCTTATGGCGCTGACGCAGTGGCACGGATAGGACCGTGGCCCGGCGACCGCTCTGGCGGAAGCGGGGCCGGGCCACGGAGGCTAGATTCTGCCGACGGGTTCTGTCAGCAGGCGCCGTCGTCGTTCCAGGCGCCGGACGCGCCGCCCGGGACCTCGTCGTAGTTCCACTGGTTCGCCGTCCAGTTGTGGCCGTTGTACGACACCTCGTTGCCCGAGGAGTAGGACGTGGACGCGCTCCAGGCCGTTGCGCAGGAGCCGCTGCCGCTGCCGGTTCCCGTGCCGGTCGCCGTGGCGGTGGCGGTCGCCGTGGCGGAGGCCGAGGCACTGGCGCTGGCCGAGGTGGAGGTGGTCACCGGCGGGGTGGCCCCGGCGAACTCGGCGTCGTACTTGGTGAAGTCCCAGCTGTTCTGCGTGACGCTGGAGCAGCTGCCGGAGAGCGTGCCGTTGTTGTCCGGCGGGCTGCACTCGCGGTCGCGGTTGACCGACCAGAACGAGTAGCGGCCGAGGCCGACTCCTTCAGCCCAGGTCAGCACGGTCTGGAAGTCGGACTGGTAGAAGTACTCGGCCGAGTCAGTGCGCCCGTTCATCGAGGAGATGCCCTCGTGCGCGTACGCGGTGGCCGAGCTCCAGCCGAACGTCGACGTCAGGATGCCGTTGAACGCTTGGAGCGCGGAGATCTGCGAGGAGGCGCCGCTGAAGCCGCCGTCGAACGGCATGATGGTGAAGGCGTTCGGGGTGAATCCGAGGGTCTTGGCCTCGTCCAGCAGCTGGGTGCCGAACCAGCCGGTGCCCGCCGACGTGCCGGGGATGGTCACCGAGATGTACAGGCCCGAGTTGTCGGCCTGCAGGATCTTCGCGGCGCCGAGTTCGTTGGCGATCGCGGAGGTGTTCTCGTACTCAGGCTCCTCCAGGTCCAGGTCGATGGCGTGCAGGCCGTAGGCGGTGATGACCTGCTGCTCGGCGGCGGCGGTCGCCGCGGCGGTGCCGCAGACCTGGCCGAGCTTGGTGCCGTTGTAGCCGCCGAAGGAGACCGCGACGTCGCCGCCCGCGGCCCGCAGGGCGTTGATCTGGGTGCCGACCGAGTCGCTGGAGGAGACGGCCGACGAGCCGCCGTCCCACGCCGGTGCGCAGGCGCTGCCGTTCTCGGCCAGCACGAAGGCCAGCACGAACGCCTTCTCGCCGGTCGCCGACATGACCTGGGTCAGGTTCGGCGGGTTGTTGTCCAGCGGCATGTCGTAGGGAGCCGACGCGTACCAGTTGCTGCCCAGCGCGGTGGTGGCCGCCTGCGCCGAACCCGTCGCCACGGTCGCCACCAGCACGCCGCCGGCCACTAGACTCGCCGCGGCCGCGGCTGCCAGTGCGGCCTTTGGCGCACGTGTGCGTATACCACTGTTCTTGCGCACTCCATCTGCTCCTTCGGGATGGGTGGGATGCGGCGAAGGCCGTGCGCGGGAGGAGGCGCACGGCTCGACGCCGCCCGAAACGAAGGATCCTTCAGGGCGAGAATGGACTAGACCAGTGCGACTGTCAAGGCGCCAGCTTTAAGGGAGCCTTAGTGCGGGCTGATCATTTCTGCTGGTCGGCGGGCTCCACCGACTCGGGCCAGGTACCGCGCCGGATCACCTCGCCGCGGAAGAACGCGGGACGCATGGCACGATAGATGAACATCAAGGGGATGCCGAGAACCAGCGCGCCGACTCCGGTGAGGAACACGCCGCCGATGATCCAGTGCGGCGGGAACGGCATGTGCCACTGCGTGTAGCCGTAGGCCGGATTCCAGAACTGGTACGCGCCGTAGACGAAGAACGTGAACAGGATCAGCGCGCCGAGCAGCGGCAGCACGAAGCGCAGCCAGAGCGTGCGCTGCGTGGACCTGAAAGCCCGCGGCGCGAAGTGCCAGGCGCAGGCGAAGCCGGTCAGGCCGTAGTAGAAGGCGATGGCCAGGCCGAGCGAGGAGATCGAGTCGGCCAGCACGTTCGTACTGATCTTCGACAGCAGCGCGTAGAAGGCGATGGACGCCAGGCCCATGCCGACCGTGGACCACGTGGGCGTGCGGAAGCGCGGGTGGATCCTGGCGAAGGCGGACGGGATGCCGCGGTGGTCGGCCATGGACAGCGAAGTGCGGGCGGTCGGCATGATCGTGGTCTGGGTCGACGCGGACGCCGAGGTCAGCACCATCAGCACGAGCAGCTTGCTGAGGAACCAGCCGAAGCCGACCGTGCCGAAGACCTCGCCGCCGAGGCCGGAGAGCACGTCGCCGGAGTTGTCCGTGTTGGCGAGGCCGGCGCCCGTCGTCCCGACGCCAGCGAAGGCCTGCGCGGACACGGTGACCAGGCCGTATGTGACCAGCAGCAGCACCGTGGACAGGACGGCGGCCCGGCCCGGAGTCTTCGAGCGGTCCCTCGTCTCCTCGTTCACGGAGACGGCCGTGTCCCAACCCCAGTAGATGAAGATGGCCGTGAGCAGGCCGAGCGTGAGCGCGGAGAACGAGCCGATGTTGAAGGGGTTGAACCACGACGCGGACACGTGCAGCGAGCCGGAGATGCCGTGCCCCGCGTAGACCTTGACCAGCGCGGTGACCGACAGCACGCCCAGCATGAGCAGCTCGATGGACAGCAGCGCGATCTGCATCCGGGCCGAGACCTCGATGCCGAGGTAGCAGATCAGCGTCATCAGCGCGATCCAGACGATGCCCGCGACCTCGGACCAGCCGGTGCTGGCGGCGAGCCCGTACGCGCCGACCAGCTGGAATCCGTACTGCCCGGCGATCTGCGCCAGGTTCGCCATGACGATCACGTCGGCCACGATGATGGCCCAGCCGCCCATCCAGCCGGTCTTCGGCCCGAAGACCCGCGCGCCCCAGGTGAACGTCGTGCCGCAGTCCGGGTCGAGCTCGTTCAGGCCCTGGTAGCCGAACGCGATGAACAGCATCGGCACGAACGCGAGCAGCATCACGATCGGTGCCTGCGCGCCGACACCGGCGACGACCAGGCCGAGCGAGGCCGCCAGGCTGTAGGCCGGGGCCACCGAGGCGGTGGCGATGACGATGCTGGAGGCCAGCCCGAGGGCGTTCGCCTTCAATCCCTTGCTCGAGGTGACGGCGCCCGGAGGTGCGGAGGTCGCGGACATGGGGCTCTCCAAGGTCGACGGATGAGGACCGCTTAGTGTCAAATATCTCTCCGCGTCCGCGTCTTGTCATGCCGGGCGGCCGGGTGATTGCACCGATGAGCGACCTGGGACGGCCCGAGGCCTTGACGTCCGGTACGCCCGGTCCGACGCTGCGCATCAGAGTACGCACGGATACGACCACCACTCGCGTCCGCGCTGTCGCCGCGCACAGACGCACGAAACCGATCCGGAGAACCGAATTGCAGCCCACCCGACCCACGGACCGTCAACCAGTTCAGATATCGAAGGCCGCCCGGCCCACCCACCGTCAGATCCCGCTCCCCCGCCGCCCGATCGCCACCGTCGCAGCCCTCGCGCTCGCTCTGCTCGGGCTGGGGGTCGGCCTCGCGGCCCCGGCGTCGGCGCACTCGTCGGCACCCGCGCAGACGCAGTCGGCGGGCTCGTCCGAGGCCGCAGCCGCCACGACCTCCGCGACCGCCGCGAATGCTGCCGCCAGCCCCCTGCCCTTCGGCTGCAACGCCGCCACCTCCCCCGGCGTGATGCACTGCCTCGGCTACACGGCCAAGGCCAGGAGCACCCAGCACGGCGCGTCGTCCAAGGCCAGATACCAGACCACCGGCAGCTCGACGAGCTCCGGCTACACGCCGGCCCAGCTGCGGTCCGCGTACAACCTGACCGCGAGCGGCAGCTCGGCCGAGACCGTCGCCATCGTCGACGCGTACAACGATCCCAACGCCGCCTCTGACCTGGCTGTTTACCGCAGCGCGTACGGCCTGCCCGCGTGCACGGCGGCGACCGGCTGCTTCAAGCAGGAGAGCGAGACCGGCTCCACCACCTCCCTGCCGTCCACCGACTACGGCTGGGCCGAGGAGGAGTCGCTGGACCTCGACATGGTCTCCGCGATCTGCCCCGGCTGCCACATCCTGCTGGTCGAGGCCGGCTCCGCGACCGAGTCCGACCTCGACGCGGCCGAGAACACCGCGGCCGCGACCAGCGGCGTCGTCGCGATCTCGAACAGCTGGGGCGGCTCCGAGTCGTCCAGCGAGACCACCGACGACGCGGCGTTCAACCACTCCGGCATCGCCATCACCGCCAGCTCCGGCGACGGCGGCTACGGCGTGATCTGGCCCGCGGCGTCCCCCTACGTCACCGCGGTCGGCGGAACCAGCCTGAACACGGCCTCCAACGCCCGCGGCTGGGCCGAGTCGGCCTGGTCGACCTCGTCCACCGAGGGCACCGGTTCCGGCTGCTCCGCGTACGAGACGCAGCCCTCCTGGCAAAAGAGCCTCAACCTCCCCGCAGGCTGCTCGAACCGGGTCGTCGCCGACGTCTCGGCGGTCGCGGACCCGGCCACCGGCGTCGCCGTCTACGACACCGCCAACAGCTGCGGCACCAGCTCGTGGTGCGACCTCCTGATCTCGCTAGGCCTGGTCACCGGCGCCGACGGCTGGGTCCAGGTAGGCGGCACCAGCGCCGCGTCCCCGATCATCGCATCCGTATACGCCCTGGCGAACAACACGTCGTCGATCACGTACGGTTCGTACCCGTACAGCCACACCGCCGATCTCAACGACGTCACCTCGGGCTCGACGAGCACCTGCACCCCCGCCTACCTCTGCACCGCCGAACCCGGCTATGACGGCCCCACCGGCCTCGGCACCCCGAACGGGACGGGAGGATTCTGAGCCGCGGCCGCACCTAGCGCCGGCCGGAGGCCCGTCCCCGCGACGGGCCTCCGGCCGGTCAGGGCGGCTGCCGGCGGTCAGGAGCCGGAACGGGCGAGGCGAATCAGCCTACGCAGAACTGCACCGCAGGCGAGTGCGTAAGCATTCTGGAACAACACGACGAGCGGACCCGCCACGCGCGTGAACCACCTGCCGCCGACGCTGAACGCCGTGATGGTCAGCCAGACGGAATCGTCGTCGGCCCAATCCACGACGAACGACTCCTCGCCGCACTCCGGATGCCCGGGCAGGGTGCCGTAGGCGAACCCCGTGCGGCGGGGCTCATCGACCGCCCAGACCACCTCGCACGGCGCGGTGAGACTCAGCCGCCCGATCCCGAGGAAGAGTGTGACGCGCGTCCCCGGCTCCGCCCGCGGCCGGTCCGGTCTCGGGCGTACGTGCATCCCCGAGTGCATCCGCCACTCGCGCACGGCGGCGCCGGCGAGCTCGAATGCCTCTCCCCCTGATCCGATACGCATCCGCCGGCGCAGGTGGTTGTAGCCCTCGGGCAGTGCGCCGCCTTCCCGGGTCGCCCCCACCTCCCGATACGTGAATCGATTCACGCGCTCACTCTAGAGAGCTTGGCGTGCCAACCGCGCACCGCTCCGGGTGCTCGCGCGGCCAGGCTGGCCCGCGGCTAGTGCGCGAGGTCGGAGAGCCTGGTCAGCGTGTAGATCAGCAGTCCGGCGAGCGCACCGACGACGGTGCCGTTGATGCGGATGAACTGCAGGTCCCTGCCGATCTGGATCTCGATCTTGCGCGAGGTCTCCTCGCCGTCCCAGGCGTTGACGGTGTCGGTGATCAAGGCCGTGATCTCGCTGCGGTATGCGGAGACGACGTACACCGCGGCGCCCTCGACCCAGCCGTCGACGCGCGCCTGCAGCCGCGCGTCCTCGGTCAGGCGCACGCCGAAGGAGCGGGCGGCCTCGGCCAGACGGGCGCGCAGGTCGCCGTCCTCGTCGGTGAAGCCCTCGAGAATCATCTTGCGCAGCGCGGCCCACGCCGAGACGACGGCCTCCTGCGTCGCCGGGTGCGTGAGCAGTTCGTTCTTGAAGCGGTCGGCACGGGCCATCACCTGCGGGTCCTTCGCCAGGTCCTCGGCGAAGTTGGCGAGGTAGCCGTCGATCGCGCGGCGTACGGCGTGGTGCCGGTCGTCGCGCACGGCCCTGGCGACGCGCAGCAGTTCCCGGTGCACGCGGCGGGCCAGCCGCTCGTCGATGAACCGCGGGGTCCAGCCGGGCGCCTCGCTCTCCACGGCCGACTCGATCGCCTCGGGGTTCTCGACGAGCCAGTCCACGGCGCGCTGCGCGAGCAGGTCCACGACCGGCTGGTGCGCGTCGGCCTCCGTGTACCGGGCCAGCAGCTTTCCGGCGGGCGGGCCGGCGGGCACGGCCTCGAGGCGGCGGGTGAGCGCGTCGGTCAGCGTCTGGCGCACCTTCTCGTCGTCGAGCACCGTGAGCGCACCGCGGATCATGCCGCCCGCCTCGTGCGCCACGCGGTGGGCGTGCGCGGGGACGGAGAGCCAGGCACCGAGCCGGGAGGACAGGCCGACCGCGCGCAGCCGACCGCGCACCACGGACTCGGACAGGAAGTTCTCGCCGACGAACTCGCCGAGCGAGCGGCCGAGCACCTCCTTGCGGCGCGGGATGATCGCGGTATGCGGGATCGGCAGGCCCAGCGGACGGCGGAAGAGCGCGGTGACCGCGAACCAGTCCGCGAGCGCGCCGATCATGGCGGCCTCGGCCGCCGCCTCGACGTACCCGGCCCAGACCGCGCCGCGCCCGTTCTGCCAGCGTGCGACCACGTACACCACGGTGGCGACGGCCAGCGCGGCCGTCGCCACGGTCTTCATCCGGCGCAGTCCGCGACGCTTCTCGGCCTCGGCCGGCGACAGTGCTCTCACCTCAGCATTGTCACCCGGCCGAGCGATGAACGGCGCCAAGATCGCTCAAAGCGGACGCGGACGCGGTCGTCGCGGCTTCGGGCGCAGGCCCTCAGCCGCGCAGCTCCGGGAACTGCTCCTCGCGCCACTCGGTCAGCTCCTCCCCGCCGAACCGCGCGCGCTCCTCGCGTCCGCGCAGGTCGACGCGCCGGATCTTGCCCGAGATCGTCTTCGGCAGCTCGAAGAACTCGAGCCGGCGCACCCGCTGATACGGCGCCAGGTGCTCCCGCGCGTACTTCAGGATCTCGAGCGCAGTCTCCCGGGTCGGCTCGTAACCGGTGGCCAGCGCGACGTACGCCTTGGGCACCGCCAGCCGCAGCTCGTCCGCCGCCGGGACCACAGCCGCCTCGGCGACGGCGGGATGCTCGATCAGCACGCTCTCCAGCTCGAACGGCGAGATCTTGTAGTCGGAGGCCTTGAACACGTCGTCGGTGCGGCCGATGTAGAAGATGTAGCCGTCGGAGTCCCGGGAGGCGACATCGCCGGTGTGGTAGTAGCCGTTGGCCATGGCCTCGGCGTTGCGCTCCGGGTCGCCCTGATAGCCCGTCATCAGGCTCATCGGACGCTTGGCCAGGTCGACGCAGATCTCTCCCTCGTCGGCGGGCTTGCCGGAGACCGGGTCGACCAGCACGATCGGCACGCCCGGCAGCGGCAGCCCCATCGAGCCCGGCTTGACCGGCATCCCCGGCACGTTGCCGACCGCGAGCGGCAGCTCGGTCTGCCCGTAGCCGTCCCGGATCGTCAGGCCCCAGGCCTCCCGGACCTGGTCCATCACCTCGGGGTTCAGCGGCTCGCCGGCCGACATCAGCTCGCGCAGCGCGCCCGGCCCGCCGGACAGGTCCGCCTTGATCAGCATCCGCCACACGGTCGGCGGAGCGCAGAACGTGTTCACGCCGGCGCGCCGGATCTGGTGCTGCAGCGCGGCCGCGTCGAACCGCTTGTAGTTGTAGACGAATATCGTCGCCTCGGCGATCCACGGCGCGAAGAAGCAGCTCCACGCGTGCTTCGCCCAGCCCGGCGAGGAGATGTTCAGGTGCACGTCGCCGGGCTTCGCGGCCACCCAGAACGACGTGGCCAGGTGCCCGACGGGATACGAGACCTGAGTGTGCTCGACCAGCTTCGGCCGACTGGTCGTGCCCGAGGTGAAATACAGCAGTTGCGGGTCGGAGGGCGCCGTGCCCGGGTGCGCCGCCGGCGGGACATCGAGCTCGTACGCGCCGCGGTAGTCGATCCACCCCTCCGGGATCCCGTCCTCGTCGCCGACCGCGAACCTGCGGTACTCCCCCGGCACGCCCGCGAACTTGCCCGCGTCCGCCGCGTTCGCCAGCACGTGCTTCACCCCGCCGCGCGCGATCCGGTCGGCCAGGTCGGCCGGCCCGAACGCCGTCGTCGTCGGGAGGATGACCGCGCCGAGCTTCATCACCGCGAGCATCGACTCCCAGAGCTCGACCTGGTTGTTCAGCATCAGCAGCACCCGATCGCCGCGCCGCACCCCGTGCGCGGTCAGATGCGCCGCCGCCTGGTCGGAGCGCCGCGCCATGGCGTCGAACGAGTATCGCGCCTCGCCGCCGTCCTCCTCGACGATCCACAGCGCCGTCCGCTCGACCCCGCGAGCGACCGCGTCGAACCAGTCGACCGCCCAGTTGAACCGCTCCCCGAAGTCCGGCCAGGAGAAGCGCGCCACCGCCGCCGCGTAATCCTGCGACGACTCCTGCAGCAGGTCACGCGCGGCACGGTACTTCTCGGTCGTCGGCTCCATCGTCGTCCATCCTCCACAGTTTGACGTGACTTGAATGTAACAGCGGCGTCGTCATCGGCGTCGATCACGCCGCCACATTGGACGAATCGCAGTCCACCACTCCGGGCCGGAAAGGCGTGATCCTTGAGCACAATCGACACGAGCGTGGAGTCCGCCGCGCCCGCCGTGACCCACGGCGGCCTGAAGAAGAACGCCGTCGGCATGATCGGCGTCATCTTCATGGTGCTGGCCACGGCGGCGCCCATCACCGCTATGACGGGAAACCTGCCGATCGCGATCGGCTCGGGCAACGGCGCGGGCACACCCGGCGCGTTCCTGTTCGCCACCGCCGTGCTGGCCGTGTTCACCGTCGGCTACGGGGCGATGGCCCGGCACGTGACCGCGACAGGCGCGTTCTACGGCTTCATCACCCGTGGTCTGGGCCGCGCGGCCGGGCTCGGCGCGGGACTGATGGCGACGCTGGCGTACATGGTGTTCGAGGGCTCGCTCATCGGCATCTTCTCGTCCTTCTTCAAGACGGATGTGGAGACCTTCGGCGGCCCGAAGCTCAGCTGGATCGTGTACGCGCTGGCCGGTATCGCGGTGATCGCGGCGCTCGGCTACTTCGACATCTCGATCTCCGGCAAGGTGCTCGGCGTGTTCCTGATCGCCGAGGTGGTCATCCTCGCCGCGCTGGGCCTGGCCGTGCTCTTCCACGGCGGCGGCCCCTCGGGCCTCGAGGCCCGGTCGCTGAACCCGGGTAACGCGTTCACGGCGGTCGCCGGGGGCAGCGCGGCGATCGGCCTGTTCTTCGCGTTCTGGTCGTGGGTCGGCTTCGAGACCACCGCGGTCTACGGCGAGGAGTCCCGCAACCCGACGAAGATCATTCCACGGGCCACGCTCATCGTCGTGATCGGCCTCGGCCTGTTCTACACGTTCATCGCATGGATGACGATCTCCGGCAACGGCCCCGCGCAGGCCGTCGCGATCTCCAACGGCTCGACCGGCAATGCGTTCGACCTCTTCTTCGGCATCACGCAGAAGTTCATCGGCGCATGGGCCAAGGACGTCTACATGGTCTTGACCGTGACCGGCTCGTTCGCGTGCGCGCTGGCGTTCCACAACTCGGCCTCGCGCTACCTCTACGCCTTCGGCCGCGACGAACTGCACCCGGTCGTGCGCCACCTCGGCCGCACGCATCCGACGCACAAGTCCCCGCACATCGCCTCGATGCTGCAGACGATCGTGACGCTCGCGATCACGCTCGGCTTCTTCTGGTTCCAGGCCCCGACGAAGGCCGCACCGGACGTGCCGTACTACTTCGAGTTCGGACTGCTCGCGATCATGGGCACGATGGCGATCCTGATCGTGCAGGCGATCTGCTCGATCTCGGTCATCTGGTACTTCCATGTGACCAAGCACCCCGAGGGGTCGCCGGTGCCGGCCACGCGCAGTTGGTGGCGCACGCTGCTCGCCCCGGCTGTCGGCGCGCTCGGCATGATCTACGTGGTCTACCTGCTGTTCAGCCACCTGAGTTTCGCCGCCGGTGCCGCCGCGACGAGCCCCGTCTACCAGATCACGCCGTACCTGGTCATCGGCATCGGAGTGCTGGGCCTCGCGGTCGGCCTGGTGCTGCGCGCGGTCAACCCGAGCAGGTACCGGAAGATCGGCGCGACGGTCCTGGCCGACGCCCAGGAGAAGGCGGAGGCATGACGTACCGGGCCGTGATCCGCGGCGAGGCCTTCACCTTCCCGTCGCTGCGCGAGGTCCTCGCCCGGGCCAACGAGGAGAAGTCGGGCGACCAACTGGCCGGGATCGCGGCCCGGGACGAACGTGAGCGGGTGGCGGCGAAACTCGCGCTGGCGGACGTGCGCCTGTCCGAGCTCGTCGCCGAACCGCTGATCGAGGACGAGGTGACCGAGGCGGTCTCCCGTCCGGCGGACCGGGCGGCGTTCGCCGAGATCGCGTCGCTGACGGTCGGCGAGTTCCGTGAGACCGTCCTCGATCCGGGGTTCGCGGCCCGCTGGTCGTCCGGGCTGGCGGCCGCGATCACCCCGGAGATCGCGGCGGCCTGCGCGAAGCTGATGAGCAATCTGGACCTGGTCGCGGCGCCGAAGCCGCTGCGCGTCGAGACGCGGTGCCGCACCGTGATGGGCGGCGCGGGAGTGCTCGGCGTGCGGGCCCAGCCGAACCACCCGACGGACGACGTGAGCGGAATCCTGCTCTCGGCGCTCGACGGGCTCGGGTTCGGCTGCGGTGACGCGATGCTCGGCGTGAACCCGGCGACGGAGTCGGTCGGCGCCATCGCCGCGATCCTGCACGGATTGCACGAACTGATCGCGGCGCTCGGTGTTCCGACGCAGACGAGCGTGCTGGCCCACATCACCACGCAGCTCGCCGCACTGGAATCCGGCGCCCCGGTGGACCTGCTGTTCCAGTCCGTCGCCGGAACCGAGGCCGCGAACCGCTCCTTCGGCATCGACCTCGCGCTCCTCGCCGCCGGCCGGGAGGCGGTCCTGGCGCACCACGCGTCCCGGCCCGGCCAGTTCGTCGGGGCCCAGGCCATGTACTTCGAGACGGGCCAGGGCAGCGCGCTCTCGGCCGAGGCCCACCACGGCGTCGATCAGCTCACGATCGAGGCCCGAGCCCAGGCCGTGGCCCGCCTGTTCGATCCGTTCCTGGTCAACTCGGTCGTCGGATTCATCGGCCCCGAATACCTCGCCGACGCGACACAGATCACCCGAGCCGGGCTCGAGGACCACTTCGTCGGCAAGCTGATGGGGATCCCGACCGGCGTCGACGTCTGCTATACGAACCATGCGAACGCCGACCAGAACAGCAACGACGCGCTGCTCGTGCTGCTCGCGGCGGCGGGCTGCGGCTACGTGATGGGCGTGCCGGGCGGGGACGACGTCATGCTGAACTACCAGACCACGAGCTACCACGACGTCGCGACGGTACGCCGTGCACTCGGCCTGCGCCCGGCCCCGGCCTTCGAGGCCTGGCTCGAGGCGAACGGCCTGTTCGTGGACGGTGTCCCCGCGCCTCGACCCGCCTGGCCGACATCCCTCTCCGAACTCGACGCGACCGCCGTCTCCGGCCGTCCCGTCCGCGAACTCGTGGCGCAGGCCGCCGCATGACCTCGTCCGCCACGCCCGCGGCCTGGGTCCGCGAACTCACCCCCGCGCGGCTCTACCTGGGCCGCGCCGGAACCTCATACCCCACGCGAGCCCTGCTCGCCCTTCGCGCCGACCACGCGGCAGCCCGCGACGCCGTGCACGCGCCGTTGCCCGCGGGCCTCGACCCCGGGATCGGCGGAGTCGTCCCCGCGTACTCCCGTGCCGCATCGGTGCAGGAATACCTCCGCCGCCCCGACCTGGGACGACGACTGTCGGACGCGTCCCGCGAAACCCTCGGACAGACGTGCCTGAGGGCCCCCGACGTCCAGTTCGTCATCGGCGACGGCCTGTCCTCGGCCGCCGTCAGCGCCCAAGTCCCGCAACTGCTTCCGCCGTTGTTCGAGCACTGCGAACGCAACGGCTGGACCGTGGGCACGCCTGTCCTCGTCCACCGCTGCCGGGTCGGCGTCATGAACGACATCGGCGAGATCCTCGCCCCCGAGGTCGTCGTCCTGCTGATCGGCGAACGCCCCGGCCTCGCGACCGCCGAGAGCCTGTCCGCATACTTCGCGTACCGTCCCCGGGCGGGCGACACCGACGCGGAGCGGAATCTGATCTCGAACATCCACGACGCGGGCGTGACGGCCCGGGACGCCGTGACCCGCGTACTGGCGTTCATCGGTGTCCTCCTGAGGGAGAAGCGGAGCGGCGTCGCCGGCAAGGAGCCGCCGCCCGCTCCTGCGTCCCTCGCGTCTCGCTCCTCGGCGGCCGAGCCCTCACCGATCAACGACTCGTGCACGGTTCCCCTCAGCCCGAGCGCGGCCGGGAGCGCAGAGACACCACAGAGGAGGTAGCCGATCAGTGCGAAGTCCGCCCTGGACACAGCGGCTCCCTCGCCACCCGCCGGCTGACAGTCGGCCGCTCGGGGCCGTCCGGCCGTGCGTACTCGAATGCCTCTGTCGGTGGCAGCACGTAGGATGCGGCTCATGGTTGATCGGCCACTGACGTTGATGGCGGTGCACGCCCACCCGGACGACGAGGCGACGGGCACCGGCGGCATCCTTGCGCGGTATGCCGCCGAGGGGATCCGGACCGTGCTGGTGACGTGCACGGACGGGAGCTGCGGGGATGGGCCCGGCGGGGTGAAACCGGGCGAGCCCGGGCACGATCCGGCCGCGGTCGCCGCGCTGCGGCGCGAGGAGCTCGAGGAGGCGTGCCGGGTACTGAAGGTCGGCGAGCTGGAGCTGCTCGGCTACGCGGACTCGGGAATGATGGGCTGGGCCCAGAACGACGCGCCCGGCTCGTTCTGGAGGACGCCGGTGCCCGAGGCGGCGGAGCGGCTGGCCGAGCTGATGCGCGAGTACCAGCCGGACGTCGTCGTGACGTACGACGAGAACGGGTTCTACGGGCACCCGGACCACATCCAGGCGCACCGGATCACGATGGAGGCGGTCGCGCGGACCGGCATCCCGGCGAAGGTCTACTGGACGACGGCCCCGCGCTCGATGATGGCCGAGTTCGGGCGGATCGTCCGGGAGCTCGGCGGGGACTGGGACCTGCCGGAGGGCGCGGAGGAGGCGCCCGCGCAGGTGCCCGAGATCGGCCTCCCGGACGAGGAGATCACCACCTGGGTGGACGTGACCGAGTTCGGGCCGCGCAAGTTCGAGGCGTTGAAGGCGCACGCCAGCCAGAGCGAGAACATCTTCTTCCTGAACATGGGCGTGGAGCGGTTCACGCAGCTGATGGGGCACGAGACGTTCGTGCGGGTGCAGGACAAGACCGGGGCGGCGACGCCGGAGGACGACCTGTTCGCGGGACTGCGCTAGTCAGGCGGAGGCGCGGCGGACGGCGCACGGCGGCCGCATGTGGCTTGTTGCCAGCCGTTCATCGCTGGTCATCGAACAGACTCAGCCGGCTACTCATCGAACAGAGTCAGCTGGGTGGGGCGCGGATCCGCTTGCGAGTCCGGCTGCGCCTCCCGCTCCACCTCCGGCTCGCGGCGGTTCGAGCCGCGGGCCGACTGGTTCATGCCGAATTCCGCCGCGTACTCGTGCACGAGGCTCGTGACCTTCTCGCCGTACCAGGCGGGAAGGTACGACCCGCGGCGGTAGAGGCCCCGGTAGCGCGGCACGAGGTCGGGGTGGTGTTCCTTCAGCCAGGCGGCGTACCACTCGCGGGCGCCGGGGCGCAGGTGCAGCATCAGCGGGGTGACGGATTTGGCGCCGGCCTTCGCGACGGCCTCGACGGTGGCGCGCAGCTGCTCCGGGTCGTCGGCGAGGTGCGGGAGGATCGGGGCCATCAGCACCGAGCAGCCGAGGCCGGAGTCGGCGAGGGTGCGGACGGCGTCGAGGCGCCGGGCGGGGCTCGGCGTGCCGGGCTCGACCTCGCGCCACAGCTTCTCGTCGACGAAGCCGATCGACATGCTCAGGCCCACGTCCACGTCGCGCGCCACACGCTTGAGCAGCGGCAGGTCGCGCAGCATCAGCGTGCCCTTGGTCAGGATCGAGAACGGTGTGCCCGACTCGGCCAGCGCGGAGATGATTCCGGGCATCAGCCGGTAACGGCCCTCGGCGCGCTGGTAGCAGTCGACGTTAGTGCCCATCGCCACGTGCTCGCGAGTCCAGGACGTGCGGGCGAGTTCGCGGCGGAGCACCTCGGGTGCGTTGACCTTCACGACGATGCGCGTGTCGAAGTCCAGGCCGGCGTCGAAGTCGAGGTACGTGTGCGTCTTGCGCGCGAAGCAGTAGACGCAGCGATGGCCGCAGCCTCGGTACGGGTTCACCGTCCAGTCGAAGAAGGGCATGCTGCCGGGCACGCGGTTGAGCACCGTCTTCGCGCGCACCTCGTAGAAGGTCGAGCCGCGGAACGCGGGGGTGTCGAATGTGCGCACCACCGGCCCGGCCTCGAACAGCGCGCCCTGGCGGGCGCCGCCATCCTCGGCGTCGATCAGCTGGCCGGACCATCTCACCCCGCCACTATAGAACACGTGTTCGATAAGATGCCAGGGAAGAACCCGCACCGCGGATGGGTTGTTCAAATTTGAAATCACGCGTACGCTCGAGCCCGAGTTCAAATTTGAAGCCGACCGACATTCGTCAGGAGCACATCATGGCGACCGAGATCCCCGCAGCCACCATCCGCACCCGCGTCACCATCCCGCTTCGCTTCCCCGACGGCTACTCCGTGACCGCCGAGGCCGTCACGTTCCACGGCCTGGTGGACGGCGCGGAGCACCTGGCGCTGCTGCTCGGCGAGCGTTCGAAGGGGACGACGCCGCTGGTGCGGATGCACTCGGAGTGCCTGACCGGCGACGTGTTCGGCTCCACCCGCTGCGACTGCGGGCCGCAGCTGCGCGAGGCGGTCGAGCGGATCGAGAACGCCGGGGGCGTGCTGCTCTACCTGCGCCAGGAGGGCCGCGGCATCGGCCTGTACAACAAGCTCGACGCGTACGCGCTGCAGGACGCGGGCCTGGACACCTACCAGGCCAACCTGGCCCTGGGCCTGCCCGAGGACGGCCGCGACTACACCGCCGCCGCGCAGATGCTGGAGGCGCTCGGCGTCACCGAGCTGGACCTGCTGAGCAACAACCCGGACAAGGCGCGGCAGCTGCGCAAGCTCGGCGTGAAGATCTCCGAGACGGTGCCGACCGGCGTGCACGCGACGCCGAACAACCTGCGCTACCTGAGCGCGAAGGTCGAGCACACCCACCACACCATCGCGCTGACCGGGCCCTCCCGCGTGGCGGGCTGAATCGCGCCCGAGCGTCCCAGGGAAGAGAAGTAGGCTGAGGGTCGTGGCTGAGCAGGTGGAGTGGTTGTCCGAGGACGAGATGAAGGCCTGGCTGGCGTTCTTCGCCGCCGCGGCCCTGGTGGACCGCAGGCTCGACCAGCAGCTCAAGGACGAGGCCGGGCTGACCCACGTGCAGTACGAGGTGCTCTCCCGGCTCAGCGAAGCGCCGAACCGGGAGCTGCGGATGACCGAGCTCGCCGACACCCTGTTCACCACGCAGAGCGGCACAACGTATCAGATCTCGCAGTTGGAGAAGGCCGGGTACGTGCGCCGCAGGGAGTGCCGCGGCGGCCCGCGCGGGGTCTGGGCAGTGCTCACCGACGCGGGCTACGACGTGCTGAAGCAGGCGGCGCCCGGCCACGTCCGGGCCGTGCGCAACCTGCTGATAGACGTACTCACCCCGGACGAGCGCACCGCCGTCGCCAGCGGGCTCGGCCGGGTGCGCGACCGCATCCTCGCCGCGCAGGGGCAGTGCGCGGGCAGCAGCAAGGCTGAGGGTTAGGTCGCCGCCGGTCACCGCCGTGCGCCGAGGGGCCTGCCGCGCCAGTAGGTGAAACTCGACGCGGCGGCACCGGCGAGCGCCCAGGGGTTGCCGGCTGCCTCGCCCAAACCACGTGACGTTGTCATAGCTCTGCTACGAGGTGGCCGCGGCGGCGGCACCGGGGAGTGCCGGCCCGTTAGTGTCGGAGTGCCAACCGCTCCCGAGACGTCAGGCAGGCGACCCGCAGTGGCACTGGTCAGGAACGTATACAGCCGTGTTGAGCATCTCGCCCACGAGGTCGCCAAGTTCGGCGTCGTCGGCTGCATCTCCTACTTCACCACGGTCCTCGTCGACCTGGTCTACCTTCAGGTAGAGCGCAACGACCACCTCACCGCGTACATCGTGGGCAACGTCGTGGCCACATGCGTGGCGTATCTGGGCAGCCGCTTCTGGACGTACAAGGAGCGCGAGGGCGGCGGCGTGCGCGAGATGTCGCTGTTCGCGGCCATCAACAGCATCGCGATCGCGATGCAGGCCGGCGTCGTGACAGTGACCTTCTACGTGTTGCACATGACAAGCAAGGTGGAGGACTTCCTCAGCGAATTCGTCCTCGCAGTCGGCTTCGGCATGACGTTCCGGTTCTTCTGCTACCGGACGTTCATCTTCCCGAAGGCCGAGCCTGCGCCGGCCGCAGACGAATTCCGGCACAGCGAGCCGCTGCCGGCGAGCCAGTTGGAGTCCGTCGTCCCCGCGCGTTGACTCCCGGACTATCGCGGCTCGTCCCCCGCATCGCTGGTGCCCACGGTCGCCCGGCGTACCCGGGCGCCGAGGAACTCGATCGGGGCGGTGAGCGCGGCGGCGTAGGCGGAGCCGGCGCTGATCTCCACGACGTCCCCGCGGCCGAGGGGGCGGACCACGCAGAGCTGCTCGGCCACGAAGCGGCCCCAGGCTCGCTGGTAGTTCACCGACTGCTCCGCGAGGGAGAAGGAGTAGGGCGCGAGGAAGTCGCCGGGGTCGAGCAGCCCCCAGCGGCCGCTGACGACGAACCAGGGCACACCGCTCGCCTCGGCCCGCGCCCGCCGACGTACGAACTGCGGGCTGACATACAGGTCGCGGGCCGCGGCGGGCTCGCTCAGCTGGGCGCTTCCACCCCCGACGAGGATGACGGACGCCGCGGGCTGCGAGGCGGCCGAGGACGCGGCGGACGGTGACGCGGATCCAGCGCCGGGCTGCATGGGCATGCCAGATAGGTACACGATCGCGGCTCGGCGCGCCAGCCCGGGGTGCCGTGCGGGTGACAGCGCAGAGCCGGGAGACGTCCCTGAACGGGGGCGACGGAGGCGATCCTGAGCTTCCTGACGCGGATGGATGAAGCCTGATACGGCAACTCTTGAGCCCCGCCTTCCTGGGCATCACGTACGTCGTTCCCGAGCCGAAACCCAACCGGCAGCTCAGCCCACAGCCCACGTGAGGATCGCGAAGGGCATCGGGCGACGTAGCGTGAAGCCCAGGTTCTTGTACAGCCGGAGGGCGTTCTCGTTCGTCGCGGCCGCGTGGAGGAACGGGGTCTCGCCGCGGGCGACGATGCCGGCGGCGACTGCTCGGACGAGGCGGGCGGCCAGGCCTTGGCCGCGGTGGGCGGGGTCGGTGCAGACGGCGCTGATCTCGGTCCAGCCGGGCGGGTGCAGGCGCTCGCCGGCCATCGCCACCAGGGCGCCGTCGCGGCGGATGCCCAGGTACGTGCCGAGCTCGATGGTGCGGGGGCGGAACGGGCCGGGGTCGGTGCGGGCGATCAGGTCGAGGATCTCGGGGACGTCGTCGGCGCCGAGGACCACGGCTTCGGGGTCCGGTTTCGGGTCGACGCCGCCCCCCTCCAGTTGCACGCCTTCGAGCAGTCGCGCCACGTGCCAGCCGTCGGGCCACCGGGTGGCGCCGGGGACGACGAACGGGATGTCCGGCTCGACGAGGTGGACGGCGTCCTCCCAGGCGCGCGGGTCGCTCGGGTCGTCGAGGGCTGCGAAGACGGCGACGTCGGTCTGGTAGCGCACGGCGCGGCCGTGGCGGCGCGCGAAGCGGGCGTGGTGGCCGTCCAGGGACGCCGCGACGGGACGGTCGAGCATGTGGACGTCGTGGGCAGCAGCGGTCATGTGATCAGTTTCCGATCGCGGATTTCGGGCTGTCAAAGGCGTTTCGCTGTTCGGCGCTCGGGCGCCCGGCACGGCGTCAGTGTGGGGTGTCAGTGCGTGGCATGCGCCGTGCGTAGGCCGTCCATAAGGAGGTCGAACAGGCGCGTCGCCTGGTCCTGCTGCTCGGGGAGTGCACAGACGGAGACGATGCCGACCATGCTGACGACGACGTCCTCGGCCGCGACGTCTGCCCTGAGCGTTCCCGCCGCCGCACCCGCCTCGAGGATCTGGCGCACGGCGGCGGACAGCTCTTCGCGGGCCTCGGACTTCGTGATCGTGCCGGATGCGACCAGCGCGCGCAGGGCGTCGCCCAGCCCTCGCTTGGTCGCGATGTACTCGGCGAAGCGGCCCATCCAGGCGCGCAGCGCGCGGTCGGGCGGCAGTTCGGCGAGCAGTTCGCCCGCCGTGTCGCACAGGCGGGTGCGCTCGGCCCGGTATACGGCCTCGACGAGCGCCTCGCGGGTCGGGAAGTGGCGGTAGAGCGTGCCGATGCCGACGCCCGCCTCCCGGGCCACCGCCTCGAGGGAGACCTTGCCCTCCCCCTCGTTGTACGCCTGCCGGGCGACCTCGATCAGCCGCTGCCGGTTCCGCTGCGCGTCGGCGCGCACGCCGCCACCGGTGGTTCGGGGATCCGCCATGAACCGGAGGCACCTCCGTTTCTGCTACGCTGGGTCCTACCGGAGGCTCCTCCGGTTGTCTTGCGACACCACGATAGCCATCTCCAGACGGGAGCGGAAACGTGAGCAGCAACAACGGCGAGTCCAAGGCCAACGGCAGCGGCATGCTGGCCGGGCGTCGCGTGGCCCGGGTCGGGTTCGGGGCGATGCAGTTGGCGGAGAGTTTCGCGCGGCCCAAGTTGAGCAGGGACAGTGCGGTCGCCCTGCTGCGCAGGGCGGTCGAACTGGGCGTCGACCACATCGATACCGCCGAGTTCTACGGGACGCGGGCGGAGAACGCGAACGATCTGATTCGGGAGGCCCTGCATCCGTATCCGGCGGACCTGGTGATCGCGACCAAGGTCGGGGCGGAGCGGGATGCGGACGGCAGCCTGGTGGCGGCGCAGCGGCCGGAGCAGCTGCGGGCGGGCGTCGAGGCCAATCTCGCGCGTCTCGGGGCGGAGCGGCTGGGCGTCGTGAACCTGCGGCGGCTGGACATGCAGCCGGGAATCCTGGCCGAGGGCGGCCAGATCGTCGATCTCGACAGCCAGATGGCCGAACTCGCCGCGCTGCGCGACGAGGGCAAGATCGAGGGCATCGGGCTGAGCAACGTCAGCGCCTCGCAGCTGCGGCATGCGCTGCCGGCCGGCATCGCGTGCGTGCAGAACTTGCACAGCCTGGTGGACCGGACGTTCGAGGACGTGCTCGACGTGTGCCGAGCGCATGACGTGGCGTGGGTTCCGTTCTTCCCCTTGGGCTCGGCCTTCCCGAACCGGCCGAAGGTGGTCGACCTGCCGGCGGTGCGCGAGGCGGCCGAGCGGCTCGGGGTGACGGCCGCGCAGGTGGGGCTGGCCTGGCATCTCGCATATTACGAGGGCACGCTGCTGGTCGCCGGGACCGGCGATCCCGCGCATCTGGCGGAGAACATCGCAGCGGCCGACGTCCGGCTCGACGGCGCGACGCTCGGCGCGCTCGACGCGGTGGGGAGGTAGCTCCGAGACGCAGCATCGGGGGCGTGGCGGAGCGGGCGCGCGTTCCCCGGAACGCCACAAGACTTGTACCTCTCGTTTACTTGAGCTCTTCGCCTTTACGTGGATAGGGTGGCCGCGTGACCGCATCCCAGATTCCGACCACCGCCGAGGAGCTGCGCGGTGCCGGCCTGCGGGTGACGGCCGCCCGGGTCGCACTGCTCGAGACTGTCCGCGACGGCGCGCACCTGGACGTCGACGCGATCGCCGCCGGAGTGCGCGAGCGGGTCGGGCACATATCCCTCCAAGCCGTCTACGAGGCGCTGCACGCGCTGGCCGCGACCGGTCTGATCCGCCGGATCGAGCCCGCCGGCAGCCCGGCCCGCTTCGAGGGGAGGGTCGGCGACAACCACCACCACGTGGTGTGCCGCGCCTGCGGCCAGGTCGCCGACGTCGACTGCGCGGTCGGCGACGTGCCCTGCCTGACCGCCTCCGAGAGCCACGGCTTCGCCATCGACGAGGCCGAGGTCGTCTACTGGGGCCTGTGCCCCGACTGCCAAGCCACCCGCAGCTCCTGAGCATCGCACAACCGCAGCCGGAAGGATTCCACCCATGTCCGAGAATCACGAAGCACACGCAGAGGGCGCCGGCCAGTGCCCGGTCGCGCACAACCGCGCCCCTGAGCCGGTCCGCGGCGGCGGCAACCGCCAGTGGTGGCCGGAGCAGCTGAACCTGAAGATCCTGGCGAAGAACCCGGCCGAGGCCAACCCGCTGGGCGCGGAGTTCGACTACGCGGCCGCGTTCAACGCGCTCGACCTGCCGGCCGTCAAGGCGGACATCGCCGCGGTGCTCACCGACTCCAAGGACTGGTGGCCGGCGGACTTCGGCAACTACGGCCCGTTCATGATCCGGATGGCCTGGCACAGCGCCGGCACCTACCGGATCAGCGACGGCCGCGGCGGCGCCGGCGGCGGCCAGCAGCGCTTCGCGCCGCTGAACAGCTGGCCGGACAACGTCAACCTGGACAAGGCCCGCCGGCTGCTGTGGCCGGTGAAGAAGAAGTACGGCCAGTCCATCTCCTGGGCCGACCTGTTCATCCTGACCGGCAACGTCTCCCTGGAGACCATGGGCTTCAAGACCTTCGGCTTCGCCGGCGGCCGCGAGGACGTCTGGGAGCCGGAGGAGGACGTCTACTGGGGCCCGGAGCAGGTGTGGCTGGACGACCAGCGCTACACCGGCGACCGCGACCTCGAGGACCCGCTGGGCGCGGTCCAGATGGGCCTGATCTACGTCAACCCGGAGGGCCCGAACGGCAACCCGGACCCGCTGGCCGCGGCCCGCGACATCCGCGAGACCTTCCGCCGGATGGCGATGAACGACGAGGAGACCGTCGCGCTGATCGCCGGCGGCCACACCTTCGGCAAGACGCACGGCGCCGGCCCGGCCGACAACGTCGGCCCGGAGCCCGAGGCCGCGCCGATCGAGCAGCAGGGCCTCGGCTGGAAGAGCACCTTCGGCACCGGTGTCGGCGCCGACGCGATCGGCTCCGGCCTGGAGGTCACCTGGACCGGCACGCCGACCCGGTGGAGCAACAGCTTCTTCCGGAACCTGTTCGAGTACGAGTGGGAGCTGACCGAGTCGCCCGCCGGCGCCAAGCAGTGGAAGCCGAAGGACGGCGCGGGCGAGGGCACCGTCCCGGCGGCGCACGACGCGACCAGGAAGATCGCGCCGAACATGCTGACCACGGACCTCGCGCTGCGCTTCGACCCGGTCTACGGCCCGATCTCGCGCCGGTACTACGAGAACCCGGAGGAGTTCGCGGACGCCTTCGCCCGCGCCTGGTACAAGCTGACGCACCGTGACATGGGCCCGGTCGTGCGCTACCTCGGCCCGGAGGTCCCGAGCGAGGTGCTGCTGTGGCAGGACCCGCTGCCCGCCGCCACCGCCGAGCCGCTCGGCGCGGCCGACGTCGCGGCGCTCAAGGAGCAGGTGCTGGCCACCGGCCTGACGGTCTCCCAGCTGGTCTCGGCGGCCTGGGCCTCGGCCTCGAGCTTCCGCGGCAGCGACAAGCGCGGCGGCGCCAACGGCGCCCGGGTCCGGCTCGAGCCGCAGAAGGGCTGGGCCGTCAACGACCCGGACAACCTGGCGATCGTGCTGCGCGCCCTCGAGGGCGTCAAGGCGGGCTTCGGCAAGCCGGTCTCGCTGGCCGACCTGATCGTCATCGCGGGCAACGCCGCGGTGGAGAAGGCCGCGAAGGACGCGGGCGTCGACGTCGAGGTGCCGTTCCACGGCGGCCGCGTCGACGCGGTGCAGGAGCAGACGGACGTCGAGTCCTTCGCGGCCCTCGAGCCGAAGGCGGACGGCTTCCGCAACTACGTCGGCAAGGGCAACCGGCTGCCGGCCGAGTTCCTGCTGCTGGACAAGGCGAACCTGCTCACCCTGACCGCCCCCGAGACCACGGTCCTGGTCGGCGGCCTGCGGGTGCTCGGCGCGAACTACGACCAGTCCGCGCACGGCGTGTTCACCGACAGGCCCGGCACGCTCACGAACGACTTCTTCGTCAACCTGCTCGACCTGGACACGACGTGGAAGCCGGTCTCCGAGGACGCGACCGTCTTCGAGGGCAGCGTGAACGGCACGCCGAAGTGGACCGGCACCCGCGCCGACCTGGTGTTCGGCTCGAACTCCGAGCTGCGCGCGCTGGCCGAGGTCTACGCGAGCGACGACGCCAAGGAGAAGTTCGTGCGCGACTTCGTCGCCGCCTGGGCCAAGGTCGCCGACCTGGACCGCTTCGACCTGGTCTGAGCCGTCTGAGTAGGTGAAGAACCGTCCGGGCCGGCCCCTCCTCGGGGCCGGCCCGGACGCTTCGCGTTCGCGGGGCCGTCAGACGCGCAGGGTGACCGGCTTGCCCTCGATCGCCTCGATGTCGGCGGCGGTGGACCGCACCAGGCGGGAGCCGAGGTCGATCAGCGCCCGGCCGATCGCGAGCTCCTCGCCGATCTCCGGCACGTCGAAGTCGGTCGCCTTGCGCCGTGCCTCGCCGCGGCCGGTCAGCAGCCGGCCGTTGACGAACAGGTCCGCGCGGGCGGTGCGCTCGTCGCGCTCGGTCACGTCGACCTCGAGCTGCCGGTGGTGCCACCCGGATTCGGCGGAGCGGGACGGCTTCGCGGAATCGACGGCGGTCACGTCGTGCTCGCCTGCCTCCCCGGGACGATCTTGGCGTCCGGGCCGGGGAAGATGAGCCCTTCGTGCTCGCCCTCGGACCAGTGCACCAGGTACGGCGGGGTGCCGTTCTCGCCGTGCACCTCGATGATCTCGCCCTCCTGCACCGCCTCGTCGAGGTGACGGGACATGATGACGAGCTTGTCGCCGACGTGTGCCTTCATCTCCGCGCTCCTCTCTGCGCCTCCTGCACTCCACGCTAGACCCGTCCTCAGGATCCGCCAGTGGAGACGCGGCCCTGAGTGCTCTCCCGCACCACAAGCCGGTAGGGCGCCTCGATCTGGACACTCTGCGCCGGCTCGGCGGCCTCGTCCGAGGCGTCGATGCGGGCGATCAGCTGGCGCACCGCGGATCGGGCGATCACCGCCTTGTCGGGAGAGATCGTCGTCAGCGTCGGGGTGGTGTAGCGGCCGTCCTCGATGTCGTCGAAGCCGATGACGGCGAGGTCCCCGGGCACGGACAGGCCGCGCGCGAGCGCCACCCGCTGCGCGCCGAGCGCCAGCAGGTCGGAGAAGCAGAACACGGCGTCGGGCGGCTCGGGCAGGTCGAGCAGCCGGGCCATCGCGGCGGCGCCGTCCTCGCGGTGGTAGTGGCCGACCTCGACGAGCAGGTCCTCGTCCACGGCGGCGCCGGCTGCGGCGAAGGCCTCGCGGAAGCCGATCGTGCGCAGTTTCGCGGTGCCGGTGCTCCCGTGCTGCACGCCGATGGCGGCGATCCGGCGGCATCCGAGCGAGAAGAGGTACTCGGTCGCCTCGCGGGCGGCCCGGACGTTGTCGATCGCCACGTGGTCGACGCCGGCCGCGAACAGCCGCTCGCCGAGCAGCACCACCGGAGCGGAGGCGCGCCGGCCCTCGAGCGCCTCCTCGGTCAGCGACAGCGGACTGGCGATCACGCCGTCGAAGTTCACCCCGCGCGCGTCCTCGGTGACGAGCTCGCGTTCGCGCCGCTCGTCGCCGTCGGTCTGGTCGATCAGCACGGTGTAGCCCGCGACGCGCGCCTCGTGGATGATCAGCCGGGCGAGCTCGGCGAAGTAGGGCACGTCGAGTTCCGGCACGACGAGCGCGAGCATCCTCGTGCGGCCGAGCTTGAGGTTGCGGGCGAGCAGGTTCGGGCGGTACCCGAGCTCGTCGATCGCCGCCTGGACGCTCAAGGACGTCGCCCCGCGCGCAGGGCGACGTCCTTGAGCGTCGGCGCCGCCATCGGCACCCCTTCCTCTCGTCGTGGCCCCCAGCTTAGGGTGCATCGTTGCAAAACGCCGCATCCCATCCCGGTCCGCAAACCAAGAAACGTATGACGTCCGATGCATGAGAAGATGCGGACGCCATGGATGCGCTAGACGGAGCCGCTGCCCCTGTCCCAGTTCCTGTTCCTGTTCCTGTTCCTGTTCCTCCGATGAAACCGGCCGCCGAGCACAGCGGCCGATCCGCCGACGACCGACTCGCCGCGGCCGCGGATCTCGCCGATCCGGCCGCCGACCTCGCCGCGGCCACGGCCGGAGCGCGCGTCTCGACGCGGGCGTGGATCATGTGGTCGGCCGCCGTCGCCGTCTACTTCGTCGCCGTCTTCAACCGCAGCAGCCTCGAGGTCGCCGGGCCGGACGCCGAGCGGCGTTTCGGCATCAACGCCGCGTCGCTCTCGACCTTCGCCATGCTGCAACTGCTCGTCTACGCGGCGATGCAGATACCCGTCGGCCTGCTCGTCGACCGCTTCGGCCCGCGCAGGCTGCTGGTGGCCGGGCTGAGCGTCATCTGCCTCGCGCAGGCCGCGTTCGCCGCCGTCGACTCGTTCGGGCTCGCGCTCCTGGCTCGCGGGCTGCTCGGCTGCGGCGACGCGATGGTGTTCATCAGCGTGCTGCGGATCGTGGTCGCGTGGTTCCCGAGCCGCCGCGTCGCCCTGGTCACGCAGCTGACCTCGCTCGCGGGCGCGGCCGGCGGCATCGCCAGCGCGTGGCCGCTCGCCTGGGCTCTGCGCCAGCTCGGGTGGAGCGGCACGTTCCTCGCCGTCGCGGCGATCGGCGCGTGCGTGCTCGTGCTGCCGGCCGGGGTCGTCCGCGACGCGCCGCACGGCTCGGCCACGCACGTGACCCGGCAGCCCGCGCGGCTCCGGGACCAGATGCGCAACGCGTGGTCGCGCCCGCAAACACGGCTGGGCCTGTGGATCCACTTCACCACCGGCTTCCCGGCAGCGGCTTTCAGCCTGCTGTGGGGCTACCCCTTCCTGGTGCAGGGCGAAGGAGTCGGGTCAGGGCTCGCGAGCGCCCTGCTGACTCTGCTCATCTGCGCGAACATGGCCTGCTGCTTCGCTTTCGGCGTCCTGCTGACGCAGCGGCCCGAACTGCGCGTGCCGCTCGCCCTCGGCGTCGCGTCGAGCACCGCGCTCGCGCTCACGGCTGTACTGCTGTGGCCGGGGCGCGCGCCCCTGTGGTTGCTCATCGTGCTCGTATTCGCGTACGCGGGCAACGGCGCGGGCTCGATGATCGGGTTCGACGTCGCGCGCGGCGCCAGCCCGCCGGAGCAGCTGGGCACGGCGTCCGGCATGGTGAACGTCGGGACGTTCATCGCCGCGGCGATCACGCTCGTGGCCACCGGAATCCTGGTGGACGCGACCGGCGCCGAGCACGCCGCGTCCGCGGCGGCCGCGCTGGACGGGTTCAAGGTCGCGTTCTGCTTCCCCTACCTGTTGCTCGCGCTCGGCTCGTTCCAGATCGTGCGGTTGTCGCGGACGGTGCGCCGCGGACCCGGTTCGCCCACCGGTGCACTGTCACTCTCTTGGTCCTACCAGCAAGGAGTCCCCGTCCGCCAGGATTGAACGGTGAACAGGACCCTTCTCGTGCAGACCCTCGCCCGGGGTCCGCTGGTGGCCCGCGAGCGCATCAGTGTGCTCACCCGCTTCGAGCATCCGACGCGCGGTTCGGTGCGCTGCCCGGCGGCGCCCGCGTTCGCCGCGACGCTCGCCGAGCGGCTGCGCCCGGGGGCGGGGCTCTCGGGCCGGGACGTGCTGCTCGACTCGGACGTCGACGCCCGCCGGCACACCCGGACCACGATCACCGCCGCGGTCAGCTACCTCGACCGGGACGGCCATGCGACCGGGCTTGCGGCCGCCCTGCCCGCCGACGACTCGGCGGCGCTCGACGCCGTGCTGCGCGCGCTGTGCGAGTGGACCTCCGTGATCCACACCCGCCGCGTCCTGGTCGCCGAACAGCCTTCCTGCGCCACCGCGACCGCGGCGACGGCCATGTGCCCGCACCGCCGCTCGGCGCACGCGTCAGTCCTCGACTTCGCGCACCGCGGCGACACGATCGTGCTGGTAGCCGAGCCCGACAACCCGCTCGCCGAACAGCTGGCGGCGGACGCGCGCAGTGCCGGGGGCCGGGCGGAGATCGTGCGCGAGGCCGCGACGATCGCGCTCGACGACGTGAACCCGAACGCGCTCTCGTTCGTCATCGTGCCCGGCACGCGCATCGAGTCGGCGATGCCGATCGTGCGCGGGCTGCGGGAGCGCTTCCCCCGGCTGCGCGGCCAGCACCCCGACGAGTACTGCTACGGCCGGTCGGACTGGTACGAGACGGTCCGGTCGGTGGCGGCCGCGAGCGAGTGCGTGCTCGTCCTGTGCGAACCGGCCGAGCCGACGGACCCCACGGTCGTCGCGGTCGTGGACGCGCTCGGCGTGCCCTGCGTGCGCGTCACCGATCCGGTCGACCTGCGGCCGGAGCAACTGGCGCACCGCTCGATCGGCCTGATCCCGGTCGGCTCGGTCACCGCCGACAAGCGCGTGGCGGAGACGATCGACCTGTTCGGCGGGCTCGGTCAGCTCTCTGCCCGGCGCCGCGCGACGCGGACGGGGCCGATGCGGCCGTCCTCGCTGAGCCAGGGGGCGCGGCCGGGCACGGTGGTCCAGGACGCGACCGGCTGGTGGGGGTCCGGGCTGCTCTCCTGACGCCGGTACAGCGGACGTAACCGGCGTGTCGCGCGCGTGAAACGACTGGTTGGGTACCGTGAAGTGCAATGTCTCACGATCTCGTCGTCAGGTCGGAAGCCGTCTACACGGCGCGGGGTCCGAAGCCCGGCGCGGTCGTCGTGGACGGCGAACGGATCACGTCCGTGCTCGCGCTCGATGCGCCGGTCGACGCCCGCCGCGAGGTTGTGCTGGCGCGCGACGAGGTGCTCATCCCCGGCGTCGTCGACACCCACGTGCACGTCAACGAGCCGGGCCGCACCGAGTGGGAGGGCTTCGCCACCGCGACCGCCGCGGCCGCGGCCGGCGGCGTGACCACGATCATCGACATGCCGCTGAACAGCATTCCCCCGACGATCACACCGCAGGCCCTCGCGGTGAAGCGGAAGGCGGCGGACGGGGCCTGCTCGGTCGACGTGGGTTTCTGGGGAGGGGCCGTGCCGCAGAGCCTCGGGCACCTGGCAGCGCTTCATCTGGCCGGGGTCTTCGGCTTCAAGGCGTTCCTGTCGCCGTCCGGGGTGCCGGAGTTCGAGCAGCTGAGCGCGCAGCAGCTGACGGCCGCGGCCGCGGAGATCGCCGAATTCGACGGCCTGCTGATCGTGCATGCCGAGGACCCGCGCGTACTCATCGAAGCGTCGTCCACGGCCGAGGTCGGGCGCGGCTACGGAAGCTTCGTGGCCAGCAGGCCGGACACGGCCGAGGTCGCGGCGATCGAGAACGTGATCAAGGCTGCTCGTACGACCGGCGCGCGCCTCCACGTTCTGCATCTCTCCTCGGCCGCGGCGCTGCCGATGATCGCGGCCGCGCGGAGCGAGGGCGTGCGGATCACGGTCGAGACCTGCCCGCACTACCTCGCCTTCGCCGAGACGGAGATCCCCCCGGGCGCCACGCAGTTCAAGTGCTGCCCGCCGATCAGGTCCGCCGAGAACCGCGACCTGCTCTGGCAGGGCTTGCAGGACGGCGTCATCGACATCATCGCGTCGGACCACTCCCCCGCGACCGCCGCGCTCAAGCTGGCCGGCGGCGGGGACTTCGAGCTCGCGTGGGGCGGGATCGCCGGACTCCAGGTCGCGCTGCCGGCGGTATGGACGGCCGCGGCGTCGCGCGGCATCCCGCTCGGGTCGGTGCTCGAATGGATGTGCACGGGCACGTCGCGGCTGGTCGGCCTCGCCGATCGCGGCCGCATCGAGCCGGGTGCGCGGGCGGACCTCGTGGCCTTCGCGCCGAACGAACCCGTGCGGGTCGCGGCGAGCGAGTTGCTGCACCGCAATCCGGTCAGCGCGTACGACGGCGCGCAGCTGATCGGCGCCGTGCGACGGACGTGGCTGGCGGGCGCCGCGGTGTTCGGGCCGCCGCCGGATCAGCCCTCGACACCGCGCGGCCGTCTACTGGAGAGAGGAAGCCACCGCTGATGGCGATCGTGCTCGGCCCCAACCGGTACGGCAAGGCGGAGACCCGCGTCGTGCGGATCCAGCGCGACACGCCGCGCCACGAGATCCGCGACCTCAACGTCTCGACCGCGCTCCGCGGCTGGTTCGACGCGGCGCACATCGATGGCGACCAGTCGGCCGTCCTGCCGACCGACAGCCAGAAGCAGACCGTCTACGCGTACGCGAAACAGGCGGCATGGAGCGCCGCCGAGGAGTACGCCCTCGCGCTGGCCAGGCACTTCGTGGACGACATCGAGCCCGTCGACGCGGCCCGCGTCGAGGTCGAGGAGTACGCGTGGGAGCGCGTGACCACGGCCGAGGGCACCGAGCACGATCACACGTGGGTGCGACGCGGTCCGGAGGTGCGGACGGTCGCCGTCACCGTGTCCGGCGCGGGAGCCGCGCAGTGCACGTGGGTCGTCGGCGGTGTCAAGGATCTGACGATCCTGAAGTCCACCGGCTCCGAGTTCCGCGGCTTCCTCCAGGACCCTTACACGGTCCTCGAACCGACGACCGACCGCGTGATGGCCACCTCGCTCGCGGCCGGGTGGCGGTTCTCGACGCTGGAGGTCGACTGGGACGCGGCGTACGCGACCATCCGCCAGACCTTGGTCGCCACCTTCGCGAACCTGCACTCGCTCGCCCTGCAGCAGACGCTCTACGCGATGGGCCGTGCGGTCCTCGAAGCATGCCCGGAGGTCGCCGAGATCCGGCTCTCGGCCCCGAACAAGCACCACTTCGCCTACGACCTGGCCCGCTTCGGCATCGAGAACCAGGGCGAGATCTTCCACGCCGCCGATCGCCCATACGGCCTCATCCAGGCCACTGTCATGCACGACGACGCCGAGGACGCGGGGCCGGCCTGGGACTCGTTCACCGGTTTGGTCTAGTTGAGCTCATCCGGCCCGCGAGCGCCGGATCCGCCTGAATCAGGGAATGGCGAAAGTAACCATCCGGTCACTCGCGCGAATCGAGGAGCCGATCTCGCCGGTCGCCCGATACTTCGCGTGACGGTTCGCGTCAGCTGCCGCGGTAGGTCGAGTAGGCGAACGGGCTCAGCAGCAGGGGCACGTGGTAGTGAGCGGCGGCGCCGGCGAGGTCGAAGACGATCGTGACCTCGGGGTAGAAGGTGTCGGTCCCCTGGGCCGCGAAGTACGTCCCGGTGTCGAAGGCGACCCGGTACCGGCCTTCGGGGAGGCGGTCCGGGCCCAGCTCGTTGATCCGGCCGTCGGCGTCAGTGGTCCCGGTGGCGACGACGTGCCACGCATCGCCGGCTCGCTGCTCGAGCGTGACCTCGACGCCCGACGCCGGTAGGCCTTTCGCCGCGTCCAGCACATGCGTCGTGACGTGACTCCGCACCTCGCTAGGCTCCCATCCCGATCAGCCGCGTCAGCCGGAGCAGCGCGATCTCCCGCAGTTCGGCTGCGACGATCCGCAGGTCGTCCTTGTCGCCGAGCGCCAGGCGGCGCGTCTGCTCGGCCAGGATCTCGGCGCGGGTGCGGCCGGCCGCGCGGATCAGGAAGACGCGGCCGAAGCGGGCCTCGTAGGCGGCGTTGCCCTGCGCGATGCGCGCAGCGAGCTCGGCGTCGCCGGCGTCGGGAGACCGCTGCTCGGAACGGGAGAACGCGGCCGACCCGCCGGAGCCCGTCGGGCGTTCGCCGATCCGCGGATGGTCGGCCAATGCGAGCTCGACCTCGTCGGGCTCGAGCGGATCGGCCGCGCTCCCGGCGCGCTCCAGCAACTCGGCCGCGGAGGCGAAGGGAGCGGCCGACACCACCTCGTCGATCCAGCGCGGTACGGCCAGGCAGGAGCGCAGCAACTCGCGCAGTTCGGGCTCGGGCGCGTCGAGGATCACCAGGGCTCCTCCAGTTCGTCAAGCTCCTCATACAGTCCGCTGATCATGGAGACGCGGGTGCGCCCCTGCCGCGTGTGCTGCGCGAGCGTCGCGGTGGCCAGCACGTTGACCAGGCTCATCGCGGCGGCGTAGCTGTCGAACGGCGACGGCGCCTCGAGCGGCACGGGCAGGAGGTGCGCGACCCGATCCTGCCACGGTTCGAGTGACTCGTCGCCGATCAACACGACCAGCCGGGCGAATCCCCGCGGACGGCGCCGGAAGCCCACGAGGACCGCCGCGTCGCCGGGCCCGAGGCCGGCGATGTCCTCGCCGAGGCTTTGGCCGGGCACCGGCAGCAGCGTGACCCGGTCGCGGATCTGCGCGAGTTGCTGCCGCAGGTGCAGAGCGACGGGGTAGCTGTTGCGGCGGCCGATGACGGAGACCGCCTCGGCCGAGGCGAGCAGCGCGGCGGCCTTGTCGGCGCGGCCGTCCGAGAGGGTCTGAAGCAGCATCGACTCCAGGTTCCGCAGCTCGGAGGCCAGGTGGGCGGCGAGTGAGGACGAGCCCCCGGCGGCCGCCGGGTCGGCGGACGCCGCGTACGCCGACGACGTTCCCAGTGGCGTGCCGAGGCTGCGCAGTGTTCGCGCCTGTGCGCGGACCTGCGCGAAGTCCCCGTAACCGAGGCGCCGCACGAGCCGTGACACGGTCGCCTTCGACACGCCGCTGAGCTGCGCGATCTCCGACGCGTTGTAGACGGCGAGGTCGTCGAGCCGATCGAGCACGACGTCCGCGGCGCGCTGCTCCTGCGGCGAGAGCGAGGCGTAGAGCCGGTCGATCCGCTGCCCGAGCCCGGCGTCGTTCACCGCGGTGCCGCCTCGTACTCCTCCGCGAGGTTCAGCACCGCCGCGTGCATCGCGTCGATCGCGTGCGCCACGTCTTCCTCGAGCACTGACTCGTCGGGGTGGTGGCTGACCCCGCCGGCGCAGCGCACGAAGAGCATGCCGACGCGGGTGAGCGCCGCCAGCGCCATCGCGTCGTGGCCGGCCGGGGAGAACAGGTCGAGCGGCTCGGCGTCGCCCGTCGCACTGATCGCTCGCGACAGGGCGGCCCTCAGACTCTCGTCGCAGTGGACTGTCTCCGCGGCGTGCATGTGCTCGACGTCGACGCTCAGCCCTCGGCGTTCGCACACGTCGCCGATCGCGGCGAGGAGGACGTCCAGGCCGTCGTCGCGTATCTCGTCCGAGGTCGCGCGCACGTCGAGGCTGAACGTCGCCGCGCCGGGAACGACGTTGACCGCACCGGGTAGCGCTCCGACCCTGCCGATCGTCGCGATGAGCCCGAGGCCGGGCGCCAGCGACTCGACCGCGACGATCGCCTCGCTCGCCCCCGTGAGTGCGTCGCGCCGCATGGCGTACGGCGTCCCGGCGTGCGATGCCCGGCCCGTGACCGTGACCAGCATCCGCCGCGCGCCCGCGATCGTCGTGACGAGGCCGAGCGCCCGGCCGCGCTGTTCGAGGATCGGTCCCTGCTCGATGTGCGCCTCCAGGTATCCGATCACGTCCGCGGGCCGCCGCGCCGCGCGTCCGATCGCCTCCGGATCGAGGCCGAACGCGGCGAACGCCTCGTGCAGCGACACGCCGTCCGCATCCGTGCAGTGCCACCATGCGTGGTTCCAGGTCCCGGCCACCGCGCGGCTGCCCAGCAGCGTGGCGCCGAAGCGGGTGCCCTCCTCGTCGCCGAATCCGATGACCTCGACCGCGAACGGAAGCGCGACGCCGCCGCGACGGAGCCGCGCGGCGACCTCGATCGCGATCATCACGCCGAGCACGCCGTCGTACCGCCCGGCTCGCGGCACCGTGTCGAGGTGGGAACCGAGCAGCAGCGTCGGCAGGCCCGGACGCACGCCTTCCAGCCGTCCGCACACGTTGCCCGCGGCATCCTGCCAGGTCGCGAGGCCGGCCTCGGACAGCCACTCGGCGACGGTGGCGTTCGCGGCCTTGTGCTCGACGGTCAGGTACGTGCGCTCGATGAACGACTCGGGCAGCGCGGATATCGCGGCCATCTCGTCGCAGTGTTCGATGACGTTCCGGGCCGCGCTCATACCGCGGCCCCCTGATATGCCTCGCGCGCCGCCTCGACCCCGCCGCCCACCGGCACCTTCGCTCCGGCGCCGCGCAGCACCTGCTCCAGCGCGGCCAGCGTCGTGAGGACCGCGTCCTTGCGCGCGTTGTAGCCCATGGCCCCGATCCGCCAGATGCGGCCGCGCAGCGGGCCGAACGACGTGCCGATCTCGATACCGAACTCGTCGAGCATTCCGCCACGCACGGCGGCGTCGCTCACGCCGTCCGGGATCAGCGCCGCGACCACGTTGTTCATCCGATGCCGCTGGTCGCCGAACACCTCCAGGCCGAGGCCCCGCACCCCGGCGGCCAGCGCGGATCCGTGCAGGGCGTGACGTCGCACGGCCGCGTGCATCCCCTCCTCGACCAACAGCGCCGCGCATTCGCGGGCGCCGTACAGCGCGCTCGTGGCCTCGGTGTGGTGATTCAGCCGGCGTTCGCCCCAGTAGTCGAACAGCATGGCCATATCGAAATAGTTAGATCCGATCCGCAGCTCGTTCTCCGCGTCTCCCGCCTCGCGCAGCCCCTCCTCGATCTGGCGGCGCCCGTCGATGACCTCGACCGCCCGGGGAGAGAACGTCACCGGCGCCGTGCCCGACGGACCGCCGAGGCATTTCTGCAGGCCGGCCGTCGCCGCGTCGATCCCCCAGTCGTCCGCGGCGAACGCGTTGCCGCCGAGGCTCGCCGTCACGTCCGCGTACAGCAGCGCGTCGTACTCGGCGCAGACCGTGCCGAGCCCGTCCAGCGGCTGAAGCATCGTCGTCGACGTGTCGCCGTGCACCATCGCGAGCAGCCGCGGCCGAACCCGCCGGACCGCCTCCGCGATCGCGTCGACCTCGAACACCGTCCCCCACTCCGCCTCGATCGTGTGCACCTGCGCGCCCGCCCGCTTCGCGATCTCGACGAGCAGGTGCCCGAAGCGCCCGAAGATCGGCACGAGCACGCGCTCTCCCGGGGCGACGAGCGAGACGAGCGCCGCTTCGATCCCGGCCCGCGACGTGCCGTTCACCAGCAGCGTCTCCCGGTTCGCCGTGCCGAAGACGGTCCGATAGAGCGCCGAGGTCTCCGCCATGTACGCCGTCATCGCCGGGTCGTACTGTCCGATCAGCGGCACCGACAACGCCCGCAGCACGCGCGGATGCGCGTTGACCGGCCCCGGCCCCATGAGCAGCCGCGGCGGCGGATCCAGCGGACGAGGCGCGGGCGCGGCCGCGGCCACGTCGGCCACGTCGGCCACGTCGGCCACGTCGGCCACGTCGGCCACCGTACCGGGCATCTCAGTCATCTGCTCTCCTCCGCCAACTCGGCTGCGCGCCGCACCAGATCGACGTCCGAGCCGCGCGGCCCGAGCAGGCTCAGCCTGACCGGCGCGCCGTCGCTCTCCAGCAGTGGCGCCGAGACCGCGGGCCGTCCGAGGATCGGGGCCAGGCAGGTCAGGGTGATCGTCGCCGTGCGCACGGCGTCGAGCGTCGCCGCGTCCGCCGTGCGCAGCGGTGCCGCCGTCGGGGTCGCCGGCAGAACGAGCACGTCGTCGCCCAACGCGTCATCTACCCGCTCGCGGAAGCCGCGCAGCGTCGCGCGAGCCTCGTCTTCGGCGGACGCGTCCACCGCCGCGGCCCATGCGAACCGCGCCGCGACATCGGCGCCCAGCGCGTCAGGATGCTCCTTCACCCACGTGCCGTGCACCCGCCAGACCTCCGCCGCCTGCACCACCCGAAACGCCGCGTACGCCTCGTGCAGACCGCCGATCTCCACCTCGCGCAGCCGTCCGAGCCCACGCGTCTGCGCGTCGAACGCCTGCCGAACCTCCGCATCCGCCAGCGCCAGCATGTCCTCGCAGACCACGGCCTGCCCGCCGAGGGGAACACCGGTCCCGCTACTTTCCTTCGCCCCGAGCGCCGTCCGTGCGACACGCGCCAGCAGACTCGCCGAGCGCGTCAGCCACCCGACCGCGTCGAAGCCGGGCGCCAGCGGGAGCACTCCCTCGTGGCTCACCGCTCCGTGCGTGGCCCGCAGCCCCCACAGCCCCTGCCACGACGCGGGCACGCGCACCGATCCCGCCGTGTCCGTTCCCAGCCCGATGCTCGCCTCCCCGAGCGCCACCGCCGACGCCGGCCCGCTCGACGAGCCGCCGGGCATCCGCGACGGCGCCCGCGGATTCGGCGGCGTTCCATAGTGGGCGTTGGCCCCCACGATGCTGTATGCGAACTCGTCGGTCTGCGCGATCCCGCGCATAGACGCCCCGGCGTCAAGCAGCGCCCGTACCGCCGCCGCGTGCTCACCGGCCGGGCGCGCCCGCGCCAGGTACGCCGGATTCCCCGCCCCGAGCGCGTACCCCGCCACCGCGTACACGTCCTTGACCGCGACACTCTCCCCGAAAAGCGCCCCCGTGCCGCCCGCGCCGCCGGCAGCCCCAGCTACCAGCGGATCCGCCAGAACGCGCCAGACGCGCGCGTCCGCTCCATCACCCGAGGTCGAGGCCATAACCTTCACGCTAGGCCCGCCGCGTTACCCGCACATCACGCGCGGTTGAAACTACGGTTTCAGACCGCCCGCGATGATGAAACGACCATTTCATCGCACGGCCGTGGTACAAATCCCGGGTGACGGACACCCCGACCGAGCCGCCGGCGCGCCACTACTTCGGGTTCGATCCGAAGAAGCCGTTTCCGCCGCCGAACCCGCTCGGCGGCTACGCGTATCCCGCCGACAGGCGGATCAGCGGGCTGGCCATCGCATCGCTCATCCTGGGGCTGCTCGGCTTCTTCTTCGTCACCGCGTGCGCGGGGCTCGGGCTCGGCTTCGGGGCACTCGGCAACAGCAAGCGGACCGGGCGGCCGGGGACGGGGCTCGCGGTCGCGGGGATCGTTTTGTCAGCCGGGTGGCTGGTCCTCTGGCTGACGATGCTCGTCTTCGGCTGAGACCAGCTTCTCGAGCATGCCCTCGAGGTTCGGGTCCTGCCAGCCGTGGAGGCGGTGGGGCGAGCCCGCCCCGCGGTTGTAGGGCTGGTCGAACACGATGTGCGGCCACGGCGCCGGGCCGCAGGCGAGCTCGGGGATGTCGTCGATGAGCGCGAGGCCTGGGCACCCGCACTTGTTCTGCACGATGTGGGCCTCGGCGGCGGCCTCGGGGCCGATGTGCTCGGTCAGCCAGGCGCGCTTCTCCTGCTCGCAGGCCTTGTGCCAGACGAGCGGCGAGCTGCAGATCCTGGGGTGGTAGCCGAGGTCGACGAGCCGCTGCCAGCCGTCGAGCGCGCCGCTGATCGGCACGAGGCCGCGGAAGAAGCCGGGCGCGCTGGTGACTCCGCGGATCTCGGCGTCGTACTGCGGGTTCTGCAGGCGGATGCGGTGTGACGTGGTGGGCAGCCGGAGGTCGGGGCACGTCGGCATGAGCGTCTCGTACACGGCGCGGTCGAAGTCGGCGAGCACGCCGTCCATGTCCACGAGTACGACCCGCGAGTTGTCCGTCATGGCGGAAGTTTAGGAGGACGCTCCGGTTCAAGGTGCGGCGGTGATCCGCCGTGGCAGACTGGTGCGCATGCCCGAATTGCCCGAGGTCGAGGCGCTGGCCGCCTTTCTGGACGGGAAGCTGGCCGGACGCGCGGTGGCCGCGGCGACGCCCGTCGCCTTCCAGGCGCTCAAGACGTACGACCCGCCGCTGTCGGCGATCGAGGGCCTGACGTTCGACGGCGTGGGCCGGCGCGGGAAGTTCCTCGACATGCGCGTCGGCGACCTGCACCTGGTCGTCCACCTGGCCCGCGCGGGGTGGATCCGCTGGAAGGACGAGCTGCCGCCCGGGCCGGTGCGTCCGGGCAAGGGGCCGCTGGCGCTGCGGCTGCGGCTGACGGAGCCGGCGTCCGCCGGCTTCGACGTGACGGAGGCGGGAACGCAGAAGCGGCTGGCGATCTCGCTGGTGCGCGACCCGGCCGAGGTGCCCGGCGTGGCGCACCTGGGTATCGAACCGCTCTCCCCCGAGTTCACCGCGGACGTGCTTCGCGATCTGCTGCGCACCGAGCGTCGGCAGATCAAAGGCGTGCTTCGTGATCAGGGAACGATCGCAGGGATCGGAAACGCCTACTCCGACGAGATCCTGCACGCCGCGAAGATGTCGCCGTTCAAGATCGCGGCGAAGCTCACGCCGACCGAGGTGGACGACCTGCACGCGGTGGCCGTCGCGACGCTGACCGAGGCAGTGGAGCGCTCGCGCGGGCTGCCGCTGACCGAGCTGAAGAGCGAGAAGAAGTCGGGACTGCGGGTGCACGGCCGCAAGGGCGAGCCGTGCCCGGTGTGCGGGGACACGATCCGGGAGGTCTCGTTCAGCGACTCGGCGCTGCAGTACTGCCCGACCTGCCAGACCGGCGGCAAGCCCCTGGCCGACCGCAGGCTCTCGCGGCTGCTGAAGTGAGTCAGCCGTCAGGTGCACCCGGGTGATCGAGCCGGGTGGGGCCGCGGGTGGCTTCGAAGCAACACCCTCACGCGCTCCCACCTGGGCAAAGAAGGGAAGGGAAAACACACCTCCCACCACTATAAATCTATAGCACGACCCCGGTCTTGCGGCAAGGCCCCCCAGGTGGCGCACAATCGTCGGCCGAGGCCGTTTCCACAGATAGAGCGGGGATTCGAAGATGCAGACGACCGAGATGACCGATCACGCGGTGCTGATCGCCGGGGGCGGTCCGACCGGGCTGATGCTGGCGGGCGAACTGGCGCTCGCCGGGGTGGACGTCGCCGTGCTGGAACGGCGCACGACCCGGGACCTCGTCGGCTGGCGGGCGCTCGGCTTCCACGCGCGCACGCTCGAGGTCTTCGACCAGCGCGGCATCGCCGACCGCTTCGTCTCGGCCGGCACGATCGCGCAGACCACCGCCTTCGGCACGATCCGGCTCGACATCAGCGACTTCCCGACCCGGTTCAACCACGGGCTCGGACTGCCGCAGAAGCACATCGAGCAGATCCTCGCCGACTGGATCGAGGAGCTCGGCGTGCCCACGCACCGCGGCGTCGAGCTGACCGGCTTCACCCAGGACGGCAGCGGCGTCACCGTCGACTTCGCCGACGGCAAGTCGCTGCGGGCGCTCTACCTCGTGGGCTGCGACGGCGGGCGCAGCGTGGTGCGCAAGACGGCCGGGATCGACTTCCCCGGCTGGGAGGCGACCGGCAGCGGCCTGATCGCCGCGGCCGAGTTCGACGAGCAGCCGGAGTGGGGCATGCGCCGCGACGAGTTCGGCGTCGCCGGATTCTCCCGCCCGGACCCCGACGGCCCGATCCGCGCGCAGGCGGCCGAGGACCACGTCGGCAAGGGCGAGCCGACGCTGGAGCAGTTGCGCGCGGCGATCGTCCGCTTCTACGGGACGGACTACGGCCTGCGCAGCGCCGAGTGGATCACCCGGTTCAGCGACACGACGCGGCAGGCCGAGGCGTACCGCGACCGCCGCGTGCTGCTCGCCGGCGACTGCGCGCACATCCACTCCCCCATGGGTGGCCAGGGCCTGGGCGTGGGCGTGCAGGACGCGGTCAACCTGGGCTGGAAGCTCGCGCAGGTGGTGCACGGGATGTCGGACGAGAGCCTGCTCGACACGTACCACGAGGAGCGTCACCCGGTCGCGGCGCGCGTGCTGCACAACACGATGGCGCAGATCGCCCTCGCCCGCGTCAACGACCGTACCGACGCTCTGCGCGACATCATGGGCGACCTGCTGGAGATGGAGGAACCGCGCAAGCACCTCGCGGGCATGGTGAGCGGGCTCGACATCCACTACGACTTCGATGTCGTGGACGGCTCCGGTGAAGCCGCTGGATCCGGTGCATCCGGCGAACCCGGTGCATCCGGTGAACCCGGTGAACCCGAGGTCGACTTCCATCCCCTGCTCGGGCGCCGGATGCCCGACCTCGATCTCAGCACCCGCATCGGCGGGCTCCGCGTCTTCGCCCTGCTGCACAACGCGCGCCCGGTGCTGATCAATCTTGCCGCACCCGGCGCCTGCGACGCCTCGCTCGCGCCCTGGTCCGAATACGTGCAGCTGGTCGACGCCACGTATGACGGCGCATGGGAACTTCCCGTCCTCGGCAGCGTCACCGCGCCCACCGCCGTGCTCGTGCGCCCGGACGGCCACGTCGCGTGGGTCGGCGAGAGCGAGTCTCTGGACGGGCTGACGGACGCGCTCGCCAGGTGGTTCGGTGTGAAGGAGCAGTGAAGGCCGCGGCCCGGCCGCCGCGGCGGCCGGGCATGCTTCCTAACATCAGGCCATGAACGATTCCGCCGCGCTGCGCCGAATCCGCATCCTGATCGCCCTCTTCGTCATCGGCCTGATCCTCAGCGGCGTCACCGCGTTCCCGCTGGGTATCGAGGCCCGGGCGCTCGACCGCTTCCTGCACGGCCCCGCGTGGCCGGTCGCACGGCATGTCGGCTTCCTGACCGCATGGATCGACGAGGTCAGCTCAGGGCTCACGGACGCCTACGCGCGCCACCCGTACATCGCGTACGGCACCGACTGGCTCGCGTTCGGCCACCTGGCGATCGCCGTCTCGTTCTGGGGGCCGTACCGCGAGCCGGTGCGCAACATCTGGGTCTTGAAGTTCGGCCTGATCTCCTGCGCCGGCGTCGTCCCCCTCGCCCTGATCTGCGCCCCGCTCCGGCACATCCCGCTGTGGTGGATCGCCGTCGACAGCTCGTTCGGCGTCTTCGGCGCGATCCCGCTGTACGCCGCGTACCGGATGACCCGCAGGCTGGAGGTGGAGAGCGATCGCGAGGGCCGCGGCGATCGGACGCGGGGCTTGCGCACGTCCTCAGGCGTAGGCGGCGGCTTGGGCGGCGTAGAGCTCGGCATAGCGGCCGCCGGCGGCCATCAGCTGGGCGTGGGTGCCGGACTCGAGGATCGTGCCGTCGGCGAGGACGAGGACGTGGTCGGCCATGCTGACGGTTGAGAAGCGGTGCGAGACGAGGACGGTGACCGCTCCGGTCGCGGCGGCGACCGCGCGGGACTGGCGGGCGAATGCTTCGAAGAGCTCGTGCTCGGCTTGCGGATCGAGGGCGGCGGTCGGCTCGTCGAGGACGAGCAGCAGCGGCGCGGTACGCATCTGGCCGCGGGCCAGGGCGAGGCGCTGCCACTGGCCGTGGGAGAGTTCGGCGCCGCCGAAGATCCTGCCGAGCTGCGTGTCAAGGCCGTCGTCGAGGCGTGCGACGGTGGCCTCGGCTCCGGCTCGGGCGACGGCGGCCTCGACGGTGGCGCGGTCCTCGATGTGGGGCAAGTCGCCGACGCCGATGGTCTGGTACACGGGGAGCTCGAATTTCGCGAAGTCCTGGAAGACGCCGCTGGATGCTGATGCCCACGCCTTCGGCGCGATGGCGGACAGCGGGGTGCCGTCGACTGCGAGCCGGCCGGACGTGGGCTGGTAGAGGCCGGTGAGCAGCTTGACCAACGTGGTCTTCCCGGCGCCGTTGACGCCGACGAGGCCGACGACGCTGCCGGGCGGGAAGTGCGCGGTGATGGAGTGCAGGACGGGCGTTGTGGTTCCGGGGTAGGTGAAGGCGACGTCGTCGAGGGTGACTCCGCCGATCAGGCGCAGCGGCGGGGCTTGGCCGTCGATGGCGGAGTTCGCGGCGGGAGCCGCATAGTCGCGGAGCCACGCGTAATGCTCGGCGACCTGGCCTGCCTCTCCAATGCGCTCGGTGCTGGACTGCAGGAGGAAGAGTTGCAGCCGGAGCTGCGCGGCGAGCGTCAGCACCATGACAAGCGCGCCGATCGCCGCCTGGCCGGCGAGTACGCGGTGTACGACGAGCGCGATACCGGCGCCGAGACCGGCGACGTAGAGGGTCCAGCCTGCCGCCTGCAACGCCGCGCCTCGCACTTGGGCGCGGCGTTGGTGCCGGGTCGCCTCCTCCCACAGTGCGGTCGCGCGGCGGCTGAGTTCGGGGCCTGATCCGGCGATCCGGACCTCCTTCGCGGCGCTCGGACTCAGGCAGAGCTCGTGCAGGTGCAGCTCGAGCCGGGTGATCTCGGCGTCGGCCTCGTGCGCGGCGCGGGACCACGCCTGGGCGCGGTTCCCGAAGGCGAGGACCGGCAGCGTCGTGGCGACGAGCCCGAGCAGCAGCGGGTCGATCTGCGCGAGCAGGACGCCGCTGAGAGTGAGGCTGATCAGGGCCGTGGCCCCTTCGACGACCGACCAGGCGTAGCCGGCCAGCGCGTTCGTGCCCTTGACCGCGAGGAAGACGCGGTTGAGATAGTCGGCGCGTTCCAGGTGCTCGACGCCCGGAATCGACGCGACGTCGGCCATCACCTCGCCGGTCAGCTCCAGGTCCATCTTGCTGACCAGGCCGGCCCGCAGGTTGCCCTGCATCCGGCCGCCGATGGTGAGCATCATCGCGGCGAGCGCGCCGAAGAGGACGGCGGGTCCGAGACGTGCCCAGGTGGCAAGGCCGGCCGACGTGCCGTGGACGCGCGCGTCGTCGACCACCCAGCGCTGCGCGAGGCCCACGGCGGTGGGCGTGACCGCGACCAGGATCCTGAGGAGCCAGTTGACGGCGGTGGCCGTCCGGTCGACGCGCCAGGAGAGCACGAGCAGGTGTCGCAGAGTACTTACGCGGCCAGCAAGGGTGCTCAGGCGATCCGCGTGAATGCCGGTGCGGTTCTTCACGAGGCGGCCTCCGTGAAGCGGGCGGCCTGAAGGCGGAACAGGCGCGCGTAGCTGCCGTCCTGGCTCGTCAGCAGCGTCTCGTGGTCGCCGGATTCGGTGATCCTGCCCCCGTCGAGCACGACGATGCGGTCGGCGCCGCGGACGTTGGACAGCCGGTGCGAGATGATCACGACGGATGCGCCTCCGGCATACGCGGTCACCCGTGCGTTGAACTCCTGCTCGGCCTCGACGTCCAGGTGGGCCGTGGGCTCGTCGAGCACCAGCAGCCGGCGTCCGTGGGCGACGGCGAAGAGCGCGCGGGCGGTCGCGAGTTTCTGCCACTGCCCGCCGGACAGGTCGACGGCGCCGGTGCCGCCCTTCCACAGCGTGGTGCGCATGCCGTCGGGCAACGCGGCGACGGTGTCGGCGGCGCCGGCCGCGCCGATCGCGTCGTCGATTCCTGCGACGTCGTCGAGGTGCTCGGGGGCGGAGAGGGCGACGTTGTCGGCGACCGATGTCCCGTAGTGCACGAAGTCCTGGAACAGCGCCGTCATCCGCCGCCGCCACCGCTCGACGTCCAGGGCACGAAGGTCGACGCCGTCGACGGTGATCCGTCCGGCAGTCGGCTGGTAGAGGCCGGCGAGCAGTTTCATCAGGGTCGTCTTGCCGGCTCCGTTGACGCCGACGACTGCGAGCGTCTCCCCGGGCTGGATCTCCAGCGACAAGCCGTCGATCGTCGGATGCGCGGCGCCCGGGTAGGTGAATGAGACGTCTTCGAAACGGATGTGCGGCGGCGTATCGGAGGCCTGTTGCGCGGCGTCGGATCGGGGCGCTGTCGGCGGCGTCATGTCGTCGCGCGCGAGGATGCGGTCCAGGGCGCGGACGGTGACTACGCCGTAGTCGATGTCGAACGCCTCCATCCCCATGAACGCCAGCCCGATGACCGCGAACGCCGCGGAGACGCAGCGCGCGACGGTTCCGGCGGCCTGGCCGGAGTCGCCGAGTACCCACATCGTGGCGCCGCCGCACAGGCTCGAGACCGTGAGCGTGACCCCTTGCCGGCCGAGCACCGAGGCGCGGGCGGTCCAGGCGGGCGTCCGCGCCGTCACATAGGCCTGATGCATGCGGTCGAGGATCCAGTCCGCGAGGCCGAAGAGCCGGACCTCCTTCGCCGGGGCCGCTTCGTGGGCGAGCTGCGCGAAGTACTGGGCCTTGCGCGTGTCGAAGACCTGCGAGTCCTCCATGCCGTTCAGCCACATCCACTGCCGACGCACCAGCGAGCGCAGTAGCAGCGACGCCGCGGTGAGTCCGACGGCCAGCAGCGGGAAGCGCAGGCCGAGGACGACCGCGGCGCCGAGGCCGCCAGCGGTGTTCGTGAGCAGCGTGACCTGGCCGGCCGCCGCGTTGCCGGGCGAGCGGGTGCGCCAGCCCAGGCCGAGGTCGCAAGCGCGCTCGACGTCGGCCCGGAACGCGGGGTCTTCGAGGTGTGCGATGCCGGTCGGGGCGAGCGCGATGGCCCGCACCCGCGCGCGGATCTCGCCGTCGATGCGGCGTGCGGCCACGACTTCGCAGGCGCGGCCGGTGAGGATCGCGATCTGGACCGCGATGACGACGCCGGCCGTGGCGAGCAGCGCCGGCAGGACGTCGGCCGGCCGGCGCGCCGTCGTCGCGGCCGCGACGAGCCGGCCGGTGGTCAGCGCCGTGCCGATCGTCCCGGCGACCTGTGTCACCGCGGAGGCGGTGATTCCGGCGACCGGCCATTGTCCCGTGTGGCCGAACAGGGCGAGCAGCCTGCGCCGCTCGATGATCAGGGCCCGTGCTCCGGCCGGGCGCAGCGCGCCCCAGCCGAACCGCGGATCCGCCGCGCCGGCCTGCTCATCCCCGTTCGCCGCTTCCATGCGCGCACCCCTCGTCGAGGTACCCGATGATGGCTCAGCGCCACGGGCTGCGGCAAAGGGTTTCTCAGATCTGGAGCTGCTTGGCCTCCAGCCGCTCCGGGCGCGGCCAGTGCACGTCGTGCGCCCAGCGCAGCCGCTCGAAGAGCCAGATGACGCGGGCGGACGGATCGATCTGGCCGGGCAGCACGCCGTGCCGGGCCGAAGAGGGGTCGGCGTGGTGGGAGTTGTGCCAGCTCTCGCCGAAGGAAAGGATCGCGAGCGGCCAGAAGTTGGTGGCGCGGTCGCGGCAGGAGAAGGGGCGCTTGCCGACGACGTGGCAGACGGAGTTCACCGACCAGGTGATGTGGTGCAGCAGCGCCATCCGCATGATGCCGGCCCAGAAGAAGGCCTCGAGCGCGCCCTGCCACGTGCCGGTCACCAGCCAGCCGATCGCGGCGGGGCCGAGCAGCGAGACGGCGGTGAGCGGGCCGAAGAGCCGGCCGATGAGCTTGAGGTCCTTGTCCTCGACGATGTCCGGGGCGAAGCGGGCCCGGTTGCTCAGCTGGCGGCGCAGCATCCAGCCGATGTGCGCGTGGATCAGACCCTTGAGCAGCGCCCACGCGTCGGTGCCGTACCGCCACGGCGAGTGCGGGTCGCCCTCCCGGTCGGAGAAAGCGTGGTGGCGGCGGTGGTTGGCGACCCACTGGACCGGCGAGCCCTCGACGGCCAGCGATCCGGCGACGGCGAGCGCGATCCGCAGCGGGCGCTTGGCCTTGAAGGCGCGGTGGGTGAAGCAGCGGTGGTAGCCGACGGTGACGCCGAGGCCCGACACGGCGTAGCACGCGGCGGCCAGGCCGAGGTCGAACGCGGTCAGCCCCCAGCCCCAGGCGATCGGGACGATCACGACGAGGCAGAGCATCGGGCCGAGCACGAAGACCCACATGGCCGTCGCGGCGGCGAGGCTCTGCGGCGCGTCGAGCAGCGGCTTGGGGGACGTGGCCGGGGAGCCGGGCGACGTCGGCGCGGCAGCGAGGGACATGGCTGGTGGCTCGATCCTGGCCGAGGGGGACCTGTGGGCGGTGGCGATCAGGGGGCTTGCTCCCAGTGTCGGGCACGGCTGCGGACGTTCCCGTGAACGCAGCCACCCGAAGATCGGCCCACTCGGTGAACAGCGGGAACGTCCGCGCCGCACGGCGGCCCCGAGCGCTTGGTTCGCCTAGGATCCGTACGGAGGGCACGGCTTCGCGGGAAGGGCACGCATGAACGGCACGGGGTGGGTCACGCGCGAGCGGGTGCTCGAGATGGTGCGCTTCTGCGCGGTCGGGCTCGGCACGTTCCTGCTGGACGAGGGCGCCCTGATCGTGCTGCACGGCCCGGCCCGGCTGCCCCTCGCACTCGCCACCGCGCTCGCGTACACGCTCGCTGCGCTGCTGAACTTCGTGCTGAGCCGGCAGTGGGTGTTCGAGCAGGCCTCGAACGGCGCGCGCCCGCGCACCGCCCTGGTGCGCTACGTCATCGTGATCGTGATCGGCCTGCTGATCACGGCGGCGCTGGTGCCCGCGCTGCAGGCGATCGGGATCGACTACCGGGTCGGCAAGGTCCTGGTCTCCGGGCTCGTCGGCATCGCCAACTACTTCGCCTTCCCGATGTGGGTGTTCCGGGGCTCCGGCGGGGACGCGGAACCGGTCGCCGCGGCCGACGGGTCCGCCGGCGGATCCGCCGCCGTCCTGGAGCACGCGGCTGTGCCGGGCGAGCGGCCTGCCGTGCCGGGCGGGCCGGCCGAGGCGCCCGGCGCACCGTAGCGCGTATCAGGTTTTTACCAAGTCCTGACCTCGCGGGGGCGGCTTTAACCGTCCATTACCCCTAGGCACTTGCGCGCTTTCCCGGCGGTGCGCTCGCGGATTCGCGAGCCGAGCGCGGTCAAGCTCGGAACCCGAAACCGTAACGTGTTCATGACAAAAACCGGCATCCGACCGTGTGGCTCTCAGCGTTCTCTCAGTGTCTGATGTGAGTGTGGCCGTGCCTTGGGTGGGCTATGGATCGGGATCGGAGCCTGAGTTTTGTCGCAAGCCGTGAAGGTGCTCGCACCGGAGGGGGAAGGCGCCGAGCCATTGGACGGGCCGCCCGCCGGAGCCGGGGACGAGGGCGGTCGCAGCCGCCGGCGCCGCCTCGCGATCCTCGCCGTGTGGGGCGGAGTGTGGGCGCTGTACTTCAGCGTCACCGGCGGCTTCTCCTGGCACTACTTCGTGCAGGGCAGCACCCTGCTGTTCCACGGCGCGCAGCCCGGCCAGCCGGCCGGCGGCCTCGACCTGTACGCGAACTATCCGCAGCTGCAGATCGGGCCGGTGACCTTCGCGCTGGCCGAGATTCTGCGGCAGCTCGGCGGCGGCGCGGGGGTGCACGCGGCCGAGGCGTTCATGACCGTGCTCGGGCTGCTCGTGCTCTACTGCCTCGAGCGGATCGCCGAGGCGATGCGGCCGGAGCTGACCCGGAGCAGGCGGCTCGACCGGACGATGCTGTTCGGCGGCGGCATCTTCATGATCGGCTGGACCGATCTGAGCGTCGGGATCGGGCACCTCGACGACGTGCTGGCTCTGACGCTCGTCACGCTCGCGGTGTGGGCGCTGACCGCGAACATCCCGACGCTCGCCGGGCTGTGCCTCGGCCTGTCGGTCGACTCGAAGCCCTGGGCGCTGGTGTTCCTGGCGCTGATCCTGACGGTGCCGGCGTTCATGCGGACGCACGTGGCCGTCTGGACCGGCGCGACCGTCCTCGTGGCGTGGCTGCCGTTCGTCATCGCGGACCCGCACATGCTGACGGCGGCCTCCGCGTTCACCATCCCGAACGAGCCGTCCTCCTCGCTGCGCGCGCTCGGCGTGGCCGACGCGGGGACGCCGAAGTGGGACCGGATGGCGCAGATCGGGCTAGGCTGCCTCCTCGGCGGGATCGCGGTGTGGCGGCGGCGCTGGCCGGCGATCATCCTCCTCGGTGTCGGGGCGCGGATAGTGCTGGACCCCGGCGTGTACGCGTACTACACGTCCGGAGTCCTGCTGGGCGCGCTGATGTGGGACACGCTCGGGCTGCGCAGACCGTGGCCGATGTGGACGATCATCACCGGCGCCGCCCTCGCCATCACGCCGATCTTCATCTCGAACTCGGGCATACTCGGGCAGATACGCCTGGGGGTGGTCGTCCTGTTCAGCGTGGCGGTGCTGGTCACGCCCGCGTACGAGATCGGACCGCTGGCCCGCCGCGGGCTCGGCCGTCGCCGGAAGGTGACGACCCGTCGGGCCGGCCGCTGAGCGGCCCGGCGCCGGCGGCGCGCGGGCTCAGCTCACCGCGATCAGCGCCTCGACCTCGGCGACGCTCGTATAGTGCGAGGCGTCGCCCTCGATCGAGTGGCTGGGCCGGCCGTCGATGCCGACCGGGACGTCCCCGGCGGCGGTGACACGGTGCAGCCGGCGCGGCTGGTCGTCGTAGTTGTCGATGGCGTAGTGCTGGGTGATGCGGTTGTCGAAGAGCACGAGCTCGTTCGGCGACCAGCGCCAGCGCAGGATGTTCTCCGGCCGGGTGACGTAGGACTGGAAGATGTCCAGAAGGGTGCGGGACTCGGTGGCGGACAGGCCGACGATGCGCTGCGCGAAGCCGCCGATGAACAGGCCGCGCTCGCCGGTCAGCGGGTGCACGCGCACGACCGGGTGCACGGTCTCGAACTTGATGCGCTGGAAGATCTTGCGATGCTCGGCATAGTGCTCGCCGCGGGCCTCGTCCGGCACCGCGTAGTCGTACACGTTGGTGTGTACGGCGCGGAGCGTGTCGGCGAAGGCGCGCAACGGCTGCGGCAGGTCGCGGTAGGCGGCGGCCGAGTTGGCGATGAGGGTCTCGCCGCCGTAGGGCGGGACGGTGATGCTGCGCAGGGTGCTCAGCTGCGGCGGGTTGACGACGAACGTCACGTCGGTGTGCCAGTGGTTGGCCCGGCCGCCGCGCTCGCTGTCCACCGGCAGGATGTTCGGCGCGCCCTCGATCGACGGCACGGTCGGGTGCGCCGTGGTCAGGTCGCCGAAGTGGCGGACGAATCGCTGCTGGCCCTCGTCGTCCAGACCGGTGGCGTCGAAGACGAGCGCCTTGTGCTCGTTGAGCGCGGCGCGGATCGCGGCGACGGTCTCGGCGGTGAGCTCCTGGGAGATGTCGACGCCGGAGACGCGGGCGCCGATGCGGGCGGTGACCTTCCGCACGTCCAGCTGGACGGCGGCTTCGGTGGTGACGGACATGATGTGCCTTTCTCTCTGCGAGATGCTCACGGGATCACGGGATCCGGAGGCTTGCGGGGATCGGAGCGTGCGATGCGAGGCCGTAGCGGTCCCGCAGGGTCTGACCGGGGACGTACTCGGAGCGGAACAGGCCGCGCGCCCGCAGGATCGGGACGACCTCGTCGACGAACAGGTCCAGGCCGGAGGGCAGCACCGGCGGCATGATGTTGAAGCCGTCCGCCGCGCCGCCGGCGAACCAGGACTCGATCTCGTCGGCGACCTGCTCGGGGGTGCCGACGAAGGTGCGGTGGCCGCGGCCGCCGCCGAGCCGGCCGATCAGCTCGCGGACGGTGAGCCGGTCCCGCCGCGCGAGGTCGACGACGAGCTCGTACCTGCTCTGCGCGCCGTTGATCAGCCGGGACGGCGGCAGGTCGTCGGGCAGCCGCGCGTCGAGTTCCAGCTGCTCCACCGGCAGCTGGAGCAGCGCGGCCAGATGCCGTTGCCCGTGCTCGTAGGTGATCAGCTCCTCGAGTTCGGCGTCCCGCGCACGGGCCTGCGCCTCGGTGGATCCGATGACCGGGACCAGGCCCGGCAGGATCTTGACATGCTCGGGATCGCGGCCGGCGGCCGCGGTCCTGGCCTTGAGGTCGGCGTAGAACGCGCGGGCCTCGTCGGGGGTCTGCTGGGCGGTGAAGACGGCCTCCGCGTACCGGGCGGCGAAGTCCTTGCCGTCCGCCGAGGATCCGGCCTGGACGAGCAGCGGGCTGCCCTGCGGCGAGCGCGGGATGTTGAGCGCGCCCTCGACGGAGTAGAACCGGCCCGTGTGCCGCGGCGGCCGGATCCTGCGCTGGTCGCCCCAGATCCCGAGCCGCTTGTCGCCGACGTACACGTCCGGCGCCCAGCTGTCCCAGAGCCGCAGGGCGACGTCGGTGAACTCGGCGGCCCGCTCGTACCGCTCCGCGTGCGCGGGGGCGTCCTCGAGCCCGAAGTTGCGCGCGGCGGCGGGTCCGGCGGTGGTGACGATGTTCCACCCGGCCCGGCCGCCGCTGACGTGGTCCAGCGAGGCGAAGCGCCGGGCCAGGTCGTACGGGCTGTTGTACGTCGTGGACGCGGTGGCGATCAGCCCGATGTGCTCGGTGGCCGTGGCCAGCACGGTCAGCAGCGTGAGCGGCTCGATCACCCCGGCCGGCCGCTGCGCGACGTCGTTCCACAGCGCCGGGCTGTCGGCGAGGAAGAGCGAGTCGAAGGTGCCGCGCTCGGCGGTGCGGGCGAGGGCCTTGTAGTGCTCGATGTCCGTGTTGGCGCGCGGATCGCTCTCCGGCAGCCGCCACGAGGCCTCGTGGTGGCCGGTGCTCATCAGGAAGGCGTTGAGGTGCAGCCGCCGGCTCACGAGGCGACCTCCTCCAGGACGGACTCTTCCGCGACGGTCTCTTCGCGGGCCGCCGCGCCCCTGACCTCCTCGCGCTGATTCGCCCCGTCCGCTGCCGCGTCGTGGTCCGCACCGAGCGCGCTCAGCAGCCGGTCGCGGTAGGCCGCGAGCCGCTCGTCGCGCGCGGATCGGGGGTGCGGCAGGTCGATCGGCAGGTCCAGGCCGAACCGGCCCTCTTCGAGCACGAGCACCCGGTCGGCCAGCAGCACCGCCTCGTCCACGTCGTGCGTGACCAGCAGCACGGTCGGTCCGTGGTGCTCCCACAGCTCGCGCAGCAGCGCGTGCATCTTGATCCGGGTCAGCGCGTCGAGGGCGCCGAACGGTTCGTCGGCCAGCAGCAGTTCCGGCTGGCGGGCGAGCGACCTGGCCAGCGCGGCACGCTGGGCCTCGCCGCCGGAGAGCTGGTTGGGCCACGCTTCCTCGCGCCCGGCGAGCCCGACCTCGGCGAGTGCCGCGCGGGCCCGTTCGGCCGCCTGCCGACCGGCCGGTCCGCGCCGGGGCAGGCCGAGCAGCACATTGTCGAGCACCCTCCGCCAGGGCAGCAGCCGGGAGTCCTGGAAGACCACGGACACCCGTTCGGGCGCGTCGATCGTGCCGCCGCCCTCGACCTCGTGGTCGATTCCGGCGATGGCGCGCAGCAGCGTGGACTTGCCGGATCCGCTGCGGCCGACCAGCGCCACGAACTGCCCCCGCGGCACCTGCAGGTCGATGTCCGCCAGCACGGTCCGTGCGCCGAACCCGCGGGTCAGGCCTCGGACCGTCAATCCGCGGACGGTCAGTCCGCCAGGGTTCGCCGCCATGACAGGACCCTCCTTTCGATGAGCCGGACGACCAGGTCGGAGGCGAAGCCCCAGATCCCGTAGATGGCCAGGCCGACCACGACGCTGTCGATGAGCCCGTAGGTGGCCTGCTGGTACATCAGGTAGCCGAGTCCGCTGGTCGCGTTGACCTCCTCGACCACGACGAGGGCCAGCCACGCGCCGGTCACGCCGAGCCGCAGTCCGGTGAAGAAGCCGGGCAGCGCGCCGGGGACGACGACCTGCCGCAGGAACTCCCAGCGCCCGAGGCCCAGCGTCTCGGCGAGCTCGACGAAGCGCACGTCGATCGCGCTCAGCCCGGCCGAGAGGTTGATGTAGATCGGGATGTACACGGCGATGGCGATGATGGAGATCTTGAAGGTCTCACCGATGCCCAGCCAGAGGATGAACAGCGGGATCATGCCGAGGATCGGCAGCGCCCGGTTGACCTGCACGTTCCCGTCGATGATCGCGGCGCCGACCCGGCTGAGCCCGGCCAGCAGCGCGAGCGCGGCGCCGACGACGAGGCCGATGGCGAAGCCCTCCGCCGCGCGCTGCAGCGAGATCGCGAGGTCGGGGCCGAGCGTGCCGGACCGCCACAGGCTCCAGCCGGTGGAGACCACGGACCAGGGCGCCGGCAGCACCCGCGGGTCGAGCCGCCCCGCGGCGCTGGCGAGGGACCAGGCCGCGATCAGCAGCAGCGGCCCGATGCCGCGGGTGAACGGAATTCGCTTGCCGGGGCCGAGCCTGCGCACCCGGCGCCGCGTGCCGGGCACCCGGCGCCGCGTGCCGGGGGTCTCGGGAACGCGCCGGTCGGAGTTCTGGATGCGGTCGATCACCTGCCGCGTGTCCGCGGTCTTCGGGCCCCGCGCGACGAGGCTCAGGCCGAGGACGCGGCGCCGATCACCGCGAGTCACGAGCCCGGGGGGTGCGTCCGTTTTCTCGATGGATTCAAGCGCGATGTCACCCATGACACTCAACTCCGGTATGTCGCCGGGACCGCGGCGGCGGCGAGGGACTCGAAGCGGCGGTCGAACAGCTGCGTCGGATCGAAGGACTTGATGAAACCGCCCTCGGCGAGCAGGCCGGCGGTCTGCTTCTCCCAGGCGATCGCGGCGTCCCAGTTCGTCGGGAACCACGGTTTCGGGCTCAGCTGCACCACCCGCGCGGCCTGGGCGGCGGAGATATTCTGTGTCTTGACGTAAAAGTCCTGCTCCCACTCGGCCGGGTGCTCGTACACCCAGACCGTCGCCTTGGCCCAGATCGGCACGAACGCGGCGATGGCGGCGGCCTTTCCGGCGTCCTGGAGCACCGACCGCGGTGCCCAGAGCAGCGTCAGGAAGTCGACGACGTCCGTACTGATCGAGTGCGCGCCGTCCTTGCCGTAGCTGTTGAGATAGTTCGGCAGCTGGCTGATGGCGAGCGGCGCGATGTCCACCTGCCCGGCCTCGAGCGCGACCAGGAACTGATCGCTCGTCAGGTTGACGAGATCGACCTCCTTGTACG
>Ga0310811_10000452_pt1 | contig 54475 bp, 39 predicted proteins | sample YCmetagenome_FD_207642 | JGI IMG/M metagenome (GOLD analysis project Ga0310811, IMG submission 207642) | Soil microbial communities from experimental microcosm in Duke University, North Carolina, United States - YC | ecosystem: Engineered > Artificial ecosystem > Soil microcosm > Unclassified ... | reverse complement strand
GCTGGTCGACATGTCCCCGGAGTCGCTGCGCCGGCGCCTCGCCCACGGCAACGTGTACGCGGCCGAGAAGATCGACGCGGCGCTGGGCAACTACTTCCGGCTCGGCAACCTCACCGCACTGCGCGAGCTGGCGCTGCTGTGGGTCGCCGACCGGGTCGACGAGGTGCTGCAGCGCTACCGCGAGGAGCACGGCATCGGCCGCGTGTGGGAGGCACGCGAGCGGGTGGTCGTGGCGCTGCCCGGCGACGGCTCCGGCGACGTGCTCATCCGCCGCGCCGCCCGGATCGCGGCGCGCTCCTCCGGCGGCGAACTGCTCGCCGTGCACATCGCCCGCTCCGACGGACTGTCCGGCGACACCAGCCCGACGGCCCTGGCCGCCCAGCGCCACCTGGTCGAATCCCTCGGCGGCAGCTACCACACGATCGTCGGCGACGACGTGCCGAATGCGCTGATCGAGTTCGCGCAGGCGAAGAACGCCACCCAGCTGGTGCTCGGCACCTCGCGGCGCAGCCGGATCAACCGGTTCGTGACCGGTCGCGGCATCGGCGAGACCACCACCATGCGCTCCGGCGACATCGACGTGCACATGGTCACGAACAAGGAGATCGCGACCGGCCGCAAATGGCGCCGGTGGGTGCCGCCGAACCCGCTGCGGCAGGCCGCCTGGGGCTCCGGCGGAAGCTGGCGCGGGATCGCGGCCGGCATCGTCACCCCGCCGATCCTCACCGCGCTGCTCGACACCTACGGACGCTCCCTGGGCCTGAACCTGACCAGCGACGTGCTGCTGTATCTGTCGCTGACCGTGGCCATCTCCCGGCTCGGCGGGATGTTCTCGGCGTTCGTGGCGGCGTTGTGGAGTTCGCTGCTGCTCAATTACTACTTCATCCCGCCGGTGCACTCGATCACGATCGCCGAGGCGAACAACGCGATCGCGCTGATCGTGTTTGCGGTCGTCGGTATCACCGTGGCGTCGGTGGTGGACCTGGCGATCAAACAGACCAGGAGCGCGGCGAACGCCTCGGCCGAGGCGGAGACGCTCAACGCGTTCGCGGTCGCGGTGCTGCGCGGGGACTCCGCGATCTCGGCGCTGCTCGAACGCTTCCGGGAGACCTTCTCCATGGCGAGTGTCAGCCTGCTGCAGCGCAACGACACCGAGGGACCGCGGCTGCCGGACGAGATCGACGACCCGAGCCGGTGGACCCTGGTCGCGGCCACCGGCGCCGACCCCGCGCTCAGCCCCGGCGGCGCGGACACGGTGATCGACGCGGGTCCCGGCGCGGTGCTCGCGTTGCGCGGACGCACCCTGCCGGCCGCCGACCAGCGGGTGCTCGCCGCGTTCGCCGCGCAGGCCACGGCCGCGATGGAACGGCGCAGGCTGGCCCGCGAGGCGGCCTCGGCGCAGACCCTGGCGGCCGCGGACAAGATGCGCACCGCGCTGCTCGCCGCCGTCTCGCACGACCTGCGCACCCCGCTGGCCGCGGCGAAGGCGTCCATCAGCACCCTGCGCGACCCCGACCTCGAGGTGCCGGCCGAGGACCGCACCGAACTGCTGGAGGCGGCCGAGGAGTCGCTCGACCGGCTCACCCGGCTGGTGGAGAACCTGCTGGACATGTCGCGGCTGCAGGCCGGCGCGCTCAAGCCGCGGCTCGAACCGGCGGCGATCGAGGACATCGTCCCGCGCGCCATCGACGACGTGCCCGAGGCCGCCGGACGGGTGCGCCTCGAGCCGCCCGAGCCCGGCCTGCCCGCCGCGCTCGTCGACGCGCCGCTGTTCGAGCGGGTGCTGGCCAACCTGGTCGGCAACGCGGTCAAGCACACCGGCTCGCCGGTCAGCATCAACGTCTCGGCCCTCGGCAACCAGGTCGAGGTGCGGGTGATCGACCGCGGCCCCGGCATCCCCGAGGAGGACTGGGACCTGGTCTTCCGCCCGTTCCAGCGGCTCGGCGACCGGGACAACAGCAGCGGCGTCGGCCTCGGCCTCGCCCTCTCGCGCGGCCTGGCCGAGGCGATGGGCGGCACGCTCGTGCCCGAGGACACCCCGGGCGGCGGCGTGACGATGGTGCTGTCCGTGCCCGCCGCGGTGGACGGCGGCGGCGAGGGCGACGGCCGCGGCGGCGGAGAGCCTCCGGACACCGTCGCGCCCCCCGGCGCCGTCGCGCCGGGCACCGCCTCAGGCACGCGGCCGGACCGCGGCGCCGCCGCGGCCGGCGGCGCGCAGGGTGGCGCGGACGGCCACAATGATCTTCCGGCTACGCCGGGAACGGGAACGCAAGCACAGGAGGTCGCCCGATGATGCGGGTTCTGGTGGTCGACGACGAGCCGCAGCTGCTGCGCGCGCTGAGGATCAACCTCTCGGCCCGCCGCTACGAGGTGGTCGTCGCCGCCGACGGCGCGGCGGCGCTGGAAGCCGCCGCCCGGCACTTGCCCGACCTGGTCATCCTCGACCTCGGCCTGCCGGACATGGACGGCGCGGAGGTCATCGCGGGTCTGCGCGGCTGGACGAAGGTGCCGATCCTGGTGCTCAGCGGGCGTGCCGACGCGGCGGACAAGGTCGACGCGCTCGACGCGGGCGCGGACGACTACGTCACCAAGCCGTTCTCGATGGAGGAGCTGATGGCCCGGCTGCGCGCGCTGCAGCGCCGCGCCGAGGCGGACGCCGGCGCCGACGAGCCGGTCGTGCTGATCGGCCACTTCAGCGTCGACCTGTCGGCGAAGACGGTGACCAGGCGGCCCGACGCGCCCGCGGACGCGCCGGAGACCGTGCACCTGACCAAGACCGAGTGGGCGGTGCTCGAGGTGCTGGTCCGCAACCCGGGCCGGCTCGTGTCGGGCAAGCAGCTGCTGCAGCAGGTGTGGGGCCCGGCGTACGAGTCGGAGACGAACTATCTGCGCTTCTACCTCGCGAAGCTGCGGCAGAAGCTGGAGCCGGAACCCTCGCACCCGCGCCAGCTGCTGACCGAGCCGGGGATGGGTTACCGGTTCCAGCCGTAGGCGGCGGTCGCGGAGCCCGGCGGGGTCGCATCGCGCCTACCCGCGGCAGTCCACGGGGAAATGAGCTGATTCGCACCGGCGATGCGGGATAGCGTGGCCGGGTGACGACGACGCAGGAGCGGCGCGGCGGCGGGGCGTTGGCGGCGCTGCTCGGCGCGACGGGCGTCTCCGTCACCGGGAACGCGTTGACGGAGCTGGGAATCCCGTGGTTCGTTCTGACGACGACGGGCAGCGCGGCGCGGGCCGGCGTGGTGGCGTTCTGCGCGCTGGCCCCGGTGCCGCTCGCCTCAGCCGTCCTGAGTCCGCTCATCGACCGGGCGGGACGGGTACGGGTGTCCGTCGCCTCGGATCTCGCCTGCGGCGCCGCGACGCTGGCGATCCCGCTGCTGCAACTGACCGGCTCGCTGCGCTTCTGGACGCTGTGCGCGCTCGTAGCCGTGACAGGGTTCTTGCACGCGCCGGGCGATACCGCGCGGTCCGCGCTCGTGCCGACCGTCGCGGAACGCTCGCGCGTGCGGCTGGTGCGTGCCGCCGGCCTCTACGACGGGGCGTCGCGCTGCGCGTCGATGTTCGGTGCGGCGGCCGGCGGCGTGCTGATCACGACGCTCGGTGCGAGCCGCGTGCTGTTCGTGGACGCGGCGAGCTTCGCCGTCTCGGCGCTGATCATCGGGGGAGCGGGGCGCAGGTGGGGCGAGGGCGGGGGCGAGCGTGCCGGGCCGAGCGCGCCGCTGCACCGGCCGGCCGACCGGCCGCGGTTCGGCGAGGGCTTCGCGACCGTGCGCAGAACGCCGCTGCTGCTCGGGATCTGCGCCACCGCGCTGGCCGCGCAGGCACTCGACCAGGGGTGGAGCAGTGTTCTGCTTCCCGACGACGTGCGCGGCACGTTCGGCTCCGCGCTCGCGCTCGGGCTGGTGGAGACGCTCTTCGCCGCATTCGCGTCCGTCGGTGCATTGGCCTTCGGCGTCTTCGGCTCCCGCGCGCCGCGGCGGCTCGTCTACGCACTCGCCTTCCTGGTCGTCGGCGCGCCGCGATTCTTCGTCGCCGCGGGCACACACCACCTCGCGCCGCTGGCCGTCACGATGTCCGTCGAGGGACTGGCCTGCGGCGTGCTCAACCCGATCGTGGACACGACCGTGTACGAGACCGTGCCGCCGCGGCTGCGCAGCACGGTGCTCGGAGCGATGAACGCGGCCGCCCTCGCCGTCGCGCCGATCGGCGGCCCGCTGGCCGGGTTCGCGGTCTCCCGGCTCGGGATCTCGAACGCGCTGCTCGCCTTCGGCGCAGTGTACGCGCTGGTCACCTGCGTGCCCGCGATACATCCGGCATGGCAGGCCATGGATATGCCTGAAAGGGGCCGGGTACAATTCCGGGTGTGACATCGACTTCGGGGGGAACCGCCCTGCGCGCGCTGGTCTTCGACTTCGACGGCCTGGTCCTGGACACCGAGACGCCCGAGTTCGTGGCCTGGCGAGAGGTCTTCGCGGCCCACGGCGCCACACTCGTCTCCGCGGACTGGGCGCACGTCATCGGCTCGCTCGACTCCGGCTGGGACGCCGCCACCGAGATCCGCAAGCAGACCGGCGTCGCCGTGGACGCGGAGGAACTGCGCACGACCTGGAAGGCGCGCCAGGTCGAACTGCTCGCCCGGGAATCCGTCCGTCCCGGCGTCGCCGAACTGCTCGAGGAGGCCTCGCGGCGCGGCCTCGGCGTGGCCGTCGCATCCAGCTCGCGGCGCTGGTGGGTCGAGGGCAACCTGGAGCGGATCGGCCTGCTCGACGCCTTCCCCGTCATCGCCACCGGCGACGAGGTCCCGCGCACCAAGCCCGATCCGGCCGTCTACCGCCTCGCCCTCTCGCGCCTCGCCGTCCCGCCGGCCGCGGCGCTCGCCTTCGAGGACTCGCCGAACGGCATCCGCGCCGCCCGCGCGGCGGGCCTGCGCTGCATCGCAGTGCCCAACGACGTGAGCCGTCACCTCGATCTGTCCGCGGCGGACGCGGTGCTCGAGAGCCTGACGAAGGTCGATCTCGACGCGCTGCCGTGATCCGTATGACGGATCGACAGCTCGACGGATCTCAGGACTGCGATGTCACCCGACTGCTCCGTATGTTCGCAATCTTGCCGTGACCTTTTACCTTCACGCGTGTGCAACTGTGCATCCGCACTTGACGCACGGCGGATTCTTAAGGGAGACTTGGGGCGGTCCGGTGAGTGTCTTGGCGAGGTCTTGACCCGTCTTCCCGGTTGAACTGACACTCCGTCGGCCGTGCAGGGAAACTTCCGGGAGCCCGCGGGCTCCGCAGCGAGGCGTCCAGGACGCCGCGGCCGAGGGGAGGCGAACGATGGAACCGAGTAGTCCCGGCCATGATACGGGCCGACCGAAACCACGGCCCGCACACGTTCGCAAGCCCCTGACAGCCCCGCTCGCCTAGTCCGGCACGGATCCGCCTCCTTTTCCTGAGCGCTCCGTGCGGGTCCCGGCGGGGTGCGGGCACCCACCAGCCTGCGGCGTGCGCGCAGCCGCGCCCGAGACCCGTCGTCACTCCGGCACGACAAAACCATGAGCTGAAATCCGCACCTGTGTCGCGTGCGCCCCCCGCATGGGGACGTGCGCCGCATCGTGCCGCTCCCGCGTGCCCGTGTACGGCCGGTCCCGCCCGCGGCCGGGCGAATGCCGCCTTATCCGCACCCGTGCGTTCGATCATGTCAAAGCCTCCGGCGGCGCCGCCTCCGTCCGGGCCCTGACGTGGTCGTGTGCATGGCGTGGGAGAGGAACCGCCATGACCGAACTGACCATGACTCCTGCCCAGAACCGCTCCGCCGTCCTCGACGACGCGCACGTGGGCGACATCAAGGGCGCCTTCGGCACCATCAAGCTCGGCGACACCGGCGCCCGCGTCGGCCTGACCCCGAAGCTCAAGACCCTGCTCGCGGTCGTCGGCCCCGGCCTGATCGTGATGTGCGGGGACAACGACGCCGGGGCGTTCTCCACCTACGGCCAGTCCGGCCAGGACTACGGCACCTCCCTGCTGTGGGTGCTGCTGCTGCTCGTGCCCGTGCTCTACGTCAACCAGGAGATGGTGGTGCGGCTCGGCGCCGTCACCGGCGTGGGCCACGGCAAGCTCATCCTGGAGCGCTTCGGGAGGTTCTGGGGCGCGTTCAGCATCGTCGACCTCTTCCTGCTCAACGCCCTGACCCTGGTGACCGAGTTCATCGGCATCACCCTGGCGATCGGCTACCTCGGCCTGCCGAAGGTGCCCTCGATCCTGGCCGCAGCGGCGGTAGTCGTCGGCGCCGCGTCCACCGGTTCGTTCCGCCGCTTCGAGCGGGTCGCGATGACGCTGTGCTTCGGCAGCCTGATCCTCATCCCGATCGCGCTGGTGCTGCACCCGGGCGCCGGGCAGATGGCCTCCGGTCTTCTCGTGCCCACGATGCCCGGCGGCACGGCTCAGCTGTCCACCGTGATGCTGCTCGTCATCGGCCTGGTCGGCACGACCGTCGCGCCCTGGCAGCTGTTCTTCCAGCAGAGCTACGTCATCGACAAGCGCATCACCACCCGCTTCCTGAAGTACGAGAAGGCCGACCTGTGGATCGGCATCGCGATCGTGGTCGTCGGCGCCGCCGCCATCATCGGCTTCTCCAGCGCGGCCACCGCCGGCACCGCGGCGCACGGCCAGTTCCACAGCACCGCCACGCTCGCCACGGCCATCGCCGCGAAGAGCGGCCGCCTGGTCGGCGTCCTGTTCGCCGTCGCGCTGCTCGACGCCTCGATCATCGGCGCGTTCGCCGTGTCGCTCTCCACCGCGTACGCGATCGGCGACGTCTGCGGCGTCAACCACTCGCTGCACCGCGGGGTCAAGCAGGCCAAGGGTTTCTACGGCGTGTACGTGGGCGTCATCGGGCTCGCCGCGGGCATCGTGTTGATCCCGAACGCGCCGCTCGGCCTGATCACCAACGGCGTGCAGGCGATGGCCGGGGTGCTGCTGCCGTCCGCCTCGGTGTTCCTGCTGCTGCTGTGCAACGACAAGCAGGTCCTCGGCCCATGGGTCAACGGCCGCAAGACCAACATGTTCACCTCGACCGTGCTCGGCGTGCTGGTCATGCTGTCGATCGTGCTCACCTCTTCCGTACTGTTCCCCTCCATCAGTGCGGACCAGATCCTCACCGTCATGGCCGTGTGCGCCGTCGTCGGACTGGCCACCGGCGGCTACGCGCTCGCTCACCGCGGCCGGGCGGCCGCGATCGACCGTACGGGCGCGGAGGACTGGCAGATGCCGCCGCTGGCCGAACTCGGCCGCACCGAACTGTCCCCGGGCAAGCGGATCGGCATGGGCGCGCTGCGCGGCTATCTGGTGATCTCGGCGGCGCTGGTGGTCGTCAAGGTCGTCGAGCTGAGCCTCGGGACGCACTAGGCCATTTCCGTGGGATGATCAGCCCGTATGACACACTGTCAAATCCCGGTGCACGGCACGTGCCCCGGGATTCGACCATGGAATCGTAAACAGGGGCGCGCGGCACTGGCGCGGCGCGCGCCCCCGCTATAGCGTCGCGCCGGACGACCGATCAGCGCCCACGGTTGCCCGGCGAAATTCGAATATCTTCCCCCTTTCGGGTAATCCGCCCCCGGTGCTCCCGCCTCATGGCTACGCTGCTGTGAGCGATCAGGAGGCATATGCGGGTGCATGTGCACGCAGCATGTGCACAACGTGGAAGGAGACATTTTCCGTGAACCCGACGCACGACACCGGTAGAGCCGGCGTACTGTCGCGCTCCCGCACCGTCGACGCCGTCGTCTTCGACGTCGGCGAGACCCTGGTCGACGAGACGATCGAGTACCGGGGCTGGGCCGACTGGCTCGGCGTGCCCCGGCACACCTTCTCCGCCGTCTTCGGCGGGGTGGTGGCGGCCGGTCGCGACCACCTGGACGTCTTCGAGTACTTCAAGCCCGGCTTCGACCTCGAGGCCGAACGCCTCGCCCGCGCCGAGGCCGGCCGTCCCGAGGGCTACAGCGAACGCGACTTCTATCCGGACGCGCGCCCCACCCTCGCCGCGCTGCACGAGGCCGGCTACCTCGTCGTCATCGCGGCCAACCAGACCAGGCAGTCGCACCGCAGGCTCGAGTCGATGAACCTGCCGGTCGACCTCGTCACCACCTCCGACACGTGGGGCATCAGCAAGCCGGACCCGCGCTTCTTCGCGAAGGTCGTCGAGGTCTGCCGCGCCCTGCGCCCCGGCCTCGAGGCCGGCAGGATCTGCTACGTCGGCGACCGGCTCGACAACGACCTGAGGCCGGCCTGGGAATCCGGGCTGCGCACCGCGCACATCCGCCGCGGCCCCTGGGGCCACCTGCACGCCGAGCACCCGGACCTGCTGGCCAAGGCGGACTTCCGGCTCACCTCGCTCGCCGAACTCCCGGCGCTGCTGGCCGAGCAGTAGCGGCGGCGCACCTCCTCGTGCAACGGGCCGCGCGGCGTCGCGCGGCCCCTCATCACGATTCGCCCACCGAAGCGGCACGGCCGGGCGAACATTCGCGACGTCCAAGCAAAGATCCGGTTACAGTGACGGGGACAACTGCGGCGGGGAACGCGACGGCGCGCAGCCGCCGTCGAGCCCGAAGACAGTGACCGAAGACAGTGACGGATCTGCAGACTCGGATCGAGCGCGGGGGGCGGCAGGTGGCGGTGGCGACGGCGCATCGGATTCCGGGGGTGGCACAGCAGGTCCCGACACCGGACCCGCCGAGGCGTCGCCCGCGGCTGGACAGCCCTGCGCGGCTGTGGCTCATGCTGATCCTCGCCGTGGCCGCGACCCTCGCCGCCGGCTGTGTCGCCGGAGTCGGCCTCGCCGACCGGCAGTCCACCGCCACGCACACCGCGCAGAGCACCGAGGCCCTGTACGCCGAAGTGCAGGACCTGGCCTACAACCTGGCCGACGCGAACGCCACCGCGGCCACCTCGCTGCTGGTCGGCGCCGAGACACCGGCCCAGTTCTCCAAGCGCTTCGACGGTGACATCACCCAGGCCGAGAACCTGCTGGCCCAGGCCTCCCAACGGGTCGCGGGCGACTCCTACGCCTCCGGCCTGCTGAGCCAGTTGGCCGACCAGATCCCGGTCTACACAGGGCTGATCGGCCAGGCCCAGGCGGACAACCGCTTCGGCTACCCGGTCGCCGGCGCCTACCTGCGCGAGGCCTCCGCCATGGTGACCGGCCCGATGCTCACCGAGACCGGCAAAGTCATCGCCGAGCAGAAGAACGCGACCTCCTCGGGCATCGGCTCGGCTTCGTCCTTCGACGTGGTGCTGCTCGTGATCGTGCTGCTCGCGCTCGCCGTGCTGCTGCTCGTCGGGCGGCGGCTCGCGAAGCTGACGCACCGTCGGGTCAACACCGGGCTGCTCGGCGGAGCACTGGTCGTGCTGGCACTGTTCGGCTGGAGCCTGGCCGCGTACAGCGGAGCCTCGAACCACGCGAGCGTCGCCCGGACCGACTTCACCGACCTGTCCCAGGCGCAGAGCGAGACCTCCCAGCTCTCCCTCGCCGAGACTTACGTCGCGCTGCAGCAGATCGACCGCGGCGAGGACCAGGGCGGGGACGCCAAGGCCGCGGGCGTCGCGCTGAAGGCCGCCGATCCACAGGGCAGTGTCTACAGCGCGGCCGCGGCGCCGGGCGTGCGTACCGCGCAGGCCGGCTTCAACGCGTTCTCCACCTGCTCGCAGCACGCGATCTCGCTCGCCACGGACGGGCAGTTCACCCAGGCCGTGTCCGCCACCGTGGGCGACGGCAGCGGCGGAGTGGCCGTCGGAGCGGGAGGCTGCGAAGCGTCCGCCGCGAGCCTGCGCAACGACCTGGGGAACGTCTTCAAGGCCGCGCAGGCCAGGTTCGACCAGGACATGAACGGACTGTCCGGTGACTACGCGGGTTCCGGCGCGTTGCCGCTCGGCATCGCGGCCGGACTGCTCGGCGCCGCCGCCGCGGCCTATGGGCTGAACCGGCGGCTGGCGGAGTTCCGATGAGCGCGCGCGGCGCGGCGAGCAGGAGGGGGCGGGCGATGGCGAGGGCACGCGGAGACAGTGCGCGGACGGCGCGAATACGGACTCTGCTGAAGGTCGCGGCGGCCGGCGGGCTCGCGCTGGCGTTGGCCGGCGCGTGCTCCGCGGGCACGGCGGTGGTCGGCGCGCACCCGAATGGGTCCGCGGTGGGGCTGGGCTCCATCGCACCGAAGATGACGCAGACGCCGGCGGCGCAGACCTGCGACCCGGCCGCGCAGTCCCTGGCGCCCGCCGCGCAGTCCGCGAACGGCGCGGACGTGCGGGCCATCCGGAACAGAGGCTACCTGACCGTGGGCGTCGCCGCGGACCAGTACCTGACCGGGTACCTCGCCGCGAGCGGCGCCGAGGAGGGCTTCGACATCGACCTCGCGTACGCGATCGCGAAGTCGCTGTTCGGCGCCGGCTACCAGAACAAGGTCAGGTTCGTCGCGCTCAGCACCGACAAGCGCATCCCGGACCTGCAGAACCACCGGGTGGACCTGGTCATCGACACGATGACCATCACCTGCGACCGGCTCGCCCAGGTCGACTTCTCCGCCGTCTACTACGAGGCGAGCCAGAAGCTGCTGGTCGAATCCGGTTCGCACTACTCGAGCCTGGCCGATCTCGGCGGCGAGAAGGTGTGCGCGCAGGCCGGCTCCACCTCCATCCAGCTGATCCAGGCCGCCGCGTCCAAGCCGATCGCCTACCAGGTCACCGACATCAGCGACTGCCTCGTGCTGCTGCAGCAGAACCAGGTCTCCGCGATCTCCACGGACGACACGATCCTGGCCGGACTGGCGAAGCAGGACCCGAACCTCACGGTCGTCGGCCAGCCGCTCGAGCCCGAGCCTTACGGCGTCGCCATGCCGCACGGCGAGAGCGACATGGAACAGTACGTCAACCAAGTGCTCGCGCAGTACGAGGCGGACGGCAGTTGGGCCGCGTCGTACAAGCACTGGCTCGCCCCGAGTCTCGGACCCGCGGATCCGCCCGTTGCGCGATACTCGGACTGAGAAGCGATCGCGCGGCGCGCCGGCGTCGCCGCCCCAGCTCCGAGCCAGACTGAGGACGCATGCCGCAGCACGGAACGAACCCGCCCATCCCGCTGACCCGGGAGACCGTGGACCAGGAGCTCGCCCGGCTCGAGGCGGACGCGGGCCGGGTCTCCGACGCCCTCGTCGAACTGACCGAGTACAACGCGTACAAGCTGCTCGAGAGCGCGCCGCTGTCCGGCCTGACCGCGGAACGGTGGCAGCGGGTCAGCGCGAAGATCGCCGCTTTGTGGGACGACTTCACGGCCTACCAGGACGTGCTGAACCGGGCCAGGGAGATCCGCGGCCGCCGGATCAAGCCGCGCCCCGAGGACCTCGCCGCGATCACGAACCTGATCAGGGGCGCGTCGATCACCCTGTCGAGCAAGGCCGTCGCGCTGTCCGAACGCACCCTGCTCGGGCCCTCCAGCATCACCGAGACCGCCACCCTCGCCCAGACGCTGAGCCGGATGAACACCGAGTACCAGCTCGCGGCCGACTTCATCGCGCAGGCGGAGACGGCCTGGAACCGGCTGTTCGCGGCCGCCGACCCGGTGCAGGAACGGCTCAAGCGGCTCGGCGGGACCGCCAGGGAGATCGGCGACCGCTCGGTGAGCACCGCCGTGGCCGGGCTGATCGACGGCTACGCCGCGCTGCGCCGCGAGGTGTTCGCCGACCCGCTCGGCCTGTCAGTGCCCGGCTCCACCTTCCCCGGGCGGCTGGCCGAGATCGAACGGCAGATCGGCGTGGTGGCCGAGGCCGCGGCGCACCAGGCCGACCTGCGCGCCGACTACGAGCGCGGCACCGAGCACCTGCGCCAGCTCGTCGAACGGGTGGACCAGGTCGAGGCGGCGCAGCGCAGCGTCGCCCAGACCGTGCGCGACAAGATCCTGATAGAGGCCCTGCCCGCCTTCACCGCCCAGGCGCCCGCGCTGCGGTCCCGCCTCGCCGCGCTCGACGCGCTGCGCGACCAGGGCCAGTGGAGCCGGCTGACCACGGAGGCCGAGATCCTCGGGGACGCGCTCGACGCCGCGCTCGCCGCGGCCACGAAGGTGGAGAAACTCATGTCCGGGCTGCTGGAGCGGCGCGAGGAGCTGCGCGGCCGTCTGCAGGCCTACCGGGTGCGCGCGGCCCGGCGCGGCGCGGCGGAGAGCCAGCCCCTTGAAACGTACTATCAGGCCGCGCGCGAGCTGCTGTGGACCCGTCCCTGCGACCTCGCGGCGGCGACACGCGCGCTCGGCACGTATCAGAAAGCGGTGCTCGCGCTCGACCAGACCGGTCGATAACGGCGGCGGAGGCGGGGAAGGAGACGGGGGAGGGCGCAAGATCTCCGCGCCGTCCCGGATCTCGCCTCGCGCCGCACACTAGACGGGGGAGGGATGCAATGATGGCTGACATGCGGTGTACCCGGCCCGGTTGCGGCGGAACGATCCTCGACGGCTACTGCGACACCTGCGGCCTCGCCGCGCGGACCGCCACGGCGGTGAGCGCGCCGCCGACGCCCGCCGGCCCGACCCTCAGCAGGGAGGCGGCCGCGCTGCTCGCCTGCGCGCGCGTCGGCTGCGACGGCACCGTCGTCGACGGCTACTGCGACACCTGCGGCCTGGCCGCGAAACCCGCGGGCAACGGCGCGGTGCAGACCGCGGGGCGGGAGACCTCGGCGCGCACCGCCTCGTCCCTCTCCGCCCGCTCCTCCTCGCGCACCTCCACCGGTCGCACCCGCGGCTCCGCGCTCTCCGCCCGCGCCTCGAGCCGCACCGCCTCGAACCGCGGCTCGCGCTCCACCGGCCGCGGCGGCCTCGGCCTCGGCATCGTGGAGATCCCGAGCGTCGAATACCGCGACCCGAGCGAGGCCGTGCTCGCCGACCCCGAGGTGCCCGAGCACAAGCGCTACTGCTCGCACTGCGGCAAGGCCGTCGGCCGCGGCAAGAACGGCAACCCGGGGCGCACCAAGGGATTCTGCGCCCAGTGCCGCAACTCCTACGACTTCGAGCCCAAACTGGCCCAGGGCGACGTCGTCGCCGGACAGTACGAGGTACTCGGCTGCCTCGCCCACGGCGGCCTCGGCTGGATCTACCTCGCCAGGGACAACAACGTCTCAGGCCGCTGGGTCGCACTCAAGGGCCTGCTGGACACCGGCGACGCGGCGGCGATGGCCGCGGCCGTGGCCGAGCGGCAGTTCCTCGCCGAGGTCGAACACCCCAACATCGTCAAGATCTACAACTTCGTGCAGCACACCAGCGGCGACTACATCGTCATGGAGTACGTGGGCGGCAAGTCGCTCAAGCAGATCGCGGTCGACTACAAGGAGGCCAACGCCGGGCAGTCGCTGCCGCTCGCACAGGTGCTCGCCTTCGCCATCGAGATCCTGCCCGCCTTCGGCTACCTGCACACGATCGGCCTGCTGTACAACGACTTCAAGCCCGACAACATCATCCAGTCCGAGGAGCAGCTCAAGCTGATCGACCTCGGCGCGGTGATGGCCGCCGACGACGAGGAGTCGGACATCTACAGCACCGAGGGCTACAAGGCCCCCGAGCTGGAGACGGACGGGCCGAGCATCGAATCCGACCTCTACACCGTCGGACGCATGCTCGCGGTGCTCGCCTTCGACTTCAAGGGCTACCAGCGCGACTTCGCCTACAAGCTGCCCCCGCGCGAATCCATCCCGGTGCTCACCAGGTTCGAGTCCTTCGACCGGGCGCTGCGCCGGGCCACCCACCCGCGGCGCGAGCGCCGCTTCTCCTCCGCCGCGGAGATGATCACCCAGCTCACCGGCGTCCTGCGCGAAGTCGTCGCGCTGGAGCGCGGCGAGCAGCAGCCGGCCGTCTCCACCCTGTTCACCACCGAGCGCTACTCGGCCGGCACCGAGGGCGTGCGGCCGGACGAGGCGCCCACCGGCGCCCAGCTCGCCGCCGCGCTGCCGCTGCCGCTGCCGGACGCGGCCGACCCCAATTCCGGCTATCTCAATACCCTGGGCGGGCGGGCCGACCAGATCATCAGAGTCCTGAGCGAGCTGCGCAACCCGACGCCCGAGGTGCACTACCGGGTCGTGCGCGCCGCCGTCGAGGACGGCCAGTTCGACGAGGCGCAGCGGCGGCTGGCCAAGCTCGCCGCGCTCGACGCCTACGACTGGCGCGTCGGCTGGTACCGCGGCCTGGTCGCGCTGTGCCAGGGCAACCCGCTCGAGGCCCGGGCCAAGTTCGAGGAATGCTACGCGGAGCTGCCCGGCGAGATCGCGCCGAAGCTCGGCATCGCGGTGGCCGCCGAACTCGCCGGCCAGCTCTCCGACGCGCTGCGCTACTACCAGCTGGTGTGGAGCGTGGACCGCTCCTTCGTCACCGCGGCCTTCGCGCTCGCCCGGCTGCGCGTCGCGGCGAAGGACCACGCGGGCGCGGTCGACGTGCTCGGCCAGATCCCGGAGATCGCAATCCAGCGCACCGCGGCCGAGATCGCGGCCGTGCGCACCCGGCTCGAATCCCCCGGCTTCGCAGACTGGGCCGACCCGGCCGAGCTCGCCCGGCTCGGCGAACGCGTCGACGCGCTCGGCCTGGACGGCGAGGCGCACGAGTCGCTGGTGTGCGACGTGCTGCTCGGCGCGCTCGCCTGGCGGCTGAAGGACCCCACCGTGATCACCGACCAGACCGTGTTCGGCGCGGTGCTCACCGAGGACGGGCTGCGCACCGCGCTGGAGAGGACCTACCGCACCCGGGCGCGGATGGCCCAGGGCAGAGCCGGGCGGATCAGCCTGGTCGACCGCGCGAACCTGGTGCGCCCGCGCACCTGGGTCTGACCGGGGCGCAGCGGGCACACGGGGATGGAGCGGTGGAGAGCCGGACCGGTACGACGGTGGATAAGGACGTGGATGTGACAGAGCCCGAACAGCCCGAGGCGGCCGAGGCTGCGCTCCTCGAGGCGCGGACGGCGCGGACCGCGTCCGGCGGCGCCGGGACCGGGACGGAGGGCGGCGAGGCCGGGGCGGAACTGGACTCGACGCTCGAGATGGACCTGCCCGAGGGCGAGGAGGACCCGGACCCGACCGTGGAGACCGAACTGCCGGCCGCCGAGGCCTGGCCGACCTGCTCCGCCTGCGGCGCCGACGTCGCCCCCGACGACGGGTACTGTGAGGAGTGCGGCGCCGACCTGCTGGTGCGCCGCTCCGAGCCGGTCGCCGAATCCGGCGGTCCCTGCCGCAACCCGGAGTGCGGCAACACCACCTACGCGGACGGCTACTGCGACCAGTGCGGCGCCCCGCGGCCCGACCCGCGCGACCGGGTCGAACGCGACCTCGGCGCGGTGGCCGGCGTCACCGACCGCGGGCTGCGGCACGCGCGCAACGAGGACGACATGGCCTTCGCGGTGCTCGGCGAGCAGTCCGGCTCCGCCACCGTCGTCGCCGTGGTCTGCGACGGCGTGTCCACCTCGTACAAGCCGGAGACGGCCTCGGCCACCGCGGCGCGCACCGCGCGCGAGCACCTGGTGCTCGCGCTGCGGCGGGACGAGGACCCCAACGCCGCCACGCTCTCAGCGTTCGAAGAGGCGCACAAGGCGGTGTGCGCGCTGCCGCCGGACCCCGCGGACGAGGCCAACTTCCGGGCCAGCACCATGGTCACGGTCGTCGCCACCGAACGGGCGCTGACCGTCGGCTGGGTCGGCGACGCCCGCGTCTACTGGCTCGACGCCGAACCCGGGCACTCCATGGTGCTCACCATGGACGACTCGTGGGCCGGCAAGATGATCGCGGACGGCGCGATGAGCGAGGAGGAGGCGTTCAAGTCCCCGCTCGCGCATACCATCCTGCGCTGGCTCGGCCCCGGCGCGCCCGAGGAGCCCGCCAACCTGCGCGTGTTCGTGCCCGAAGGGCCCGGGCTCGTGCTCGCCTGCAGCGACGGGCTGTGGAACTATGTGCCCGACGCGGCGGACCTGGCCCGGCTCGCCGCGGGGGGATTCGGCGGGCTGCTGCCCACGGCCGCGGCGCTGACCGCCGTCGCGCTCGAGGGCGGCGGACACGACAACATCACCGCCGTGCTCGCGGCCTGGCCGCCGCGCACGCCGGACCCCGGCGGACCGGAGCAGACCGCCGAGATCGAGGGCCTGAGCACCAGCGCCACCGTGCAGAGTCGAAGCGAGGGGGACCAGTCGTGAACGCGCAGCCGCAGTTCACCGTCAACGTCTATCAGAACGAGTACCTGCCCGTGGGCTCGTCCGAGGTCAACGCCATCGTGTCGGTGCAGTCCGCGGCGGCCTACGGCGGCCCGACCACCGCGCGTGCCGCGCAGGTCATCATGGTCGACTGCTCGGGGTCCATGGACTACCCGCCGACCAAGATGTCTGCGGCCCGGCAGGCGACCGAGGCGGCGATCGACGCGATCCGCGACGGCGTGCCGTTCGCCGTCGTCGCGGGCACGCACGTGGCCCGGATGGTGTTCCCCGGCACCGAGTACCTGGTGCCCGCGGACGCCTCCTCGCGCGCCGCGGCCAAGGCGGCCGTCTCCCGGCTGACCGCCGGCGGCGGCACCGCGATGGGCCAGTGGCTGGCCATGGCCGACCGGCTGTTCACCGGGCACGAGCAGGCGATCCGGCACGCGATCCTGCTCACCGACGGCAAGGACGAGCACGAGGACCCGGCCGACCTGGCCGCCGCGCTGGCCCGCTGCGAGGGCCGGTTCACCTGCGACTGCCGCGGCATCGGCACCGACTGGGTGGTCGCCGAGCTGCGCCGGGTCTCCTCCGCGCTGCTCGGCACGGTCGACATCGTCGCCGACCCGAGCCGGCTGGCGACGGACTTCCAGCAGATCATCGAGCACGCCATGGGCAAGGCGGTGGGCGACGTGAAGCTGCGGCTGTGGGCCCCGCAGGGCGCGCAGATCAAGTTCGTCAAGCAGGTCGCCCCGCAGATCCTGGATCTGAGCGCGCGCCGGGCGCCCGGGCCCAACCCGCTCACCGGCGACTACCCGACCGGCTCCTGGGGCGCCGAGTCCCGCGACTACCAGGTGTGCGTCCAGGTGCGGCCCGGCACCGTGGGCGACGAGATGCTCGCCGCCCGGGTGAGCCTGGTCGCGGTGGACGGCGCGGGCCAGGCCGCCCCGCTCGGACAGGGCCTGGTGCGCGCTGTGTGGTCGGACGACATCGCGCAGACCGGCCGCATCGACCGCACCGTCGCCGACTACACCGGGCAGACCGAGTTGGCCGACGCGATCCGCGAGGGCCTCGAGGCGCGCAAGAACGGCGACCTGGACACCGCCACCGCCCGGCTCGGCCGCGCGGTGCGGCTGGCCGCCGAGTCCGGCAACGAGGAGACCGCGCAGCTGCTGGCTAAGGTCGTGGACGTGGACGACCCGGCCACCGGCACGGTGCGGCTCAAGTCGCGCGTCTCCGACGCGGACGAGATGACGCTGGACACCCGCTCCACGCGTACCGCGCGGGTCGGGAAGAACCGGAACAACGGCAACAGCTGACAGGCGAGAGCCGGCAGGGCGAGAGCCGGCACGGCAGCGCCTGCCGGCGAGCACGGGCAGAACGAGTAGCGAGGGAGTGTGAGCCGCGATGGCACGGTGTCCGGCCGGGCACGAGTCACAGGCCAGTGACTACTGCGACACCTGCGGGCTGGTGATCGGCGGCGGAGAGACCTCGCCCGCCGGCTCCGCCGCGCCACTCGCGACCGCGGTCGCGTCCCCGCCGCCGAGCGCGGCGTCGTCGGGCGGCGTTGTCGCCGGCGCGGCCGCGTCGGCGGGCGGTGCCGGCTGCCCGGTGTGCCAGGCCGAGCGCAACGGCCGGTTCTGCGAGGAGTGCGGGTACGACTTCGACCTCGCCGAGGCGATGCCCCAGGTGACGATGACGCCGGGCGTGACCCCGGCGTCATCGTCAACCGTGCCCGGACAGTCGGCAGGTACGCCGACGTCGCAGCAGGCTGTCGAAGCGTCGCCCGGACAGCAGCCCGGGAACGGCCTAGACCTGGAGGCGGAGCTCGCTCGCGCCGAGGCCGAGGCGGCCCGCGGCGAGGCGGGCGCAGGCTCCGGCATCGGCGCCGCGGCTGCCGCCTCCGTCGCAACCGGCACTGAAGCAGCAGCAGGCATCGCCGCAACCGGCAGCACGTCGCCCGCATCTGCTTCCGCCGGTACCGACCCGTTCCTGACGCCTGCTACCGCACCCGAGGCGGTGGTGGCGGCGGAGACGGAGGCAACGGCGTCGGGCGTGGGCGCGCTCTCCACGCTCAGCGGCGGCTCGGGCGGCGGGTCCGGCGCGGGAACGATCGGCTTGAGCACGGCGGAACTAACGCTCGTCGTCAACGCCGATGCCGACTACTACGCGGCTCAGGTCGAGCGCGGCGACATCATCGAGTCCGAATTCCCCTTCCCGAAGTATCCGCACGAACGCGCCTTCAGCTTCACCGACGGCCCGGTCCGGATCGGCCGCGCCTCAGCGAGCCGCGGCATCAGCCCCGAGATCGACCTCACCGGACCTCCGCTCGACCCCGCCGTCTCCCACCTGCACGCGCAACTGTTGCGGCACGAGGAGGGCTGGGTCGTGGTCGACCTCGGCTCGGCGAACGGCACCCGGCTCAACGACGCCGAGGAGCCGCTCGAGGCTGAAACCGAGATCCCGGTGAAGCAAGGCGACCGAATCCATCTCGGCGTCTGGACCACCATCACCGTGCAGTAGTCACACGCTCTCATCGCGGCGGTGCCGGTCCGGTGACTTCATCGCGCTGTGCGTCCGAGCAGCCCGCTGAGCTCGTGGGCCAGAGCGACCGAGGCCTCGATCTCGACCTTGCGGATCGACACGCTCTCCACGAGGAAACCGAACGGCACGCCGAGTTTGCGGCAGAAGGAGATCAGGTCCCGGGCATTCGCCATGCAGTGCTCATACGACGCGGCCAGTGTGTCGTCCGCGTGGAGCAGGGAGTTCTCGAGCCAGCGCGGGACGTGGACCCCGAGCCACTTGAGGAACGCCAGCGTCTTCACCGAGCCGCACACGGAGAGCGTGAACAGGACGGGCTTCGGTTCGAGTCGCCGTTCGCGGCAGGCGTAGTAGTAGTCGGAGACCATGCTCTTCGCCGCATCGGTGCTGTAGATCACCTGTGAAATGAAATACGCGCATCCCGCCTCCTGCTTGGCGATCAGGCGCAGATGCTCGTCGGGGCGTTCGGTGATCGCGACGCCGCCGAGCAGCAGGTCCGGACGGACATCGCGGCGCAGGAGGTGTGCGGTCGACAGGCGCGTCTGCACGGCCTTGTCCTTCGAGGACGCACCCACGAAGACACCGAGCATGCGGTCCACATCGGCCGTCCGCAGCCAGGCCCGAAGTTCCGCCTCGCTGTACTTGCCCACGCACCGATAGATGACTGCGGGGCGCTTCCACTCGCCGAGGTATTCCGCATGGTATGCGGCGGGATCCATGGTCGGCAGGTAGGGGAACGGCCGTTCCTCCGGGTTGCGATCGCTCTCGTCGTCGATGTCGTAGAGCGCCAGACCATCTACGTCGAGGGAGTCCAATCGCCCCAGGGTGGCCGCGGTGATCTCTCGGATCCGCTCAGGAGAGGTACTCAGGCGGGGCGGCGTGATGCCGAACAGAAGAACGCCGCTCTCGGCGTCGGCCGCCACCCTCTGGAAAGCCGTGCTGTCGCTGTAGTCGACCATGCCGCGGAAACCTATCAGCTCACCCACCATGCGGCAGGCAAGCACCACTCCGTGAGACCGGATTCAGCTACTCCGCGCACGGGGGCCACGACAAGGCATCTACGCTTCCTCGAGCACGTCGGCAGGCCTACGCTCGAGTGAAGCTACATCGGATCTGCGAGGCCGTTCGCGCACTACCAGTTTGCAGCTCAGGAAGGAAGGACTGTGAGAGCTCTCCTCACATCGGCTGGGATCACGAACAGCAGCATCCAGGACGCGCTGGTCGAGCTGCTGGACAAACCCATTGCCGAGTCGGACGCGCTCATCATCCCCACCGCCATCTACCCCTTCCCCGGCGGGCCCGGCATGGCGTGGCGGGCGATCTGCGGCAAGGCGGCATCGCCGCTGTGCGAATTGGGCTGGAAGTCATTGGGCATCCTGGAACTGACGGCGCTGCCGAGCATCGAGGAGGCTGCCTGGGTCCCAACGGTCCGGGACGCCGACGCGCTGCTGTTTTGGGGCGGCGACCCTCTGTTCCTCGCCAATTGGATGCGGCGCTCCGGCTTGACCGGTCTGATGCCGACGCTGCGCTCCGAGTCGGTCTATGTGGGAGTGAGCGCCGGCAGCATTGCTGCCACCTCCACCTTCGTCGAGACCTACACCGAACCGCCCCGCGGGAACGATGCACCGCTGAAGTCGGAGAGCATCGTCTTCTCCACGCCCCGGGGTGACGTCGACAGAATCCTGGTTACGGGACAGGGAGCGGGCCTCGTCGACTTCGCGGTGATCCCGCATCTGGAGAACGCGGGCCACCCCGACGCCTCCTTGGCCAACGCGGAAAGGTGGGCGGCACGAATCCCTGCTCCGACGTACGCGATCGACGATGGAACCGCCATCAAAGTGGTCGACGGCGCCGTCCAGGTCGTCTCGGAGGGGCAGTGGAAACTGTTCCAGCAATCGGCAGGACCGAGCGGCTCCTGAAGCCGGAGGGGCCACTCCTACCGGCGATCAAGAATCTCTGATCACGATCAGGCGATGTCAGGCGACGAGGTCGCGGCGGGCGGAGGAGGTGCGGATGGGGCCGAGGGCGGTGCGGGCTGCGGCGAGGCGGCGGACGGCTTCGCGGAGCGTGTCGGGGTCCTGGGTGTAGGGGAGCCGGAGGAAGCGTTCGTACGTACCCGGGTCGGCGCCGAACCTCGGGCCGCTTTGCAGGAGCACGCCGTGGGTGCCCGCGCGGTAGACCAGGGACGTCGACTCCTCGCCCTCGGCGAGCCTGACCCACAGGCAAAGGCCGCCCGGCGGGGTGCGCCAGGTCCAGTCGGGCGTCTGCGCCCGCAGTTCGGATTCGAGCACCTCGCGGTTCGCCCGCGCCGTGCCCCGCCCGTCGTCCGCGACGCCCATGCCTTCGCGCAGCGCGGCGACGCCGATCAGCTGGTCGAGGACCGGCGAGGCGAGGTCGAGCGAGGCACGGGCGGCGGCGAGTTCGTGCACGAGCCTGCTCGGCGCGCGCAGCCAGCCCATACGGATCCCGCCCCAGAACGACTTGCCGAGTGAGCCGCAAACGAGCAGCCGCTCCTCGTCGGCGGGGGAGACGCCGGCGGCGAACGGCACGGGCACCGGCACGTCGAGCGCGACGTCGGTGGTCGTCTCGTCGGCCAGCAACCACGCGCCCGCCCTTCGGGTCGCGCGGGCGAGCGGGCCCGCCGCCTCCGGCGGCTGCAGCAGCCCGGTCGGGTTGTGGAAATGCGGGATCGTATACACCAGCCGCGGGGAGAGCCGCTGGGCCGCTTGGGCCAGCGGCATCCGGCCGCTCGACGGGTCCACCCAGCCGGCCGCCTCGTCCAGCGGGACCGGGCTGAGCCGGGCGCGCGAGGCGATCAGCGAATCCAGCGCGTTCGGGAACGACGGGCCCTCCACCAGCACCCGGTCGCCCGCCCGCAGCAGCAGCCGGGCGACGAGGCTGATCGCGCCCTGCGCGCCCGCGGTCACCAGGATCTGGTCGGGGCGGGTGGCCAGCCCGCGGCGGGTGTATCGCTCGGCGATCGCTTCGCGCAGTTCGGGAAGGCCGTACGGCAGGTACGCGCGGCCGCCGACGATCGGGAGCCGCTCGGCCGCCCAGGCCGTCGCGGCGCGTAGTTCGGCCGCCGGGGGAGGAGGCGCGGCGCAGGTCAGGTCGAGCACGTCCGGATCGTCAGAGTACTGCCAGCCGCCGGAGGAGCGGGCCAGCAGCCGTTCCGGCAACGCGGTGAAGGTGCCGGAGCCGCGCCGCGCGGCCGCGTAGCCCTGCTCGATCAGCAGCGCGTACGCGGCGGTCACCGTCGTCCGGCTGACCTGGAGCGTTTCGCTCAGCTGCCGCTCGGCCGGGAGCCGGGCGCCGACCGCGATGCGCCCGTCGAGGATCAGCGACCTGATCCGGTCGGCCAGGGCCTGCCGGGCCGGGCGGCGACCGGGCACGACCGGGTCCACCACCCGCCAGGGACCGAGCAGGCGGGCCAATTGCGCCGGTCCGAGCGTGGCGGCGGTGGCGTTCATCAGTCCACTTCCCTCAGATTGGCTATCGCGGAGCAGTCCACTTTCGGCCAGGATGGCAGAGCCGGTCGCGTCGGGCAAGGCTCGCGGCCGGGGTGGAGCGGCGACGAGCGGACGGGACCGATGGTGGGGACGGCACACAAGGGCGGCGGCACCCCCGGCTACGGCAGCGGGACGCTCTGGCCGCGGGAACGCGCCGCGGTCCGCCTGACGCAGCTGATCGGCGGCCTCGGCCTGTACGGAGTGAGCGAGGCGCTGATGCTCAAGCCCGGCGTCGGCGTCGACCCGTGGGACGTGTTCCACACCGGTCTCGCGCACCTGACGGGGATCCCGGTAGGCACTGTGCTGATCGTGGTCGGCGTGCTGGTACTGCTGCTGTGGATCCCGCTGCGGCAGCGCCCGGGCCTCGGTACCGCCGCGAACGTGGTGGTGATCGGCGCGGTGGTGGACCTGATCCTGGGCGCCACCCCGGTCCCGCACGCGCTGTGGCTGCGCTGGGCCGAGTTCGCTGCGGGAGTGCTGCTCAACGCGGTGGCCACCGGCCTGTACATCGGTGCCGGCCTCGGAGCGGGACCGCGTGACGGCCTCACGACGGCGATCGCCGCACGCGGCCACTCGATCCGGGTGGTGCGCACCACGATCGAGGTCTCGGTGCTCGCGGTCGGCTGGTTGCTCGGCGGCAACGTCGGGTTCGGCACACTGGTCTACGCCATTGCCATCGGGCCGTTGGTGCACGTGACGATCCCGTGGTTGAGCCTCACGCATCGGCAGACGCGCCTGCCCGCCGGCGAACGCGAACTCGAAGAGGCCCGCGCCGTCGCGCAGGCGTAAACACAGGCGCAGCGCATCGGTAGGCGCAGCTGCAGGAGGTCTCAGGCCGTTGTGACGCCGGCGCGTGCCGGGTTGCTCTCGCCGTCGGTCGCGCGTTCGCTCTTGCGCCGCAGCGGCACCGCCACGTCGCAGTCGGTACCGCCGCCGTCGCCCGAGCTCAGGTACACCAGGCGCATTTCGCCGGCGGGGTGCCGTCCGCGGTCCCTCGTCCAGGCGAACAGGCTCTGCGCGGCCAGCCCGATCCTCGCAGCGTGCAGCTGCGTCGTCGCACCGTAGTGCACATACGCTTCCTGGTGGGCCGGGTCGGTGCGCAGCGTCAGGTCGGGGAAACGCGCGGCGAGGTCCTCGGCGTCCGCGTCGGGCACCGGCCAGCACCACTCGATCGGGCCATCGCTGTCCGCGCTGACCTCGCCGTAATACACAGTGAACGGCGCGCCCAGGGCTCCGCCCAGAGGCTGGATCCCGGCCTCCCGGAAGCCGCCGACGAACTCCTCACGCACACTGGTGAGCTCGTCCATGGCGGCGTGCCTCGTCTGGGTCAGTACGCTGCGGTTCGGCAGCGTCCGCAGCGCCACCGCATAGGCCATCGAACTCGCCGACTCGTTCCCGCGCAGCTGCTCGATCAGAGCGCCGACCAGGCGGCGCCGCGCCGCGTGCTCCGCCTCGGCCTCCGCCCAGAACGCGGCGATCCGCTCGGCGCCCAGGCCGTCCCGGTCGGTCAGCGCCGATCTGATCTCGTTCAGCGGGATCCCGACCTGGCGCAGGGCGGCCACCAGGTGCGCGCGCTCGAGCTGGTCGCGGCCGTAGAGCGGGGAGCCGTCGGGGTCCACCCGGGTCGGCTCGAGCAGTCCGGCCCGGTCGTAGAGCCGCAGCGCCTTCGGCGAGAGGCGGCTCAGGCGCGCGAACTCGCCCATGCCCACCGCGTCGGCCTCGGTCATCGCCTTGTCCCTCGTTCCTCGCGTTCCCAGTCAAGGGCACCATCCCCCGGCGGGGATCGCAAACGGTGCGGCGGTCGAACGGTGCGCCGGCCGCGGGGGCTTGCCTTCCCCGCGCAATTGGACTAGACCATGCCAAGAGGACTAGACCAAATCCGCTCGGCTACCCATCGCACGAGGGAGTGCGACCACCCATGCGCATCCGTCAGTTCCGACTCGCCGCCGGCGCCACCGCCGCGGCCCTGCTCGTCCCCGCCGCGCTCTACCTGTCCACCGGCGCGGCCTCGGCGGCGGGCGCCAACCTGCTCGCCAACCCGGGATTCGAATCGGGACTCTCCGGCTGGAGCTGCGACGCGGGCACCGCCGCGGCCGTCTCCAGCCCGGTGCACTCCGGATCCGCGGCCCTCGGCGCCACACCCACCTCGTCAGACGACGCCCAGTGCACACAGACCGTGAGCGTGCAGGCGAACACCACCTACACTCTTTCGGCGTACGTCGAAGGCTCCTACGTCTATCTCGGCGTCAACGGCGGCACGGACACCTGGACCCCGTCCGCCACCAGCTGGCAGCAGCTCTCGATGACGTTCACCACCGGCTCGTCGCAGACCTCGGCGACGATCTACCTGCACGGCTGGTACGCCCAGCCCGAATATCACGCCGACGACGTCTCGCTCACCGGCGGCACCGGCACCGGCGGCAGCCCGAGCGCATCCGCCACCACGCCCACGGCCACCGCCTCCTCCACGCCCACCGGCTCCCCGAGCCCGACCTCCACCGGCACCGGCTCGGCGCCCGGCGGCGGCTCCGTCGGCAAGGTCGCCCCGTACGTCGACATGTCCAACAACCAGGAGCCGATGCTCGACAAGGCCGCTCAGGCCGGGCTCAAGACGTACACCGCGGCCTTCGTGATCAGCGCCGGCTGCTCGCCGATCTGGGGCGACACCCTCCCGGTGACCAACGACCCGGCGATGGACCAGGAGATCGCCACCGCCAAGGCGGCCGGCGCGGCCCCGATCGTCTCCTTCGGCGGGGAGGGCGGCACCGAGCTGGCCATGGCCTGCACCACCGAGTCCAGCCTGCAGGCCGCGTACCGGTCCGTGATCACCCACCTGGGTGTGACGCACGTCGACTTCGACATCGAAGGCGCCACGCTCGACTACACCAGCGACAACAACCTGCGCTTCCAGGCGATCGCCGGCCTCGAGGCGGCCGACCCCGGCCTCGTCGTCTCGGTCACCCTGCCGGTGCTGCCCACCGGCCTCGCCCCGGACGGCGTCGCGTTCCTCGCCCTGGCCAAGCAGGACGGCGTGCGCATCGACCTGGTGAACGTCATGGCCATGGACTACGGCTCCTCGTTCACCGGCGACATGGGCCAGGAGGCGATCCAGGCCGCGCAGAGCACGCTGACGCAGGTGCAGGCGGACTGGCCGTCGGACGGCTACGCGAACATCGGCGTGACCCCGATGATCGGCCAGAACGACAACTCCGCCGAGATCTTCTCCGAGGCCGACGCGCACACCCTGGTCAGCTGGGCGGACACGGCGCACCTGGGCCGGCTCGCCTTCTGGTCGGTGGACCGCGACCAGCCCTGCGGCGGCTCGGTCAACGGCCTGCCGTCCTGCTCCGAGATCGCGCAGAGTCCGCTGGACTTCACGAAGATCTTCGACGCCTACTCCGGCTGAGGCCGGGCCGTAGCGCGGCACAGGCCGCAGAGCTCGTCGTGGCCCCGTGTCCCACGTCGGCCGGACCGTGAGGTTCGGGCGAGGCGGGGCCACGACGACGGGGGAGTTCCGGATGCGCCGCGCGGCCGCCCGGGATGCAATGGGTCCATGCTCACCGCACTCCAGCGCCGCAAGCTCCAACTGCGCTTCGCGCTGCTCGACACGGATGGCAACGGCTATCTGTCCCAGGAGGACTATGACCTGGTCGCGCTGCGGCTGTGCGCCGCGTTCGGCCATCTGCCCGACACTCCGGACTACGAGCGTGTGCACAATGCGTACCTGCAGCTGTGGGAGCAGTTGCGCAACCGGATGGATTCCGAGGGCTCGGGCCGCATCAGCCTGCAGCAGTTCATGGACGGCTGCGAGAAGCTGATCGAGGAGCACCCGGGCGACGGCGCGCCCCCGCTCGTGCACGACCCGGTCGACCTCATCTTCGACATGGTCGACTCCGACCAGAACGGCCAGATCGACCTGCGCGAGTTCACCACCTGGATGCACTCCTACGGCGTCGGCCCGCAGGACACCGTCGAGGCCTTCGACCTGCTCGACGCGGACGGGGACGGAGTGCTCAACCGCGACGAGATCGCCGCCGCGGCCGAGGCCTTCTACACCTCCTCCGATCCGGCCGATGTCGGCAACTGGCTGTTCGGCCCGCTGTAAGACGGTGGGGTGGAGGGTGGTGGCTGTTCGGCACTGTTGCCCTGTAAGAGGGTGGGGTGGAGGGTGGCGGCTGTCGGGCGCCGGCGCCTATAGGCGGGTGGCCGCCGTCGGGATACGCTGTCCGCAGGTAACGGTCCCCCTGCGGCTGCGGCGCTGACCGCGGGCCGCAGGCCGACCAGCGGACGGAACGGAAGGCGCAGCGGCGTGGCCGAGCAGCAGGCGGTGCAGGAGACGGTCGAGGAAGCGGCGGACGGGGACGAGCAGAAGAAACCGATCAAGAGTCGCAAGAACGGTCTGTACGGGGATATCAGCGACGAGCTCGCGGAGAACATGCGTTCCGGCTGGGCGGACACCGAGCGTGACGGCCTCGAGCCCTCGGGCCAGGCGCCCTACGCGGCCAAGCGGCGCGAGGCGCTGTCCGCCGCGTTCCCCGGCGAGCGCCTGGTGATCCCCTCGGGCACGCTCAAGCAGCGTTCCAACGACACCGACTACCCGTTCCGCGCGTCCTGCGACTACGTCTACCTGACCGGCGACCAGACTGAGAACAGCGTGCTGATCCTCGAGCCGAAGGCCGAGGGCGGCCACCAGGCCGCGGTGTACCTGCTGCCCCGCTCGAACCGGGAGGACGGCGAGTTCTGGCTCAGCGGCCAGGGCGAGCTGTGGGTCGGCCGTCGCAACTCCCTGACGGAGGCGGCCGCGATACTCGGCCTCGAGACGCGCGACTCGCGGCAGGTGGCCGAGCACCTCGCTCAGGTCGCTGCCGATCCGGCCGTCGCCACCCGCTTCCTGGCCGGCCACGACGCGGGGCTCGACACGGTCATCGCGCTGGCCCGGGCGGATGCGGACGCGCAGATCGCCGAGGAGCGTGACGAGGAGCTGCGGGTCTTCCTGCACGGTCTGCGGCTGGTCAAGGACGAGTGGGAGATCGAGCAGCTGCGTAAGGCCTGCGCCTCCACCGCGCAGGGCTTCCGGGACGTGGTGGCCGAGCTGAGCCGGGCGATCGCGACGTCCGAGCGTTGGATCGAGGGCACCTTCTTCCGCCGCGCCCGCGTCGAGGGCAACGATGTCGGCTACGGCTCGATCTGCGCCGCGGGACCGCACGCGACGACGTTGCACTGGGTGCGCAACGACGGCGCGGTACGCCCCGGCGAGCTGCTGCTGCTCGACGCCGGCGTGGAGACGGACACGCTCTACACCGCCGACGTCACGCGCACCCTGCCGATCAACGGCGAGTTCGACGAGGTGCAGCGGAAGGTCTACCAGGCGGTCTACGACGCGCAGGAGGCGGGCATCGCCGCGGTCAAGCCGGGCAACCGCTACCGCGACTTCCACGAGGCTTCGCAGCACGTGCTGACCGAGCGCCTGGTCGAGTGGGGCCTGGTAGAGGGTCCGGCCGAGCGCGCCTACGAGCTCGGTCTGCACCGCAGGTTCACGCTGCACGGCACCGGCCACATGCTGGGCCTGGACGTGCACGACTGCGCGGACGCCCGGGTCGAGGACTACGTGGACGCGGATCTCGTGGCCGGCATGGTGCTGACCGTGGAGCCCGGGCTCTACTTCCAGGCAGACGATCTGACGGTGCCCGAGGAGTACCGCGGCATCGGCGTGCGCATCGAGGACGACATCCTGGTCACGGCCACCGGCAACGAGAACCTCTCGGGCGCGCTGCCGCGCTCGCCGGAGGACGTCGAACGCTGGATGGCCGAACACAAGGGCTGACCAGGCCCGGCTGCCGAAGACGGCGGCGCGTTCCCGTCCCCGGACCGCCGGGAGACGGGCGACGCGCCGCCGTCTCAGTATTCTCCCTCCTCCCCGGCGGTCTCGCCCGGCTTTCCCGGCTCGTCGCTCCGCTCCCGCTCCCGGTCCGCGGTGCGGGTCAGCCGCGCCAACTGGGGCAGCAGTTCGCGTACCGGGCGAGTGCTCGCGTGCGGCATGAGCACCGGGACCACGCTGTACAGCACGTCCGCGGCGAGGCTCACGTCCAGATCGCGGACCAGCCCCACCGCCACGCTGCCGTAGTCGAGGCAGAGCTCGAACTCGCCGGACATGGCCGCCGCCAGCGTGGATTCGGCCAGCACCATCGCCCGCGCCTTCACCCGCGCCGGACCGAGCGCGAGCACGGCCTCCGCGGCGAACTCGCACGCCCGAGGGTCGTCCAGGAGCACCGCCGTGTGCGCGGTCGCGGCGAACAGAGACGCGCGGTCGAAGAACCGCGTCCACGGTTCGCCGCCGTCGCCCGGCCGCGGGCTCGGCAACGTCTCGCCGAGCTGCATCGCCAGTTCCATGGCGCCGCATGCGGAGCCGCGCTCGCCGAGTTGCGCGGCGTAGAGCGCGGCGCGCGCGGTCGACCAGGCGGTGGCACGCGGGTCCCCCGGCGTGTGCCAGCAGGCGGTGTGCGCGAGCTGCCAGGCGGTGCCCGGATCCCCGCGCCGTTCCGCCGAATACGACAGATAAGTAAGGCTGCACGCGAGCAGCGGGCCGTCGAGGGTGCTCTCCGCGGCGCTGATGGCGGTGTCCCAGAAGCGGTTCGCCGAGGCGGTGTCGCCGCGGTCGAAGGCGAGCCAGCCGGCCAGCGCCGCCGTGCGCCCGGCCGCCGTGATCAGCCGCCGCCGCACGGTCTCGTGCCGGGCGGCGGTCAGCAGCGCGGTGACGGTGGTCATGTGGCGGTCGACGGTGGGGGCGAGCAGCCGGGCCGGGCTGTGGTGCTCGAGGTCGAACAGGCGCGAGGTGGCGGTCTCCACGAAGTCGGCGGTGCGCGCGTCGACGGTGGACGGGTGCTCGAGCGCGTGCCGCAGCCGTCCCATGGAATCCGCGAGCATCGCGTCCGCGTCGTACTCCGCGGCGCCGACCGGGAACACCGACGGTATCGAGCGGCGCACCCCGACGGCCGGGTCCCCGTCGTCGGCGGTGACCTGCCACACCACCGCCGACGTGCCGTTCGCCCCGGCAGCGCGTGACGCCTCGACCGGGGAATCCGGCATGACCCGGAATCCGAGCTCGCGGGCGGAGAGCCCGGTGACCGCCTGCAGGACCCTGAGGTAGTCGGGCCGGCAGGCGGAGTGCTCGCCGGTCTCCCATTTCTGGACGAGCCGCTTCGTGCACTGGTTCGGCGCGCCCATCGCGTTGCCGGCGGCGCGCACCGCCGCCGCGAACTGCGCCTGACTCAGCCGCATCGTCTGCCGCGCGCGGCGCAGCGCCAGGTTGGGGCTCCGTGGGGAGGGTCGAGTTGTCACGGCGGCACGTTAGGCCCTGATTTCAAGCGACGCCTGCGAAAATCATTCAAACGGATGAACGACGACGCCGATTCGACGCCGGAAAGAGCGTCTGGCGCGACCCGGGACGCGTTTGCTCTCATGGAGTCAGAGCCCGGTGACGGCCCGGGCCGAGCAGCGAAGGAGCACTTTGTGAATCAGCAGTCGGGGAAAGTCCGCGAGTTCGCCCGCCCGGAGCGCCGGACCTCGGCCCCCTACGGCACCGTGACCGATTCGACCGAGCGCGCCCGCCGGCTCGCCGAACGCATGCGCGCCTCGCTCGCCGCGGCAGGCTTCGAGGTGGAGCGGGACTTTCCCAGCCTGCGCGGCGATACGACCGCGTCCGATGAACCGTTCCTGACGCTCGGTCGCCTCACGCCGGACGTCACCGAGCACCTGGCCGCGGTACTGACCTACGGGCCCAAGGCAGCAGCCTAGGTAAGACCGCAACTAGGCTTGGCGGCAGGAGTAGTCACGGTGCCGCAGAACGGTGTCGGATAGTGGGGAAATCGTGACTAGTTCCGAAACGCCCTACTGCTGAATAAGCCAACTAATCCGCAAATTCAGCGTCAGCAGAGTCATCGACTATGGGCGTACTGTGGTGCATTGACTTCGTGGGCGAATGAGATCGCAATAGCGCACCCGGGCCGAGGGCACGCCCACCTGCCGAACAGCCTCGTCGTCGCCGCGGACGCGCCGGACCCACGGTGAGTTCGGCGTCCCGTGGGGGCGGCGTTTTTGTGCCGACGTGCCAAATTCGCTCGGCTGTTTGAGCCTCTCGCGCCGATGCCCATGGTCGAACCTGGCCCTAGCGTGCCCCATGCCCAGATTTCCAACGACTTCGCCGCCGTCGGCCGGCTCGCCGCGGAACCACCGCCGCGGGGCCGCCGGAGGTGAGGCAGCACGGAAAGTAAGCACCCATATGACTGAAGAATCAGTGACCTACGAAGGCGGGTCCGCGCCCTCGCGCCGCGGGCCACGGCACCGCAGGGCGTCGGCGGCGGTCCGGACGACCCGCAAGGCCGCGATCGTCGCCGCGATCTCGGCGCTCGGCGTCATTCACCTGACCGGCACCTCGCTCGCCGATCCGACCACTGCCGACGGTGGCGCGCGGTCGAGTGCGTACGGCAGCGACAGCGGCAGCGTCGCGGGCCAGAGCAGCACCGGCGGCGGAACCGGCCAAGGGGCGATCGGCATCGGCGGAGCGTACGGCCGGAGTTCCGGCGGCGCTCCGGCGGTCGCCGGCGTCAGCGACGGGGACGGCACCACGGGGGCGGGGGCGAGCGCGTACGGCGGCGACTCGAACACCGCCGCAGCGGGCGTGGGCAAGTCGGGACCGAGCGCCGGCGGCGACGGAGCCGGCGCCGGTTCGGTAGGCAGCGGTTCGAACGCCGAATCCAACGCGTCGTCCGGTGGCCACTCCGCTTCCTCGCAGGCGAACGCGGGCGGCTCGAGCGCCAGCTCCGACAGCGAATCCGGGACGAAGGGGAGCGACAGTTCGGCGAGCACCGCGAACGGGGGATCTTCCGCCGCCACGTCGAGCGGCACCAGCGTGGGCTCGGCGGCGGCTTCGCAGAGCTCGTCGAGCAGCACCAGCGCCGGTTCGAGTTCGTTGTCGTTGGGCCCAGGCGGTCTCGGCACGAGCGTCGGGGATGCGAGCACCGCGGGCCCCGGAACGTCGTCGGCCGAGTCCAACGCGGTCGGCGGGGCCAATGCGACCGCCTCCGCGTCCAGCACGACCGGTTCGACCGCGGCCACCTCCTCGGCGCTCGGGACCGCCTGGGGCGGCGCGGCCGGCGCGCACGCCGCCGCGACCGACGGCGGCACCGCGACCGCGACCGCAGCCGGCGCCGCGCCTTCGAGCGCAACCGCGCAGCCCGGTCAGACCGCCACCGCGGACGGTTACAGCGTCTCGATGGTCGGCACGCTCGCGTCGCAGCCAGCGACGTGGGGCTACACGACGGCCGCGGTGACCGGCACCCCGGCGGCGGCCGCAGACACCGACTCGAGCGCGGCGGCCGACACGTCGGCGGCGACGGATGCGTCCACCGCCCGGCGCTACGGCAGGGCGAGCTCGAACCAGACGCTCTTGCCGCCGCTGGTGCGGCGGGTGCCCCAGCGGTGCGACAGAGCCTTGACGAGGTGTAGGCCGCGGCCGCCGTCGTCGTCGTGGTCGGCGGCGCGGAGCATGGGGACCTCGTCGGAGGCGTCGTAGACCTCGCACAGCAGTGCGTTGTCGCGCAGCAGGCGCACGCTGATCGGGCCGTTGGAGTACAACAGCGCGTTGGTCACCAGTTCGCTCGCGAGCAGCTCCGCCGTCTCCTCGAGCTGGCTCAGACCCCAGTCGTTGAGCGTGCTCCTGACCGCCTTGCGGGCGCGGGCGACGGCGGGCAGTTCGGGCTCCACCGTCCACTGCGCCGTGGCGGTGGACGGGATGCCGCGCACTCGCGCGATCACCAGCGCCGCGTCGTCCATGCTGCGGTCGCCGCGCAGGCCGGCGATGACGGTGTCGGCGATCGCCTCCAGCGGCAGCGTCGCGTCCTTGATCTCGCGCGCCAGGTCGCTCAGGCCGTCGTCGATGTCCCTGCCCGGCGCCCGGCTCTCCACCAGGCCGTCGGTGCACAGCACCAGCAGGCTGTCGTCCTCGAACTCGATGTCCCGGCTCTCGAACGTGTGCCCGCCCACCCCCAGCGGCACGCCCGGCGGAAGCTCGATCAGCTGCGGCTGCCCCTCCGGCGTCACCATCAGCGGCGGGATGTGCCCGGCGCGGGCTATGCGGCACACCCGGGTGCTCGGGTCGTACACGGCCACCAGGCACGTGGCGAACAGGATCTCGCCGTCGCCGAGGTGGTCGGTCAGCTCGTCGAGATGGTGCAGCAGTTCGGCCGGCTGCAGGTCGAGCGCGGCGAGGGTGCGCGTCGCGGTGCGCAACTGGCCCATCACCGCGGCCGCGCGGATCCCGTGGCCCATGACGTCGCCCACCACCATGGCGACGCGGCCGCCGCGCAGGCCGATCACGTCGTACCAGTCGCCGCCCACGCCGGTCAGGTCGCTCGCCGGCAGGTACCGGTGCGCCACGTCGACGCCGGTGTGGTCCCCGGAGTCCGCGGGCAGCAGCGCCCGCTGCAGCATCAGCGCGGTGTTGCGCTCGTGGCTGTAGAGCCGGGCGTTGTCGATGCACAGGGCGGCGCGCGCGGCGAACTCCTCGCCGAGCACGGACTCGCCGCCGGAGAACGGCCGCCGGTCCGCGCCGCGGGCGAACATCACGATGCCGAGCACCGCGCCGCGCGCGACCAGCGGGACGACCAGCATGCAGTTGGCGACGAAGTGCGGCGCGGGGGAGGGGTCCAATCCCGCCCACAACTTCTGCGAGGCGGCGAGATCGAGCGCGCTCAGCGTCTTGGGCCGGCCGGAGCGCAGCACCTGCCCGAACACCGAGCTCTGGCCGTGTACGACGGTCTGGTCGCCCACCGGCAGCAGCGCCTCGATCGCCGGATCCTGCGCCCGCGCGGCCACCCGCCGCACCCGCACCTCGTTGTCGGGGCGCGCCAGCGGCAGCTCGAACTCGTCCACCACCGTCTCGAGCAGCGCCACCGACGCCGTGTCGGCGAAGCGCGGCACCGCCACCGTGAGCAGTTCGCGCGCGGTCTGCGCCATGTCGAGCGTGGTGCCGATCATGGTGTTGGCCTCGGTGAGCAGCTGTACCCGGCGCATCATGGCCACCGACGCCGCGTGCTCCTGGAACTGCCCGATCGCGGCGAGCGCCGCCTCAGCGGTGCCGAGCGGCGCCGGGCGGGCGACGGGCGCGGACTGGCCGACCCGGTCGGTGACGACGATGAGGGCGCCGGGGCGGCCCCGGCGGTCCTGGATCGGCTGCCAGCCGCACTCCACGGGGTGCACCAGACCGTCGGCGTCGAGCAGCGGGAGCGAACCGGACCAGCTGCGCCCGGCCAGCACCGTGCCGAGCAGTTCGTCCAGCGCGGGCCGATCCTCGGGCCGCACCATCAGGGTACGCATACGCCGGCCGCAGGCCCGGCCCGCGGACAGCCCGAACAGCGCCTGGGCGCCCCGGCTCCAGCTGGTGATCCGTCCGTCCGTGCCGACGGTCAGGGTCGCCGGCCAGGGACGCTGCGGAGCGGCGGGGGTCTGTTCACCCCCGAACGCCCTGCTCCAGGGTGTTGCCCCCATTTCGAGCTCACTCTCGTTCGTCCAGGTGGGCGGTGGGAAGTATACCGTCCTGTCAGGGCCGTGAATCAAGGGAGGGGGACGAAATCGCAGTTCGGAGCCCGGATTCCGCGCGCCGCAGGGGCCACGCACTCGCCATACCCGTCGGCGCTCGCGTTCATCCGGCGGCGGCGGGGCGCACGGGAGTGAACGACGGTGTTCAGGGCGTGAACCTCCGCGCCGTAGACGGTCCGATTCGGCAAGATATCCATGTATTTGCACGTCATTGTGGCGGCGCTGACGGGGGCGGGTTTGCGACATATCGGGGCATATGGCAATTTTCGTGGCGGTGCAAGGGATCCGGGCCCGTGAACGGGTGGGGCGCCGGGCAGGGTGCCGGGCGCGGCGCCGCTGGTCGTGGCGGTTCCCCGGAGAGCGTGTGGCGACGGCGAGCCAGTGGATCAATGCTCGAAGGTAGAGGGCTGATCGGCTGCGTGTCCTGCGCTGTCGGCGAAGCCGCGTTCTAGCGCGTCGAACGCTCGCTCGACCAGTGCCGTGTACTGCGCGGCGACCTCGTCTTCCGGCTCGCCTTCTTGCAGTCGGCGCAACGCGTCGGCGTGCACGGTGCGGAACGCGGCGACCACCGCGGCCGCGGTCACCCACGGCCACCGGTCGCCGGGCTGCGCGCCCTCGGTGCGCGCGATCAGCGCGCCCAGACCGGCCTCGGCCTGCTCGCCCAGTTCCCGGAGCCGGGCACGCAGGGTCGGCGAGTTCTTCACGACGCGCCAGAAAGGCACGTCCCGCGCGGCGATCCGGCCCAGCGGATGACCCGTGGCAGACAGGTCGAGCAGCGCGCGGCGCAGCGCGGCGATCGCTGTCTCGTTCGGCGCGCGGCCTTCGAGCGCGGCGGTGATCAACGCGACCGCTTCGGGGGAGCGGCCGAAGAAGAGGTCTTCTTTGCGGGCGAAGTAGTTGAAGACCGTCTTGGTGGACACGTTCGCGGCGTGCGCCACGTCGGCCACGGTGACCTCGTCGAAACCGTGCTGCAGGAACAACGCCGTGGCGACGTTGGAGATCTGCCGGCGGGTGAGCTCCTTCTTTCGCTCGCGCAGCCCTCCTGCGGCCGCGTCGGCTGCCTCTGCCGCAGCCTGCGGCTGCGCTCCGGCGGCGATCCGCGTCTGCGCTCCCGGCCCGGTCATGGCGGCAGTCTAGCGCCCCTTGCGGCAAACTTACCGCCGAAGTAACTTTGGATTCGACCCAAGGATACGTCGAGTCCAATGGGAGGGATCATGGCTCAGGTCGTCATCGTCGGCGGTCGTCCGGTCGGTCTGCTGCTCGCCACCGAGCTCGCGCTCGGCGGAAGCCGGACGGACGTCGCCGGGGCGTGCCGCCGCGGCAGCACCAGCGCCCACGCCCGCCACGCCCGCTACGTCCGTCGCGTTCACGCCGCCCCCTACGCCGCGCAGCGCCTCGCTCAGCCCTTGGACTCGGCCTGCCCGAACAGCGAGCCGACCCAGGCGCCGAAGTACGACGAGTACGACACGTCCGCCGTGTCGCCTCCCGCCTCGTAGCCGCCGACCACCCCGACCACCGTGCCGAGGCCGGTGTTCGCGTTCACGTCCTGCAGGAACGGCCCGCCGCTGGTGCCGCCCGGGAAGTCGGCGCAGTCGAACTCCAGCTCGGGCGCGTCCACCGTCGGGTCGGTGAACCGCTTGGTGTAGTTGGTGCAGGTGATCGGCTGCTCGGTGTCCTCCGGGTAGCCGACCGCCTGAGTCAGTCCCGCGTAGTCCGGGCTCAGGCCGAGCTGGTCGCCGCCCACCACGTCCTGGATCCGCGCCGAGGACCCCTCCTCGTGCACGATCACGAAGGCGATGTCGTAGTCCGGGTCGCTGCCCGAGGCCCACTGCGGCGCGACCACCACCGCCGACGGGATCCACACCCCGTAAGGGTCCTGACCGTCGTGGTAGCCGGGCACGAACGCGATGTCGGTGTACACGCCGGCGGAGTCGTAGACGCAGTGCGCCGCGGTGACGATCACGTCACCCTGCGGGCTGTTGACCACGCTGCCGGTGCAGTAGTGCCCCTGGCCGTCGATCGAGCCGTCCGCGGTGCCGAACAGCGCGCCGACCTGCGGCACGCCGTCGAACGGGGTTCCGGAGAGCGGATCGGACACGCTCATCGGGGAACCGGAGACGAGCGCCGGGTTCAGCGAGGCGGCCGAACCGGTCGGGCTCGGCAGGCCGGGCACCGCCCACACGCCGGCGCCGGCCGATCCGGAAGCCTGCGGCGCCGTGGCCGTGCCGGGGGCGGTCGCGCTCAGCCGCGAGGACCAGTAGGTGCCGGCGGCGTCGGCGTCCGCGGAGGGGATCGTGATCACCCCGCCGGACGCCTGCGCGTACGCGGGCCTGCCGTGCCCCTGCAGGACGGGCCAGAGGATCGCGGCGGCCACGGCGAGCACGCCGAGCGCCGTGAAGGCGAGCCCGATCGAACGCGCCCGCGCGTTCTCGCGTCCTGCTCGCCCCATGAACTCCGTTCCCGCCTCGAGAGTCCCGCCGCCCGCCGGCCGTCCCTCCGGGGACGGCCGTGCGCCGTAGGCCCGGCGGCGGCGACACCGCTTTCATCGTCCCCGAATCCGGGTGCCCGCGCCAGGGCGGACACCCGGTGTTCACTCAGTTGTCGCGGACTCGGAGGGCGTTAGGAGCTGTTTGTAGTCCGGATCTCGGCGGAACGGCACTCTGCCCGAGGGGCAGGCCTACGGCGCCGGGGCGGCGCCTGGCCGCCTGTCCGAAACGCCTACAGACGACCGAGTATGAGGGCGCTCCGGACAGGCGCCCGTGCTTGCCGCGCTGTGAACCACGGCAAGCTGCGCGCGGGCGTTCCGCTGATCGAGATCTGAACTACAAACAGCTCCTAGGGACGCCCTCTCAGATGTCGCGGACCGCGCGCAGGGACTCCTTGAGCGAGCCCATCGTCGCGAGCACGGCGGAGGGCTCGTAGCCGCAGTGGGCCATGCAGTTGGCGCAGCGCGGGTCCTTGCCGCGGCCGAACTTGTCCCAGTCCGTGGTCTCGATCAGCTCCTTGTAGGTCTTCACGTACCCGTCGTTGAGCAGGTAGCAGGGCCGCTGCCAGCCGAAGAGCGAGTAGGACGGGATGCCCCACGGGGTGCACTCGAAGTCCTTCTTGCCCTCGAGGAAGTCGAGGAACAGCGCCGAGTGGTTCATCCGCCAGCGCTTCCGGTTGCCGCCGCCGAAGGCCTTCTTGAACAGCTCCCTGGTCTGCTCCACGCCCAGGAAGTGCTCCTGGTCCGGCGCCTTCTCGTACGCGTACGCCGGGGAGATCATCATGTTGTCGACCTTGAGGTCGTCGTTCAGGTAGTCGAGCACGTCTATCACCGACTGCGCGGTGTCTGTGTTGAAGAACGTCGTGTTCGTGTTCACCGTGAACCCGGCCTCGCGGGCCATCTTGATCGCCTCGACGGCGCCCTCGAAGCCGCCCTCCTTGCTCACCGACTTGTCGTGCGCCTCCTTGAGGCCGTCGATGTGCACCACCCAGGCGAAGTAGGGCGAGGGCTTGAACTTGTGGATGTGCCGCTTCATCAGCAGGCCGTTCGTGCACAGGTACACGAACTTCTTCTTATCGATCAGCTGCTGCACGATCTCGTCGATCTGCGGGTGCATCAGCGGTTCGCCGCCCGCGATCGAGACCATCGGCGCGCCCGACTCCATGACCGCGCCGACCGCCTGCTCCACCGGCATGCGCTGCTTGAGGACGTTGGCCGGGTGCTGGATCTTGCCGCAGCCGTTGCAGGCCAGGTTGCAGGCGAACAGCGGTTCGAGCTCGACGATGAGCGGGAACTTCTTGACGCCCTTGACCTTCTGCTTGAACAGGTAAGCGCCGATCCTCACGGACTGCCGCATCGGAATGGACATGGTACCCCTCTTAGATTCTCTTCGTCGTCGGCAGTGCGGGCATCGCCGGCAGCGTGAAGCGGTAGGTCTCCTCGATCCCCTTCGGCTCCTCGCGGCGGATCGGCCCGAGCGCGGCCAGCGCCGCCACCACGGCCTCCACCAGCGGGGCGGGCGCCGAGGCCCCCGCCGTGAGGCCGACGGTGCCCGCGCCGGCCAGCCATTCGGGATCGATCTGTTCCGGGCCGTCGACGAGGTGGGCGGCCGCTCCGGCGCGGTTGGCCACCTCGACCAGCCTCAGCGAGTTCGACGAGTTCGGCGAGCCCACGACCAGCACCACGTCGGCGTCGGCGGCCACGTCGCGGATCGCGCGCTGCCGGTTCGTCGTCGCGTAGCAGATGTCGGAGCTCGGCGGCTCGTCGATGCCGGGGAAGGCCTCCCGCAGGGCGTCGACGACCTGCGCGGCCTCGTCCTCGGCCAGGGTGGTCTGCATCAGGTAGGCCACCCGGTCGCGGTCGTCCACCTCGAGGGCCTTGACCTGCTCGGGCGTCTCGACCAGGCGGATGTGCGGATCGTCCGGATCCGGGTCCTCGCCGAGCAGCCCCTCGGACTCGTCGTGGTTCGGGTGCCCGATGAACACCACGGTGTTCCCGTCGCGCAGCGCCCGCCGCGCCTCCGAGTGCACCTTGGCCACCAGCGGGCAGGTCGCGTCGACCACGGTCAGGCCGCGGGCGTCCGCCTCGAGCCGCACCGAGGGCGCCACGCCGTGCGCCGAGAGCACCACGGGCACGCCGTCCGGCACCTCGTCGAGCTCCTCGACGAACACCGCGCCGCGGCGCTCGAGGTCGGCCACCACGACCGTGTTGTGCACGATCTGCCGCCGCACGTACACCGGCGGCCCGTAGGTCTCCAGCGCCAGCTCGACGATGTCGATCGCGCGCTCCACGCCCGCGCAGAACGAGCGCGGCGAGGCCAGCACCACCCGCCGCGACGGGTGCGCGGCGCCGGCCCAGGACTCGAACGCCGGGACCATCCGGGTCAGCGTGCGCAGCGCCGCCCGGCCGCGGCCGAGCGTCGCCGGGTGCAGCAGACCCGCGGACGCGTCGTCCACGATCACCCGTGCGGTGGCGAACGGCGCGTCGGTCAGCGTGCCGAGCACCGAGGCCTCCATGTCCACGGCCAGGTAGCCCTCGGCCGCCAGGGCCCGGCGGCGCCGCCCGTGCACCACCCGGTCGGCGGTCACGGTCGGGCCCAGGTGCACCCGCACCCCGGGCAGCGTCCGGCGCAGTGCGGCGGCCAGCAGCGGGGCGGCGGGCGAGCGCACCACCGCGCCGTCCGGTCCGTGCACCTCGGTGGAGACCACCACGTCCCCGGCGCGCACGTTCCGGGCCAGCCCGCCCGCCACGCCCGCGAGCACCACCGGGGCGCCGTCCCTGGGCAGCACCCGGGCGGCCCGGGCCGCGCGCATGCCGATCTGCACCACGCCGGTCTCCAGACCCGCGCCCCGGCGCAGCGCCATCGCCTCGAGGCCGAGCGCCGCGGCCACGGTCACCGGCGCGTTCATCGGCTTTCCAGAACGTCGAACTCCGGACTGTGCTGGCTCACACCGTAGAACTCTACGGCGCGGCCCAGCGCGGTCAGCGGGAAGACAAGCCGGTAGAGGTGGTAGTTGATGTAGAAGTCGCCGGGGAAGCCGGTCCCGGTGAACAGGTCCTCGTCCCAGGTGCCGTCGGCGCGCTGAGTCGTGCTCAGGTAGAGCACGCCGTGGTCGATCGCCGCGCGCACCCGCGCGGCCTCGGCCAGCGGCGTCTCCACGACGGCCAGCAGCGCCAGCAGCGCCCAGGCGGTCTGCGACGCGGTCGACTCGCCCCGGCCGATCCGGGTTCTGGTGCTCGAGCAGCCAGGCGGTGGCCCGCCGCAGCGCCGGGTGCGCGCCGGAGACCCCGGCCGCGACCAGCGCGGGCACGGCGGCCCCGGTGCCGTACACGTGGTTCGCGCCCCACCGCCCGAACCAGGAGCCGTCCTTCTCCTGATGCTCCATCAGCCACTGCACGCCGCGCAGGGCGCGCGGGTGGAAAGGGTGGCCGAGCGCCGCGTAGGCCTCCACGATGTGCGCCGTCACGTCCGCCGAGGGCGGGTCGATCACCGCGCCGAAGTCGCAGAACGGCAGCTTGTTGATGAGCGTGCGGGTGTTGTCCGCGTCGAACGCGCCCCAGCCGCCGTCCTTGCTCTGCATGCCGCCGACCCACTCCAGGCCCCGGTCCATCGCGGCCCTGATCCGCCGCTCCCGGCTCGGCTCCCCGTCGGGGTTGCGCGAGCGCAGCAGCGCCAGCAGGATCTCCGCGGTGTCGTCGGTGTCCGGGTAGCCGTCGTTGGCGAACTCGAACGCCCAGCCGCCGGGGGCGAGCTCGGGACGGCGCACCGACCAGTCGCCCTTGACCGAGATCTCCTCGCCCAGCAGCCAGTCGGTGCCGCGCATCATCGCCGGGTCCGTCGCGGGCACGCCCGCGTCCGCGAGCGCCACCAGCGCCAGCGCGGTGTCCCACACGGGGGACTGGCACGCCTCGAGCCGGCGCACCGGACCGTCCGCGGTCTCCTCGTGCACGAGGAAGCCCTCGATGCCGGCGAGCCCGGCCCGGATCACCGGATGGTCCATCGGATAGCCCATCAGGTGCAGCGCGATCAGCGAGTAGACGTGGGGCGGCTGAATACCGCCCCAGCCGCCGTCGGCCTCCTGCCGGGCGATGATCCACTCGGCCGCCTCGCGCAGCGCCGCCTTGCGCAGCACCCGCAGCGGCCGCTTCTCGTACCGGTGCAGCCAGCGGTCGGCGTGCCGGAACAGGGCCGCCACGGCGCCCTCGTCCGGCGTCGCCGCGGCCGCCGCGCCGACGCACAGCTCGTCTACGCCGAACGCCAGCGGCCGGCTCGGCTTGAAGTGCCACACGATCGTGAGCGGCACCACCGTCTGCCGGGCCCAGCAGGCCCAGTCGTAGACGTTGAACGGCACCTGCCGCGGCAGGAAGATCAGCTCCGGCGGCATGGCCGGCAGCCGGTCCCAGTCCCAGAGCCCGAACAGGGCCAGCCAGATCCGGGTGAACACCCGGGTCGCCTCGACGCCGCCGGACTCCCTGATCCACGCGGCCGCCCGGGCCATGTGCTCGTCCTGGGGCGTGTCGCCGGCCAGCCGCAGCGCCACGTAGGCCTCCACGGTGGTCGACAGCTCCGCCGGTCCGCCGTGGAAGGTGGCCCACGTGCCGTCAGAGCGCTGCTGGGAACGGATCCATCGGGCGGCCTGCTCGATGGCCCGCGGGTCGGCGATCCCCAGGAACTCGCGCAGCAGCAAGTCCTCGGCGTCCATGGTGACGTTCGTCGCCAGCTCCCCCTTCCACCAGCCGGCCGGGTCCTGCAGCCCGAGCAGGTGCTCGCGCGCGGCCTCGGCGGCCCGGTGTGCGGCCTCGGGCGGGCCCGGGGGTCGGCCGGTGTCCACCGGCCGCTCCGCAATCGCAGTCATGTCAGCGTGCCTCCTCGTCGCGCCCCTTACCACGTCCTTGAAAGAAGAAACCTGGTGACTTCGGCGAGATCTGCGAGCGCGTTCGGATGCGGCGCCAAACGGTCCAAGCGAGCTAAGGCCTCGCGTGTGTGCAGGTCGGCGCGGTCTCGCGTCCAGGAACGGCCGCCCGCCTGCTCCACCAGATCGGCCGCGAGCACCAGGTCCGCGGGGCCGAGATCGCCCTCCTGGGCGAGCACGGCACGCAGCCGCGCCGAGGCCTCGGAGCCCGCGGACAGCGCCGCCACGACGGGCGCGGAGCGCTTGCGCGCGGCCAGATCCGCCGCCACCGGTTTGCCCGTGGTGCCCGTCTCGCCCCAGATGCCCAGCATGTCGTCGACGAGCTGGAAGGCCATGCCCAGGTGGTGCCCGTACTCGGCGAGCAGCCGCACCCGCTCGGGCGGCGCGCCGTACGCCTGGGCGCCCAGGCTCGCGCTGGCCGCCAGCAGGCTGGCCGTCTTGCCCGACTCCATCTGCAGGCACTGGTCCACCGTGGCCCGCTCGTTGCCGGCCAGGTCCAGGTCCTCGCTCTGACCCGCGATCAGAAGCTGCACGGACGCGCCGAGGGCGCCGGAGGCCGCCGGGGTGCGCTCGGCCAGCACCTCGAACGCCAGCGTCTGCAGCGCGCAGCCGGCCAGCAGCGTCTGGTCCACGCCGAATTCGGTCCACGCGGTGGGCCGGTGCCGGCGCGTGCGGTCGCCGTCCATGATGTCGTCGTGCAGCAGCGAGAAGTTGTGGATCAGCTCGACCGCGCACGCCGCGTCCAGCACGGCCGGCTCGTCGCCGGACGCGCCCACCGCGCGGGCGCCGAGCACGGCCAGCGCGGGGCGCAGCGCCTTGCCGCCGGAGCCCGCGGGGTCCGGCCGGCCGGCCGCGTCCTGCCAGCCGAAGTGGTAGCGGGAGATCGCGCGCATGGTCGGGTGCAGGCCGTCGATCCGCCGCTCGAGCTCCGGGTCCACCATCTTCTTGATCTCGGACAGGATCTCCGCCGCGGTGCGACCGGCGCCGCCGCCCGCGCCCCCGACGCCCCTGCCGCGCGCCTGCGTCGCGATGGTCTCGGTGACGCTCTGCGTGTCAGTCAAACCCGTGCTCCCGTCCGGTGCCCGTGTGCGTTCTCCCACTGTTCTTGCGCAACCCGTGCCGCGCTAATCCCGCTGCGCACCGCGCTCTCCATCGTGTCCGGCCACCCGGTGGCGGTCCACGCGCCGGCGAGGTAGACGCCGGGCAGCGGCGTACCGGGGCCCGGACGCAGCCGTGCGCTGCCGCTGGCCTGCCGGAAGGTCGCGTGCTTCTCCCGGGTGACGAAGAACTCCTCGACCCGCGCCCCGCGCGCGCCGGGCAGCAGACGGGTGAGTTCGTTCTCGAACAGCGAACGCAGTTCAGCCACCGGACGTTCGACGAGCTCGTCAGCGGCGGACACGGTGACCGCCAGGTAGCGTCCCGCGCCCGGCAGCCCGCTGGGCCCGGTCCGGTCGAAGATCCACTGCGCCGGGGAGTCCACCCCGGCGAGGAACGGCCCGTCCATCACCTGCCGGTCGTAGCGCAGGTGCACGTTGAGGATGGGGCTGTGCCCGAGCGCCTCGAACGGCCGCGGCACGCCCGCGGGCAGCAGCCCGGCGGCCACGTCGTGCGGAACGGCCAGCACCACCGCGTCCGGACGCAGCGTCAGCTCCCCGTCCTCGCGGGTACGCAGCCGTACGGTGCGGTCGGCCTCGAGCGAGAGCACCTTCGTCGTGTCGCGCACCTCGACGCCCTGCGCGGCGAGGGTCTGCCGGGCGCGCCGGTCGTGGATCTCGCCGAGCGGCACCGCCGCGTAGCCGAGGTCGGAGCCGGTGGAGTCCTCGAGCAGCCCGGTGCGGAACACCTTGGCGGCCAGCGCGAGTGACGCGGAGTCGGGGTCGATGTTGAGCGTCGCGGTGCTGATGACCGACCAGAGCCGGTCGACGGCGCGCTGACTCTGCCCGCGGGCGCGCATGAACGCGCCGAAGCTCTGCGCGTCCGCCGCCTCCGAGGACGGGTCGGTGAACCGCAGTCCCAGCGCCGCGCGGCCGAGCTTGCTCCGGTCGCGCAGCGGCAGCAGGCCGTAGCGCAGCAGGCTGCCGGCCAGGTGCAGCGGCGCGGGGGCGCCGGTGCGCTTGAGCCGGGCGGTGGCGCCGTCCGGCGCGCGCAGCGGGATGTCCAGCCGGTCCTGCAGCACGGACAGGCCGGTCTCCGGGCCCGCGCCGAGCCGGTCGAGCAGCCCGAGGTACGCGGTGCAGCAGCGCAGGAAGACGTGCTGGCCGTTGTCCACGGTCAGGTCACCGCGCTGGTAGGAGGTCGCGCGCCCGCCGAGCCGCGGCCTGGCCTCGGCCAGGGTGACCCGCCACCCGCGCTCGGACAGCTGCAGGGCCGTGGTGATGCCGGCCAGCCCGCCGCCGACGACCAGCACGCCGGGCCGGCCGTCGTCCGCCGCGCCGCCGTTCCCCGGCGTGCCCGTGCCGGACTCGGGGGTGGACCCGGGGTCGGTCTCGGGAGTGGTCTCCGCGGCGCTCATCGGCCGCGCCTGACGCTCGCCGCGTCCACGGACGTCCCGGCCGGGACCGCGCCGCCCGGGCGCGTTCCGGGCAGCCGCGGCGCGAGGGCGCGCGCGGCGACGGCCAGTTTCGTCGAGGTCGGCACCGACATGCGTGCTCCGAACGTGTTCTGGGGTTCCGCCGCGATCAGGCCGAGCAGCGCGTGGTAGATGCCGGACAGCGCGCCGCAGCAGCCGCGCGAGCGCCAGTCCAGCAGCGGCAGCAGGGCGAGGCCCTCAATGTAGAGGGCCTCGGCGCGCGCCGCCTCGTGGCGCAGCACCGCGGCCAGCTTGCCGCCCTGCGGGTCCAGCGTGCCGTCCGGCAGCAGGCGCAGCGTGCACCCGTGCTCGTCCAGCGTCTGCTGCGGCAGGTAGACGCGGCCGTCCTGCAGATCCTCGCGCACGTCGCGCAGGATGTTGGTCAGCTGCAGCGCGAGCCCGAGCTTGTCCGCGAGCTCCTCGGTCGGCTTCGGGTCGCTGTGCAGCGCCGGCGGGTTGAACACGGCGAGCGAGAGCCGCCCGATCGACCCGGCGACGTCGCGGCAGTACACCGCGAGCTCGTCCCAGGTCTGATACGTCGTACCCGCCTGGTCGAGCTCGCAGCCGTCGACCAGTTCGCCGAACGCGCCGAGGTCGATCGGGTAGCGCCGCGCCGCGTCCGCGAGCGCGACGAGCACCGGATCCTCCGGGAAGCGTTCGGGGTGCTCGGCCTGCCGCCGCGTCTCCGCAAGGCCGGCGAGTTTCTGGTCGTGCGGCAGATCGCCGTCGCCGATGTCGTCGACCCGGCGCGCGAACGCGTAGATCGCGGACAGCGCGCGCCGCTTCGGCCCCGGCAGCAGTCTGATGCCGTAGGAGAAGTTCTTGGCCTGGCTGCCGACGATCCGCTCGCACAATGCATATGCAGCTGCAAGCTCTGTACTGCTGGTCACATGGGGATCCTACGCCGTGTGGTGCGCGCGGAGCCGCTGTGGCGGGCTAATGATCGGCGGCATTGCCTCTTTCGACCGCCGAACGGTCGTGCGAACGCCATATCGGGACAAAGGTGACGAATTTCAAATGCCCGGAATCGACCGAGATCACCGCCGCGGGGGAGGGCCGGAAAAGACGCTCCGGGGAACGGCGGTCCCTCGACGAAGCGGGCGCTTCAGACAGATCTAGCGCGTCTAGGACACAGGCCTAGCGCTTGCGGCCCGCCAGCACGCCCAGCGCCGAGCGGATGACCCCCGACTTGGTCGTCGAAGGGGCGCCCGCCAGCACGTCGTAGTCGATCCTGCGCAGCGCGGTCAGCGCGGCGCGGCCGCCGGCCACGTAGCCGATCACCGCCGGCCGGGCCCAGCCGCGCAGCCGCCGGGTGAGCGGCACGCCCTTGGCGAGCATCACCGCGGCCCGGCCGGCCTCCCAGCGCAGCAGGGCCTTGAGGTCCTCGTCGGAGTGCTCCCAGTCGAGCTCCTCCTCGCGCACCCCGAACGCCGTCAGATCCTCGCGCGGCAGGTAGACCCGGCCGTTGCCGCGGTCCTCGGCCACGTCCTGGAGGTGCTCGACGATCTGCAGCCCGGTGCACACCGCGTCCGAGTCGGCGATGTTCTCCGGGGTGGCCTGCCCGGCCAGGTACAGCACCACCCGGCCGACCGGGTTCGCCGAGAGCTTGCAGTAGGACACCAGTTCGGCGAACGTCGCGTAGCTGCCCTTGTACTGGTCCATCAGGTTCGCCGCGACCAGATCGTGGAAGGGCTCGACCGGCACCCGGCCGTCCGCGGTGATCCGGGCCAGGCCGCGCACCGGCTCCAGCTTCGGCGTACCGCCCGAGGCGAGCCGGCCGAGATCCTTGTCCACCTCGCCGAGCGCGGCGACCCGGTCCCCGGTGAACTCGTCGCCGAGGTCGTCGACGTAGCGCGCGAAGACGTAGAACACGGCGAGGTCCTCGCGCACCGCCCGGGGCAGCATGCGCAGCGCCACCGGGAAGTTCTCCGCGGAGGCCTGCTCGGCGGCCTTGGCCGCGAAGTACGCAGGGTCGCCGGTGTCCCCCGTCACCCGGGAGGCCGCGGGTTCTATCGTCACATCGTCCTCTTCATCGAGGTGGACGTTACTACGACTGCGCGCCGGTGCGACGGGCACGGCTACCCCCGGCGGACGGCCTGGGTGACCAGGGTGCGCCCGAAGTCCCACATCAGGCCGGTGCCCTTGTGGGCGTCGCGCATCACGTCGTCGAAGGCGGCGAAGAAACGTTCCACCTCGGCGTCCCCGATCGTCAAGGGCGGCAGCAGTTTGATGACGTCGATGTGGTCGCCGGAGACCTGCGTCAGGATGCGGTGGCGCTGGAACAGCGGTACCACCACCATCTGCGCGAACAGGCCCTTGCGCGCCGCCTGCAGGGTGTTCCAGCCGGCCTTGAGCTTGAGCGAGCGCGGCTTGCCGAACTCGAACCCGAGCATCAGGCCGCGCCCGCGCACTTCGCTGAGCATCTCGTACTGCTCGAGCCGGTCGACGAGACCGGCGTGCAGCCGGGTGCCGATCTTCTCCGCGTTCTCGATCAGCTGCTCGTCCTCGAGCACCTGAAGGGTCGCCAGGCCGGCCGCCATCGCCAGCGCGTTCGAGCCGAAGGTGGAGTCGTGCACCAGCACGCGGTCCATCGAGGAGTAGACCTTCTCGAAGATCCACTCCTTGGCGAGCGTCGCGCCGACCGGGGCGAACCCGCCGGACAGCGCCTTGGCCAGGGTCACGATGTCCGGCTCGACGTCCTCGTACTCGTAGGCGAAGAAACGCCCGGTGCGCCCGACGCCGGTCTGCACCTCGTCGCAGATCAGCAGCGCGCCGTGCTGCTTGAGCAGTTCGTGCGCGGACTTGAGCCAGCCCGGCGGCGGCATGTGCACGCCCTTGCCCTGGATCGGCTCGACCAGCAGCGCGGCCACCCCGCCGCGGCGCAGCTCGGCCTCGAGCGCCTCGAGGTCGCCGAGCCGGATGCGGCTGTCCGGCAGCAGCGGGTCGAAGCCGTCGCGGAACTCGGACTCGCCGTTGACCGAGAGCGAACCGGTCGTCAGACCGTGGAACGCGTGGTCGCAGTAGACGATGCGCGGCCGGCCGGTCGCGTAGCGGGCGAACTTCAGCGCCGCCTCGACCGCCTCGGTGCCGCTGTTGCCGAAGTAGACCCGGTCCAGGTGCGGCGCCCGGGCGAGCAGCTTCTCCGCGAGCAGGCCGGCCAGCAGCGGGGAGTCGAACTGCACCATGTCGGCGAGTTCTGCGTCGAGCACCTGGTGCAGCGCGGCGCGCACCACCGGGTGGTTGCGGCCCAGAGCGAACACGCCGAAGCCGGCGAGCAGGTCGAGGTAGTCCAGGCCCTCCGCGTCGTACATGTACGCCCCCTCGGCGCGCGTGTACGTGCGGTCGAATCCGATCGCGTGCAGCATCCTGGGCAGCTGCGGGTTGAGCATGCGGCCCTGCAGCCGGTGCCCCTCCCCGGCCCGCTCGCCCAGGAGCCTCCCGAGGTCGAATCCTTCGTCCATGTGCCGAACCTCCTCGCGCCTGTTACATCAGTGCGCCCCCTACCCATACGGGGCCCGACGTAGACGGTCACGTTTAGGTATACCTTCTCGCGTCGGATCTGAGCAGATGGTAGCTATACCTGCGACGCGCCGGGGTGCCTTTGCGCTCTGAACCCCGGCGCGTCGCCCGTTCCGATCGCCGAACGGTCGGCATGGGACCGGCGGGCGGTTGCCGGATGTCTTCGGGTACTTCTTGGAAAGGTCTCGTTTCGGTCTCAGCGCCTTCTTAATCTCGGCGCCGATGGTGGAAGCATGACCGAGACCCCGCAGCAGCACCCCGCTCAGGACCCGTACGGGGTCCGCCCGCATCCCGCGCACCGGCAGGCGCCGCAGCCCGCGCAGCCGCAGTCGCAGCACACGCAGCCGCAGCCGCAGCCGCAGCCGGAGTTCGCCTACGCCGGCCAGGGCGCGGCAGCCGCCCCCGCCGCGCAGGGCCGGGCGCCGCAGCCGCCGTCCGGCGGCGCGCCGCAGGGCTACCCGCGTCCGGCCGGGGCGCAGCCCGACGACCCGTCAGTGCTGACCGCGCAGGCCGGGGAGTATGCCTGGGCCGGCGGCCAGGTACCGCCCGGCCTGCCGCCGGTCCCGCCGGACCTCGCGCTCGGCCCGCAGCCGCCCAAGCGCGCCCGCAAGGTCGGGCTCAGCGCCGCGGTGGCCATCGCGGTCTTCGCCGCCGCCATAGGAGGAGTCTCCGGCGCCTACTTCGACCACCACCTCGACTCCGGCGCCGCCTCCGCGGTGACCGTCGTCACCGGCTCGAACAGTTCCGACACCACGACCAGCGTGGGCGCGGTGGCCAAGGCAGTGCTGCCGAGCGTGGTGAAGATCACCGAGAACACCGGCAGCGGCGAGGGCATCGGCTCCGGCATGGTGATCAACTCCAACGGCTACATCGTCACCAACAACCACGTCATCGCGGACTTCGCCTCGCAGGGCGGCACGCTCTCCGTCACCGACTACACCGGCAAGAGCTACAGCGCGAAGGTGATCGGCTACATCGCGGCCGACGACATCGCGGTCATCCAGGTCCAGGGAGGCTCCGACTGGAAGCCGGTGACCTTCGCCGACTCCGGCAACGTGCAGGTGGGTGACCAGACCGTCGCCATCGGCTCGCCCGACGACCTGCAGAACACCGTCACCAGCGGCATCGTCTCGGCGCTCAACCGGCAGGTCTCGATCTCCGAGGCCTCGACCCAGGGCACCGGCAACGGCAACGGCGGCTTCCCCGGCTTCAACTGGGGCGACACGGAGACGACCGTGACCTACTCGGCCATCCAGACCGACGCCTCGATCAACCCGGGCAACTCCGGCGGCCCGCTGCTCAACTCGTCCGGCCAGGTGATCGGCATGAACTCGGCGATCTACTCGACCTCGGCCAGCTCGCAGGGCTCCCAGTCCGGCTCGGTCGGCCTCGGCTTCGCCATCCCCTCGAACAAGATCGTGCAGGACGTCAAGAAGATCGAGGCCGGCCAGGGCGACCCGACCTCCTCCTCGAACTCCTCGAACCCCACGGGCTCGACGAACACGGGCAACGGCGGCCTGTTCTGAGCCGCTTCGGCCGCGGTCGCGGCGGGCCTCGCGACCCCCGCCGCGACCGCTCCCGGCCCCGCGAACGTCCTGGTCGGGGGCGGTCGCCCGCTCCAGCACGTACTCGACGGCCGACTCGATGTACCGTGAGGGCACGGGCCGCACGGGAAACCCCCGGCGGGCCGTGCCCCGACCGTTCGCCGCCCACGATCTGGGCGGCCGCCACAGCGGAGTGACCATGGATGCTGCCCGCCGCGCCCTGCTGCCGACCGAGGAGGCGCAGGCGCTGTTCGAACTCACCGAGGAGATCGGCGCCAAGGAGCTCGCGCCGCGCGCGGCCCAGGCCGAGGCGTCCGGCGAGTTCCCGCGCGACGCCTTCCGCAAGCTCGGCCAGTCCGGCCTGCTCGGCCTGCCCTACGACGAGCGCTTCGGCGGGGGCGGCCAGCCCTACGCCGTCTACCTGCAGGTGGTCGAGGAGCTCGCGCGCAACTGGCTGGCCGTCGGTCTCGGGGTGAGCGTGCACACCCTCTCCTGCCACGCCCTCGCCGGATACGGCAGCGAGCAGCAGCGGGAGCGCTGGCTGCCCGAGATGATCGGCGGCGACCTGCTCGGCGCGTACTGCCTGTCCGAGCCCGGGTACGGCTCGGACGCGGCCAACCTGGTCACCAGGGCGCGCGCGGCCGAGGACGGCGGGTACGTCATCGAGGGCACGAAGGCCTGGATCACGCACGGCGGCGAGGCCGACTTCTACACCGTGCTGGCCCGCACCGGCGGCGAGGGCCCGCACGGCATCAGCGCCTTCCTGGTCGAGGCCGGCGCGCCCGGGCTGAGCGCGGCGACCCCCGAGCACAAGATGGGCATGCGCTCGAGCCCCACCGCGCAGATGCGTTTCGAGGGCGTGCCGGTGCCCGCGGAGCGGCTGATCGGCGAGCCGGGGCAGGGCTTCGAGATCGCCATGCGGGCGCTGGACTGCGGGCGGCTCGGCATGGCCGCGTGCGCGGTCGGCGTGGCCCAGGCGGCCCTCGAGGCGGCCACCGCGTACGCCAAGGAGCGGGTGCAGTTCGGCAGGCCGATCATCGACCACGACGCGGTGGGCTTCCTGCTCGCCGACATGGCCGCGCGCACGGAAGTCGGCCGGGCGGCCTACCTCGCCGCGGCCCGGCTGCGCGACCAGGGACTGCCGTTCGCCCGGCAGGCGGCCATCGCGAAGCTGCACTGCACGGACGCGGCCATGCAGACCACTGTGGACGCGGTGCAGGTGCTCGGGGGCGCGGGCTACACCACGGACTTCCCGGTCGAGCGTTTCATGCGCGAGGCCAAGGTGCTGCAGATCGTGGAGGGCACCAACCAGATCCAGCGTCGGGTGATCGCCCGCTCGCTGGCGCGGGACTGATCCGGGCGGGTCGTGAAGGCGCGGCGCGGCGTACCGCCCGCGCGCCTTCACTCCTATGAGAGCATTGTCACCCAACTGAGCCGCCCGAGGGCGGGTATGTTAGCTGTAGTCAGTTGTTCGGCCAGGCCGGCGTCATGGCGCAATGCATCCCGAGGCGGTGTGGATGTTTCGAGGCGGCGACAGTGCCCGAGTGTTCGGGTTCGCTCACGTGGTCGCGCTTGCGGCTCTCGTCGGCGGCTACTTCGTCAACGGCGTGCAGGGCCTCGTGGTCGTGGCCCTGCTCGGCGTGCTGGAGATCGCGGTCTCCTTCGACAACGCGATCGTGAACGCCACCGTGCTGGCGCGCATGGACCGCTACTGGCAGCGCATGTTCATGACCATCGGCGTGGTGATCGCGGCGATCGGCATGCGGCTGCTGCTGCCGCTGATCATCGTCGCGATCGGGGCGCACCTGACGCCCTGGCGCGCGGTGAACCTGGCGTACGAGAACCCGGAGAGATACCACGAGCAGCTGCTGTCCGCGCAGCCCGGCATCGCCGCGTTCGGCGGGATCTTCCTTCTGATGATCGCGGTCGCGTTCTTCCGCGAGGAGCGGGAGGTGCACTGGTGGCCGGCCGTGGAGCGGCGGCTGCCCGCGCTGCTCGGCCGGCGCGGCGTGCCCGCCGTGATCGCGCTGCTGTTCACCGCGATCGCCGGGCTGACCGTGCCGACGGACGTGCACGTACGGGTGGTCGTCGGCTGTCTGGCCGGCCTGGTCTGCTACACCGGCGTCCAGCTGCTGTCCGACCGGGTCGCCGACGCCGCCGATGCGGACGGGGCTTCGCGGCCGCGCTCGACGGTGCAGGGGCGCGGCGCGTTCCTGCTGTTCGTCTACCTGGAGCTGCTGGACGCGACGTTCTCGATGGACTCGGTGATGGGCGCCTTCTCCGTCACCGTCGACATCGCGCTGATCACCCTCGGCCTGGCCATCGGCGCCGGCTACATCAGGGCACTGACCGTGTACGTGGTGCGCAAGGGCACCCTCGAGGAGTACCGGTATCTGGAGCACGGCGCCTACTACTCGATAGCGCTGCTCGCGGTGTTGCTGCTGTGGGAGGTCTGGCGCGACGTGCCGGACTGGATCACCGCCTGCACCGGCGCGATCGTGATCAGCTCGGCGTGGGCGACCTCGGTGTGGGCGGCCAAACGGCAGCAGCGCGAGGAGCAGGAGCGCGCCGACGCGCTCGGCGACGCCCCGACCGCCACCGTGCAGCCCCTACCCTTCACCGGCGGTTCCGCCGCCGCCCTGCGGCTCGAGTTCGTGCGCGAGGACGCGGAATCCGACGCGCCGTCGGCCGCCTCGTCGGACGGGGGCGCGGGGGTGCTCGGCGAGCACCCTCCCGTGGCGAGCTGACCTGACCCGAGCCGGAACACGGCCGCCCGCCCGCCTCCACCGCGCCCCCGCACGCTCAGCCCAGCTTGCGCTCCTCCGGCACGTCGATCGCGCGGCGCAGCAGCTCGAGCCGGTAGGGCAGCGGCTGCCAGCCCGGCGAGCCGGCCAGCTCCGCGTTGAGCTCCACCACCGCGCGCGTGTAAGCGCGCTGTAGCCCGCGCGGACGCAGCGGCATCCCGGGCGGGCGGCGCACCGCCTGCCCGTCCCGGTTCGGCAGGCCGGCGTGATTGCCCGCGACCGACACCCACAGCGCGCGCACGCCCAGGTCGAACTGGTCGATCAGCTGCTGACGGTGCACCAGCCAGTTGCGCACCGCGGCCGCGGTGCCGCGCGAGAGCGCGATCCGCTCGGTCACCGGCTCGGCCACCCGCCGCGCCTGCGGCTTGCGCACCACGGTGACCGCCGGCTCGCGCGTGTCCAGCTCCACGTCGTCCATCGTCAGCGCGCACAGCTCGCCCACCCGCGCGCCGGTGTCCAGCACCGTGCCCATGATCGCCAGCAGCCGCACGTGCGCGGCGAGCACCGGCGGGTTCTCCGCCCGCTCCACCAGGTACGCGCGCAGCTGCGAGCGGGTCGGCGCGTCCACCGTCTCGTGCACCTCGGGCTGCGGCGCCCGCTCGCCGAGCACCAGCGGCAGCCGCAGCTCCCTGGCCAGGATCTTCAGGCAGTCCTCGCGCACCCGCATGGACGCCGGGCTGGAGACCGCGCCGGGCGCCCGGCTGGCCCGGGTGCGCAGCTCGCCGCGCCGGCCGAGCTCCAGATACGAGCTGACCGCCTGCGGGGCGAACAGCTCGGCCGCGCCGAGCACCGGCGCGCCCGGCCGGAACTCCGGATGCGCCACGGCCAGCCGCAGCTCCTTGACGAACCAGCGGATCTGCCGCGCCCGGGCCGCGCTCATCCCCTCCTGCGCGCACAAGCGCTCCGCCGCGGCGGTCACCTGCTCGAGCGCCGCCCCGGCCCGTCCCTGCCGGTCCGCGTCCTGACCGTCCGTCATGCCGATCACGATACCCACGGCCACCGACAAAACCGCGCTGCGCGCACATCCGTCACACACGGGCGCCCGGGTGCGGCTACCGTGAGAGCGTGGAGGACATCGATCTGCAGATCGTGCGGCTGCTGCTGGCGGACGGCCGGATGAGCTACACCGACGTGGGCAAGGCCACCGGCCTTTCCACCTCGGCGGCGCACCAGCGGGTGCGCAGGCTGGAGCAGCGCGGCATCATCACCGGCTACCGGGCCGTGGTGGACGTGGAGGCGCTCGGCCTGCCGCTGACCGCGTTCATCTCGGTCAAGCCGTTCGACCCGGCGGCGCCGGACGACGTGCCGGAGCGGCTGGCCGACCTGCCCGAGATCGAGTCCTGCCACTCGGTGGCCGGGGACGAGAACTACATCCTGAAGATCCGGGTGGCCACGCCCGCGGATCTCGAGGGGCTGCTCGGGCGGATCCGCTCGGCCGCGAACGTCTCGACCCGCACCACGATCGTGCTCTCCACCCCCTTCGACGGGCGCACCCCCGACCCGCCGGCGGAGCCGGGCCGCGACGCCCGTTAGGGTGAGCGGGTGACCAGCCCCAGTCCCAGCCCCGCGACTTCCGAGGCCCCGCGGCAGGCGACCCTGCTGCGCGGCGGCGCCGTCTACAACCCGGCCGAGCCCTACGCCACCGCGCTGCTCACGGTCGGCGACACCGTCGCCTGGATCGGCTCGGAGGACGGCGCCGACCTGCACGCCGACGCCGCCGACGAGGTGATCGACCTGCGCGGCGCGCTGGTGACGCCCGCCTTCGTGGACGCGCACGTGCACGCGACCTCCACCGGCCTCGCGCTCACCGGCCTCGACCTGGCCGGCGCGGGCTCGCGCGGCGAGCTGCTGGACCGGGTGGCCGCCTACGCGCAGGGTCTGCCGGCGGACGCGGTCGTGCTCGGCACCGGCTGGGACGAGACCGCGTGGGCCGAGGCGATCGCGCCCACCGCCGCCGAGCTGGACCGGGCGGCCGGCGGCCGAGCCGTCTACCTGTCACGGGTCGACGTGCACTCCGCCGCGGTCTCCTCGGCGCTGCTCGCCGCGGTGCCCGAGGCCGCCGGCGCCCACGGCTTCCGGGCCGAGGGCGTCGTCACCCAGGACGCCCACCACCTGCTGCGCGCCGCCGCGTACGACCGGATCAGCGCCTCCCAGCGCACCGACGCGCAGCGCGCGGCCCGGCGCCGTGCGGCCGAGCTCGGCGTAGGCGCGCTGCACGAGTGCGGCGGCCCGCAGATCTCCGGCGAGGACGACTTCACCGGCCTGCTCGGGCTCGCCGCCGCGGAGCCCGGCCCGTACGTGTTCGGCTACTGGGGCGAGCTGACCGACCCGCTCAAGGCGGCGCACCTCGGCGCGGTCGGCGCGGGCGGCGACCTGTTCATCGACGGTGCGCTCGGCTCGCGCACCGCCGCGCTGCGCGAACCGTACGCCGACGCGGCCGAGACCGGCGACCCGGCGCACGACGGAGTCGCCTACCTGGACGGCGAGCAGATCGCCGGTTTCCTCACCGCCTGCGCGCAGGCCGGGGTGCAGCCCGGGTTCCACGTGATCGGCGACCGCGCGATGGATCTGCTCACCGGTGCGCTGGCGGCGGCCGCCGGCGCCGTCGGCGCCGACCGCATCAGGGCCCTGACGGTGCGGGCCGAGCACGCCGAGATGACCGACGCCGCCGCGATCGGGAAGCTGGCCGCCCACGGCGTCGTGGTGAGCGCGCAGCCCGGCTTCGACGCCGCCTGGGGCGGGCCCGAGGGCATGTACACGCGGCGGCTCGGGTGGGCCAGGGCCGAGGGCATGAACCCGTTCGCGGCCTT
>Ga0310811_10000451_pt1 | contig 54536 bp, 46 predicted proteins | sample YCmetagenome_FD_207642 | JGI IMG/M metagenome (GOLD analysis project Ga0310811, IMG submission 207642) | Soil microbial communities from experimental microcosm in Duke University, North Carolina, United States - YC | ecosystem: Engineered > Artificial ecosystem > Soil microcosm > Unclassified ... | reverse complement strand
CAGACGATCTGCGCCCCACCGGCGGCGGCTTCCCTGATCTTGTCCATCGCCTTCTGCAGATTGGCGGCTTTATCAGCCGTACAGCTCATCTGCACGAGGCCTATCTTTACTTTGCTCATTTACTTTGTCGCTGCAGTTTTAACCGCAACGGGGTGCAAAGTTACAATTTTATTTCCTTCCCATCTGGCGCAAAAAAGCCACATGCGATGCAACGGCATAACGCACTCTTGGATATTCGATATACACCAGACCATACTCCTGACAAGCCTGCCGGATGATCTTGCTGATAGCGGGATAGTGAACGTGCGATATTTTGGGGAAAAGATGATGCTCGATCTGGAAGTTCAAGCCGCCAACCAGCCATGACACCACCGGGTTATTGGTAGCGAAATTAGCCGTCGTCTTGATCTGGTGAACAGCCCATTCATCCTCCAGCTTACCGGTCTCTGCATTGGCAACGGGGAAGGCCGTATGCTCCACTGTATGAGCCAGCTGGAAGACAATGCTCAGCACAAACCCTGCTACACAGGTGAAAATGATAAAGCCAACCAGCCAGTCAGAAAAGCCGATCTTATAGATCGGGAGGAATACGAATAGGAAGGCATGGAAAAGCTTGAAGCCCCAGAACACGAAATGATCACCGATCGTCATTCTCTTCAAAGGCATGCCGCCAACCTTGCTCTTGAAATATTTTATATAGTCCAGCACAAAGATCCAGAAGATGTACAGCAGGGAATAAAGGAACCAGAAATACAGGTGCTGATACTTATGAAGCCTGTATTTCTTCTGCGTTTCGCTCATCCGCATCCAGGGCTGAATATCTATGTCGTCATCTACTCCATCCACATTGGTGAACGCATGGTGGATGACATTGTGCTTCTGATTCCACATAAAGCTGTTCCCTCCAAGTATATTCAGTGAGAAAGCCGCAAAATGATTGACCCATTTGTATTTGGAAAAACTGCCATGAGCCCCGTCATGCATCACATTAAAACCGATAGCGGCAACAATGCCGCCCAGCAGCACACATTCCAGTATCGCCCAAAGAGCAGCCGGTGTAAAAAAGACCAGGTGAATGTATACGAAAACAAAACTCACCATCAGGATTACCGCTTTCAGGAAAAGATTATAATTTCCTGTAGTCGATTTACCAACCTCCTCAAAATAGTTGCTGATCCTTTTCTTCAGCTCCGTGTGAAAAGAATGAGGTGTATTGGCAAATTTGGGTGTTAGCATGATAGTAAATATTAATAATGTAGTGCAAATTTAGTCCTTTCTGAGGGTATTTGAGTGTTAAAACCGATACAATATACAAACGCCATCTCCTGGCTTTTGTTATGCAGGCACGCTGATTCCCACACAATTAAGTATCCATCTGTACAATTGCGTCAAAATCCCTTATGCCGATCACTTTTTCGGTGATAAAACCCTCCGCATACGGTACTCCGATCATTTTCCCGAACATCTGATGCCGCCCGATGATGGCATTCAGGAACTCCGGGGTGGAGATATAGGTCTGTGGCTCATTCTCACTGTATTCGGTGGAAAAGAACTGCGACGAATAGGCCCTTATCGACTGCAGTTTGGCCTCAAAGACCGGCGTAATATCGTATACGAACGTAGGATGAGCATAGCGGTCCTGGATGAAATGGAATACATATTTGGGACGCCAGTGCTCCTGCGGACGACCTTCCTCGTCTTCCGTCGTCACCTTCCGCAGCCCGCTGAGAAAACAGGACTCCGTGATAAGATGCCCCGCACGTCCATGGTCAGGATGCCGGTCATCCAGTGCATTGGCCAGCACTATCTCCGGGCGATACTTCCGGATGGCCCGGATCAGCTGCCGCTGATGCGCCTCGTCATTCCGGAAAAAGCCATCCGCCATTCCCAGGTTCTCCCGCACATCCAGCCCGAGAATGGCCGCAGCTTTTGCCGCCTCTTCCGCCCGCAGCTCCGCCGTACCTCTCGTCCCCAGTTCCCCGCGGGTCAGGTCCACCACTCCCGTTTTCTTCCCGTTTTGCTTTTCCATAAGTAAAGTGCCTGAACATCCCAGCTCTACGTCATCAGGATGAACGGCTATAGCCAATATATCCAGTTTAATTGCTTTCATGGCCGCAAATGTACACCCTCCGGCGCAACCGGGGCATTTGGCGATTTCCGCTTTGTGAAGTACCTTCGCCGGTCGCATTTTTATAAATTTTTAAAAATAAAAAAGGTTAGACATGGCATACGATGTAGTCGTTCTAGGCAGCGGGACCGGTGGTTATCCATCCGCGATCCGCGCCGCACAGCTTGGCTTTAAAGTAGCAATCATTGAAAAAGAGAACCTTGGTGGAGTTTGTCTTAACTGGGGATGTATTCCTACTAAAGCCCTGCTAAAAAGTGCCCAGGTATTTCAGGACATTCTGCATGCAAAAGATTTCGGCATCGAAGCCACCGGCACAGCAGACTTCCCGGCAGTGATCCGACGTAGCCGCGGAGTAGCGGATAAGATGAGCAAAGGCGTACAGTTCCTGATGAGAAAAAATAAGATCGACGTGATCCTTGGCACAGGTAAGCTGAAAGCCAAAGGTCAGCTCGAAGTCACCGACAAGGACGGCAAAACCCAGATCGTCGAAGGCAAACATATCATCGTCGCTACAGGCGCGCGCAGCCGCGAGCTCCCGAACCTGAAACAGGACGGCAAAAAGGTCATCGGTTACCGGGAAGCTATGACTCTTCCTGAAAAACCCAACAGCATTATCATCGTAGGCAGCGGCGCCATCGGCGTAGAATTCGCCTATTTCTACTATAGCATGGGCACAAAGGTCACTATCGTAGAGTTCCTGCCCCGGATCGTTCCCGTTGAAGACGAAGACATCTCGAAAGAGTTGGAAAAGATGTACAGGAAATATGGTATCGAGATCCTGACCAACAGCGAAGTGACCAGCGTAGATACCAGCGGCAATGGCGTAAAGGCAAAAGTCAAGACGCCAACAGGTGAAGTGACCCTCGAAGCCGACGTCGTTCTCAGCGCTATAGGCATCTCTGCCAATATCGAGAACATCGGTCTCGAAACCCTGGGCGTAAAGACGGATAAAGGGAAGATCAGCGTCGACAAATACTACCAGACCAATGTACCCGGCATCTATGCCGTCGGCGACTGTGTTCCTGGCCAGGCCCTTGCCCACGTATCTACAAAAGAAGGCATCATCTGCGTGGAAAACATCGCCTACAACGAAAAGAAATACAAGCATCAGCCCGAAGGACTCGACTATAACAACATCCCCGGCTGTACCTACTGCACGCCCGAGATCGCCTCTGTCGGTTACACCGAAAAACAGGCCCGCGATGCAGGCTACGAAATAAAGGTTGGCAAATTCCCCTTCACCGCCTCCGGTAAAGCGACCGGCGTCGGTCATACAGAAGGCTTCGTAAAAGTCATCTTCGACGCAAAATACGGCGAATGGCTCGGCACCCACATGATCGGCTACAACGTAACCGAGATCATCGCAGAGACCGTAGTCGGCCGCAAACTCGAGACGACCTACCACGAACTGCTCGACAGCGTTCACCCTCACCCCACTATGAGCGAAGGGGTCAAAGACGCCATCGAAGCGGCTTATGGCGAAGCGATACACCTGTAATAAATACCTCTCCAATAAAAAAACCTCCCGGTTGGGAGGTTTTTTTATACTATCATTTATCAGTCCGGGAGGGTCTCTAACACCCCGATACCCCACTAACTTTAATCTTTATCTTTTTGTCCCCCTGGATGATCTCCAGCGTCCCCGTCGACAACATCTCCTCCCCCTTTACCTGGATCACCTGCATCATCAGCACCACCACAAACCCGTTCCCCCGGTACACCTCCTTATTCATCGTCTTATCCACTACCTTACTCTCCTTTTTATCATACTTCATCACCACATCCTTCCCGTGCCAGCGCAAAAAAGCAAATTCCGCTGTCTTCGTCGCCAGGATCTTCTTTCCCTTGTCAACATCCATATTATCAAAAGAGGTCTTCAGCGAATCATATGTATATAACCCTACACACCCCTCGATCGTATGCGGGGAAGCAACAAAGATATCTGGCGGCGGTAACGTATTCTTATCGACACCCGGAGTGGCAGGCGCCGAAGCAGCAGTATGACGAGTACCATGTTTCTTCGGAGGTTCGTCGCAACCCGCAATAACAGCTATACCCAACAAACAAATAAGCAGTGGTCGGTTAAAAAGGTTCATGCTGTAAAAATAAGGTCTTTCTTCATATCCTCACCCCTATTGCAGCACTGACCTAAGGCAGATAAACCATATCCATATGAAAATATTTCTCCAATATCTCGTCGCGATGATCCTCGTCCTGGATGATCCTCACCTGCCGCTTCCCGCCTTCTGTACGGATCAGCTTGTTGTTGATAAGACTGATCCTCCCTTCTTCCGTGGGCAGCGTACAGATCAGACTCCGTCTGAAGTGAGACTCCGGCGAAGACTGATGAAATTCATTCATATCGTGGAAATCTGCCAGTACCCGTGGAGTAAGCGTAAAAATATAATCGATCTTAAAGTCCTGCTTGGTCGCATTCCATTTTGCAACCGCTAAATAAGACTTTCCGTCCACCACCACCGGATCTATGATCTGGTAATAATTGCGGCCATCACTTTGTATCTCACCAGGCATGATAGCTAAAGGTGCCATGGAAAAATCTCCATATCCTACGTCTACCAGCCATTTACGACCATTCAGTTCCACCAGCAGCGCCATATGTTCGAACTCCCGGCCAAACTTATTATTGCCATGATGCAGCCGTCCCCCGATCATCTTTACGTCGAATCCACACAGCGTCAGCAGACGATGGAATAGAACATTTAATTCGTAACAGTATCCCCCACGCTTATCCAGTATCACTTTTTGATACAAGAAATTGATCTGTAATAAAATGGGTATTTGATTGTGAATATCCAGCGTCTCGAACGGAATGGAAAGAACATGATTGCGCTGCAGTTCGCGCAAAGTATCCAACTCTCTGTATACTACGCCGTCGTAATTGATCCTTCGTAAATAACCGCTAATGTCCATGCTTGTAAAGTTTTATCAAATCCAGATTCTTTAGGTCAGTTCCTGGTTTTTTTATCAATTCCCCTGCCAATAATTGACAGCCAATGTACGGTTTGTGCTGCAAGATTCTAAAAATCCTGCCTGAAATAGCCCGTCATATGAGCCTATTTACAATTCAATAACAAATATCCCAAAATAGTCACTAGATCTCAATGGTTTCACCAGGATTGGGGAGCAGCAGCTGTTTGCCGGCTGCCGCAAAATCCGCCTTGGCCTTTTCCGTATCAATTTGTATGATTGGCCAGGTATTATAGTGAGCGCCAACTACTTTATTACATTTTACAAAATCCGAGGCATGCAGCGCATCTGCCGGGTCCATGGTGTAATTTCCCCCGATAGGCATTACGGCAAAATCCAGCTTTGCCCATAAAGGGATCAGCTGCATGTCCATCGTCAGAGCCGTATCGCCGGCTATATAAAAATTGCCCTCCGGCGTAGTAAAAACAAACCCCAAAGGATTGCCGGCATAGCTTCCATCGCTAAAAGAAGAGGAATGAATGGCATTCACCGCACGAGCCTTACCAAAATCAAAGGAAACCGGCCCCCCATGATTCAGAGGATGTACATTCTCCACCCCGTTTTTGGAAAGCCACCCCACAACTTCCGCCGCACCGACACATTTTGCGCCAGTCTTCTTTGCCACATTCACCAGGTCGGACGTATGATCCCCATGTCCATGGGTAATAAAGATATAATCCGCCTTAATCTTATCAATATCAATGTTTTTCGCAGAGGGATTGCCTGTAAAAAATGGGTCGAAAAGAATCGTTTTCTTATTTACAGTAATTGATAGGGTACCGTGTCCGTAAAATGTTAGTTGCATCAGTGATTTTTGAATTGTTAAAAGAAACAAAACGGTCTGTCGAAAGTTCAGAAAAAAGCGATTTTTCTATCTAACTTTCTTAGCGCGCTCATATTGCAGGGGCCAATGCATGTCTTTAAATCCTAATTCGTCAGCCGCATGCAATGGGAAATAAGGATCCCGAAGCATTTGCCGGGCCATGACAACCAGGTCCGCCTGCCCGCTCGCCAATATGGTCTCCGCCTGTATCGGGTTGGTAATGATCCCTACCGCCCCCGTAAGCATCCCCGTCTCTTTCCGGATCCGTTCGGCAAACTGCACCTGGTAGCCCGGTCCCACCGGGATCTTTTGATAGGGTACCAATCCCCCCGTGGAACAGTCGATCACATCCACTTCCCTTTCTTTTAACAGGGCGCAAAGCCGCACAGTCTCATCGGCCGACCACCCGTCTTCAGCCCAGTCCGTGGCCGAAACACGCACGAACAGCGGATAACCGGGAGGCCAGACCGATCTCACCCCCTCGACGATTTCCAGTAACAATCTTACCCTGTTGTCAAAACTCCCGCCATATTCATCCATCCGATGATTGCTCAGCGGTGAAAGGAATTGGTGTACAAGATATCCATGAGCGGCGTGTATCTCCACTACCTTAAAGCCGGCCAGCATGGCCCGCCGAGCAGCTAACTTAAAATCTTCCACCACATGCCGGATCCCCGCTATCGTCAGTTCCACTGGTTCTCCGTAATGTTCGCTAAAAGGGATAGCACTGGGCGCCACCACCGGCCACCCTCCTTCCTCTTCCTTCAACAGCTTGCCGCCGTTCCAGGGTTCGGTTACACTGGCCTTACGTCCTGCATGCCCTATCTGTATGCCCATCTCACTACCCTGCGCCCGGACAAACTTGACGATCCGCCGAAGCCCTTCGATATGTTCATCTTTCCAGATGCCCAGGTCATAAGGCGATATCCGCCCTTCCGGCGAAATAGCCGTCACTTCTGTAATGATCAGCCCTGCCCCACCCACAGCCCTGCTCCCCAGATGCACAAGATGCCAGTCTCCTGCTACTCCGTCATGGGCGGAATACTGACACATGGGCGAAACGACGATACGATTTCCCAAAATGATATCCCTTATAGTAAGGGGTGTAAATAATTGACTCATATTAAATAATTCGGCCTTGATAAATATTTGACCCGCGAAGGTCCTAAATTTATGGCACAATTTTCCCCTCCATGAGAAGAGCCTTCCGCCGTTTGTTGTTTTTTGCCGTCACAGCACCGCTGCTTCTGGCATTTCTTACCCCGACCCACAAAATCTCTCCGGCCCCGACCAATTCTACCCCCCAGGCCCCAACCAGCATCACCTCTGCCCAACCTACCGAAGTCCTCATCGCCGCCGCAGCAGATCTCAAATTCGCCATGGACTCCGTTGTCGCCGTCTTCTCGAAGCAAAACCCAAACATAACAGTAAAAGTCGTCTATGGTTCTTCAGGCAACTTTTTTCAACAGATCGATAATTCCGCGCCCTTCGATCTTTTCTTCTCTGCCGACATCGATTATCCCCGCCAGTTGCAGCAGAAGAACAAGACCATTTCCGATGTAAAGCTCTACGGTACAGGGCAATTGGTCCTATGGAGCAGAACCCTCGATCCAAACCAGGAAAAAATGAATAGCCTGCTAAACAACGCTATAAAAAAAATAGCCATCGCCAATCCTGCACACGCACCCTATGGTAAACGCGCAGAAGAAAGCCTGCACTATTATCAGTTATTTGATAAGGTAAAAAACAAGCTTGTCATCGGGGAGAATATCTCGCAGACAGCCCAGTATGCACAAACCGGCGCCGCAGACATCGCACTCATCGCCCTTTCACTGGCCCTCTCCCCCGTCATGCAGCAGACCGGCGGCAAATACTGGTTGATCCCCGCCAGCTCTCATCAACCCCTGCAACAAGGGTATGTCCTGCTGCACCACGCAAAAGGCAACGCAGGCGCTGAAAAATTCGCCGCATTCTTCAGCGCCCCCGCAACCGCCGCCATCCTGCAAAAATTTGGATTTGGTCTATGAATACGCTAACCGGTGAGATCACAGCGATCACAACAGAACACAATATTTCCCTGGTAAAAGTCCTTGCCTTCGGGCAGCTCCTCTATTCGGTCATCCTCGATACTCCCGATACGAGCCCCTGGCTTAGAACAGGCTCCCCCGTCCGCCTTCTCTTCAAAGAAACGGAGGTAATGATTGCCCTGCCCACATCCACCCCGCTGCAGATCAGCGTCCGAAACCAGCTCCCCTGTCACATACAGGGCATCATCAGCGGCACTATCCTTTGTGAGCTGACCCTTACGCTGTCCACAGGCCCCCAAATAAAAGCAATCATAACCCGCGCCGCATGTGACGCACTCTGCCTCAAAGAGAATGACCCGATTATAGCGCTGATCAAAACGAATGAAGTAAGTTTGGCACATGATTGACTGGTCACCTCTATGGCTTAGCTTACGCCTGGCTTTTTTCACCATGGCGATACTGCTGCTGCTGGGCATACCCATCGCCTGGTGGCTTGCCTTCCACCGCGCCCGGTGGAAGGCCGCGGTGGAAGCCATCATCAGCCTGCCCATGGTGCTTCCCCCTTCCGTCCTGGGTTTCTATCTTCTCCTTGCTTTCAGCCCTGCTGGAGGTTTTGGCAGGCTTCTCGACCAGTGGTTCGATGTCCGTCTCGTGTTTACCTTCCCCGGACTCGTCATAGCTTCCATTATCTATAGTCTGCCCTTTATGATCAACCCCTTGCTGGCCGGCTTCAGAAGCCTGCCCACCGGCCTGCACGAAGCTTCCCGCACCCTTGGTAAATCGGATTGGACGACACTCTTCCGCGTTCTGCTTCCCAACATGCGGGGCCCCCTCATCACCGGTGCTGTGCTAAGTTTTGCCCATACCATAGGAGAGTTCGGCGTCGTGATGATGATAGGCGGCAGCATACCCGGCAAAACAAGAGTCGCTTCGGTAGCCATTTACGACGAGGTGCAATCCCCGCACTACGGGCAGGCCAACCGTTATGCACTGGTACTCTTAGCACTCTCCTTCACCATCCTGCTACTGGTCTACCTTGTCAATCACCGATATAATAAGCCAAAATCGATGTTATGATTGAGTTCCGTGCCACCAAAATGCTCCACACCTCATCGGGCCATCAACTGCTCGACATCGGATTCCAGTTGAAACAAGGCAGCATACTCGCCCTCTACGGCCCTTCCGGCGCCGGCAAGACAACCATCCTGCGCATTCTCGCAGGCCTCACCGATACCACTACCGGTTATATCAAAATGAGCGGCCCGGGCAACGGCAACCACAAAGGCGGCGAGAGCGGCAATAGCAACCCCAGCGGCCCGGGCAGCCAAAGCAGCGAGACCAGCCCGGGCAACGAGAGCAGCCAGACTGGCGGGATCTGGCTCGACACATCCCGTCACCTCAACCTCCCCACCCGCCATCGACCCATCGGCTTCGTCTTCCAGGACTTCGCCCTCTTCCCTCATCTGACAGTCCGTCAACAACTCGAGTTTGCCTTACCCAAAAAAGCAGACCGTTCCATCGTAACCGAACTGCTAACGATGATGGAACTGGAAGAACTCCAGCATCGCAAGCCGGCCTTGTTATCCGGCGGCCAGCAACAACGGGTTGCCCTTGCCCGCGCCATCGCGCGCCGCCCCCGGCTCCTGCTCCTCGACGAACCACTCTCCGCACTGGACGACGAAATGCGTTATCGCCTCCAGGACTTTATCCTGAAAGCACACCGGTTCTACCAGCTGACAACCATCCTTGTCAGCCACTATCTGCCGGAGATCTTTCGATTAGCCGATGAGGTGATAGTCCTCGAAAACGGGCGGATCTCGAAACAGGATACAGCCGCCAACATCTTTCTCGAAGAAAAGATCAGCAGTAAATTCAGGGCAACCGGTGAGATCATCGACATCAAACCCGCCGACATCGTCTATATCATCAGCATCCTGTCCGCCAACAACATCGTCAAGGTCATTGCCACCGGTGAAGAAGCCGCAGCCTTACACATCGGCCAAAAAGTCGTCGTCGCCTCCAAAGCCTTTAACCCGATCATCCTGCCCCTCGGTTAGCCCTCACCGGTAAGAAGACTACCTGTCTCAATACTTTTTTTTAATCCCAGAAACCCTGCGCCTTCACCTGCATCCCCCTCTTTTTCAATAACTTTCTCAATCGCACCACCTCCGGGCCATACCCCGCGAGGTAATACACCGCATCGCGATGTTCAAAATTACCCGCTCCCTCCACCCATTCATCCAGCGCCTCATACTTTCGCGAAGCTCCCTTCCCCAGCGACTGCAGCCCCAATCCCGAATAATACTGATCGAACTCGTCCCTGTGATGCTTCTCCGATAGCACAATGGCTCCTCCGATAACCGCACGATCGCCCGCCAGCTGGCGCAGCGCCAAAAAATGGCCGATAGCAGTCTCATCCCCCAAAAAGACCAGCGGCTTGCCGGCAACGGGCTGCTGATGGGAAGAGCCCACACCAAGGTATTCAACAGTATCCCCTGTCCGTAGCTGCTTGCCCCAGCGGCTGCCCGGGCCATCATGTGCTGTATGAATGATCAGGGTGCAGGTCCTCGTCTCTGCATCCCATCCGGAAGGAGTATAATCGCGGTACACCAGTGTATCCACTTTACATTTGATATGTTGAGCGCTGCCCCATTTATTCATGTCGCAGTCAGGCAAATGCAAGTCGATCTCCCGAACGGTATCCGGCTCCCAAACCCGCACAGCCAGTACCCTTGCGCTGTGGATAAATACGGTCTCTGCCAGGGTCAGTGCTTTTTGCGCTAGCTTATTCATGATACAAAGCAACGACAACATCGCGGGGCAGCCAATAGTATAACACCGGTAATCATTGGACTATTCGCGGTCACAGCCCCTCACCCTATTCTCTCCACCCGGGCATCACTCGCCGCCCCGCTTGCCAGCCCCCGATATTCTCCTCTGAATTCCCCCGGCGTTTGCCCCACTTGCTTCTTGAACAATCGCGAAAAATAAGTATGGTCCTCATACCCCAGCTCATGGGCGATCTCCTTCACGCTGCACTGACTGTAATATAATAGTCGCTTGGCTTCGAGGATTATCTCCTGCTGTATCCAATAGCTCACCGTAAAACCTGTCGTCTCTTTTACGATCTCATTCAGATAGGAGAGCGAAAGATGCAAAGCCTCCGCATATTCCCCGGGACTCTTCAGCGTCTTGAACCGCTGCGCCACCATTTGCCTGAATTCCAGCGTGATCACTTTCGGCCGGCTTAACTTCCCCTCTGCCACCCCGCATCGCCCCGCATAAAGGTCCGCCACTATCCCCACGAATGAAGCAAGCAGCGAATAAAGGGATTGCCGCGCATACACCGACTCCCGCTGCTGCTCAACAGCCGACACCAACTGCAGGCACTGCACCAACGGTTGCAGTTCTGCGTCACTCATCACCAAAGGTTTCGCCATGAGCAAAGGGTCTTCCAGCACAGCCCGGTACAGATCGGGGATCAGACCGGCATCGAGGGCAAGGAACCAACCAGTCGCATCCGGCGAGGAGCCTTTATAATTATGCACCTGGCCCGGCAAAACAAAAATTGCTGTATTCTCTTTCAGGACCTGCATATTAAAATCCACCATCATCCTGCCCCATCCCTTTTCCAGTAATAGAAAAATATAATGATCATCCCGGTGATCATCCATCCGCGCAGCTTTCTTATCCAGCTCGCTCGGAACATTCACCCGCTTCAGGTGATATCTCTGATCGGTGTGCTCCTGCAGCTTATGCACCGGTATGGTACTACTTCTTTTCGTCATTTGTATTGCGGACTCTGTCCGGTTTTATCAAAATTAATGTTTACTTTTCAGTCGTAATTAATACTATGGCACAGTTGTCCGTCTGGGAAAAGGAAAGTTTTTTTGCACCGGCCGATATCGTCATTGCAGGCAGCGGCCTGGTAGGGCTGTGGAGCGCCTATTACCTAAAGAAACATGCCCCTTCCTTAAGCATCACTATCATCGAACGTGGCCTTATCCCCACCGGCGCCAGTACACGCAATGCCGGCTTTGCCTGCTTTGGCAGCCTGTCCGAACTGGTCTCCGACGCCGGACAAATGGGCATGGACCAGTTGCTCGAACTCGTAGACATGCGCTACAGGGGACTAAAAAGAATAAGAAAAACTTTCTCCGCCGAAGACATAACTTATGAAAAATACGGCGGTTACGAGCTTATCGGCAATTTTCCGGCCTCACCTCCATCCGCAAACGCCGCTACATCCTCTGCCGCAGACACATCCACAAGCGCCGCCCCATCCTCTGCTCCCGACCTGTCAGACCTCGACCAGCTCCGCTCGTCTATCGACGAATTCAACCGCATCCTCAAAAAGATCACCGGCTTCCAAAAAACTTTCCGCCTCAAAAACGAAAACATCGCCCAATTCGGATTCTCCAATATTCAATACCTGATAGAGAACAGATCGGAAGGCCAGCTCCACCCGGGCAAACTGTGCCAGGCCCTCCTCCGCCTCGTACAATCTATAGGGGTCACCGTGCTCAATAACATCGAGATCACCAGCTTTGAAAAAGTCAGCGGCCATCTCCTGATACATACCCAACACCCGTTTCCCCTGATAGCCCAACAGCTGCTGGTGGCGACCAACGCCTTTGCCCAACAGCTGCTGCCACAGCTCGACATCACCCCCGCACGCGGCCAGGTCCTGGTCACTTCCCCTATCGACGGACTGCCGTTCAAAGGTACCTTCCATTTCGACAAAGGATTTTACTATTTCCGGAATTTAGGGGACAGAGTCCTTTTGGGAGGAGCCCGTAATATGGCGATCGAAGCAGAGACAACCACCGAAATGGGCCTCACCGATCTTATCCAGCACGAACTCGAACGCTTCTTACAGGAAGTGGTCCTGCCCGATCGTTTCTATACCATCGAACACCGCTGGAGCGGCATCATGGGAATGGGAAGTGAAAAAATGCCCATCATTAAAGCTGTCAATGATCACATATTCTGCGCCGTTCGTATGAGCGGGATGGGCGTTGCGCTCGCCCCTGTTGTCGGAGAAAAAATAGCTCTGTTGATGACCGGCGGCGCTGAACCAGCCTCCTGAAAACCTGCTAAATATCGATAAAATATCTTTATAACTTTACAAACCTGGAACTGCCCCCTCCTTCCGTCCGCACAAAATAAACTCCCCCCGTAAGCCTCGATAGGTTCAGCGAAAATGAAAGCGCCGTAATCCGTACCGCCATAACTTTCATTCCCACCTGGTTATATACCTCCAGCATTCCTCCGATCCTGGCCATGCCCTGCAGATTCACCGACAAAGTGCTCATCGCCGGATTCGGATGAAGGTCGACCCCGACCACCTCGCCCGTTCCGGGTACCGTCACCCCACCGCCGATGCTGCCTGTGGATACCGCCCCCGTAGCAGAATTCAGCAGCGGCTGCCGGAATCCGCCCTCAGCAAACAGACTACGCATCCTGTCCCGCTGACCGTAGGTAAAGAGATGCATCCCCAAGTCGTCGGTAAAATCCATATAGTCCATATATAGATTGCCGTAAGGCGTATTCCCGCAGGAAATAATAATACCGCGGGGATTTCCATAAGTTGCAGTAGACTGTGGCGGCGTATCCGCAACTTCGTCATCCCCGCAATCCGAATCGCCCCAGACATGTATCAGATTCAGCCAGTGACCGATCTCATGCGTCGCGGTCCTGCCCCTGTTATAAGGAGCTGTGGCCGTGCCCTTCGTCCCAAACGCCGTATAGCGAATAACCACTCCATCCGTTTCCTTTGACCCACCGGTAATACTGGAATACCCCAGCACATCGCCGTTCAGATTACATACCCAGATGTTCAGATAACGATCCCGGTCCCAGGCATCATCTCCTCCCCTGGAACTATATTTGACATTGTCATTGAGAGAAAAAGAGGTGGCATTGGTGTACTTGTGGATGATCCCGGTAGTCGCATGTCCGTCAGTATCGACACCTGCCAGTACGAAACGGAAGCCGCTGTTGGCAGCCAAAGAAGAATAATAGGAAGGGATGGCAGAGGTGTCTGCGTTATGCTTGCCATAGTCAGCATTCAGCACATCCAGCTGCGACAGTACCTGCGCATCGCTGATATTCTGCGAAGAGGAATTATATACGATGTGAACGACGACCGGAATGGTGATGAGCGAGGGAATAATATCCTTTGTCCCTGTCCCCTGTCCCGTAATGGTTACAGAAGACCTATGCAGCTGCATACGCGTAAAAGATTCGACAGCCTCCACCTTTTCGGCAAGCGAAGGGTCTGCTTTCAGCTGTTGCTGCTTGTAGTCGAGCCAACGACAGTCGCGTTGTGCCCAACCGGATACTGTGATCAACAGGGATCCTACAAAGGGTAGAAAATTCTTCATTATACCTTCTTTTACAAAGGCTCATCATCGGTATTGGAGGGGTAGCAGAATAGTAAGAAATTGGATTGGTTATTCAGGAAGGATACCGCTTGTTGGAGAGACAGATGACCGTATGCATGATACGTGGCCTCTGACTTTGAATAATGCCCGGAAATGGGCCTGGCTGGTTATTGCGGTGCGAAGGGGCAGTATTCAGGTTGTAAGCTGCTGTAAAACAATAAAAAAAAAGCCGGATATGCAAGCATTTTGTACAATTTTTACACATTCTCATTGGATAGTAAGGTTGCGGAGCCTTATTTTTGCCAACTATAGCCAATATATGAACAGATCCTTCGCCTTTCTGATGATCCTAAGCCTGTTTACAGCCGCTTGTAACAATACCGACCGGCAAGAAGATTCCTCCACAGGAACGACGAAGGCGCCCGATAACACTCCTCCATCGATCAATTACACCGTCATAAGGGCTCTTCCCCACGATACCACTGCCTACACAGAAGGCCTCCTCTTCCACGATGGCCAGCTGTATGAAGCGACAGGCACCGAACCCGAAATGCCGGTCAATCGAAAATCCATGTTTGGTACCGTCGATATGACCACCGGTAAGATCACTCCAAAGGTGGAGCTCGACCGCAATAAATTCTTCGGCGAAGGCATCGTCTTCCTCAACGGCAAAGTCTATCAGCTGACCTATACAACCAGGGTCGGTTTCATATATGATGCCAAAACATTTAAAAAGCTTGGGGAATTTACCTTTCCAAGTAAAGAAGGCTGGGGAATGACCACCGACGGGACCCACCTCATCATGAGCGATGGCACCAGTAATATCAACTACCTGGACCCGACCACCTTCCGCCTCATAAAAGTGCTGGGAGTAACCGACAACAATGGACCCGTTAGCAATATCAACGAGCTGGAGCTGATAAAAGGCTACCTCTACGCCAATCAATGGCAAACCAATTACATCCTGAAGATCGATCCGGCAAGCGGAAAAGTAGTGGGAAAAATGAACCTGGAATCCCTCGACAGCGAGGCTCGCAACAAATACCCCGGAGCAGAAGTCCTCAACGGCATTGCGTATGATTCCACCAATAATAAGGTTTATGTGACCGGGAAGTTATGGTCGAATATCTATGAGATCAAATTTCCTTTTTGACCATCATTTCGATACCACATAAATCAGCGAGCTGCATTTCGACTTATCGACAAAAGCCTTCATATTCGATACGAGCCCCATCCAAACCGCCTTCGGCGTATTCCCGCGGCCATTCCGGTATTTCTCGCTTAACATGCTGATATAAAAACTGTCAAACCACATCGGCTGACTATACTGCAGCTGCAGCCCATGCCCGTTCAGCAGCTTTTCCATGGCATCCGGAGAAAAATGGTAAAGATGCCGGGGCACATCGTAAGCCGCCCAGGCCCCCTCATAGACACTTGCGTCGTAAGAGGTATAATTAGGAACCGCAATAAAGATACGACCGTCCCGCTTGATCAATGCCTTCAATCGCTCCATATAGGGATGCAGATCATGAACATGCTCCAGCACATGCCACAACGTTATCGCATCGAAACTCTCTGTGGGAAACGTGAAAAGATCATCCATCCCTAACAACTGAACCCGGTTGTCCGTCCGCGCCTTTTCCCGCGCCACTTCATCCGGCTCCAGTCCCGTCACCTCCCAGCCCTGCTCCTTCATATGCGCAACAAAAGCCCCGGCCCCGGCTCCAATGTCCAGCAGTTTGCCCTGCCTCATCCGCGTGGCCGAAGAGATCAGGCGATATTTGTTCGACAGCGTCTGCCGCCGCACAATATGATAAAGGCGGTTGATCAACCCCTTATTGGTATTGGTGTGAGAGATATAATTATCCGACCGGTAATACACGCCGATGGAAACCGCATCCGGCACATCCTGGGTGAACCGCAGCCCGCATGACAGACATTCCCATATCTCAAAAGTTTCGTGCGAGACAGTATGATCGCTGGGTTTCAGGGCCAGTTGCAGATTTTCGGAGTGACAGGATGGACAGGAATTGTAATGGATCAGGGACATAGTGTAGTAGATAGGGGCTGCCTTAAAATTTTAATTGATTGCCTGTAGACCAGCCATGAGAATAAAAATGCCAGCCAAGCACGGCCAGACCCGCGACAGCAAGGATCAGGGCAATGATCCACCAGGAAAGTCGTCGCCTGCCTGTACCTTCCTCCTGTAACAACTCGTTCATTTCACCGCTGGTCCTCTCCCGGTCGCCCACAAGAAGAGTGTGCTGGGCATCCTGGCGGTTGACCCGTACGGCAGGCGTAGGCTGCAGAAAAAAGGCCGGGGCCCTGACCGACTCGAATAATACATTCCCCGAGCCATCCTTCCTTAAGATCCCAACCCCATCCCAGCTTACCTCGTCTTCCGCACGGATCCGGTTGCGTAGCTCGAAAGAGAACTCGTTATACCATTTAATGGCCTCATAATCAAGTATATTACGCTGGGTCGCCAGGTAGGAAAAGAACTCTTTGTCCGGCGCATCAAAGTATTTGTCAAAACGAAAACGGTAGGCAGGAGGCAGCATAGTACGTTCAGCCACATCTACGTCAGCAGGCAAAGTCTCCAGGTAAATAGTACCCAAACCCGGAATACTGATACTTCTATGTTGAAATAAGTAGGCATTCAATACCGCAAACATGGCTTTTCCGTTTATAGCTTAAGGCTGCGAATCTACTTATTTCTGCCCAAACGTAAACACAATTCCCCCCAACACATTAAACCCATATACGGGGTACTGATGCCACCTCTCGTATTTATTATTGAAGATATTATTCATCTGGAACCATAAATTCAGCTGCCGCAGGATCCGGAACTCCACCCCTGCATTCATGTCCGTCCCCTTATCCCCTTTAAAAGCCTTTCCGTCATCGGTCAGATACCTTGCACCATCGAAGGTAAACAGATCGGCCTTCACCCAGAAATCCTTAAAGGCCTGCCATTTCAAATGCGTGTTGAATTCCATCGGCAACAAGCCATATGCCTTCTCATTCACTTTTAAATTCCGGTAATCGTTGATGGTAACACCAGCCGTGACCGTAAACTCATCCCCCTGGATATAACTTGCCTCACCATGCACCTGCAGTGCGTTCATCGAAGGTTCATAATCGACCAGGAAGCTCTTTTCACCACTGCCCGGCGTAGGATCGTTTACGAACAAAGGCATATACTTATACTGCAGGAACCCCACCTTCGCCGCATAGGTGAAGTGGTTGCTTATCGATCCCTTGAAACCACCATACCACTCCTGGACACGCGTATTTATCAGGGAATCCGGCTGCGCCAGCCAGGGATTGATCGACTCATAACGCTGATATGAACCCTTGTCATAGTAGCCTATCCAACCCAGCTGAATGGTGAATCGCTGATCAGAAGTAGAAATGTCCGCCAGGAAATTCGGCAGCAGGTGAAAGGTCTTATTATCCCACGAAGGGGTCACCGCCGCCTGCAAGAACAAATTCGATGTCTTCACCAGGAAGGCCGGGTTAACCATATATATATTGTTGTTCTGTCCCGCATCCGTTTTCAATGGCCGGTTATAGTGCGTCAGGTCGGCCGTAAAACCAAGGTCAAAAGCGTAGTCGTCCCCAAGCGTTTTCTCCAGTGGGAGGTTCAGCACCGTACCCGCCTCCGTCCCCTTCGGATCGTGATTGTCGGTAAAATACGATACCCTGATATTCGGATGGTATAACAACCCAAACTCCGTCGGCTCCGTATTCCGCAGACTCAGCTTGCCTTCATAGGTCTGAAACCCCTGCTTTAGCTGGTCACCCGTAAAATGCAGCGTATCCGGCCGGTAGCCATACAGGTGATACACATCATTCTTGAACCCCACGCTCCCATTCCATTCCAGGTTATTAGCCGTCTTCACTGTTCCCACCAGCTTCACATCCGTCAGACTGTTCTTCTGATAAGGCAGCTTACCCTTTGAGCTTAGCTGGTTCGCAAACAGGTTAAAGAAACTGGTCTTCCCGTCCCCAAAGCTGAACCCCGTCCGGATATAGGGAATATGCACATTGCCCACTCCCACCTTGATATAATTGTAGTTCTCCCACGGCTTCACCGAATCCCGCTGCAAAGCAACCGGTTTCATCTCCGCAGGCTGATAGCTCAGGAACAGATATTGAGCCGGAATATTGTAGGCAAGACGAGGCTTCGAAGTATCGATGGCCGGCGGCGCGGCATTGAAATTTATCTTCACCGCCTCACGCAGCACCGGCTTGAATGATGAAGTGATCTCGATAGTCCTGCGCTTCGTCGTATCCTGCGCCTGTAGCGAAAGCCCGGCACAAACCATACCCAGTAGAAAAAATGATATTCTATACATGGATCGAATTTCTGAAATGATTAATTATTCCCACTCTCTACCTTGCTGTTCTTCTTTTCTTCTTCGGTCACCTGCGCCAGCTTCTGTTGCGCCTGCAACCGCAATTCTTCTATTTTTGCATTCTCTACGATGCTCTGGAAAGTGGCTTTGGCATTGAAAAAGTCTTTCTCGGCAAAATAAACATCACCTAGCAGCAAATAAGCCCGGGTAACCCATTCCTCGTACGAGCCGGACTTGTTGATCACCTCGAAGGCAGCTTTCTCGGCATCTTTCAACTGATTCTGGTGGAAAAGACAATCGGCTATCTGGTATCGGGCCTCAGCCGCATAGGCCGACTTGGTAAGCGGAGCCGCTATCCTGAAATATTGCAGTGCGGTCTCGCACTGGCCCGCCGATTGATAAGATTTGGCGATAGCCATATTGGCCAGTACCCTATCGTCCACGCTCAATCCTTTTTGTGTAAGCAGATCCTTTGCATTGGCAACAGCATCAGGCCATTTCTGCAATTGATACTGGCTGCGCAGCAGACCACGCATAGCCTCCATTTTGTTTTCCTGCGAAGCAGAAAAATCCTTGAGCTTTGTAAAATACTTTTCCGCATTGGCATAATCCTTCAGATTGAAGAAATACAGCCGCGCAGCCTGCAACAGGGACTTTTCGCCAAATTTATTTGGGACACGGTCCGAAACCGCTGCATAGCCAACTACCGCCTTCGCCCAATCCTTCTGGGAGAAATAGATCTCGCTTTTATAGTAATTGGCCTCGAGAGAGTACTTGCCGTCAGGGAATTTGGCAAGGTAGGCCTCAAACCGCTGGATCGCCCCCGGGAAATTTCCATTGTTGAATTGTACTTCCGCCTCCTCATAAGCCAGCTGATCGGCCTGGCTTGCACTCACTTCCACCCCCATCCCTTTCGCAAAATTGACGTATTCAGCGCTGCGTCCCTCTTCCACATAGATCGTCTTGGCATTGTCCAGCCCATCCTGTGCCTCAGGAGAATTAGGATACTGGCGCAGCAGGGAATCGTATTGGCTCAGCGCCTCCTTATTGTTGTTCAGATTGTACCAGGCAATACCCGACTGAAGATAAGCCTTCGGCTTCAGCGCATCGGCTCCGGGGCTCTTAAGCACATTTTTCAGATACGGCAGCGCCTCCCGGTAGTTCTCACCCGCCAGGTAAGTCCCGGCGATCTCCATATTCACATCGGCTGACAGATTGCTGGCAGGATACTGACGGTTTATCGTATTCAGAAGCGTGATCTTGTCCTTCCCGTTGCTGACACCCGCGATCATCGCCTTCTGAAAGGTCGCATAGTCGCTGGACGGCCAGGAATAGGACAGCACCTTATTGTACATGGCCAATGCCGTCTTGTAGTCCCTGTTCATATAATAACAATCCGCATCCCGGATATAGGCATCCTGCTCCATGGAAGAAGAATTCAGCTGAGGGGTTCGTACCACCTGCTCAAAAAATCCCTGCGCCTGCCGGTAGTTCTCCTTTTTTAGAAAACAGTATCCCAAATTGTAACGGGCATTCTGAGGATTAACCTCCCCGTTTACACTGCTGCTTTTCAGATATTCCAGATAATAGCGGATGGCATCATCGATCTTATTCAACCGGTAAGCGATCTCCGCCTTCCAGAATTGAACATAAGGCAGCACGCTGCCATTGTTGGGATCCTTCAGCGCCTTATCCAGCAATTCATTCGCGTTCAGCAGCAGGCCGTCATTGACCAGCTCCGTCGCTCGTCCATACAATATACGTGGAATAAGACGACGCGCATTCTCTGAGGGATGATCGAGACTGTCAAGAAGGGTCAGGGCATCCCTGTAATTATTGGTCCCCGCCAGCACACTCACCAACAGCTCCCGCCCTTCCCTGCTATACTCGGAATTGGGATACTGCTGGAGAAAGCCCTGCAGCTCCGTCAATGCCACGTCCTGGTAACCCAGCTCATAAGAGAGCTTGGCATAATTGAACTTGGATATCTCCTTCTGTCTGGCATTACTGCTGTTCATCGAACAAAAGAGAAAAGCATTCCGGGCATTCGCTTTCTGAGCGGTCCGCAAATATGCATCCCCCAGCAGATACATGGAATTCTGAGCCAGGGAGTCTTTACTGCCACCCAGCTGCTTGAACCCATCTATGGCCTTATTCCAGTTCTTTGTCTGGTAATAACAATAGGAAAGTTCATAAAGGTCCTCTCTTGTCACCTTCTTCGATAGGGAAACATACTGCTCGAGAAAAGGCAGCGCCTTTGCAAAATCCTGCTTCTCATAGTATCCATGTCCTACCAGCTGCCGCAGCTCCGTATCATAATACTGGTTCCCTTTTTTTAACCGGGCCTCCGCATAGGCGATCGCTTTATCCTTCTCACCCTGCACGAGGTAAATATTTGCCACATAGTAGGGAACTACTTTCTCATATGCGGGATTATCTTCCACTACCTTAAATGCGGCCAGCGCATCATTGTACTTCTTCTGGTAAAAACAAATGAACCCATAATAGTAGTTCGCATCGATATAATTCGGGTCCTTTGGCAGCTGCCGGATGGCGTTGAACAGCGGAAGAGCATTGTCAAACTGCTTTTTCGTGAAATAACAGTACCCCTGATGGAATTTCATGTCAGCGATATCCTTGTTATTCAGATTGTCGATGTCTGCATGCTCATATGATTTGAGGGCGGCAGTATAATCCCTTTGCCGGAAATAATATTCAGCCAGATGGAAGCTGATCATCCCTACCCTCGGGGCATTGTTCTCGAGGTTGATATAATCCTGCGCCGCTGTGACAGCCGTCTTATCGTTCTGCGCGAGGGCACAGACCAGGTAATAATACTTTACGTCCTGGTACTCAACGGCATTATTGCTTTTGTCTGTTTCCCGGAGGGAATACTTCAGGTCCCGGAAAATGGGGAAGGCCAGGCTATAATACTCATGCTCGAAGAATTCTATCCCCTGTCTGAAACTGGCCTGCGGGTCGTCATAGTAACGTGTCTGCTGAGCAAATGACGAAGAACTGATGAGAATGACGAAAAATAATACAGTATACTTCACTGGAAATAATTTGATTTTTATTCTCGCCCTGGTTGTATGGATGGTATTGGTGTTTTCAACGCACTAAGTTTCTAATTATTTTGCCTTTGACCAAACATCGTTCCAAACAGGTGTGGATAACTGTGTACATTAACATTTCCTTATAAAAGCCATATATTGTGGCGCAAATTCCAATCTAACATGAAAAAATTCTTATCGACCCAGTATTCAGAGACCGCCTTCAACGTGGCTTCCCTCGTACTGCGCCTGACTTTTGGCCTTCTTCTTTGCGTCAACCACGGCTTCGAAAAACTCCTTCACTTCAGCAAGCTGGAATACACCTTCTCCGACCCCTTCCACATCGGACATCGCTGGACGCTGGTGTGCACCATCTTCTCAGAGGTCTTTTGCTCGCTCCTGCTGGCTCTCGGCCTCTTTACCCGCATCGCCGCCCTCATCCTGGTCATCGAATTTGCGGTCATCTCCTTCCTTATTCATAAAGGTTCTTCGCTCGGTTCACGCGAGCTCGACCTGGTTTACCTGACAGGCTTTTTCGCCGTGCTGATGGTCGGCCCCGGCAGGGTCAGCGTCGATGGAATGATGGGAAAATAGATAACCGGTGTTCAACCCATAAAAAACGTGCCCAACTCATAAAAAGATGTATAGCAGCGAAACAACCATCCGCGTCCGGTACGCGGAGACAGACCAGATGAACGTCGTTTATTATGGCAACTATGCCCAATACTTTGAGGTAGGACGTGTAGAATCCATCCGCCAGCTGGGCTTCAGCTATAAAGACCTGGAGTCGACAGGCATCATCATGCCCGTAGTCGAAATGAATGTCAAATACCTTCGCCCGGCCCGCTACGACGACCTGCTGACCATCCGCACCACCCTTCGCGAATGGCCCGCCGATCACCGTATCCGTTTTCATCAGGAGGTCTTTAACGAAGAAGGAAAGCTGCTTACCGTCGGAGACGTACTCCTGTATTTTCTGAGGTCGGCAACCATGGAAAAGACCCGGATGCCAACGGAAATGGCAGACAGGCTACAACCTTTTTTCGGCTAAGCGTCAACATTCGATCACGGTGCTTAACTTTACTGGATGGAAAAGATCATTGCTGGTATAATAACCATTGGAGATGAGTTGCTGATAGGACAAGTAATAGACACCAACAGCGCCTGGATGGCACAGGAATTAAATAAGAACGGCATCTGGGTCGGTCACCGCCTGGCCGTAGGCGACGTCCGCGAAGATATCTGGCAGGCACTGGACGAAGAATTCAAGCGGGCTTCCATTATCCTCATCACCGGTGGCCTGGGCCCCACCGCAGATGATATCACCAAGCCCCTGCTCTGCGACTATTTCGGAGGTAAAATGGTTGTCAGCCCCGAAGCCCTCGACAACGTAAAGAAGATCTTCGAAAAGCTCCAGCGTCCCATGATCGCACGCAACCTCCAACAGGCGGAAGTGCCGGACAACTGCACCGTTATCCCCAACCAAAGAGGCACTGCCCCGGGCATGTGGTTCGAAAAGGGAGGCCGGATCTTCGTCTCCATGCCGGGTGTACCGCATGAAATGAAAGGCATGATGACCGACTCGGTCATTCCTGCGCTGAAGAAGCACTTCAAGCTGCCCTTCATCGCCCATCGGACCCTTCTTACAGCAGGCATCGGCGAATCCTTTTTGGCAGATCACATCGCCGCATTCGAACAAGCCCTGCCCCCATCCATCAAACTGGCCTACCTGCCCAACTATGGCATGGTCCGGCTCCGGCTCACCATCCACGGCGAAGACCCGGTAGCGCTCGAAGCGCTGCTCCAGCAGCAATTCGATACCCTCAAAGGACTTGTCTCGGAGTGGATGGCCACCGACGAGGACATATCTCTGCAGGAAGCCATAGGACGAATGCTGAAAACACGCGGCAAAACGCTCGGCACGGCAGAAAGCTGCACAGGTGGTCACATTGCGCATCTTATAACGACAATACCCGGCTCAAGCAATTATTACAAAGGCAGCGTGGTAAGCTATGACAACGAGGTCAAGAAAAAGGTCCTCCATGTCAGCCCCGAAACCCTTTCCGCCAACGGGGCCGTCAGCGAACCTACCGTAGAGGAAATGGTCAAAGGCGCCCTCCAGCTGCTGGATACCGATTTCGTCATCGCCACCTCCGGTATCATGGGACCAGGCGGCGGAAGCCCCGAAAAACCGGTTGGCACCGTCTGGGTGGCAGTTGGAAACCATCAAAAAATTATTACCCAAAAATTCGCATTCCGTTTCGATAGACAGCGGAATATTGAATTAGCAGCAACAAATGCATTAAATCTGTTGAGAAAATTCATCCTGTCAGCAGACTGATCTATCCATGCCGTCCCAACTAACTCACCCGTTTGGCGCGGATTCAGGTGAATTAATTACCTTTGGCGCGGCGCTAAACGACTTCCCCGGATCCGGGGCCGTATTGTCCATCTAAAATTCAACTAACGTTATGTCTCTTGTCGACCTGGTAATGCCAAAAATGGGTGAGAGTATCATGGAAGCAACGATCCTGAAGTGGAACAAGTTACCCGGTGATGCCGTCAAGCAGGATGAGACCGTGCTGGAGATCGCAACCGACAAGGTAGACAGTGAGGTCCCTTCCGTGACTGCGGGCGTTTTGGAGGAAATACTCTTCCAGGTGAATGATGTGGTTCCCATCGGCTCGGTCATCGCCAGGATACGCACAAACGGCGCCGGGACCCAGACCGCCAGCTCCCTTTCCTCTGTTGAACCAACAGCTCCGGCAGCACAAGCCCAGACTGCACAAGTCGTACAACCAGCCTACACACAACCCGCCGCAACCAGCCTGGCAGCGAACTATGCGCCCTCCTCCAACGGAGCCAGCGCAGGCCCCCGCTTCTACTCCCCCCTGGTCCTCAATATTGCCGCCAATGAAGGCGTCCCCCTCAGCGAGCTGGAGTCCATACCCGGCTCCGGCAACGAAGGCCGCGTCACAAAAAAAGACATTCTTCAATATATAGAGAACAAAAGGTCCGGCGCTAATACTCCAACAAGTATCATAGCCCCAACAGGCATGGGCGCCGCCAGATCGGAGACCATCCCATCTGCATACCCGGCCCAGACCACCCCTGCCCGTGTCATAGCTGAGGCACCCGTTTCCCAGCCAGCCATCAGCTCCTATGGCAGCAACGTGGAGATCATAGAAATGGACAGGATGCGCCGCCTCATCGCTGACCACATGGTCCGCAGCGTTCATACCAGCCCTCACGTCACCAGCATCTCTGAAGCCGACGTAACACACCTGGTGCACTGGCGTGACAAGGTGAAAAAGGAATTCGAAAAAAGAGAAAATACAAAACTCACCTTTACCCCTCTGTTCATCGAAGCAGTTATCCGGTGTATCAAAAAGTACCCGCTTATCAACAGCTCCCTTGATGGCGACAGGATCATCGTAAAAAAAGACATCAATATCGGCATGGCCACAGCGCTGCCTTCCGGTAACCTCATCGTACCGGTCATCCGTAATGCCGACCAGCTCAACCTCACCGGTCTCGCCCGGCAGGTAAACACTCTCGCCGACAATGCCCGCCAGAACAAGCTGCGGCCCGAAGACACCCAGGGAGGTACCTTTACCCTGACCAATGTCGGCACCTTCGGCAGCCTGATGGGCACCCCCATCATCAACCAGCCGCAGGTAGCCATCCTTGCCGTTGGCGCTATAAAGAAAAGGCCCATGGTATTGGAAACCCCCGAAGGCGATGCTATCGTTATCCGTCACATGATGTATCTGTCGTTATCCTACGACCACCGCATCATAGACGGCAGTCTCGGTGCAACCTTCTGCTCCGCCGTAGCCCGCGAATTGGAAAATTTTTCGCCTGAGAGGGAATTTTAGGTGCAGACGGCTTTACCCCTTTCTCCGCTGCGGCTCCGCTTTGCGAAGCCTAACCGGGAGAACTTCGTCAAGGCTTCGTCCCTCGCTTAGAACTTCGAAAAGGCTTCGTCCCTTGCCTTTTCTCGTTCATTCTCTTCGCTTTGCTCGAGAACATTCGTTCCCTTCGCTGCGCTCGGGAATGTCTGCTCCGCTTTGCTCCGCGGACCTCCCTCCGGTCGGTCTGGGCCTTGCATTTCTGCGTGGATTTTCGTAAATTGATCTATTAGCAAAGAAGATCCACATGAAAGCACTATCCGAAACCTGGTTCGCCGACGGTTACATTGACTTCGAATTGAAAAAATATACCCTTCTCGCCTATCTGCAGGAGATAAGCCGGTATTTCAACGAAAACAAGCTGTACCCCCAACTGGCAGATATCATCTTCCATTACAATAACCTGGCTGCCTTCCGGGAAAACAAAAAATACCTGCAGGAACAGTTCCCCAAAAAGCTCACCGGTATACAAATAGAAAGATTACAGGTCCTTTACGAACAGCTCATCGAAGACGACGAATTGATGCAGGAACTCGAAGAGATCATCAACTATGCGACACAGGAGATCCGCCAGACTATCAGCAGCGGCACAGAAATTTATGAATTTGTAGAAGAAAAACTCGTCATCTTCCCCGTAGGTCTCGTCCCCCTGGACAGCCATGAAGGGTATTTCTTCCTCAGCTCAGGTAATTACTCCGATACCCGCGTCTATCAATACAGACTCTCCATTTTTGAAAAACACGATGAGAAATACCGCAGCATCCGCACCGAATATATCGACAGCTGGTCCCGGAACATCGTGAATACATATGAGAACATCAAATCGGAGCTGATTCGCATAAAGAGCGGCCTGCCAAACCCCGCTGTCTATTCCATCGAAACCGAATTAAAATTCCCCATGGAAGAGACCCTGCTGCCCATCGCCAAAAGAAGCCTTGTGCGCTACATCAGCAGCAAAGCGGCCTGATGAGCTGCCAGGCGGCCCAATAGCACCCAAAACCGCCGGGCAGGCAACCCACAGGCCCGCAAAAGACTCTTATCCTTCAAAATAGTACAGGGAGGCAACAAACTTTTTTACGTGCAGTCTGCTCTCCATAGGAAGATAATATTGGAGGTCCCAGAAATTTCGGCTTCCCGCCAGGCGCATCGCACGATGCACTGATCCAGGCCCGGCATTATAAGCCGCCAGCACCAGCAACCAGTCCCCAAACTCGGAATAGAGGTCCTTTAGATACATCGCGGCCGCCCTGGTGCTTTTATCAAAACGCGTACGCTCATCACATTCATCCGTAATTCTTAGCCCCAGCAATTGCGCAGTCTTTGGCATCAGCTGCCAGGCGCCGACAGCACCAACCTTCGAGACCGCATTTACATTCAGCTCGGATTCGATCACCGCAAGATATTTCAGCTGTACCGGCAGACTATACTGATTGAAGACAGAATCGGCAATGGCAAAAGGCCGATGACTTCTCTGTTTGATGTCCAATAATTTTTCGCGGTTATACTCGATGTAATTTTTAACGAACTCCCTGGCACGTTTGTCCAGGTACATCTTATTCGACGACTGAGCGTCAACGTTCTTAAAGGTTTCAGAACTGGTCGAAAAAGGCAGGAAAAATAGAAACGAAAAGCTTATAACAAGCCCCCTAAGTAATAATACTCGTAGTTCTACTTGTCGCATGTGTTAATAGTTTTCAGGGTCGAAAATACGTACTCTTCATTTCTCTTCCTCGCCGTCCAGTTACCCAAACAGGTGCCAGCTTATAACCGATTGTAACCTTGAAAGTTCGGAAGAAAAGAAAAATATTTATTTTCCCAATTCCGGAAGGATTAGTCCCAACAAAGGATCATTTTAAGTTCGCGACTCTTCCCTCCTGATCGATCGTCAGTTTCCCCCCGACCCCATCCCATTTTAACAACGCTGTATATTGCAGGCTCGTCCCTATAAGCTCGAGTGCGCCTCCCCGTGAGGACAAGCCCAGGGCGCCAAGGTCGGTGGCATAAGCCCCATGCTCCGAGCGATATTTTTGTTGCTGATAATATACTTCCCACAAAAAAGACCTTGCCTTTTCCTGCGCCGGCAGCACAAAAGCCACCGTGTCAGTCCCCACCGGTCGCGCACTCAACAACAAATAACCCCACTTCTCCGGCGCATGCATGGCAATGATGCCCTGTGGTGACCATACCCAGTTGTGTTCGGGTAATCTCCGTCCGGTCGATGGATTTGTTCGCACCACATACTTCCCCCCGACAACATCCTTATCCCACTCTACCCGCGAAAAATTGATCCGGACAAGCGAACTGTCGCCCATCGCCCGCTCGTTCCAAAGCCGCAGGCTGGCAAGCGGAATGGCCATCTCTGCGGACCAGCCCTTATCAGTATCCCCCGGCCGGTTTATCGTTCCCGATATATGCACAGCAGAACGTAACCCCTGCGTATCCCATCCCAGCAAGGCATGCCCGCCGTCACGGTAAGGCTTCCCCAAAAAGAGATCCATTACTGTCCCCAGCGCGTTTATTTCCAGTTCAAAATAATTGCGCATGTCGTTGTCAGGGTCTATAAAGACCTCAAAATCGTTATCATGATAAATGACAGTATCGTGCTTGAGCAGCTCGCCCCAAAGATCGGGTTCTTCCAGCTCGGTGTAGATATACAGGTTCTCCCTATCCCATAACAGTTTCGTCCTTGTACGAAATTTCGGGGCGAGGGGTTCAGGTCCAAAAGTATCCCCTCGCCCCGAATCCGTTAATGTCGGGCTTTCAGCCAACGACCCTCCGGTCCGTTTGGTCGGCCGCGGCCTGATGTCCCCTTCAATGTCCGTATAATCTTCCGTCCATGCGGCCTTCTGCCATGCCGCCTCATTCCCCATCCCGTCAATCTTCAGCCGCTCCGGAGTATAATAACAGACATAATGCCGTTGCGCCGAAGCTTCCCGGCCTAACAGCAACCCCAATAAGATAAAAAGAGTAATACGCATTACGCAGGTTTTAATACGTGATCAGGCAAGTTTGCGCAGCCGTGCAGTCTACGCGGCCTTAAGGTGTCTCCTTCTCAACCTCACCGTCTGCAGCACAATGGAAAGTAAAATTAAAAAGAACCCGACATAAAATCCACCACTAAGATATTTGTCTTCCCGGAACAACAGAAAAGCCAGTAAAATTCCATAAACAGGCTCCAGGTTATAGCTGAGATTCACAGTAAACGCAGATATCTTCTGCAGTGCGCTCATGGAGAGATTGAACGCCAGCACCGTACAAGCCCAGGCGAGGATAAGCAGCCAGCCCAGGTCCTGCCAGCCCGGTAATAAGGAAGGCGCAGGAAAAAGCCAGAGATACAAAGGCATCAGTGCTGTCAGTACTAAAAACCCACCGCTCAGCTCATACAGCGTAACGTTCTCGGGAGACACCCGCAGCAAAATACGCTTGTTCAACACCGGGAAAAGACTGCCCAGCAAAGCGGACACCAATCCGATAATAATACCTGTCTTAAAATGAGGATCGACCTGGAAAATAAAGAATATCCCTACAATGACCAGCAATCCCAACATGAGCTCTACCACATCCACCCGGTGACGCAGGATCAGGGGTTCGATGATAGCTGTAAAAAAACCTATCGCCGAAAAGCACAACAGGCTCACAGAAACATTGGAATACTTTATGCTGCCATAAAAAGCGACCCAGTGAAGGGCAGCGATGCCTCCTATTCCAAAAATCCGCCAGACATCCCGCCTGCCGATCCGCACATCCTGTTTGCGCAATAATGCAAGCAGCCACAGCGAAGGCGCCGTCAGCAATAATCTGTACCAAACCAATAAACCTTCATTAAGGGAGATCAGCTTACCCAATACACCGGTAAGACCAGCTAATAGGACAGCAATGTGAAGCTGGATGAATGCTTTCTTCAATTTATTTGTTTCGGGGGATGGTCTTCGCAGCTTATTTTGACTCTGCGATGGCTTCATTAGTAAAATTGCGTACGGCCACAATGTCATTCTTTACGCGGTTGCGGTAATTCTTGAACAACGACTGCCAGCGCAAATTCAGCACGCCGAGGATCCCTTCCTTCACAATACCTTTATTCATCTTGGAAACCCCAAACTTACGGTCTTCAAAAATGATCGGCACTTCCTTTATCTTAAAGCCCAGCTTCCAGGCTGCAAACTTCATTTCGATCTGGAAAGCATAGCCGACAAAACGGATCTGGTCAAGATTTATCGTCTCAAGAACTTCTTTGCGATAACAGACAAACCCCGCAGTAGGATCCTGCACAGGCATCCAGGTGATCAGCCGGGTATAGATCGAGCCGCCACGTGAAAGTAAAATGCGGTCCTTGGGCCAGTTCACATTCCCACCGCCCTTCACATAACGGGACCCGACAGCTACATCACCTCCCTGGTACTTACAGGCGTTGTAAAGCCGGTCCAGGTCCTTGGGATTATGGGAAAAATCTGCATCCATTTCGAAAATGAACTGGTAATTATTTAACACAGCCCATTTAAAGCCATGAATGTAGGCAGTCCCCAGGCCCAGTTTACCATGCCTTTCCTCAAGGAACAGCTGCCCCGGATACCTTGTCTGAAAGTCCCGGACAATATTCGCCGTTCCATCCGGTGAGCTATCATCGATGACCAGTACATGGTAGCCCTGGCCCAATTGAAAAATGGCTTCGAGGATATTCCCGACGTTTTCCTTTTCGTTGTAGGTAGGTATAATGACTATCTTTTCCAACTGCCTGATATAAATTTTAATTGGACTAAAAAATAAGTACAAATATATTTTTTAGTCCAAAATATCTGATTATTGTGCTTTCGGCTTTGCCTCAATCACGACTGGACTCCGTCCAGTCAGGTGCAAAATTACAATTTTTAGGCCCCTTTCCCGCCCGTTATCACTTTTTTAACATCGTCCTGTTAAATATCTCTGTCAGCTTCTGCTTCGTATGGAGCGGGAAATCTCCTTTCATCATCCAATCATAATACTGAGGCTCAGCTCTTAGTATGTCGGCTACGCTACGCCCCTTATGCTTGCCAAAGTTAAATACTTCTATGCCGTTCTCCAACGTAAAACGACGCGCAAAATCCACAACCGGCTCTTCGCCTATACATTTAAGAATAGTCTCAATATTTGTACCCAGCTGTGGATACTTCACGACCTGCGCTTCCAGCACTTCCCAGGTGGCGGAAGCATCCGCCTCGGCGCCATGTGCTCCTTCCAGCTCCTTATTACAATAGAACCGGTAGGCAGCGCTCAGCGTCCGCTGTTCCATCATATGAAAGATCTTTTGCACATCCAGCAGTTTCCTTCCCTTTCCTTCGAACTCCATCCCCACCCGTAGAAATTCTTCCACTAACATAGGGATGTCAAACCGATTGGAATTATACCCCGCCAGGTCACAATTATCTAAAAACTGCTTTAATTCATTCGCCACCTGCCGAAAGGTAGGAGCATCCTTGACCATCTCGTTGGTGATCCCATGTATATCCGTAGAGGCCTGGGGGATCGGCATTTCAGGGTTTATCAGCTTGCGCTTTACTGTCTTTTTGCCATCCTGCATGATCTTTACGATGGCAATTTCCACAATGCGGTCAGACCCTAGATTGATACCGGTCGTTTCAAGGTCAATAATAGCTAAGGGGCGTATAAGTTGTAACATTCTCTGATATTATAAGGACTCCTGGTTTATCTGGGCCGACAGCGCTGTTAGATCCAGCCCATCATAATTGCCCGAACTCATCATAAGCAAATTAACATTTTTGTAAGACTGTAACATCAACCAGGCCAGTAATTCTTCCTTATCCTGAATAACCGTCAATCCCGGCTTCCCGAACCCTGCCTTAACAGTCGACTCCGGCAGGGGAGGTAGCCGTTTCAGCTCCAGCGCATGTTTGGAATAAAAAACCACTGCCTTATCCGCCGGATCCAGCGATCCATTATATTCAGACAGAAATTGCTCGTTCAGACTACTATAGGTGTGCAATTCCAGGACGGCGATCAATTGTCTTTCCGGAAATTGCATTTTCACCGCCTGTATCGTCGCCTTTACCTTTGAAGGCGCATGAGCAAAATCCCGGTAAATATTCATCTTTTCATTCGCAGCCAATAGCTCGAGCCTTTTTGCTGCCCCCGAAAAAGAAGCCATCCCTTTTAAAAAATCGGCCGTACTAACGCCTAACTCCCTGGAAACCAGGAAAGCCGCGTTAAGATTCAATAAGTTATGATCGCCAAACACCTTCAAAGTCCCGGTTTGCCCTTCCAGCGTAACAACAGTTATGCCGTTTTCTATCCGGTGAGCGGGAATCCCATAACCGATCACCCGAAGCGGCGCCTGCCCTCCAGCGACAACTCCCCCCTCTCCTCTTGCCGCCGCACCCACTCCGGCGCCTTTGCCAGGCCCCGCTGCCGCAGCCTGGTGCTCTTCGACCAATCGGGTCAGCACCGGATCCGTCTGGTTATATATAAGCACACCACCCGGCTCGATCTTCCTCAAAAAGATGCGAAACTGCTCCAGGTAAATATCGAAGGTGGGAAAAACATTGATGTGATCCCAGGCAATCCCGGTAAGAACCGCAATATGCGGGAAAAGAAAATGGAACTTAGGCCTTTTTTCAAGCGTACTGGCCGGGTATTCATCCCCCTCACAGACGATCAGCGGCGCCTGCGTAATATTCACCGATTGCGAAAAGCCTTCCAGTCTCGCGCCTACCAGGTAGTCAAAGTCCAGCCCCGCGGACTTCAACACATTCATGATCATAGCCGTAGTCGTTGTTTTTCCGTGACTTCCGCCAACAACCACCCTTTTTTTATCCCTGCTTTCCTGATATATATATTCAGGAAAGGAATAAATAGGTATTGACAGCTCACCCGCCCGCAGCAGCTCCGGGTTATCCGCCCGGGCATGCATCCCCAAAATGACGGCATCCAGACCGGAATTTATCTTTTCCGGGTACCAGCCGACCGCAGCAGGCAATATCCCTTCCTTTTCCAGATTGCTCTTTGCCGGCTCAAAGATCTCATCATCACTGCCTGTCACAACATATCCCTTCCGCCGCAACGCTATGGCCAACTGATGCATAACGCTGCCGCCTATCGCTATAAAATGTATTTTCATGGAGTCCACTATTATCAAATAAAAGTATTCAAGATCAGCCTATTAGACAAAAGTTTCTATTTTCGGTACCGCGGGGCTTGCCAATTTCAAAATTTTGTATTTACTTTGTGTCAGTTCAACGGTAATTCTTTCTCTATCCTTTAGAACAGCCTTCCCCCAATCTCTTATTGATTCTCGTTCCGGACCGTGGTCCTTTTAATCCTCCCTTCCTTTGAATTACCTGGTTCCAATTCTCCTTACCAGGCAATTTATCGTTTCAATCTTAAATACCACAAAAATGAGAAAGACAATTGTAATCTTAACCTTCGCTTTAGCTATTGCTGCAACCTTTACTTCCTGCGCTTCTTCACGCGGCGTTGGCGCTCACGGCGGTTGCAAAATGAGCCAGGGTTTTGTTGGATATGGCGGCCGCTAGGCTTCCCCCTCCCCCAGGTCCGGTTACCCTAGATCCCCGGAACCAGTAGAATAATTCATTATAAAAAGGTTATCACTCCGTGGTAACCTTTTTGCATTGTGGAATGTTATTACAGCACATTATCTTTGCAACTATGAATTGGATCAAATTAGACTCTGAAAATCAACTTGATGAGATCAGAGAAAAATCAACAACCCGTCCCCAGGTGATCTTCAAGCACAGTACCCGCTGCTCTACCAGCGCCCTTGTTAAGAACAGGCTCGAAAGAAACCAGCCACCCGACTCCATCGACTTTTATTACCTCGATCTGATAAATTTCCGGCCTATATCCAATAAGGTGTCCGATACGTTCATGATCCATCACGAATCACCCCAGGTATTGCTCATCCGCGACGGGAAATGTGTCTATGACGAGAGTCATATGGGTATTACAATGGACGAGATTGTCGACGCTTCAGGGGCTTTTTAAAATTTGCCCCTTCGCGCGACAACAGCTTATGTCTGGCCTTCGGCCTAACGGACCTCTGGTCCGTTCTGGTCGACGCTTCAGGGGCTTTTTAAAATTTGCCCCTTCGCGACGCCTTCTAATAAGGCTTCTGCCCGATCACATTCCCGGCTGGCGAATAACGACAGACCAGGTAATCTGTCTTCCCATTGGAGGCCAACGCACACCCAACGGACTGCGTATTCTTCCACACCATCTGCGTATAGTGCCCGATCATGCCCTTGCCACAATCAGGAAATACTCCATAATGAAAGGCAGCTTTCTCACTCCCCCATGCGCTAACCATATCGGTATATGAAAAAGCATCCGCCGATCCCCACCAAAGATTCTCCCCTTCTTTACCTACGATAGCTCTGTCATGTTGACCATTGTCAATCTTTGCCAGATGCTGCGCCCAGGCCAATGCATCCTGCGCAAGCGCGGGTGACCATGTTAACGCAGGCAACTCCAATGCACTTCTATACGTATTGTTTTGTTTTAGAACAGCTGAGATAAAATTGGAATCGTTGTAAACAGTTTTTGTCGTCTGGCAACGTCCTGTATAGGTTAGGAATAATAGAAATGAGGATAACAAAAAATAGTTGAAGCGCATAACTCGTCGTTTATAAATAATAACACTTGCTGCCCGGTGAAATTTCCCTAACGACAGAGTATCGGAATTGTTGCAAAGAATTTTATAAAAAATAGAGGTTCGACCAATCCTGCGTAAATGTTATCTTCTAGCATGATTTTTTTCGAATTGATCTTTGCAGTTTTATAAAATTTGCCGATATTTAAAATCTAATTTATAACCTGTTCCTTTTTATCCCTCTTAGTGTTATCCGACCCGTAAATGCTCGTTTTCCTATCCGCTCTTGATTACCTTAACAACCTTGGCTTAGCCACAAGTTTACGTGTGATGCGTTTAAACCTTTTCAACCATGCTTAAAAGACAGGTACTCCTGGAGTGTATCTCTGCCTTGCTGATAATGCTTTTCCTCTACGCCAGTTTAAGTAAATTTCTGGACTTTTACACCTTTACCGGTGAGATGAATAACCAGCCTCTGCCCAATTCCTGGACACCCTTCCTGGTCTGGTTCATCCCCTGTAGCGAGATCCTGATGTGTATAGCGCTGCTCTTCGAACGCACACGCCTGATCGGGCTTTACGCCTCTCTCTTTTTCATGTCCCTTTTTACTATCTATAGCTTATTTATCGTTTTCAATTTCTTTGGGCGGATACCCTGTTCCTGTGGTGGAGTGATCAAACGCCTGACGTGGAATCAGCACATTGTTCTCAATCTCTTTTTTGTAGCCCTATCGATTTGGGGCATCATCCTTCAACGTAGGAAATCTTTTAAATCCATATTAATCACTAAAAACAGTTTCGTATGAAAAGGATCAAATGGACGATCATGACCCTTATTATCTCTTTAAGCGTAGGCGGTGCTCTTGCAACAGCTCCTCAGCATGACTGCAGGACAGACCCACAGTATTATTGGACGGGTAGCGGTTATATGCCCGCCGGCGCATGGGGGGCCACTTACCTCTGTGACTCGGGGATTGATATCTGCACCTATACTACCGATGGTTTCGGGAATTATACAGGTTGCAGACAAGGAGAATATAGACTGATAACAGGTATCAATAAGACTCAAAAAGCAAAAGCAGGTAAAAAATAATCGCCCTCATTCCTTCTTTTGTAAACTATTATCGGGGATTATTCGAAATACCACTGAAAAGCAACACATCGGGAGGAATAGGTAAAACATACCTGATACTATTTGGCGCCAACGAATCTACTATTCCGTTAATTTTTCGGAAAAGTTTTATGTTGGCGCCTTCTTTATTTAGTCTTCGCAGATCCGACCAGCGCACTCCACGGAAAGGCAATTCTTTTCTTCTTTCGGATAAGACCGTGTCCAGCGTGGCATAGGCATACTTGATAAAAGATCCGGTCTTCCATCGATTTACCAATAATGTATTCAGGTCACTCGCAGCCCCGGTCGTATCGCCACTCCTGGCCTTACATTCAGCCCTGATCAGATAGACTTCGTCCGTAGCCAAACCCCCAAATGGAAATACAAGACCGGTGTAACTTCCTTTTAGACCAAAAGAGTCCGTGACACCAAGCAGATAATAATAAAAAGAAGGCCGAAGGTCATTGGGCTTATAACTACGCATCAAAGTAGAATCGACAAAACAGTCAGAATAGCTATATCCTGTCAATACCTGGGTGTACCCTTCATAAGTAACAAAACTACTCTGATAAAGCACCTCGGCATTTTGCCTGGAAAAAGGAAAAAGAGAACCCGAATTAAAGAGATTATAGTCGATCAATGTCGAATGAGATGACAGAGCGCTATCGGCATAAATTCCTGCCGAATCATACTTTCTCATACTTAGATATATCCGGGCCAGCAAAGCCTGCGCAGCCGGGCGTGAAGCACGATTGACATAAGTCATGGAGACGGACGCAGGCAATAATCCTGCCGCAATACGAAGATCCCCGGTTATCTGGTCATAGGTCTGTTTTACAGTGCTGCGTACGGTCGGGGCTTTGACATCCTGACTCAATCGCAAAGGGATACAGGAGTCGGTTGCCGCTGTTGCAGCGTCATAGACAGGTGCGAACAGCTGGGCGACATTGTAAAGGCCAAAAGCCCGTGTAAACAAAGCCTGTCCTTTGATACTGTTATACGTAGCAATAGTACTATTATCTGTTTTTAGTTTGGCAATTCCGTCCAGTACGACATTGGCATAATATACCTGCTGATAAGGGGCATTCCAGTCCTCGTCACTCCCTTCCCCATCAAAGATATCCCCTTGCCATGTATATGCATTCTGCACCCGGGTGCCGGCGCTTTGCCACAATGATTGGTCAATAAAATAATTATCCGCGGAGATCTCCCCCAGTGCCGGAAACAAATTCATGACCTGGTCATTGTCCAGCAGGTTCTGGAAATCCGTTAATGTGGAGGGTACTACCAGGCTGGAATTGGGATTCTTACCCAGGAAATCGTCCTTATGACAACCTGCTGTCAATACACTGGTCATTACCAGCAGAAGCAGGCTTATTAAAGATGACCAGGATTGTTTATTCATGTTGATAGCTTTAAAAGTCTGTTTTCATCCCAATAGCCAGGGTCCTGGGATTGGGAATGCCTGTCACATAGTCCGGATCGATCCCGGCATGATTGGCCCTCCATAAAATACCGAGATTATTTGCATAGAGGTAGAATCGGACCATTGATACCGGCAACCGGGGATAAGCTGACCGCGTTAATTCATAACTCAATTGCACATCCTGCAACCGGATATGGTCTCCTTTCTCAACCAATACGGTGGAAGCCTGATAAAAGGCATCCCGGTTCCTGTCGATCGGATAGATCATCGAGGGTACATCTGTTATTTTTTCATCCCCCGGGTTCTGCCACCGCCGCTGATAATCCGAATGTCCGGATGACGCACCACTATATACCTGCGAGTAAAAGATCGAATTTCTCCGGAAGACATAGCCCAACTTGTATACGATATTCCAGGAAAGCCCCCATTGATGCCAGACCAGGCTATTGCGCCAGCCGCCAAATGCCCGGGGAGTCGAAGGCCCCATATATACCATATCAGTCAGCTTACCGGAATTGAGCATCGACCCATAATCCTTGCTGACCTTTCCATCCAGCATCCCCTGCGGATCACCTGTTTGAGGGTCAAGCCCCTTCCATTGAAGGGCATACAATGCATAAAGAGGACGGCCCACAAAAGGATTGATAACATTGGTTAGAAAATACGTCGATACAGGTCCTATTTTCTCTTTATAGACAGTCACCCTGTCCTGCACATAGCTGAATAACAATACGCTGCTCCATCGTATTGGGCCTATCATATTATTGGCATGAAGAGTAAGGTCTATACCATGGTCCACCATGTTTGCCGTATTAGACCGGAATGTAGTGAGACCAACCGTGGGGTCCAAAGGACTCTGTCCGATCAGGTCCTGGCCGGATTTGATATAGTAGTCGAAACTGCCGCCTAACCAATCTTTCCTCAGAGAAAAATCCAGGCCCGCGTCGAAGATATTGATCCTTTCCCAGCGCAGCGAAGGATTAGCCGGATTGGCAATCGTAGTACTACTGGCGCCATAGGAATTACCGAATGGGTTAATATAAGCTGTTGTAAACGACGATGTGCTTCGATCAACATTGCCGTTAAACCCATCAGTAATACGCAACTTGAGAAAAGGCAGCCAGGTTACGTGGTAAAAATTTTCTTTTGATATTACCCAGCCTCCACCCACTGACCACAACGGTACTCCCCGATTATTGGCCTTCACGCCAAAAAGATTTGATTCATCCCGACGGGCACTGGCTGAAAAAATATAACGCCCCAGGTATGTATAATCTGCATTGACATAATAGGAAAGATACCGTTCACTGTTAGCCTCATTTACATCATAATAGGGTATCCTCAGCTTATTATTGCCGGGGTATTGTTGAAAGAAAGTAACATAATCTAATGCTGCACTACTTGCCACCCCATTTTCATATCCATACAACCGGGTACGATGCCCCTCCCCTTCCAGATCACGCACCTCAGCCCCACCGATAACATTCAACAATCCACGGCGAAACAGGGAGTCCTGATAATTAACCTGGAGTCTCGCGTTATTAGCAGTATAAGTATTATGCTGTTCATCAAGTATCCCACCCATTGGTATTGGGAAAGTGAATAAGCCATTGCTATATTGTGCGTAGCTGTTGATCAGGTTCCGGGTATAATATGTCTGCGGGTTTTGATAAATATTACCAATAGAATCACCCCAACCATATTGATAATATAAATGGACATCCAATCCCTTGCGAATAATGTATCGCAGACCTAAATTAATTCGGTAATCGGCCAGCCGTACAGTATTGTCCGAATTCTTTAGTTCATTCAGAGGCACATAATGCCAGTCGAGTAATTGTCCACCGCCAGCCGTGTCAATATAAGAATTCTTATATCCGAAATTTACAGGCAATGGGTTACCGTTACCATCTGCCAATCGCGCATAGGGGTAATTGACACCAGCGATCCCGCTATTGTTAAGATAGGCTTTACTGGATGAAAAGCTCATCCCGGTGGTCAACTCCAATCTTTCCGGAATAAGCAGGTGTGTAGTATTCCCATACAATGTTACCCGCTTATAAAGATTCCTGACCAGATTACTTTTGTTCTCATCATATCCAGCAGATAAGAAGAACTGATTCCTGGGCCCGCCACCACTTACATTTAAAGAATACTGACTATTCAGACTGTTCTGATAAAAATATTTATTCAGATCACGGCGAACATCCTGCCCCTTTAATTTATTTATCCGGGCCGCCGAATCCGCAGGCAAAATCATCCCCTTTGTCGTTGCATCGAATATCGCTACTGCAGGAGATATCGCAAAATGCTGAAAACTACTTAGCTGCCCATTATACCCACCCTTTCTATAAACGAACTGCTGTATATCAATATAATCGGAAGAAGAAAGAATTGGCTGATAAAAAAGATCCGGCTTCTGCCCTATCGTCTGACTCGTCGTAAAACTCCATTTCGCAGGTTGATTCAGCTTCCCCTTCTTCGTTGTAATAACAATTACTCCATTCCCCGAAAATGCCCCCCAGATCGCCGCCGCAGCCGCATCCTTCAGCACCGTTATACTCTCGACATCCTCCGGGTTGATATTGGTGATATCCCCGCTATACGGGAAGTTATCAATGACGATCAGCGGATTGGGATTGGCAAAGATGGTGCTCCGTCCCCGGATCGTAATAGCCGACTGATTCGTGCCCGATACAATATTTTTATTGAACAGTACGCTATTAGTCACCCCATCGATCCTGTCCAGTAGATTGGTCGATACTCTTCTATCTATCAGCTCAGCATTTACCACATCAAAAGCCCCCGTAGTTCCTTTCCTGCTTTTTTCCTGGTAGCCATTATTCACCACAACTACATCACTCAGCTCCCCCACCCGCTCCCTTAAATAGATCATCATGTCCTTACTGTCGTCAGGCCGCAGTTCCTGCGGTTCATAATTCACACTACTGATCAGCAGCCTGTCGTCTTCGAACCGCGTCCGGATAGTAAACTCCCCATTCTCCCTGGTAACCGCCGCCGCAGACAGCTCTCCCCTGACCAGTATCGTCACTCCTTCCAAGGGCTCCTTTTTCTCATTAAAGATCCAGCCATGCACCACCAGCTCCTTTGGAGGACGGGCCTGTATGGAAATTGCTTTCCCAATTATCTCGTATGTAAATGGCTGATCTTTGAAACAGCTGTCCAGCACCTGTCTTAACGATGCCTTCCTGACCGAAAAGCTCACCCGATGGCTGGCCTTCACCCAGGTCGCCTCACCGGCATAAGTATAACCGGTCAGCAGACGAATATCTTCCAGGGCCTTTTGTAAAGGAACATTTATCTCTTTAAGCGTAATAAGGGGACTGGACTGGCAATTTGCCGGCAGGCTTTGAAATAAGCAGGCAATCAATAAGAGGGGAACAGCCAGTTTGAGTACACCCATTAAGCCAGACGTTTTGAATAAATAAAGTTACAGCCTACAAATCATGAATAGATATAAAATAAATACTTATTTATTCTTATCTGCCCATGACCGCGGCTGTAACTGGCGGAAAGGTTCAATGGTTATGGAAAATATTATATCAAAGTGTGACCCTTATTGATTTTCCATCGTCGTTCTTAAAGTGTATACCTAGTTTTAAATGCTCTAAAAAATTTAATGTCGTTGCCAAACTCTGCTGCCGGGGAAAAACACCTGAGATCCTTGTTTCAGGTACATTCGAATCAAACTGTGCTTCAACGTTATATGCCCTTCCGATCGCCCTCATTACCGTATGCAGATCTTCATTGTCAAATTGGAAAAGCCCATTCTTCCAGGCCAGTACCGCACTCGTATTCGCCGCAGGCACCACCTTTATCGTCGGAACAACTCCCGGCGAAGGATAAGGTATCTCTGCCTGCTCCCCCGGCTTCAGCACCACAGGCGCCGCGCCGCTCTCCATCCTCACCGAGCCTTCTATCAGCGTAGTCCTGCTAATCGATTCATCCTCATAGGCCATTACGTTGAAATGTGTACCCAGAACTTCAACCTCTGCATCTTTTATCTTAACCCTGAATGGCTTGTTCGAATTCTTTGTCACCTCAAAAAAAGCCTCTCCGGACAATTCCACAACCCTCTCAGGACCATCGAACTGATTCGGGAACTTCAACGAAGACGCAGCATTCAGCCAAACCTTACTGCCATCCGCCAGTATCAGCTCCTTTTGATCACCCCCACGGGGATTCATATAGGTATTCAAAGTAACTTTCACGGCTTCAGCTCCCGATTGAGCAGGCTTTCTCTCTTCCCGGACGAACATATATACCCCTGCCGACAACAACACTATCACAGAAGCAGCTGCAACCCATGTCCTCCGACGCACCCACCGCTCCGGACTAAACCTCCGGACCAATGCTCCATTCCCATCTCTCACACCGTCAAGCTTTTGCTCCAGCCCATTTACCCAATCGGACGAAGGCACCGCAGCCATGGCTACCCATTGGTCGTGCTTCGACTCATGTTCATCCGCTATCTCATTCAACTCATCTAAATTCGCCCCTTTCAGCCATCGCAGGAAGGCCGCATATTCTTCAGGAGTGTAATCTCCTTTGATGAACTGGGCGACAAACTGCTTGGCTTCCTGTAAACTCATAAAAATAAGGTGTTACTATAAAGACACTCCGTAATTGAAAGAGGATACCTCGCCGGAAAAAAAAAGTCTAAAATTCAAAAAGAGAAAGAAAAACAAATAAAAGCAGAGTGATCTCACCATATTCCTGCAAATACTGCCGTACAAATGCAGTGGCGGCATACAATTGCTTTTTTACTCCGGCGCGGGTTATATTCAGCTGTATGGCTATCTCATCCAGCGTAAGACCGTCATCAATGCTCATTTTCAATATCTTACGCCTGCCCGGGGGGAGCTTGTCCATCGCTTCGATGGCTAACCGGTAATACTGCCTGAACAGTAGTTCATGTTCTAATTCATTGGTAGCCAACTCCGTAGATTCGTTCAACTCCTGAACTTTGTGTCGTACCTTTAAAGCCCTGATAAAATTGAACACCACATTACGGGTCACTAAGAACAAATAGTTCTTAAACGACTCCACACCATTCAAACGCTCTCTTTTCTCCCATATCCGTACGAATACATCCTGGGTCAATTCGTCCAAACTCGCCCCGCCAGGCTCAAACAAGGACACATACTGTTGAACATGAGGGAAATAGGCCGTATACAACACCCTAAATGCGTCTCTGTCCCCCTGGGCTATCCGCAACAGCAGCTCTTTTTCGTTATGAATACCCTCAGAAGACACAAGATGAGATCGGGGATTGGACAATAAAAGGTGGAAAGGACATCGTATAAAAGTGAGACCAGGACTGGGCCGGGCTGCCTGTCGCATGTCTCAAAAGGGTTTTGGTCGATAACATCATTACGATCGAAGTTCTTGTACTTAAAAATAGCAAGTTATTCCCGTTTGGCCCTGATTTTCCGCCTATTTCAAAGATTTTATTTTTTTTATACGGATGACGTATAAAAAATACCCCGGCGAGTCACAAAAAGTACGCCGGGGTATTTTCGATAATGTCCTGAAACTAACGTTTCAGGGGACCCCGGCGAGTCACAAAAAGTACGCCGGGGTATTTTCGATAATGTCTTCAGGTCAAAAGGAGTGAAACCAAAAAATCGCCTTTCTTAATCCAGTGGCGTGGCATCCAGCAATACGACCTTCGCAAGCAGATCCGTTCCGGGCGCCGTCACCGTTCCGGTATTGTCCGCAGGGCTCAAATCAATACCCACCGTGTTTAAATAATGATACGACCCATAAGCCACATTCCCAACAACCTGGGGCAATGCCTCGTAAGTATCCCCACCATCGAACGAAAGGTAGACCATCACTCCACCATGATCCAGCATGAACTGATCCAGCTCCGGAACCTTGAATTCATAATTGATGTAAGTTGACGAGGAGTTAGACTGCCAACCACTGGCCTTGACATTGTAAATAGCGGAAAAACCCTGGTCAACCACCTGGGTCACCTTTTTCGTACAGGACCCCATCCCAATAGCCGAAATCCCCAGAAATAAAAGAACAGCGTTTCTGATCAGCGTGTGTTTTAGCATAGTGTTTATGTTTTAAATAGGTATAACAACAAAATAAAACTGCAATGACACTGCAATAACTATGCTATTTCCAAATTAGCACCAGCATGCCTCCAAAGATCATCGCAGCAGCGATCAGCACCCTCGCCGTCAACGGCTCCCGTAAAAAAAGAAAAGAAAGGAATATGGTGAATACGATACTCCCCTTGTCGATCACACTCACCTCCGATACCTTCCCCAGTTGCAAAGCCCGATAATAGAAAAGCCAGGATAATCCGGTCGCTATCGCCGACAAGATCAGAAATAACCAGTTGAAACGGGTCAAATTTCGCCATCCACTGCCACTCCCACGCCACAAAACGATCCCCCAGGTGATAAGTAAGATCACCGCCGTCCGTATCGCCGTCGCCAGATCCGAATTCACATCTTTGAGACCGGCTTTTGCAAACACCGCCGTCAGGGCCGCGAACACCGCCGACAACAAAGCATATATCAGCCAATATGGAAGACTTGTCATGACCAAAGTTTAATCGTTAATACGTTTTTAATTTTTATCGCCCGGTTCCAACCCACTTGCCAAACTCCCCGGAAGCTTTTACCATCTCCACCTTTCCCTGTGACCACCGCCGCAGATCCCTGTCCATATCCTTCCGGTTCCTTTTCGTCAATGCAGGCGGATCGAGATCCGAAAGATCCGGTTTACCGGCATTTACCCAGGCCGTATACCAGAAAGCCGACGTCTCCGCTATTGCCCCCCTTAATTGCTGCTCGATCATCCCGGCCAAACGCTGATGAAACATATTTACATATCCGGCAGCATGCACCATATCCCCATACTGGTTGACAACAATATGCCCCGAAGAATCCAGTATATAAACCTTCTCCCGGGGCATGGAAGCCGACAGCTCCTTATCTGCATCCAGCAGCTGCGCGACAAGCCGGTGCGAAGAATCGATCATCGCCCGCGTCTCCCGGCCAGGGTCCGTAATATATCTCGCCTCGCCCGTAAAAAGATTATAGCCATCTCCAAAAGTCTCCGGTAATTGCCCTTCCCATAAAGCATGTATCCCCTTCTGACCGGTCAGCTGCCCGTCGTGATTCAACGCTGTATGCAATGGCATATGTGCATCTCCGATATAATGGCCGAGATCGCCCGCCAGAAAAAGTATCTCCGTTTTTTTCTTCGAACGAAAGGCAGCCGTCAGCTTATCCAGGACTTCCAGTATCGTCCAGGGAAGAGTCCCCGCTTTATTCAGCACACTATCCGGGTACCTGGCCTTCGCATCCTTCATCGTCGAAGGCAGCCCCGTCATATCGCCCTGCGGATTATACAGTTCCAGGTCGATATAATGACGGGGAAACTCCGCCCTGTCGTTGATGGTATACTTCCGCAGATCGGGCACCACCGCTTCCTCCGTAATAAAATCAATATGATTGTAAAAAAATGGACGCATCTCCACAGGCAAAGCAAATACCGCAGCACGATTGATATGCTGATGGCCCCAGGCGCCCCACGCAAATACAAGGGTTATGCTACCGGCCATAAAAGCCAGAAAGAGAACAAATTTTTTCATCGGCCAAAGGTAGGAGAATTATCCCCGCCAACGCCAGCCGCACTCTCTCATCAACGCCCCCGCGCCCCTACATTCCTCAGCACCATGAATGGAGCCTCCTTCTTAAAATCAACCCCTGCCTTCGTAACAGGCGCAAAAAAAGAAAAATTCCCCAATACGATATCCAGCCTCCCATCCCCATCTACGTCCCCCACATCCATCGTCAACCACTTACCCCGCTGGGTCTGCGGCAGACTATAAGGCTTGAAATCCCCACCCCCAATATTTTCCAGGTATACAAACCCTTCCTCCGGCTGATGATTGAAGTCGGGAAAGAAAGCAATCGTCGCCAGATCCAGATCCCCATCTCCGTCGAAGTCACGCGCCACGGCTTTGTAACAACCGTGAATAGGAAAAAAATAATCCTGCCTGAACTGGTTATGCCCATCGTTCAAAAAGATATAAACCCCGTGATAAGGCTTCAGCACGGGAGAGAAATCCGCATTGTCTCCGCACGTATATACAATGTCCGGCTGCCCATCCTTATTGAGATCCGCCAGCTCAAAATAAGAAGACCCATAAGAAGGAGGGAAACGCAATACAGACCGTTCGCTGAACCGCCCCTTCCCCTGATTCGTAAAAAGAAATATCCCTTCATCCCCCTGCGCAAACAAAGCCCAGATATCCGGCAAACCATCATGGTTATAGTCATTCACATAAACCTTTATCGCACCCGGCGTTGCCCGGATAACATGCCGCTCATACTCGCCCCTGCCTTTATTCTCCAGCCAGGACAAGGCCCCTACCAGATTTCCAAACTCACAGACCAGGTAGTCCATCCGGCCATCCCCGTTGAGATCCGCCGCCTGCACCTCCACCGGTCTCTCCAACCCCGCCGCCAATGGGACCGAATCCAGGGACAATCGCGAACCGCCCGCTGCCAAAGCGATGCCTCCGACCGGCCCACCAGCTGCCAAAGCCCCACCCCCCGCTGCCGGAACCGTCCTCAAAACCTGTAATTTCCCAAACTTCCCGTTAGTAGGCGTCAGCACTCCTATATTACTCACCACCCACTCACTATCCCGCTTCACCATATCTACCATTCCCCCCTCGTCCCTTAAACTATCCAGCACTTCCAATCCCGGCGAAAACCGATACAGCTTTTGATAATGGATATCAAAGACAAACAATCCCTGCTTATCAATTCTGACCATTGAGGTCGCCGGCATGTCATATCTTAAACCCGGCGTCTGCACTTCAAACAGCGGCCATCCCCCCGACCCGCCCGCCGTTGCACCAACCATTGGCCCCCGCTTCTCTATCGGCCGCAACCTCGATTGCCCCGGCAGACTATCGGGCGAGGTCGCCGTATAATAATCCAATATATGCTCCCATTCCTCCGGCTTTAGCAAAGGCGCCGCCGGGTAATACCCCTTATCCAGGTTGGCATCATTCCGGTTCGAAGGATAACGCTCAAAACCACGATTAAAGATCCCCAGCCGCGGCCCCATCTGCGGCAATACTCCCTTCTCCCAGCTTTTGGAATTCAACAGCGCCGGATCCGGCAACAAATGACAGGACCCGCAATACACCGCCGCCAGCCGCTCCCCCTCCCGGATAGAAGACGTCGACACCTGCGCATGCGATAAATTGCGCGGATAATGTTTACAAGCAGAAATACAATAAGCTAACAGCAATATCCAACCGATAAAACAAATCCTCTTTATCATAATGAGATCTTTCTTACTTTCCCCGCCCCATCCTTTATTTCCACGGAAACCACCGGACCAGTCACATTGATAAATCTCCCCGACTGCGACAGGAACGAAGCGCCATACGCACATTCCTCCTTACGCACCGACCCATCCCGATAGGTGATCTTCGCACTGACATCCGCAGCCCCCAACGGTATCATCCTCACCTCCATCTTTAGCTTCAATACCTGCAATGGCCCCCTGTTCTGCCCCGCTGCTACCAGACAGCTTCCGCCTGCCCCCCGCAGCTTTACCAACGACTTCTGGTTCCCAGGCAGATACAAGCCGCTCTGCAAGATCGACAAAGGCTGGAATCCACCCTTCCCATCCCCTTTCAGCACAAGCCCGTTCAATGCATCGTAACGCCCAACCGAAGGTTCCGTCCCATAGTCATTCCCGCTTATTACGACATCCAGCTGCCCATCCCCATCGACGTCTTCCGCCAGCATCCCATTGATGGAAGACAACTGCGCCTGCATAGGTAAGGCCACCAGGGTGAAACGCCCCCCGCCCTCATTCCTCAGCAGACAGCTCCGGAAATCAGTAGCCGCAACAACCAATGCACCCTTCCGCTCCTCCGGCCCCAGCACCACATCCATCGTAGCCACCGCATAAGATTTATAGTCCGGGAATTTCTTCCGAAGCACAGTTATCTGACGTAACATATCATCCCTCGATTCAGCAGGGAATTCCACCATCTTCCCTTCCCGGTCAGGTAAATACAATGAAGGGATCATATCGTAAATGCCATTCTTGTCAAAGTCCCCGCCATAGACCCTGACCGGATATGCAGCGCTCGCCTTATAGTAAGAGTTCTGCCCCATATTCCCCACTATATAGTCCATGTCCCCATCTTTGTCGAAATCTCCTGCCACGATGCTGTTCCACCAACCTATATGGTCACTGACACCCGTAAACGAAGTAATATTCCGGAAGATCCCCTTGTCGTTGTGCAGAAAAGTCACCGGCATCCATTCTCCAGCCAGCACCAGGTCCGGCCAGCCATCATTGTCCATATCCGTCCAGAGCCCATCACATACCAAACCGATATTCACCAGGTCTTTCGCCACAGACGTCGTTACATCGGTGAACTTTATCCTCCCTTCACGACTGTCGTTGCGCAAAAGATAGCTCGTCACCGGCTTCGGATAATGGCCCGGCTCAACCCGGCCGGATACAAAAAGGTCCAGATCGCCGTCATGATCAAAGTCCGCCGCCCGGACACAACACTTGCTATTGAGATTAGCCGGCAGAGCGCCCTCTTCCAGCCTGAAACTGCCTTTCCCATCATTGCGGTACAAACGATCCTGGTAAGCAGCCTTCTGCGGACTACTGCCATACCCCCCACTGGCGATATACAGATCCAGATCCCCGTCTCCATCCGCGTCAAACAATAACATCCCCATGTCCTCCTCCAGCTTGGCGCCGGCACTGTCACCCGGAAGCAAGGCCCGCTGGACGAATCTCCCATTCGCCTGTTGCAGGAACAGCTGCGTCGCCTGCCCCGGCGCTCCACCCATGACAAGATCATCCAGCCCGTTCCCATCCACATCCCCTGCCGCCAACGCAGGCCCATATTCTGAGAATTTATGCGGCAGCATCTTCTGGATATTAAAGTCAATAAAATCCTTCTGCGATTGACGAAAATGGATGCCCACCGAATCGGTCACCTCCCGTAACAGGCTCGCCGCGGCTAACCCGCTGCCCAAGGTTTCATTCACCTTCGTCGCACTCTTTATATTCACCTTCAGCACCTGGTCTGCCGCCACGTGCAGCAGGACCTGCTGCCTCCCATCCGGCCATCTCACCAGCACCGTATCCACCACCCGCGCCGTATCCAATCCAAAATGCGCGCCCGCCTCTATCGTCGACAGATATCCCCTATACGGCGTATTCTCATACACCTGCTGCTTCCCTTCCCCATAATGCAATTCCACTCTCGCCCCCAATCCGTCCCGGTTAAGCGTATCCCCCAAAAACCTCAACCCCAGGTAATGATGTCCATCCGAAGCTCCGATGCCATCATTGCGGTACACCAGCGCCTCATCATTGATATTGCTGATGATCATATCCAGATCGCCATCATTGTCCAGGTCAGCATATGCCGCCCCGTTGGAATAAGCCGTTGCCGTCAATCCCCAGGCCTGCGAAACGTCCGAGAACCGGCAGCCCCCTTCATTGTGGAAAGCATACTTATGCAGCTTCACCTCCGGGATCTGTTTGATCAGATCCGCTTTTGGCAAAAGATTATTCGCCTTGGCCCTGAAGACAGTAAAATCATGATCGGTCACATCCTTCGGATACCCATTGGTGACAACCATATCCCGATACCCGTCATTATCGAAATCCGCCACCATCGGCGCCCAGCTCCAGTCCGTTTCCGAAACGCCCGCATAGTAGCTGATCTCACTGAAAGCCGGACTTCCGACACTATCATTCTGTCCCACTCTCGGTCCCTGGTTCAGCTGCAACGTGTTGCGTACATACTGATATTGATATCCGAAATAATCCGAATTCTGATAGGTTAGATAATTATTCCCACCCATCATCGTCTTCTTCCGGTAATTGTCCGCAGGATTCATATCCAGTACCATAATGTCGGCCAACCCGTCATTGTTGATATCCTCTACATCCTGCCCCATGGCCGTCGCAGATGTATGTTTGAAATACTGTCTCGTCTGGTCCGTAAATGTTCCATCCCGATTGTTGATATAAAGAATATCATTCGACAAAAAATCATTCGATACATAAATATCCGGCCAGCCATCCTGGTTGATATCCGTAATAGTCGCAGCATGCCCGTATCCTTCCACCAGGACACCCGCCTGACGCGAAACATCCGTAAAAACAGGATGCCCAAGCGAATCGTTCCGGTCATTCCGGTACAGCCTGCCGGTACTCGGATTCGAACCATCCTTCCGGATCGGCCGGAAAAAGTTGGGATTGTCCGACCGCACATTTTCGTTCACCACCAGGTACATATCAAGGTCTCCATCTCCGTCATAATCAAAAAAATCAGCCATGGTAGAATGACAATTCGCATCCAGTCCATAGGCAGCCGACATCTCCTTAAAGTGAGGAACGCCCCTCGCATCATTCCCCTGGTTGATATACAAAAGGTTCTTTCTTCTTTCCGGATCGCTATATATAGAAGCACAGACATAAATATCCGGCCAGCCATCATTGTTGATGTCCACCACCGCCACGCCCTTACACCACTTACCCGCACCATCCACCCCCGCAGCAGCCGTCACATCCTCAAACCTGAGATCACCTTTGTTCAAATAAAGCTTATTCGCCACCAGGTTACCGGTGAAATATATATCCTGCAAGCCATCCTTATTAAAATCCCCGATCCCTACCCCGCCTCCATTATACACATTGATCATATCCGAAGGGTTGATCGAATCATTCTCTACAATGGTATTGTTGAAATGTATGCCCGTTAGCGAAGAAGGAAGGGACACGAACAAAGGCTTTTTTTGGTGACAGGATGCGAGGAGGATCGCCAGCAGAACGGCGCAAGCTATCGAAAAACGCATGACGGGATTATTTAGCGTTGAATGTAACGAAAAAAGGGGAGATGGCTCTCCCCTTTTCTATATTGAACATTTAATACTTCTGATACTAGTACCCGGGATTCTGTTTCAGAATAATTGTACCGGTTGCATTCTCCAGATCAAGCTCATTCAACGGAATGGCAAAGATCTCATTTACACCTTTGTGGAAGGTAGCGGACGGGTTCGCACTGTAGCTGCTTGCCCTTGTTTTTTCCACTGATACGTAAGTGTTCAATACCTGCGACATATCCTGCGGATAGGTCGGATCCGAATTCCATCGGGACAGGTCAAAGAATCGTTGTCCTTCCATTGCCAGCTCCAGCCTTCTTTCCCAGCGAATGGCATTGATCGCATAATTTTTGTCGGCGAAAGATCCAGCAGGATAAGGCTTGATCAGATAGGAGTCCGCAGGCGTTGTTTGCGTCTTATAGGTATAGGTCGCAGGATCGAAATCAGAATTCTTATAGACCCAGGTCTCAGGACGAGTAGCGATCCGGTTGCGCACCATGTTCACATAGGTCAGGGCGATCGTCGGGTCGCCGATCTCCACCTCGCATTCCGCAGCCCAAAGCAGCAGATCGGAATATCGTATGAGATTCACGTTATTGGCCACTATCTGGGTAGGACCCCAGAAGCTCGTTTCATTGGAAGAAAGCGATCCCTTCTGGCTCTTTGCATAGACGTTCTTCTTCGGACTGAAATAACCGTCCGTACCGTCCCGGACCCACAGCGCACCGGGATGCAGCCCCCAATCCAGGTAAGGAATACCGGGACGTCCCATGACAAGATCGATCCGGGGGTCCAGTGTGCCCGTGTAAGGCGTGTTGGGATCATTCACCGAATTCCCGCTATTAAAGGTATTGAACAGCGGAAGGCCCGTCGTCCCATCCGTTTTATAGGCATTGGCCAGATTGATGGAAGGATTGTTGAAACCGCAGCATCCGCCAGGGCCGCTACCATCGTTGGGAAAGTTCAGCACATCGCCATAGTTACCGTTGGTACCGGACCCGTCATTGACCGACATCTGCACGGAAAACACCGCTTCGGAACTATTCTTTGCGGTGGCAGCCGGATTGAAATTATTGAAATATCCTCCGGGGTTGAAATCATACTTGGTGCCGGTGCTGGTCTTGCCATTCGCCAAAAGATCGTCAAGAAGCGGTTTAGCCTTGGCGTAATTGTGCTCATACATATAACATTTGGCGAGAAACGCTTTGGCAGCCCATTTATTCGCACGTCCCTTGTCTTTAGGCACCTCAGCAAGACTATCGATAGCGAACTGGAAATCGGCTTCGATCTTTGGCCAGATATCTACATTATTGGGCACATTGACATTATGATTGGCAGCGCTGATCGTCTCATCTACCCAGGGGACATTTGCCCATATCTTCTTTGCTTCGAAGTGAAAGAATCCGCGAATGAACCTGGCCTCGGCCATCAATTGACCATGGTCGGCTGCACTTACACCCTGTGCTATCGCCAATTCCCGGATCACGTCATTGGCACGCTGCGCACCGTCATATAAGGCCGTCCATTTCTGCTGAAGATAAGAGCTGGTCGAGTTGGTCAACGTCCAGGTCTGCAACGGCGTGATATCGTTCTGGTCGGGACCGGTAGAACCTTTATAGGCATCATCCGCCACAACCCCACCGAATACCCAGTTGGATGCGCCGGACCCATATTGATTACCCTGTGTGGCGGCGCCCTCGCCGTCCAGCATGGAATACGCTCCGATCAATAGCGAATTGACCCCGGCAGTATTCGCGAGCTGAGCAGATTGCAGCGCTCCGGCCGGCGTCTTGTCAAGAAAATTGTGACTGCACGAAGTGAATCCGGTCAACAATATCAGTCCGGGTAGAATGTATTTATATTTTAATAGTTGCATATTTCTTCTGTTTTATTGCAAGTCAAATAGTAATGGGTTAGAAACTTACCTGTACGCCCAGGTTGTAATTCCTCATGTTTGCAGGATAGTTGCCAAGATCGATACCGAAGTTGGTATTGTCATTCAGATCAGATGTCTGCAACTCCGGATCGGGACCTTTATACTTGGTGATCGTGAACAGATTCGCCGCCTGTATATAGATCCGGAAACGATCCAGGCCAAAAGGCTTGATCTTTGAACTTGGTAAAGTATACCCGATCTGCATCTGTTTGCAACGGAAATAACCTCCGCCTTCCATATAGTAGCTGTTGAACTGGTCGGTGGTAGAGAAGGTACCGCCCCTTTCCAGGATAGGAGTCTTGCCATTCCAGCCGGGAAGACCAAAACTATGCAAAGCAGCATCCTTGCTCATGGCCGCATCCCACACCTGCGGGAAATCCGTCCAGTAGCGAACATAATTGATGACCTTATTTCCGACAGAAGCATAGAAGAATGCCGAGAAATCAAACCCCTTATAGCTCGCAGCCAGGTTGATGCCTGCCACGAATTTGGGGTTGGGGTTTCCAAAGAAAGTACGGTCGGAATCCGAGATCTTGCCGTCCCCGTTGATATCCGCATACCGGAAGCGCCCTACCGCCTTCGCATCCTGTTTGGGGGCCTTGTCGACATCGGACTGGTTTTGGAAGATACCCACAACCTGGTAGCCAAAGAACTCACCTACAGGCTGGCCCGGCTGAAGACGCGTGAAGGCGCCGATACGGTTGGATCCGTTACTTGGTTTTGCCTGGTATTTTATGCCCGGGCCAAGCGTTTTGATCTTATTGCTGTAGGTAGTGAATGTAGCGGTCACATCGAATTTCAGCTGGTTATTGACAGCATTGCCATGATAGGTGACCGAAGCATCGATACCCTTATTTTCTACGTTGGCGGTATTGTTGAAAGGAGACAAGGCATTCCCAGCCGTCCCTGGAAGTGGCGCGTTGAACAACAGACCCGTCACCGACTTTTTGTATGCTTCAACCGAAACATCGAACATATTATGCAGGATCGTGGCGTCAAAACCGACATTGGTCACTTTATCCTCTTCCCAGGTACCGGCCGGATTACCCAATTGGCTGGCATAACTGCCCAATGAAGAAGAAGTCCCTGTGCCGGAGAGATCATACGAAGAATTACCTGCCGCCTGTCCAAAAAGAGTAAATCTGTTCGTCGCTCTGGTATTGGCCAGTGATCCCAGCTTACCCCAGCCGCCACGAAGTTTCAGATCGTTGATCCAGGATACTCCTTTCATAAAATCCTCCCTGGATATCCGCCATCCTGCAGTGATCGAAGGAAACACACCGAATCGGTGGGAAGGATCAAAAATGGAGCTTCCATCCCGTCTTACCGTAGCACTCAGGAGATATTTATCCATGAACGCATAGTCGGCACGGCCAAATTGGGAATAGATCGAACTGGATATCGGGTAGTCAATATTATTCACCCGGGACGTATTGGTCTGAGTGGCAGGTGCACCAAAGCTCAATGTCCAGAGTGCGGGATCCACCAGCATGTGGGTTGCGTCCGTGAGATAGTAATTGCTCCTCGTTGACTGAGCCTGGCGATTGTAATTGGAGATCGCTTCGACCCCGCCCAACACCGTCAGCGAGTGGTCACCCCAGGTATTGGTATACTTGATGGTATTGGTCCAGGTCCAGCTGGTATTGAACCCATTGGTCTCAACATACGTGTTCGGGTTGGTATTGTTTTCCGCATTCTCGTAAGCCGTATACTTGAACTCATTGTTGATAAAGTTATCAACCACACCGCCAAAGGTAGTTCTCACCGTGAAATGCTTGAACAGATCTACCTCCGCGAATACATTACCGGCTATCTGGTAATCATTGTACTTGTTGTATTTGGTACGCTCGAGATTGGCCACCGGGTTCTGTGGGTTACCTACCCCCTTTACTCCGGAACCGGCAAAATTGCCGATGATATCATAAACAGGGAGTATAGGACTTTCGCGATAAGCATACGATATCGGGTTCCCCTCATTCTGATTATTGCCAGGTAAACCAGGAGTTTTCCGGTAAATGATGGTTGCGTTCTCACCCACCCGGATATGATCCTTGATATTGAAAGTCGTATTGATCCTGGCCGTATACCGTTTGAGATAAGTATCGATCAGCGTGCCCTGCTGGTCAAAATAGCCAAAAGAAAAATAATAGCTGGACCGGTCGCTGCCGCCGCTGGCTGCAAGAGTATGGCTCTGGATCAGCGCAGGATGCGTGATCTCGTCCCACCAGTTGGTACCCACTTTGTTCGTCTTGGTTATCTGGTTGGAATACAGCTTATACGTCGATGGATCCGTATTGGGGCCGCCGTTATTGGTGTTGATCGGCGTAAGATAATCGTAGATCACCGGGGTGGGACCATAACCGAACTGGCTGTTCTTGTAGTTGGTCGCGTTAAGAGGTATCCCGGGTGAATTGGCAAATTCCTTCCAGATCGCATTGGCAGTCTCTTGCGTATTGGCGATATTGAAAGGATTACCGCTCAACGGCACTTGTGTCCCGATATACCCGTCATACGTGATCACAGCCTTACCCTGACGACCTTTTTTGGTGGTGACCACGATTACCCCATTGGAACCACGCACACCATAGATCGCAGCTGCGCCGGCATCCTTCAATACCTGGATGGATTCTATATCATTCACGTTCAGATCATGAAGACCACCCGGGATCTGCACACCATCCACCACAACCAGCGGATCGGAGTTTCCAAAAGAAGTGATACCTCGGATTCGCACGTTACTGCCGCCTCCGGGTACGCCCGAATTCACGACGTTAACGCCCGAAGCCTGACCTTGTAAAAGAGATTCTGTCGTACCGCTTGGTACCGAACGAAGACTTTTGACATCCACTA
>Ga0310811_10000450_pt1 | contig 54672 bp, 43 predicted proteins | sample YCmetagenome_FD_207642 | JGI IMG/M metagenome (GOLD analysis project Ga0310811, IMG submission 207642) | Soil microbial communities from experimental microcosm in Duke University, North Carolina, United States - YC | ecosystem: Engineered > Artificial ecosystem > Soil microcosm > Unclassified ... | reverse complement strand
TGGTCGCTGCTGGATAAATATAAATTAGATGTTCCTTTCTTTTTAAGCGGGGGATTGAGTTTGGATAATTTGAAGGAAGTAAAGTCGATCAAACATCCTCAATTTTATGGGGTTGATCTGAACAGCCGCTTTGAGATTGAGCCGGGACTAAAGGATATTGAAAAATTAAAAAACGCTTTCGAACTATTACGATGAAATACGGAGTTAACGAACACGGGTATTACGGCGATTTTGGTGGGGCTTATATCCCCGAGATGCTATATCCTAACGTCGAGGAACTAAGACAGCAGTACGTCCAGATATTAAACGATCCCGGTTTTAAAGCTGAATTTGAGCAGCTTTTGAAGGACTATGTGGGGCGACCTTCACCTTTATATCCGGCGAAAAGATATTCTGAGAAATATGGCGCCAATATATTTTTCAAGCGCGAAGACCTGAACCACACCGGCTCGCATAAGATCAATAATGCTATTGGACAAATATTACTGGCACGCCGTCTTGGTAAAAAGCGGATCATCGCTGAAACCGGCGCTGGTCAGCATGGAGTAGCTACGGCAACAGTTTGCGCGTTAATGGGTATTGAATGCGTTGTATACATGGGCGAAGTGGATATGGAACGCCAGGCGCCCAATGTTTCGCGTATGAAAATGCTGGGGGCAAAGGTTGTTCCGGCCACATCAGGTAGTAAAACATTAAAGGATGCCACGAATGAGGCTATGCGTGATTGGATCAACAACCCGGTTGATACGCATTATATCATCGGCTCCGTGGTAGGGCCATATCCTTATCCGGAAATGGTAGCACAATTCCAGTCCATCATTTCACAGGAAACGAAAAAACAATTGCTTGAACATACCGGTAACGAATTGCCTCAATATGTGATGGCCTGTGTAGGGGGCGGCAGCAATGCAATGGGGATGTTCTATCATTTTTTGGATGATGAGTCTGTAAAGCTGATTGCTGTTGAAGCGGCGGGGCAGGGCGTTGAAAGCGGACACTCAGCAGCTACCACATTCTTAGGCCGCGAAGGGGTTTTGCATGGCAGTCGTACTATTCTAATGCAAACCGACGATGGTCAGGTGGTTGAACCATATTCTATTTCAGCTGGATTGGATTATCCTGGAATTGGCCCGCAGCATGCGCATTTGTATAAGGTACAGCGCGCGCAATATGTGAGCATTACCGATGATGAAGCGCTGCAGGCCGGTTTGCTCTGTTCGCAACTGGAAGGGATAATTCCGGCTATAGAAACAGCACACGCCTTAGCCTATCTTGAAAAGATGACCTTCAAAAAGAATGATAATGTTGTGATCTGTATTTCGGGCCGAGGGGATAAGGATTTGAGCACATATATCAAATATTTCGGATACTAATTGTCCATAGACCATGGTCGATAGTCCATGGTCTTTTTGTTTTACTATGGCCTATTGACCATTGACTATTGACCAAAATGAACCGACTAAACGAACTCTTCGAATCAAAAAAAGATAACCTGTTATCCATTTACTTTACAGCCGGATACCCTGAACTGAACACAACCCTTGGTATTGCCGAAGCATTGGAAAATGCAGATGTAGATTTCCTGGAAATAGGTTTCCCGTATTCTGACCCGGTTGCTGATGGGCCTACTATTCAGCATAGTTCGGAAAAGGCGCTGGAAAATGGCATGAACCTGAACCAGTTGTTTGAAGAGTTGAAAGATCTGCGCAAACGTGTTAGCATACCAATTTTATTAATGGGCTATGTAAACCCAATGGTTCAATATGGTATCGAACGATTTTGTAAAAAAGCAGCAGAAGTAGGTGTAGATGGTGTCATAGTACCCGATCTGCCGATGTATGAGTATGAAACTTTGTACTCAAAATATTTCATTGAAAATGGCCTGAGCAATATCTTCCTGGTTACTCCGCAAACTTCAGAAGAACGTATCCGTAAGATCGATGGCTTGACTAATAGCTTTATCTATCTGTTGTCCTCCTCGTCAATCACAGGGAAAAACCTGCAAGTATCTAATGCCATTGAGGATTACTATAAACGAATCAAAGCTATGCAATTAAAAAATCCGGCGATTATAGGTTTTGGCATCTCGAATAACGAAACGTTCACTAAAGCTTGTGAATATGCCAGAGGCGCCATTGTAGGCAGTGCGTTTGTGAAATTCTTAGCTAATGAGAATTATTTGGAGAAGATACAGGAGTTTGTAAAGAGAATTAGATCCTAATATTCTATAAAACCTTAACCTTTTTTCTTTATGGATGGAAATCATGAAGCGCATGACCTCGAAACCAAGAGAGTAATCATTGAGAACGTCAGCAAATTTGGATGTCACCTTGCATTGGTTGAGGACGATAACTATTTGCCGGGGTTTGTATATTCAATTGGCCTTTTTAAGAACTACAACCATCCGGAAATAATGTGTTTCGGACTAAAGACTAGCGTAATGGGTAGTATAATAAATCACGCAAAGGATTTAATAAAGAAAGGTGAGCATTTTACTACTGATAAATTGTACTCGGGTTTTTTGGAAGGCTATGACGTTCAGTTTCTTGAAGTGAATAAAGAGTTTTATGCTAACTATTTAGGTTACGCAGCATGGTATTATGACAAAAGTTTTGACTTCCCGGTTCTGCAATTAGTCTGGCCAGATAAACAAAGCTACTTCCCTTGGGACGAAAATTTTAACAAAGATCATATACGCAGGCAGCCTTTATTAGATCGAAATACTGACTTTAAATTTTATGAAAGCCGAAACTTAGGTGTTTATACTACTAAACAAGTGTTTCAAGGCGAACCAATTCTCTACGTGTATCACAATGAAGATGGTGATTGGCAATTTCATTGTAGTGATAATCCTAAAATTGAAGATGCTATGTTAGTGTGCTTAGAAGAAATTACCAAGGTTGACCCTTCGGTGAATAACATTTACCATTTGCAGTATGGTTGGAGCGCGTGGAGAAGAAGCCCTGAAGAAGATTGGGAATATGCTAAAGATTCCGATTAGTATCATTCATAAATACAATTCCAGTTCCCCCTTACCCTCACGAACAATCTCGAACTCACCCTGGGTGCAATCCACAACGGTTGAGGGTATATTACCACCATAGCCGCCATCGATTACTATATCCACATTATCCTCATACTTCTCTTGAATCAGCTCGGGATCGGTAGAGTATTCGATGATATCATCGTCATCGTGAATAGAGGTAGAAAGAATAGGGTTGCCAAGCACTTTCACTATTTCGCGGGCTATGTTATTATCCGGAACACGGATGCCTACAGTTTTTTTGTTAGAGCTTAGCAGGCGCGGGACATTGTGGTTTGCATTAAAAATAAAGGTAAATGGCCCCGGTAATGCCTTTTTGAGCACCCGGAAAGTAGCGTTGTCGATTGGTTTGATATAATCGGAAATATGGCTCAGGTCGTAGCAGATGAAGGAAAAATTTGCCTTTTCAGGTTTAATTCGCCTGATCTGGCATATCTTTTCAATGGCTTTCTGATTGGTAATATCGCAGCCCAGGCCGTAAACAGTATCAGTAGGGTATATGATCAATCCACCGCGACGGAGTACATCGGCTACCTGTTCAATTGCTTTCGGGTTCGGGTTTTCGGGATATATCTTTATAAGCATATTTTGATTTCGGAATTCGGAATTTCAATTTCGGATTTAATAGTTCGAATTTTGAAATTGTTGCGTCATCTTTAAATAAAAGTAGTCAGTTATTAAACTGTTTATCTCGTCTACGGTTTTAAGTAGTTCTTTCTTGCGGATGGGTTTATCTTTTGGCAAAGTCTCGGTGTCATTATTTACTTCATCTTCAATTGTTTGTTTTAGCAACGCTATATAAAACGCCTTTTGCTTTTTGATATCATATGATTTTTTAAAATCTCCGTAATCTTTATCAGAATTAAGCAGATAAATAGAATATTCCGCATAACCCAAGATACGACGGTATTGATGTCCGTAATAGGTCCCGCCATGTTCTATTCTGCCATAAATAGAGTTGATGTTTCTGTATAATTTTATAAGCGTTTCCCGCTGAACTTTATACTGGTTATTGCCGTTGTGCATTTTTAAAAAGAAAGCATATAATCTGTAATAGTTGTCACGACACAACTCGCAATCAAGGCTAAATCTATTGTCGTCTTCAAAATAAACTACAACATTCTTTCCTCTAGCATAATCTTCATCAGGAGAATAAGGCACTTCGTCTGTAAGCTCTGGAAATGCCTTTAATATTTTTCTCAACTCCCCTTTTGAATATTCTAATGTATCACCGTCATCTGTACTAATGTAAACTATATCCCTCTCATTTCCGGTTATAATATCCGGTTCTTTTTTTTCCAAAGGATGGGCTTTCTGAACGCTGTCTTTATTATTATCATTTTTTTGATAGCAGAGTTTTTACAACTGAATAATGTTGCAATCATTATCAGCGGGAGGATGCGGTTCATCAGGTTACAGGTTTACTATTGCCTTAAAAATACGGAATATTACCTGATATTCTTTCAAAAGAAAAAGCCACCTGCTTTCGCAAATGGCCTTATAAATTATCTAAATCCGAAATCGAAATTCCGAAATTCGAAATTACTGCTGTTTTGCAAGCTGTGCGTTGATAGTTAATTTGATGTCTTCGCCAACTACAACTGAACCGGCTTCGGTTACGCCATCCCAGGTTAAACCGAATTCTTTACGATTGATCTTACCAGTGATCTCGAAACCAGCTTTGGTGTTTCCATAAAAGTCGGTAGCAGCGCCGCCAAATTCTACTTCTAATGTAACTGGTTTGGTAACGTCTTTAATAGTCAGGTCGCCTTTTAATTCATACTCATCATCGCCAGTCTTTTTGAAAGATGTTGACTGGAATTTGATATGCGGGTATTTTTCAGATTCAAAAAACTCAGGACCTTTCAGGTGCTCATCGCGCATGGTCTGGTTGGTATCGATGCTATTGATATCAATAGAGAAGTTGATCTTAGCGTCCTGGAAATCTTCATTTTCAGATTCTACTGTTCCTTCAAAGCTTTTGAAGAAACCGCTTACAGTTGAGATAACAAGGTGTTTTACTTTAAACTGTACTTCAGAGTGCATTGGGTCTATTGCCCATTTTGTTGCTGTTTGTGTTTCCATGGTTTTAACTGATTGTTTTATGAATCAAAGGTAATAAATATATGTTTAAACATCTAATTTTTGTAAGAAGATTACATTATGTCGACAAATCGTATAGACTTTAACCTTTCAGCTTTGTTTTTGTTCGTGTAAAACAAGCAAATCGGTTAATAAAACAAAGCTTTATTTTAAATATTAACTGAATATGAAGGAAACAAAAAGAGCCCGTTAAGGGCTCCTTTTAAATTCGAATATCTAAATGCTAAACTTTAATGTTAGCCTGGTTAACTAATCACTTAATCTCTATTTCTTCAGTACTTCCTCAACACGCTGAGCAGCTTCTTTCAGCAGGATAGCAGAGTAAACTTTCAAACCCGATTCGTCGATTAGTTTTTTAGCTTCTTCAGCATTGGTGCCTTGTAAGCGTACGATGATAGGAACCTGGATATTTCCCAATTCTTTGTAAGCATCGATAACACCCTGAGCCACACGGTCGCAACGAACGATACCACCGAATATATTGATCAGGATAGCTTTTACGTTTGGATCCTTCAGGATAATGTTGAAAGCCGCCTTTACAGTTTCAGCATTGGCAGTACCACCTACGTCAAGGAAGTTAGCAGGCTCGCCACCTGCTAATTTGATAATATCCATCGTTGCCATAGCCAAACCGGCGCCATTTACCATGCAGCCTACGTTACCGTCTAGCTTTACATAGTTCAGGTTTGATTTGCTGGCTTCAACTTCATTCGGATCTTCTTCGTGGAAGTCGCGCAGATCAGCAAAGTCCGGGTGACGGAATAAACCGTTATCGTCCAGGTTTACTTTAGCGTCAACTGCCAATATTTTATTGTCAGATGTTTTTAAAACAGGGTTGATCTCGAACAGGGAAGAGTCTGTAGCATCATAAGCTTTATACAATGCGGTTACAAATTTCACCATGTCTTTAAAGGCATCGCCCGAAAGACCAAGGTTGAAAGCGATTTTGCGCGCCTGGAATGGTTGCAAACCAACTTTTGGATCAATTTCTTCTTTAAATATCAGGTGAGGGGTATGCTCAGCTACATGCTCGATATCCATACCGCCTTCGGTTGAATACATTACAATATTGCGGCCTTTTGCACGGTCAAGCAATACGCTGACATAGAATTCCTTTGTTTCACTTTCCCCCGGATAGTAAACATCCTGTGCTACCAATACTTTATGAACTTTTTTACCTTCAGGGCCGGTTTGCGGGGTTACCAGCTGCATGCCTAATATAGCACCTGCTTTTTCCCTAACCTCGTCCATATTTTTTGCCAGCTTAACACCTCCGCCTTTACCGCGACCGCCGGCATGTATCTGCGCTTTAATTACAACCCAACTTGATCCTAAATCTCCTTTTAGTTTTTGAGCGGCTGCAGCGGCCTGTTCAACAGTATCGGCAACAATGCCTTCCTGCACCCTTACTCCGAAGCTTTTTAAAATGGCTTTACCCTGGTATTCGTGAATATTCATGTTGTGTGAAGAATTTGCGCCAAAGCTACGATTTTGTTTTACAAAATCAGAGATCAGTGATTAGAGATTGGAGATCAGTTATTAGTTTTATTTTTAGTTGACAAATTAACATTGCATTAGCTAAAATGCTAGTGTTTTTAACAACTGGTCTCTAATCTCTAATCACTAATCACTAACTTAGCCCCATGCTCAAAGCGCACGCTATACATAAATCATACGGACAGCTTAAAATATTAAAAGGGGTAGACCTGGAAGTTAATAAAGGGGAGATCGTAACTATCGTAGGTGCTTCCGGAGCAGGGAAAAGCTCATTGCTAAATATACTGGGCACTTTGGATAAGGCAGACTCCGGGAATGTGATTATTGGAAATACTGAGGTTAGCAGACTAAATAATAAGGAGCTGAGTGCCTTCAGAAATAAACAAATAGGCTTTGTGTTCCAGTTTCACCATTTATTGGTCGAGTTTAATGCATTGGAAAATGTTTGTATCCCGGCATTGATAGCAGGCGATAACAGGGTAGTGGCTGAGCAGAAAGCGAAGGTACTGCTAAGCCGCTTAGGGTTGAACGACCGGATGACGCATAAGCCTGGACAGCTGTCAGGCGGTGAACAACAGCGGGTGGCAGTGGCGCGAGCGTTAGTGAATAATCCTGCGTTGATCTTTGCGGATGAACCCTCCGGCAACCTGGATTCAACCAATGCTAATGAATTGCATCATTTATTCAGAGAGTTGAGGGATGAATTTCATCAAACTTTTATTATCGTAACGCATAATGAACACCTGGCTGAATTATCGGACAGGAAAGTTGTGATGAAGGATGGTTTAATTGTTCAATAAATAATAGTGCATACGCTTATTACAGGAGCTGCATCAGCAGAAGCATATCGGTTAAAGAGTGCTTTGAACAGGGAAGAGGTGATATTGGGAGATTATTTGGAATTGCCGGAAGTGTTGGTGCAATCGGGGAAAGTGATTGCCTTGCCGACCCCCAAAAATGCTGCTTACACGCACCAGATGCTGGCTTTATGCCTGGATAAAGCTATAAACAGGATATATGTTTTGCGCGAAGAGGAAAAAGAGTTGCTACTCAATGCAAAACAATTATTCGAAGAATACGATATACAAATAGAAGCTGCGGATGATAAAGTATAGCGAGATCGACCCACGAAAAGACGCTTTTATATTTGAGCTGGATAATGTCCTTTATCCCGAGAAAGACTACCTGTACCAAATTTACTACCTGTTTACCTCATTTTTGGAATATACAGAGATGATTGATGCTAAAGAGGCAACCTCATTAATGGTGGATGCGTATTTAGCTGAAGGGAAGGAGGTTGTTTTTGATCGTTTGAGAGAGACGTATAATCTTGATGAGAAATACAGGCAAAATTTCAGACATCTGAATATCAATGCCCAGCTTCCGTTAAAACTTTTGCTCGACGAGGCTTTGCTTGCATTTATGCAAGAGATTGTTGTGGACAGAAAGCAGATTTTTATACTGACCAATGGCAATCCGGAGCAGCAACTGAATAAGATAAAACAAACGGAATGGCATGGGCTTGAACCCTATCTCACTTGCTACTTTGCTGATGAGATAGCGCCTAAGCCAGAGACTGATAGCTTGGATTTGCTGATTAAAAATCATAACTTACAACGACGAAATATTTTAATGATCGGAAATTCGGAGGTAGACAGGCAATGTGCAGATGCATCCGGTGTAGATTTAATTAAACCAATAGAGTTTTCAGAAGTCTGACTATAACATATTTCCGTATATTTCGTTAAAGTCACAATATTTTAGAAACAGGTCATAATTGCTTCAATATGAAAAGATTTTTTTACTTAACTGTTGTTTCAGGTGTTTTGATCTTTGCAGCTTGCAAAAGCGCAAAAAAATCCGACCCAACCCCCGTTAAGCCCACTGATACAACGGTTTCTGTGCTTGATAAGATCAGAGATTCGATATTTTATTATGCTAAAGAAGATTATTTGTGGTATTCGTCGTTACCGACATATGCTACATTTAATCCACGGTCATTTACCGGTGCAGATACACTTACCGCTTTGAACAATGAAGTAAATGCGATCTCACAATATGCCATTAACCCGGCAACAAGTCAACCGTATGAATATTACGCAGATGATCCGGGTGTAGCGAAATACTCTTTCATTGATGCAGGTGAAGTTTCTTCGGAACTTAATGGCGTTCATGGCGATTTTGGTTTCGCGCCATTTTATAATACAGTTTCTGACCTGCGCATAAAATATGTTTATCCCGGCTCTCCGGCTGATCAGGCTGGTATTAAACGCGGTTACCAGATTACAAGTATTAATGGCAGAACAAGCCTTGATTATGACGGGCCGGGTTATGGAAGCAGTGCAAACCTTAATTTTATAATAAACGCCTATTCCAATAGCAACACTATTTCAATGACCTTGAAAAAGCCTGATGGTACAACGTTAACAGTGCCCAGCATGTTAGTATCAGAATATACTATTAATCCGGTATTGAAAGATACGATATTTGATCAGGGCAACGGTCATAAGGTAGGTTATATCGTGTTTAATAGCTTTACTTCAGGTGCTAATGCAAATCCGCAATTAGATCCGGTATTCGCCAACTTTGCTACACAGGGTATTACTGACCTGGTAGTTGATTTACGCTATAACGGAGGAGGTTACGTTTCTACAGCAGAACATATCGATAATTTGATCGTTCCTGCTGCTAAAAGTGGATCATTGATGTACAATACTTATTACAACGATATTTTGACTGCTGGTCATGAGGTTCTGCTTAGTAAACAGTGGCGCAAGGATCAACAAACGGGAATGGACTATAATTATGGCCCGCAATTTATAAGCTATGCTGTGGCTGATAATGCCACAAATTTTGCAAAACTGGGTTCATTAAATGTTAATAGAGTGTTCTTCATAATTACCGGCTCTACAGCATCTGCAAGCGAGTTGACAATCAACAATCTGCGCCCACATATGGATGTTCAGTTTATCGGTGAAACCAGCTATGGCAAGCCTGTAGGGTTTTTTGATATCGATATCAATAAATATGAAATGTATATCCCTGAGTTTTATACGCAAAATTCAGCAGGACAGGGCGGTTACTATAACGGATTTACACCAGGAACCGCTGACTACCCGGGTGTAGCAGATTATGACGACGTTACCAAAGATTTCGGTGATCCTACTGAAGGATTATTGGCCCACGCATTAAATTATGTTAAAACCGGCACTTATGCAGTAAAGGGCCAGTCAATTCAAAGCATGCAGGCTAAATACGGTACTTTCTCTATTGCCGCTCAAACTACAGCTGCTCATAAAATGGATAAGCATAAATTCAGAGGAATGGTGTTCGACAAAATTAAAAGGAAGAGATAAAGATTATATAAATGATATAACAAAAGGCGTAAAGATATCTTTACGCCTTTTGTTTTTAATCGGCTAGTTCTCTCAGGTCGACAGGGACTACTCTTGATATACCTTGTTCAACCATAGTTACGCCGTAGATCACATCTGTGCTAGCTATGGTTCTTTTATTATGAGATACAATGATGAATTGCGATTGACCCGAAAACTCACGGATGATGTTGTTGAACTTATCGATGTTGGTGTCATCCAAAGGCGCATCTACTTCATCGAAAATGCAGAACGGTGCAGGCTTCAATAGGTAAAGCGAAAATAGTATAGCAGTCGCTGTCAACGTCTTTTCACCACCTGAAAGTTGATTGATAGAAAGTGGTCTCTTGCCTTTCGGGCGTGCAATAATATCAATATCTGATTCCAGCGGATTTTCCGGATCGGTTAAGATCAGGTCGCAGGAGTCCTGCTCGTTAAACAATGAGCGGAATACTTTTATAAAGCTCTCTCGCACATTAGTAAATGCGGTCATAAATTTTTCGCGAGCGGTATCATCAATTTCCTGTATAGTGGCCAGCAGTGATGTTTTGGCCTCAATCAGATCTTTCTTTTGCGATTGGATGAATTCAAAGCGCTGGTTCATCTCGTTGTAAGCTTCAACAGCTAATGGGTTGATAGGCCCGAAATCATCTAATTGTCGTTTTAACTTATCCGTCTTTTCGCGCAGGTCATCTTCGTTTTCATTTTCCGGCGGTTCAGAATCCAATAGCTCGTTAATATCGATATTGAACTCAACAGACAGCCTTTCCTTTAAAGCATTGAGTTCGATCTTCAGGTTGTTCTTTTCGTCCTTTAACTCATTTTCAAGCAGCTCAGCCTGATCTTTTTTGCGACGTAAAGCTGTAATATCATTTTCAGTTTCGGTGATCTTTCCGCGCCAGGTGTAGTATTCCTGTTCAGCCTGTTGGGTAGCTTTTTCCAGTTCCTCCTTCTGGCTGTACATTTCCAGCAGATCATCGTCTGAATGCCCGGCCTGCGCCAGGTTTTCACTGATCGCTTGCTTTACTTTCTCCAGTTCAGCACTATTTTGGCTGATCCGGCTTTCGAGACTTTCCTTCTGAGTTTCCCGATAATCCATATCCTTCACCAGTCCGGATACCTTATTCTGCTGCTGATGAAAGCGGATATTTTCCTGGTTATAACGATTGGATTGTACTGAAGTATACTCGTTCAGTTCGTTAAAAGCCAATTGCTTTTCATTGAGCAGGTCGCTTTGAATATCTTTTTGGGTTTTTAGCTCGACTAGCTCCGGCTGTAGCCTCAGCATATCTTCCTTAATGCTGCTGATCTTTTGGGCGATATCCTCTTTGCGGTTACGACTATTCTCAATAAAAGCCTGATATTGTTCCTGGCGCGTTTTTACGGTCACCAACTCAGTATTCAGACGATTAAGATCCTGTTGCTGCTGATTGATCTCGCTGCTTTTTCCTGAAGCCTTAAAGGCTGACAGCCTACTTTGGAGTTCTTCTGCTTTATGGCGACGATCTGCTAGTCCGCTATCAATGGATTTGATCTCTTTAGCCAGGTTTTCCAGGTTTTTAGCGCGTCCAATACGTTTGCCCTCAAACAAACCAACTGAACCGCCGGCCATGGTAAACTTTGACTTGTTGAACTTGCCGCTCTTTCCGATCAACACCATGTCGCCATGCACGGAGGTGTTATTCAGATCATTTTCTGTCGAATCATTTACAAGGTAAACGTTCTTCAACAAATGATTGCAAAGCCCCATGTAGCGCTTTTCAACCTCGATCACACTCAAAGCCGGGATTGCATCTGCAATAGAGGCTGGAGTAACTGGCAAGTTGTCGTAATTGCTCAGTACAAAAAATTGCGCCCTGCCTTTTGATGAATTGCTTAATAGGTTGATAGCCGAAATAGCTTCGTCATAGTTTTCAACTACGTAGTAGTTCATCAAAGGCTCCAGGTAGTTTTCAATAGCTACCCGGTATTCCTCGTGGCAAAAAAGTACGTCGCTGAATAAAGGTGCACTCTTGGCCCAGCCTGCTGTTTTCTTCAGGAAACGTATGGATTCAGGAAATCCTTCCAAGCTATCAACCATACTTTTGGTCAGATTGTACTCGTTCTGCTTGGCATCCAGTTTACGGCTTTCCTTGATGATGATATCCTTAATGGTTTCCGATTCGGCTTCGTTATCCTTTATTTGCTGTTGAAGCTTGTTCTCAAAATCTACCAAAGTTTCCAGCTCTTTCTCCATCGATTCAGCCCGGCTCTGTAATTGTGCAACCACCTCATTAAAGTGCGAAAGCTCGGCTTCCTTGTTGGTTGCATCCTCAATATTCCGCTGACTTTCTTGTTCAAGCGCCTGTTCCTGTATTTGCAGAATATCGATATCCTTTTCAGTTTTATAGATCTGATTTTGCAAGCGGTTATTGATGCTCGTCAGCTCATTTAACTCAGCGCGTACCGATCCTTGTTGCTCACGCAGTTCATCAACAGCTAGCTTCAAATCATTTACTAAAGCCCGAATAACTTCCAGATTCTCATTTTCCTGAGCTTTTTCTTCAGCAAGACGTTTGATATTGTATAAAACATGATTCAATTGGTTCCGGTCGCGTTCCAGTTCTTCCGTTAATCGCGCTTCCTTATCCTGCTGGAATTTGAGATGCTCGTTCTTGATCTTTTTCTCGCTTTCATAAGCTCTGATCTTCGAAACATACTCGTTGGTAGTCTTTTGTTGGATCGATAGATTTTTCTCCTTTGTCAGGCTGTCCAGTTTCTGCTGTTGCAGACCGGCTTCCATACTATCAATTTGTGCTACGATACCTAGCTTTTCACCATGTTGCTTTTGCTCCTGCTCGTCTATCTTATTCAATGATTCGCTGAAGGAAATGATCTTAAATGAAGCAAGCATAATGCTTAGCGTCTTATATTGCTCTTTGAGCCTGTAATAGCGTTCTGTCTTTTTTGCCTGATTCTCTAAAGTTTTAAGGTTCTTTTCAATCTCAGCCAGCAAATCCTCTACACGCTCCAGATCAGCTTCTGTATCTTTTAGTTTATTGAAGGTTTGTTTCTTGCGCAGTTTATATTTGGATATGCCAGATGCTTCCTCAAATAAATTCCGGCGAGAGCCTTCTTTGTTATTGATGATCTCGTCGATCATCTTTAGCTCAATGATAGAGTAGGAGTCGGCCCCGATGCCAGTATCCAGGAAAAGATCGGTGATGTCCTTCAAACGGCATTGCACGTCATTTAACCTGTACTCACTCTCGCCTGCGCGGTATAGCTTGCGTGTTATGGTGACCTGTGAGAACTCTGTTGGAAGTATGTTTTTGGTATTATCGAAGGTGAGCGAAACCTCGGCCAGGTTAGCGGCTTTTCGGTTTTTGGTGCCATTAAAAATAATGTTCTCCATTTTTTCAGAACGGAGCATACGGGTGCTTTGCTCACCGAGCACCCACCGGATAGAATCAACCACATTGGATTTACCGCAGCCATTCGGGCCCACAATAGCCGTAACGCCCTCATTAAAATTGATCGTTATCTTATCGCCGAAGCTCTTAAATCCCTTAACTTCTAGTTTAGTAAGCTGCATTAATCTGCTATTCTTATAGTGCTCAAAGCTTAAAGCACAAAGCTGAGAGCTTTTTCGACTCATAGCTTATTGAGCTTTGTCTTTGCTTTCGGCTTTTAGCTTTATGCTTTCAGCTTAAATAAATATTTCTCCTTTTAAATAGGTAACGGCATTGCCGCTCATTAGCACACGTTCGCCTTTGTTTTCGCACCAGAGTTCACCTTTGCGGGGTGATAACTGGTAGGCGTGCAATTTATCTTTCCCTAACTTATTGGCCCAATAAGGTATCAGGTTGCAATGTGCTGAGCCTGTTACCGGATCCTCAGGAATTCCTGCTCCGGGAGCAAAGAAACGCGAAACAAAATCGACAGTTTTCCCTGGCGCAGTTACAATCACCCCAACCGTATCCAGTTTTGACAAAGCGAAGAAATCAGGTGAAATATCGATGATATCATTCTCTGATTCATAAACAATAAAATAATCTCTTGAGCGATAGGCTGATAGTGGTGCTTTCTCGTTTAATGCCTCAGCAAGCCCGTTCGGCATTTCTATCGGAATAGGAGGGCGCGATGGAAAATCCATTGTGTATTTATCGCCATTCTTATTTATAGTTAATGTGCCTGCTTTTACAGTTTCAAAATGTATGGTATCACCTTTATAGCCTAGTTCTGTAAATATGATATGTGCAGAGGCTAATGTAGCATGCCCACACAGATCGATCTCGTAAGCAGGGGTAAACCATCTGAGTTTATAATCATCCCCGTTCTTTACAAAAAAGGCAGTTTCAGCAAGGTTATTTTCTGCTGCTATCTTTTGCATGGTTTCGTCAGGTAGCCACTCTGTCAGCGGACAAATAGCAGCCGGATTCCCCCCGAAAAGACGATTGGTAAAAGCATCAGCCTGGTAAATAGGGATAGTCATAACAAAAACGTTTAGCTGATAAATGTACCTTTTAATTATTAATTATTCAACGTGGCTGGAACCAAATCGACCGTTTTGAACATTAAAAATAGCAGAGATTTTAAGCGGATTGGTTTGGTAAGGATTTACTCTATCCACAGAACAGAATTGCTGGCTTCAGAATCGTTTTCTTCCCAGTATTTATTGCCAGGGTCACGTATCCATTTACCGTCGATAATGAATTTGTACAGGTACTTTCCGGGTTTCAGGTTTACGCTGATAGTCCATTCGTCGCCATTATGGGTCATGGTATAGCCGTTTTTATCCCAGTCGATGAATGTGCCCGACAGTTTTACTGATTTTGCGTTTTTATATCCTTTCAACCTGAAGGTATAGTTGGGTTTAGCAGCAACGAAAGAGTTGGTGACGCCTTTTTCAACCATGTAATTCTGGTTCTGTGGGTCAGTGATCCACCTGCCATCCACTATAAATTTATAGCCATAGTTGCCCGGGTTAAGTATCATCGGCAATACCCAGCCATCATGCGTTTTCTTAAGGAATATTTTATTGGGCGCCCAGTCATTGAAGTCGCCTGCAACTGATACTTTCCCTGCATCATTATAGCCTTTCAATTTGAAATACACCACTTCGCCAACCGCCAGCACCGAATTGATTTTCCCGTCGTCATCTTTTTCTTTAACAGTATTAGCAGGATCATTTACCAACTCATCATCTACTGTAAACCGGTAGAAATGCTTACCGTCACCCATGTATAGCTGTTTTTCCCAGGTATTGCCATGGCGCTCCATTATGAGTTCATCTACATTCCAGTTATTAAAATCTCCTGCTACGGTTACCTTATGGGCCGACGCATATCCCTTCAGTTTAAAAGTGTAGTTATATTTGTAATAAACAGAGTTGACATTCCCATTGCCGTCATCAGCATCCTGCAGATTGTTGGGATCGGTTGTCCAGCGGCCTTGTATAATGTACTTATATTGATAAATACCCGGCGCTAATTTTATATCGATGATCCAGCCACCATCGGTTTTGGTCATCACGCCTTTTAGCGTGCTCCAGCTATTAAAATTGCCAGATAGCATTACTCTTTTTGCCTTGGTATATCCAGGCAGCATAAAGCGTGTTAATCCTGAAGGCAACTGATAAATGGTTACTTTTGCAAAGCGGTTTACGCCGTATTTTACCTGGGCAGGGTAGCCCGGTTTGCCATTTACTTGTGGTATTTGTAAACTAATGGTGTAAGGATCTTTAGGTGGGTTATCATTTAACTTTTCCAGCGAGCGGTCAAAGTGGTACAAATTGCCATCGTGATCAACCATTATCCAACCATCTTTATCTAAGGCTGAAAAGTTTGCTTTTTGAAGCTGATCAGGTGTGGCATTAACACCGGCGATGGTTAATATGCTGTCCAGTGTTTTTTTAGACGATTGAATATCGATCTGCAGCACCAGGTGATTATCCTCAGTAATGCGCAGCGAGTTACGGCTTTGGGCCATAGCGGTTTGGATATTGCTCAGGAGCAACACCGCTATAAAAACCATATATCCGTAACACCTTTTCATTATTGATGGCTATAAATGTACATTTCAAATTCTTTTTTTACGAAGTTGATCGTAAATATCCCGCGTGTAAAAAAGTCGTATCCTAATATTCCATCCATGGATTGCCCGTAAAAACGGCCCATTTTATCCAAATTCGTTATCGTGACACGGTTGTTCGTGAATACCTGGTCACCAATAATCATCTTATCAACTTTTGCATTAATGATCTCAAAAACTGAACCACCAACCCCGGTTAGTTTCGCCCTGTTGATGATCTCCATATTCTGCATCATCTTTTTAGAGTGATTGTAATCCAACAGGTTTACTTCGGCGCCGGTATCGAATGCAAACCACATTGACTTATCATTGATAGCCCCTTTTAGGTAGATCACATCGCCTGAATATTTAAAGGAGGTTTTCAATTGGGGATTGGTATATATTTGTTCGGCAGGGTTGACCTCACCATGCTCATCCAACTTATGAATGTAAAGCTGATTATGAAATAAATCGACAGTGATAGCCAGTTTTGAGAATAATCTTGTTCCCAGCAGACCTAATATTTTGATATGCCTGCCATTTTCAAGTGCTGAAAGATCGGTAACATCGGCTGTTAGTCTTGAATAATGCAGATCGAGAATAGAAAAATTCTTTACTATCGTAGAAAACGTGCCTGAAGAAACGCCATTGATACCGCCGGCTTCCTGGTCTTCAATCCTGGGCATACTTCTAAAATAAGTAGTGTTTAAAACAAGATAGGGGGCACCTGTATCCAATATGAAGTTACCCTGCATGGTATCGATCTGGGCTTCTACGATGATCAGGTTGCCGGCTCTTTTTATCGGAATCACAAGGTTATTGTAATCACCAAAAGGTACGGGATCGTCTGCAATGGTTTTAAGATGAAGTTTTTTCAGGAAGAGGGTTTTTTCTGGGTCGGGTTTTGGTTTTCCAATGCACAGGCCCTGGTTCCAGTAAAATACTGAAAGCAGTAATAATAGTGATAAGCCAAGCCTGTTCATGATAAATATGAAACTTTATCATAAGACGTCTTGAAAATTGCGAGTGTTACAGATTTTTGTGCACAAAAAAGCCCCCGGTGGTGTTCCGGGGGCTCTAAAAGGCGATTAGCCTAAATATGATTTCAGAATTTTACTTCTGGATGTATGTCTCAGTCGTTGCAACGCCTTGTCTTTGATCTGGCGAACACGCTCGCGGGTCAAATTGAACTTCTCGCCAATCTCTTCCAGTGACAATGGGTGATTAGTGCCTAATCCGAAGAACAATACGATGATCTCGCGCTCACGCTCGGTAAGTGTAGAAAGCGAACGTTTAATTTCTTCAGACAGCGACTCGTTGATCAAAATTGAGTCGGTATTGGGCTCCTGGTTTTCCAATACGTCCAACAAAGTGTTTTCTTCACCTTGTACAAACGGAGCGTCCATAGATACGTGACGTCCTGAATTGCTTAATGTATCAGATATCTTGTCAACAGTAGTTTCCAGCATGTCGGCCAGTTCTTCCGGAGATGGCTCGCGCTCATACTCTTGCTCTAATTTTGAGAATGCTTTGCTGATCTTGCTTAACGAACCTACCTGGTTTAATGGTAAACGTACGATACGTGATTGTTCTGCGATAGCCTGCAATATGGATTGACGGATCCACCATACGGCATAAGAGATGAATTTAAAACCCTTAGTTTCATCAAAACGTTTTGCAGCCTTAATAAGGCCCAGATTACCTTCGTTTATCAAGTCACCGAGTGTAAGACCCTGATTTTGATATTGTTTTGCTACTGACACAACAAAGCGCAGGTTGGTCTTTGTTAGTCTTTCAAGAGCTGCCTGATCGCCCTCTCTGATCTTTTGTGCCAGAATTACTTCTTCTTCTGCAGTGATTAAGTCAACTTTACCAATTTCGTGAAGATATTTATCAAGCGATTGTGATTCGCGATTGGTAATAGATTGGGTTATTTTGAGTTGTCTCATCTATATGTATTACCTCAATTCTTACTTTATGAATTGAACGTGCAAAGGTATAAAATTGTTATGAAAAAATAACAACCCAATCTATCTTTACATTCAAATTAAAATAAGTAGCTTTTTAAACTTAATAATTGATTTGTTAACTATTTGGTTTACAGTTCATTCAGTTTAAAAGTGTCCTTGGCTCTAATCCCTCTTTCAGTCTGCTGTAATGTACAACACTCGTTCACAGGATCGTGTTCAAAATACAAAATATATTCGTTTTCCAAGGCTTCACTCAAAAATATTTTCTTTTCTCCGAGTGTTTTTAGGGGGAACATATCATACGCCATCACATAGGGTAGAGGCAGGTGGCCCACAGATGGCAGAAGATCAGCCATATACAATATTTTTTTGCCTTTGTAGCTGATGAGCGGCAACATCATGGCATCAGTATGTCCATATACAAAACGAACATCAAAGCCATCAATAAAGTTAACTCCGTCGTTTGCGTCGATGAATTTCAGTTGTCCGCTTTCCTGTATGGGCAGTATATTTTCCTTTAAAAAGGAAGCTTTCTCACGATCATTTGGGTTTACCGCCCAATCCCAATGCTGCTGGTTGCTCCAATAGGTAGCGTTCTGAAAAGCAGGCATCAGTTTTTCTCCATCACGCTTTACCGCACCACCAACATGGTCAAAGTGCATATGAGTGAGAAATACATCTGTAATATCGTCGGTCGTAAATCCGAGTTTAGCTAAAGATGACTTTAGGCTCGCATCCCCATGCAGGTAATAATGACTGAAGAATTTGGCATCCTGCTTATCGCCAATACCGGTATCAATGAGTATCAGACGATCACCATCTTCAACCAGCAGGCACCGCAGGGCCCATGTACACAAGTTATTCTCGTCGGCTGGGTTGGTTTTATTCCAGATCGATTTGGGAACAACGCCAAACATGGCACCGCCATCTAATTTGAAGAAGCCGGTATCGATGGTGTGGAGTTTCATAGTTGGAAGTTCATAGATCATAGTCAATAGTTCATAGCCGGAACAATCCGTTAGCTATGAACCATCAACTATAAACTCTTATAAATGTATACACTCACCGTAAGCTTCTGCAGCAGCTTCCATCACTGCCTCGCTCATGGTTGGGTGCGGGTGAACCGATTTAATGATCTCGTGACCGGTAGTCTCCAGTTTACGTGCGGTAACTACTTCGGCAATCATTTCAGTTACGTTATGGCCCAGCATGTGTGCGCCAAGGAACTCGCCGTATTTTGCATCGAAGATCAGTTTTACAAAGCCATCTTTAGCACCAGCGGCAGATGCTTTCCCAGACGCAGAGAATGGAAATTTACCTACTTTGATCTCATAGCCGGCTTCTTTGGCCGCCTTTTCTGTATAGCCAACAGATGCAATTTCAGGACTGCAATAAGTACAGCCAGGGATGTTATTATAATTTAATGGCTCTGGATTGTGGCCTGTTATTTTCTCTACGCAGATAATGCCTTCAGCAGAGGCAACGTGTGCCAATGCCTGGCCTTTAACAATATCACCGATTGCATAAACGCCGTCTACATTAGTTTTGTAGAAATCGTCAACCACAACTTTACCTCTATCAGTTTTTACACCTAATTCTTCTAATCCGATACCTTCAATATTTGTGCTGATACCTACGGCTGATAATACAATCTCCGCTTCCAGGGAAACATTTCCGGTAGGGGTTTTAACATTCACTTTGCAAATATCACCGCTGCTGTCAACCGATTCAACATTTGAGCCGGTCATGATCTCGATACCTTGTTTTTTCAGGATACGGTTTAATCCTTTTGAAACTTCTTCATCCTCTAAAGGAACGATGTTATCCAGGAACTCAACTACGGTTACTTTAGTGCCTAAAGTATTGTAGAAATAAGCAAACTCGATACCGATAGCGCCAGAGCCAACTACGATCATTGATTTTGGCTGCTTTGGTAGGTTCATTGCCTGGCGGTAGCCGATCACTTTTACGCCATCCTGTTTGATATTAGGTAATTCGCGTGAGCGGCCGCCTGTGGCTAAAATGATGCTTTTTGCAGTATATGATTTAGTGGCACCGTCAGCAGCTTTTACCTCAACGGTATTTTTCACTTTCAGCTTGCCGGTACCCATTATTACTTCGATCTTGTTCTTTTTCATCAGGAACTGAACACCTTTGCTCATTCCGTCAGCAACACCACGACTTCTTTTTATTACGGATTCAAAATCAACTTCGCCACCTGCAACCTTAACGCCGTAATCAGCAGCATGATTTAAGTATTCAAATACCTGTGCGCTTTTTAATAAAGCCTTCGTCGGAATACAACCCCAGTTAAGGCAAATGCCACCTAATGATTCTTTCTCAACTATAGCGGTTTTCAAGCCAAGCTGTGAAGCACGTATAGCAGCTACATAACCTCCGGGGCCAGACCCTATTACAATTAAATCGTAGTCCATGTTTTTTATCCTTTTTTTGAATTCGAGGCCAAAGCTAATTAAAAAGGTGCGAATAGAAAAAATCCGCTTGGGCGAGGCTTATTTTTTTACAGAAGGGCTATAAAAATATATGCTAAATCTATAAGAGCTATAGATTAACTAATGGTTTATAAGCGAGTAAATTATATCAAAATATTGTAAAAATATCTATCCAGTTAAATTTCATGTATAACGTGTATTAAATGTTAGCAACTGTCGAAAAAATATTAATATTAACTTAACATAAGTAACGGGTCCGTTACATATCTTTGCGCCACATCAGTTCATTCACATTTATTTAAAAATTAAGAAACAAGTATGAGGAAATTTTTACTTCTAATCTTATTGTTAACCGGCATCAGTATCCTTGGGATAAGGAACGCAAATGCCCAGGGGGTGACAACCGCATCAGTCAACGGGATCGTTTCCGATAGCAAAGGAGCAATACCAGGTGCAACTGTAACAGTTACACACATACCTACCGGAACGGTATACGCTACCGTCACCCGCGCCGACGGCCGTTACAACTTACCAAACTTAAGGGTAGGTGGTCCGTACACCGTTAAAATCACATTTATTGGCTACAAAGATTTTGTTCAGGAGGGTATGAACCTTTCCATTGGACAGGATCAGCGTATTGACGCCAAAATTGAAGAGAACAACACGAACCTTAAAGAAGTTGTCGTTACCGGCACCCAGGGTAAAGTGATCAATTCTTCACGTACCGGTGCACGTGAAACCGTGAACCGCGCACAAATTGAAAATTTGCCAACCATTAACAGGTCACTGGCTGATTTTACTAAATTAACACCTTCAGCAAATGGCCTGAATTTCGGCGGACGCAGCAGTGGTTTTAATAACATCACTGTGGATGGTGCTTTATTTAATAACTCATTCGGTTTGTCAGGCACATTAGGTGGTCAAACTAACTCGCAGCCAATCTCATTGGATGCTATCGACCAGATCCAGGTTGATATTGCCCCTTATGACGTTCGCCAGGGTAACTTTACCGGCGCAGGTGTTAACACTGTGGTAAAATCAGGTACTAATACTTTCAAAGGAACGGTTTATGATTATATCCGCAGCACCGGTCTTACCGGGTATAAAGCAGGTGATAATGTTATCGCAAAAACACCATTCAGCTATCGCCAGACAGGTATAAGCGTTGGTGGCCCGATCATCAAAAATAAATTATTCTTCTTCCTGTCGGGTGAAGAAGAGCGTATCAGCCAGCCTTATTCATCTTATGTCGCAACTGGTTCGGGCGCAAGTGGAAAAGTATCGCAGGCTGATGCTGCTACACTTGACCAGATCAGAAAATTCCTGATAGATAATTATAAGTACGATCCGGGAGCTTATCAGAATTATGATTTCAAAACTTTCAGCAATAAGCTTACTGCTAAGTTGGATTGGAATATTGATAAAAACAACGTGTTGAGCGCTAAGTATTTCTACCTTAAATCTTATGCTGATCAGCCACCAAGCAACTCAGGTACGGTAAATATTAATACACCTACACGTGCGGCAAGTGTTACTACACTGCCATTTTACGGCGCCGGCTACCGTATCAATAACAACTTTAACATTGGTATAGTGGAGCTCGACTCCCGTTTGAGCAGCTCAGTTTCAAATAAAGCGACCGTTGGTTATTCAGCTCTGCGTGATTATCGTGCATCGTTAGGTAGCACAGCTATTCCGATGGTTGATATTGGTAATGGCCAGTTCGATGCTACTACCGGCAAAATATCAGCACTGACTACAAGCTTTGGCTACGAGCTTTATACAGCAGGTAACTTGCTGAATACAAATATCCTCCAATTTTCAGATGATGTTACCTGGTATTTAGGAAAACACGAATTGACATTTGGTACTAACGACCAGATACAGAGCTACAAAAATGGTTTTGCGCCAAATTACAATGGGTTATACACCTATAATTCAGCTGCTGATTTCCTGAGTGGAGCTCCTGCGGCTTCCTACACTTACCGTAACTCGGCATTATCAAGCGGTCAGTTTCCTTATGCGTCCATCAAAGCATCTATTTATAGCGTGTATGTGCAGGATAAATTTCACGTAACCGATAATTTCCGCTTAACCTATGGTTTGCGTGCAGATTACGATGCGTTCCCTACAACATTGGCTAAGAATGATAATGCTGCTGCGCTTACTTTCCAGGGCGGCTACGCAAATGGTATACATGTAGATCCATCTAAATTACCATCAAACAAAGTATTGCTTTCTCCACGCGTTGGTTTTAACTGGGATGTTAATGGCGATCAGAGCACCCAGGTACGTGGTGGTTCTGGAATATTTGCCGGAACAGTACCTTTTGTATGGATTTCTAACCAGGCGTCAAACAATGGTTTATTATTTAGCTCAGGAACCGTTACCACTCCAGGGGATCCAAGGCTGATATTTAACCAGGACGTTAACCACAATCGCCCTACCGGGCAGGCTGTGGCAAACACGTCTTATGAGTTAGACGTTGCTGATCCGAAGTTGAAATACCCTGAAATTTGGAGAACAAACCTGGCAGTTGATCAAAAACTGCCTGGAGGTATCATCGGTACAATCGAAGGATCATACACCAAGGATATTAATGCTATCTATCATAAAAACCTGGTTATCTCAAACGGATATACAATTGATGCAGGCCCGGAAGGTCAGATTCATTACGATTCAAAAAATACAACCCCTGCTGCGGCCGCTGCTACAGCAGCTAACCCGTCAATTACCGGCTTGTATTATATGACCAATACCAGCAAAGGTTATTCCTATTTTGTTACCGCTCAGTTGCAAAAAAGCTTCTCAAATGGTTTATATGCTAACGTAGCTTACACTCACAGCGGATCACAAGATGTAAATGATGGTGGTTCTACAGCTTCAACTATCTGGAGCACACGTTATGTAGCCGGTAATCCTAACGCCGACAACTTATCAAACAGCTCATATGTAATGCCAAATCGTATCATCGCTTCGGTGTTTTATAAAAAGAGCTATTTCGACCACGCATCAACTTCAGTTGGGTTAGTATTTGAAATGGCTAATAATGGAGCAGTATCTTACATTACAGGTGGCGACCCTAATAATGACGGTGCGACAAATGACCTGATGTATATTCCAAAAAACCAAAGTGATATAGTGCTGGTACCAAATAACACGGATCCCACAAAAGGACCTGTTGACACACGTACTGCAGATCAGCAATGGCAACAGTTAAATGCATTTATTAGCCAGGATAAATACCTGAGCAGCCATAGAGGTCAGTACGCTCAAAGAAATGGCGTAATATTGCCTTATTTCAAGAGGGTTGATTTTAAAGCAGTACAGGATTTCTATGTAAACGTTGGCAAATCAAAAAACACAATAGAAATAAGCCTTGATATTATCAACCTGGGTAACCTGTTGAACAAAGACTGGGGTAACTATCAAACATCATTCAATGGATTTAATAATGGAAGTACCACCATCCTTAACTACAAAGGCCTGGTAAACGGCAGACCTTCTTATTCATTCCCATATTTGAATGCTGCTACAGCAACTCCTGTAACGACTTCGTTTATCGATGGCGTCAGCCAATTATCACGCTGGCAGGCCCAATTAGGTTTACGTTATATATTTAACTAATATTTGATTAAACCCTCATAATGCTATCACCCCGGCTTAATAAGCCGGGGTTTTTTGTTTGGTTAAATAATCGTCTGTTTCGTTGCAGAATTGGGTCCGGTAAAATGTTTTAACTCTATTGCAAAAATTTTATTACAAAGTAAAATTCTATGCCTTGCTTAACGAAAATTTAACATTGGACTAGGTACTTTGGCTCTGTTTTTAAACTCAATAATTAACAAAAACAGACAAAGTATGAGGAAGCATTTACTTCTCTTTTTATTGGCCCTGTTTGCCACAATAAGTTTTGTGGCAATTGCCCCAAGCGCCAATGCACAAACACAAATCACAGGTAAGATAGTGGATACCATAACGAAGGAACCGCTTATCGGTTCAACCGTTTTGGTTAAGGGCACAACAATCGCTACTTCGGCATCACTTGATGGTTCATTCAAACTAAAGGTCCCGGCAGGTAGCAATATATTGATCGTAAGCTTTATTGGCTACATATCTAAGGAAATAACTATTTCCGAATCGGGTAAAAGCTTGGGTACTATCGAGCTTCGGCCAAACTCATCTTCAATAAAAGAAGTTACCATTACCGGTGACGTCGCTATTGACAGAAAGACGCCGGTTGCAGTATCAACTATCGGTACTGAATATATAGATGAGCACCTGGGTAATGGTAATATACCCGACTTGTTGATAAGCATCCCAGGTGTTATGACTTCGCAGGGTGATGGCGGTTATGGCGATGGCCGTGTAAGTATCCGCGGGTTCTCAAGCAGATCGGGGAATGGTAACGTTGCTTACACTGTGAATGGTATACCAGTAAATGATCCGGAAACTGGTGCACTTTATTGGTCTGACTTTGCAGGCGTTACTGATGTGGCCCGTTCTATACAGGTGCAGCGCGGTTTAGGTGCATCCAAGATCATTATACCTTCTTTTGGCGGTACTGTGAATGTAACCACACGCACTACTGATCAGCAGGCGGGTGGTTATGTTTATGAAGGCCTGGGTAGCTATGGCTGGAATAAAACTGGTGTATTAATATCAACCGGGCTAACTTCTACTGGTTGGGCTGCAACTTTCCAGGGAAGCAGAACACAGGGAGCTTATCCGTTTGACGGATCGAACTTCTTAGGATATAACTACTTTTTTAATTTGTCTAAGGTGTTAAGTAAAAATCAAACTATTTCGCTGAACGTGATCGGTGCAAACCAAACTCACGGTCAAAGACCTGAAGAACTGTTGTATCCAAATACCAGTACCAATACCCCCGGTTATTTAGGTGCTCCACAAGGTATAAACTGGAATACCTGGTTTGGTTATAAGGACGGGAAACAATACAATCCATACAATAATTTTTACAGCGAACCTATCATATCCCTCAATCACGAGTGGACAATTAATGATAAATCAAGCCTTTCAACTGTATTGTATACTTTGCAAGGCGATGGTGGTGGCGGTGGTATAGCCCTCTCAGGTTTAACAGTAAATACTGTGCCTCGTTCAGGCAATATTTATACGCCTATTAATTACGACGCGCTGCAAGCAGCCAATGCCGCAAATACAGATGGTTCAGCACTTTCCTACGGCTATGCTTCACATAGTAAAACACATTGGTATGGTTTAAGAAGTACTTACAGAACGATGTTAGGTAAGTATATCGATCTTTCTGCCGGTATTGACTTAAGGTATTATGAAGGTAATCATTATGAGCAGGTAACCGACCTGTGGGGCGCTGACTATGTAGCCTATCCTTATACAGGTAACCCTGCTACTGGCAAAACCGGTGGTAATATCAACGATCCTGCCGGGCGTGTAGGTATCAATGGTTTGATCGATTATCACAATATCGATTATATCGAGTCGGGAGGTGCATTTGCACAGGCTGAATATTCAAAAGATAATTTCAGTTTATTCGCAACCCTTTCAGGAACTGAAAGCGCTGACAGCCGGAAGGACCCTTTTGATTACCTGAATGGTGACCCGAATCAGACAAGCAAATGGGTGAACTTTACCACTTACCAGGCAAAAGCAGGAGCGAACTACAACCTGAATTCGCAAATGAACGTGTTTGCAAATATCGGTTACCTGACCAAGCCGCCTTACTTTGGTAATGTTTTCGTGGATTATACCAACCATGTTAACAACAGTACTATTTCCGAAAAATTATTCAGTTATGAATTAGGTTATAGTTTAAAAATTTCGTCTTTCAGCGCGAAGTTGGACCTGTTCAGGACATCCTATATGGACAGAGCATTTGCATCAAATTTTTCTGATGCAGCAACCCAACAAATATATACTGCAAATATTTCGGGTGTGAATGAACTGCACCAGGGAGCTGAACTCGAAGTAAAATACAAACCTGTGCTAGGTATTTTAGTAGGTGGTTCGGTTTCAATAGGTGATTATCACTATACTTCGAACTCAGGCCCGGTAACTGTTCAGAACTCGCAGGGTGCCGTGATCGGTAACCAATCTTCGGTGTATCTGAAAGGTGAAAAGTTGGGTGATGTACCCCAAAACACTGCTTATGGCTTTACAGAGATTAATGTAGTACCGCAATTAAAAGTAGGTGCTTCGGTTAATTATTACTGGAACTATACTTCTTATGTTCCATTCCAGAATTATACCAGCCCGAACATGCACCCATACATATTGCCAAACTATGCAATATGGAACGCAAATGCCATATATAAATTTAAAATGGCTGGTTTTGATGCAGAGTTAATAGGCACTGTATATAACTTATTAAACTCGAAGATAATTACAGATGCTGAGGATTATACCGGTCATGCTGACCTTACCCAATTGCAGGTTTACTGGCTTAATGCAAGAACCTTTACAACAGCATTAAAGGTTAAGTTTTAATCATAAAAATTCATAAGATGAAAAAGATATATTACTTATTGGTTCTTGTCGCGTTTGCTTTTACAGCGTGCCAAAAAGAGCCGGCATTACACTCAGTTATGCCATCTGAAGTCAAAGATCTGAAGATCACATTGCAAACGTCCGATTATCAGTTGTTACCATCAAGCGATTATCCATCAAAAACACTTACAATAGATGATGATGCCGATGCGCAGCAATATATTCCGATTATCCTGAACGCAAACTATGGAAACCTGGATAATGGCTCAACTGCTGCAGTAACTTATGCTAAATCAGCACTTTATTTTAAGCCTAATGCAGACAGCTTATATAGCGATGTGGCCTATACACTTACTAATGCCGATTATTTGTTATTGCCGGGTAATAAATACACTGACTTTAGCGTATCACAATTACTGTCGTGGATCCCATATAAATACACGGCTCCGACTAACAACCAGTTGGTATTGCTAACATGGACACCTTATCCAAGCACGTTAACGCCACCTCCGCCTTATTCGTTTTTATACTACAGCGGAGCCTGGAAACAGATATATACAATTACTCCTGCGGAATATGCTGCCATCGGTTTAGGTAAATACAATCAATTCACCACAGCGCAAGATGCTAACCTGGCTTCAACTTTAGGTGCATTGGTAAAAACCGATATTAACGTTCAGGATACCGTTAAAAAGGGTGATATTGTATTTGTTAGCTTTAGTTACTACGGAAGCGACAGTAAAGCATATCAACGCGTTCAGCCTTTGGAATATGATGGTAGCAATTACGTTGCTCCCCTGGCTTCTACAGGTACAGTTAATTTTATTAAGAAAAATGGCACATGGACTTATGTTCAGCCATTGCCGGTAATAAATTACACACTTACGAGTGCTGATATTACAACTATAGTTGGGTCAAACTTTGGCACAGCTGCATTGAGGTCCAATTTATCCAGCTATGGTGATTTTGAAACAAGTTGGGCAAAAGCTGATCTGCAGGGGGCATTTATTTTATGCTTAACCAAGGATATTGCCAGTCCGCAAACCAATACAATTTATAAAGTTCATTATAAGTTGTACAGCGGTGGCAGTGATGTTGATAGCACACTCAGCTTTGAGTGGGATGGAACTAAATGGGTTGCACAATAAAATAAACTGCCCATAAAACAGAAAAGGCCCCAAATAGGGGCCTTTCTGTTTTATTAAAATAAGAAGATTAATATACAAACTCACCGAACTCGGATCTTACAGTTACCTGTTTCTTATCCGATGCCTCAACGTGGCCTATGATCTGCGCGTCTACGCCAAAGCTTTTGGATATCTGGATCAGATCAGTAGCAATGTCTTGAGGAACATACAATTCCATGCGGTGGCCCATATTGAATACCTTATACATTTCCTGCCAGCTGGTGCCTGATTCTTCATGTATCAGTTTAAACAATGGCGGAACCGGGAACAGGTTATCTTTTATTACATGCAGGTTATCGATAAAGTGCAGTACTTTGGTTTGCGCGCCCCCGCTGCAATGTACCATGCCATGTATTTGACTACGATAGCTGTCCAGTATCTTTTTGATGATAGGTGCATAGGTGCGGGTAGGGGAAAGCACCAATTTACCGGCTGTTACGCTTTCGCCATTTCCTATATCGACCTGATCTGTCAGATTTTTGCTTCCTGAAAATACCAGGTCGTATGGTACGGCGTGGTCGTAACTTTCAGGGAATTTTTCTGCAATAGATTTATTAAATACATCGTGACGGGATGATGTTAAGCCATTGGAGCCCATGCCGCCATTGTATTCTTTTTCGTAAGTCGCTTTGCCATAAGAAGCCAGGCCGACAATCACGTCACCCGGTTTAATGCGATCATTGGAGATCACATCTTCGCGTTTCATGCGGCAGGTTACGGTCGAGTCGACAATAATGGTGCGCACCAGGTCGCCTACATCGGCTGTTTCGCCACCTGTGGAGTAGATGCCTATTCCTGTATCGCGTAATTCAGCAAGGATTTCTTCAGTGCCGTTGATTATGGCAGCGATCACTTCGCCAGGTATAAGGTTTTTGTTACGACCTATAGTTGATGAAAGCAGGATGTTATCGATAGCGCCTACACAAAGCAAATCATCCAGGTTCATGATAATAGCATCTTGTGCTATGCCACGCCAAACAGATATATCGCCGGTCTCTTTCCAGTAACTATAAGCTAATGATGATTTAGTCCCCGCACCGTCAGCATGCATGATATTGCAATAGTCGGGATCACCATTCAATATATCGGGGATGATTTTACAGAAAGCTTGCGGAAAAATGCCTTTATCAATATTCTTTATAGCATTATGAACATCATCTTTAGAGGCCGAGACGCCTCTCTGATCGTATCGTTGCGAAGAAATCATGGGCAAATATAATGAATAGCGGTGATTAGTGAATGGTGAGTAGTCAATGGTCAATGCTGATTGTGCGCCACTGCAACTACTTTAACCAATACCACTGTTACAACTGCCTCACGAAAACTCCTTTAGTAACTGGCGATATTTGTTCAAAGCCGCCGATTTGGATATGAATCCTAAAAACTGGTTCTGGTCATCCACAACAGGCAATACCCAGGTAGATGTTTCGTCGAACTTATTGACAACGGAAACCATGTCTTCATTACTGTTTATCACCTGCACGGGTATTTTCATGAAGGTATGTATATCTGTTTTACCGAAATCAGGATTAAACAGGATTGGTCTCAAATCATCCAAATAAACTACTCCGGCCAGTTCTCCGTCGCTTAACACGGCAATGATATTTCGTTTGCCATGCTTTACGACTTCCAGCAAATCCTGGAAAGATGATTGTACATTTAACGTAAGGGCATTTCTTTCGATCAATTCTTCAATATTGATCTGTAGAAGCAGGTTCTTATCATGCTCGCGCGTGAATATTTTACCTTCATCTGCCAGTTTTTTCAGGTCGGGCGAAATGGGTGAGAACCATTTCCCAATCAGGAACGATATGACGCAAACGATCATCAATGGAAGAAAAAGATCATATCCCGAGCTTGATTCTGCGATCAGAAAAATCGCGGTTAAGGGAGCATAAAGTACACCGCTCATTACCCCGGCCATACCTACGATGATGAGGTTAATAGTCGGTACATCCTTTATACCCATCCACGAACAAATGAAAGCAAAAAGACAGCCCAGTGTTCCACCCGCGAATAAAGAGGGAGCAAAGTTGCCACCGTTACCTCCGCTATATAAGGTGACGGGGCTGGCTACAGCTTTAAGCAGGCAAACCAGTCCAAGAAAGCTCACGACTACCCATTCCTTATAACCGATATATCCAAAAAAGCTATGCTCAATAATATGGTTGATATCGCCATTAGTGAATGACTTGATGCTTTCATATCCTTCGCCGAAAAGTGGTGGCAAAAGCAGGCATAATATGGAAAGGATAACGCCGCCGACAATAGCCTTATTAATCCTGGATAATTTTATTCTATGGAAAAAGTGCTCTACTTTTTGAGCGATCACAATAAAATAACGGGCGTATAAACCACAGACGATACCCAAGATAAGGTAGTAGGGTATATTGTGATAATTAAAATCGTGGCGTGCCCTGAAATTAAACAGCACTTCTTCCTTTAATATAATGCGGGATAATAAGCTTCCGCATACCGCCGCAACTACCAAAGGGATAAAGTCGGTAAAGACTACACCGGTAAGCAGGATCTCGAAAGCGAACATAATCCCCGCAATCGGAGCATTAAAAGCTGCTGCAATGCCGGCTGCGGCACCTGAAGCGAGCAGGAGGGTGCGGTCTTTATAATTTAACTGGTAGGTTTGCGCAAAATTTGACCCAATAGCTGAACCAGTGACTGCAATAGGGCTTTCCAAACCAAGCGAGCCGCCCAAACCAACAGTAACCGCGCTTTGAACAATCTGTGAGTACATCTTTACTGACGATACAAAGCTCGAGTTCCGGGCAATTTCGTAAAGTATAGCTGGTATGCCTTTGCGATCCTGGCCTTTGAAGAAATAGATCACAATAAGCGTAGTCAACACAATGCCCAGGAAGGGGAAGAGGCCATAAAAGACGATCTGTTCGCTGAAATGTACCTTACTGGTAATAATATAGTGGATGTAATGAACGAGCGATTTCAGAATAACACCCGCCAGACCGGCAGAGCAGCCGACCAATATACCCGAGAAAATAAGAAATTGATTATGCGATAATTTGGTGTTGAGCCAGTGGATGGCGATTTCGTAGCTTCTGACCTTTCTTAAGCTGTACTTGCGTGACTTTTTAACGAACTCAACAAATTCGAGGTATTTCTTTAGGCTTTTATACTTTTTTAACGACATCGCAGCTTTACAAAGCTCGTTAATTTAAAAACGAATGCCACGAATTATTTTTATTAATTCGTGGCATTCGATATAATCAGTGTAATTAGTGGCAACTATTTAATAAATATCAATTCCCTGAACTTAGGCAACGGCCAAAGCTCGTCATCGATTATTTGTTCCAGCTTATCTACATGATAGCGGATCGGGTCGAAGAAAGTTTTTACTTTTTCATCGTAAGCGATGGCTTTATCGCGGATATCTTCGATAATATTTGCCTTTTTACGCTCGGTTATCATCTCTTCCACGTTCGACTTGATGAAATTAACGTGCTCGGATATTTTATTGATGATATCCAGCTGGGCAGCGTAGCTTGTTTCTTTTAAACCAATATCCTTTAAACCTTTAACATTCTCAACCAGTTTGCTTTGATAGGAGATAGCCGCGGGGATGATCACGTTAGTTACGATCTCGCCCATAACACGGGCTTCGATTTGTAATTTTTTGTAGAAACTATCTAATAATATCTCATGACGCGCATGCGCTTCTCTTTTGCTGAACACTGCTGTATCTTCAAATAGTATAGTCGACTTTTCGGATAAAATAGCATCTAAAGCTTTGGGTGTGGTCTTGAAGTTGGATAAGCCCCTGGTTGCTGCTTCTTTCTCCCATTCATCACTATAGCCGTTACCTTCAAAACGTATTGCTTTTGATTCTTTGATATATTTTTTGATAACCATTAATAAGGCAACATCTTTCTTCTCGCCTTTTTTGATCAGCTTATCCACGTCGTACTTGAATTTTCTGAGCTGATCTGCCATGATCATATTCAGAATAGTCATCGGCCCTGAACAATTTGCTGACGAACCCACGGCCCGCAGTTCAAACTTGTTGCCTGTAAAGGCAAAAGGCGATGTGCGGTTACGGTCGGTGTTATCCTTTAATATCATCGGGATTTTCGGGATGCCCTGCCATAATAAAGCATCATCCTTGATCTTTTTGCTAATCCGGGATGTCTCGATCTCGTCAAGCACATCGCTCAACTGGCTACCCAGGAATATAGATATAATAGCAGGCGGTGCTTCATTGGCACCCAAACGATGATCGTTATTTACTGATGCGATAGATGCCCTTAACAAATCGGCATGCTCATAAACCGCTCTGATGGTATTCACGAAGAAAGTCAGGAACATCAGGTTGTTTTTCGGAGTTTTACCGGGTGACAACAGGTTCTTACCCGTATTGGTGATCATCGACCAGTTGTTGTGCTTACCCGATCCGTTGATCCCGGCGTATGGTTTCTCGTGCAGTAATACCTTAAAGTTATGGCGTTTGGCAACACGGTCCATCAGGTCCATCAGCAATTGGTTGTGATCTATAGCCAGGTTGATCTCTTCATATATAGGTGCGCACTCAAACTGAGATGGCGCAACCTCATTATGACGGGTCTTTAACGGAATGCCTAATTGTAAGGCTTCGGTCTCCATATCCTGCATAAATGCATATACACGTTCAGGGATCGAACCAAAATAATGATCCTCTAACTGCTGGTTTTTTGCCGACATATGGCCGAACAAAGCACGACCCGTTAAATAAAGGTCGGGACGTGCATTAAATAAAGCAACGTCAACCAGGAAATATTCCTGCTCGATACCTAAAGATGCGTTTACTTTTTCAATACTCTTATCAAAATAATGGCATACATCTACGGCTGCTTTATCCAGGGAGCTTAATGCTTTTAATAATGGCACCTTATAATCTAAGGCTTCACCGGTATAGGAAACAAATACGGTAGGTATACATAAGGTACGCCCCATAATAAATGCCGGTGATGATGGATCCCATGCAGTATAACCTCTCGCCTCGAAAGTATTACGGATACCTCCGCTTGGGAAGCTTGAAGCATCAGGTTCCTGTTGTGCTAATGCATCACCTGAGAAAACTTCAATGGCCCCACCATCGCCTGTTGGTTCAAAAAAGGCATCATGTTTTTCTGCTGTCGAACCTGTAAGCGGCTGAAACCAGTGCGTATAATGTGTAGCACCTTTACTCATTGCCCACGATTTCATTACCGATGCAACCTGCTCAGCCATATCGCGGGGGATAGGCTCTCCTTTATCAATTGAGTTGATAATAACCTGGTAAGCTTCTTTTGAAAGGTATTCTTTCATTTTTAGCTTATCAAATACATTGGAACTGAAATAATCGGAGATTTTGGTTGATGGTAGCTTCACGTCAGGCGTGGTCCTGTTTAGTACCGCCTGCAAAGCCTGAAATCGAATGTTTGACATCTTTATTGATTTAAAGGTTATTTCAAAAGTAAAATTATCTGTGAGAATACGCAGAATATTTGGTCAAAATATCTGATTATTTAAAAAATCAAAGATCAAATCGACACTTTTTAAGCTTATTGATCCCTTTGTTGTTAAAAATCAACCTGTTTTTTCAAAAACTACATGTTTTGAGAGGTGTTTTTCGTGATTTTTTGAAAAACTACTGAAAATTGACGGGTAAAATTTCAAAAGGTGTAATTTTTACATCTTATTTCTTCTTTGAGATTTTATTTTGATCTTTTTTGATTGAAAAAAATGTAAAATGCTGTTATTTTTTTCTATATTTTTTATGATTTTCATAATTCTTCATGTTTTTATTAAAAAATGGCAATCAAAAATTTGTTTTTTTTGAAAAACATACATAATTTCATAAAAAATTAATAAAATCATATTAAAAATTTAAGAAATGTATGATTCTATTAAATGTTTAGGTAGATAATTTAAGATAAACGCGCAAGGATTCAGAATATCATAAAATTCGTTCATATCAATCAAACTAAATTAAACAAACAATGAAAGTAAAATCTCCAAAAGTGAACTTGTTCAGTCTTCTCCGACAACTGACGCGTGAAAGGTGGGCGCTCGGAGCGACCATTTTTTCCGGAAAAATGATCGGACTGGGTTTAGTGCTGGTAGCCATGATGACTATCCCTGGACTATTACCCACCGCTGCGCACGCTGCTACCGCACCAGCTAAACCAACAGACCTGGAAACATCGATGATGAATACGATGAATACAGTGTGGACATTGGTTGCTGCGTTTTTAGTTTTCGGGATGCAGGCAGGTTTCGTAATGCTGGAAGCCGGCTTCGCCCGCAAGCGCGAAACGGTGAACGTATTAATGGAGTGCGTATTTGATACCTGTCTTTGCGGTATCTTATTTTATGCTGTAGGCTATGCCTTCATGTTCGGATGGGGTAATGGCTTCATCGGCTGGCATGGTGACCCTGCCGGAAAGATCAGCGGTTCATGGTTCTTTTTACAGAACACTCCTGAAACTTATGGCAGCACCGGTATCCCTGTAATTGCACACTGGATATTCCAGTACGCTTTTGCTGATACCTGCTCAACTATCGTTTCTGGTGCGATGATCGGTCGTACAAGCTTCCGTGGCGATATCCTTTATAGTATAGGTATTACTGGTTTCATTTACCCAATCATTGGCCACTGGGCATGGGGACCTGACGGTTTCTTAGCTTTAATGGGCTCAAAAGGTAATTTCTTTGAATCATTGGGTCAAGGTTTCCGTGACTTCGCTGGATCAACAGTAGTACACACTATTGGTGGTGTTGCATCACTGGCAGGCGCGATTGTTTTAGGGCCTCGTATAGGACGCATATTTAAACGAGATGATAAAGAGAAAGGCGGCATGCCACCGGGACATAATATGTTAGTTGCCGCTGTGGGTACATTTATCCTGTGGTTTGGCTGGTACGGATTTAACCCGGGCAGTACGCTTTCTGCTATGGACGTTCAGGGTATCGGTCGTGTTGCTACCAATACAACACTTGCAGCCTGCGCTGGCGGTATGTTTGCAATGATTGCCGCACTTTGGTGGGGTGATACAAAAGGTAAATTCGATATGGGCTATACCCTGAATGGTTGTTTAGGTGGCCTGGTTGCTATTACCTGCCCTTGCTACTGGGTTAGTCCGCTGGGTGCTACCTTGTTAGGTGCTGTTGCCGGTTTAGTAGTATTTGGCGCAATGTATTTTATCGAGTGGTTACGTATCGACGATCCGGTTGGTGCAGTTGCAGTACATGGTTTCTGCGGTATCTGGGGTACATTATCATTAGGATTATTTGCTTCTGGTCAGTTCGGTGTAACTGGTCCGACTGGTCCGGATAACTCAGCTCCTGTAACTGGTTTATTCTACGGCGGTGGTTGGAGCGTATTCGAAGCGCAGGCTATCGGTACATTTACTATTGCAATAGCAGTATTCGTGGTAACATTTGCCATGATGTTTATCATCAACAAATTACCAAATCCATGGAGACTGCGTGTTGAAGAACATGGCGAAACCGGATTAGGTGGCCTGGACGTATTCGATCACGGTATCGAAGTATATCCTGCCCAGGATGACGAAGTAAGCCTGAGCGGCTTATTTGACAAAGGTGTTAAATTACCTGCAGAAGCTTAATAAGCACTGCAATTCTCATAACCCGTGCGGTTGGTAAAAGGTCGCAAAATTTACCAATCCTGAAAATCCAACCGCACGGTATTTCTAAATCTTAGAATCTTCCTGGCTTTTCTGTATGCAAAACAATCAGTTTATGCTAAAGGGGGATTTTATGCTTAAAAGTTCAATCAAATCAAACCAAACTAATACTCAAATCAATTCAACAAACAACTAGTATCATGAAAAAAATACTTTTACTCCTTTCACTATTCGTTATTGCTGTCACGTCAGTTAAAGCCGCTACTCCAACGGCTGTTGCCGATACCGGAAAGGTGGGCACAACTGCTGATCCCAAAGATCCGCCGCTGATCTTTACCGGTTCAGTAGATACTTATTGGAAATATGACTTTTCGGGTCATTCTAATATCCCAACCAGTTTCGCATCTGATCAGAACTCAGTATCTATCGGTATGATCGACCTGGGATTGAAAAAGAAAGTTGGTAAAGCTGCTTTTGTGGGCGAACTGGCTTTCGGTCCAAGAGGGCAGTATCAGTCTATACCTAATGGAGATGGGGCTTCTGCTAATGGCATTAACTCGTTCCATATTCAAAATCTGTACGTGTCTTATGATGTAACCGATAAACTGAATTTCACTGCAGGTTATATGGCTACCTTTATCGGTTATGAGGTAATTTCTCCAACAGGAAACTTTAACTACTCAACTTCATACCTGTTCACCAGCGGTCCGTTCCAGAATGCAGGATTTAAAGCTACTTATGCTTTCTCTGATAAAGTGAGCTTAATGGTCGGTATCTTTAATGATAACTGGAATACTTATACTTCTCAGCACGATGTGTCAACTTTTGGAGCACAATTAATGGTAGCCCCAGTTAAAGGCTGGACCGCTTATCTGAACGTTGCTTCAGGCCCAACTTCTGGTACCATATTCGATTTGACAACTGCTTACCAGATCACCGACGCATTTAAATTAGGTTTAAATGGTGCAACTTATACCCCTGCTCATGGCGGTGGTGGTTACGATGGTGTTGCTTTGTATCCGCAATTAGCAGTTTCTAAAACTGTTACTTTTGGCTTAAGAGGTGAGTATTTTGAGACTAAGGCTATTGGTACTACAGTACCAAGTGCTAATGTTAAAGCACTAACTGCCACAGCAAATATTAAAGCCGGTGCAATCACGCTAATACCGGAAGTGAGATTTGATAATGCTAAAAATCAAATATTTACAAATAGTGATGGTGTGCCTACCAAATCAGCTAATCAGTTCCTGATTGCTGCTGTATATGCTTTCTAATTAACTGAACTATATTAAATTTCATGAAAGCCGCTTGCGTTATCGCTGGCGGCTTTATCTTTATAGTATGAAAAGATTTTTATTGCTAATTGCAGGTTTGGTGATGTCTGGAGTGGTATACGCTCAGAAGAGTTTATTGTCGATGGATGAAAACAATAAATACATCTATTACCAGGTGGTAGATATGCCGGATATCAAAGTGGACAGTCTGCAAAAGAATATGGCTTTGTTTATGAAGGAGTTTTATCCGAAGGAAAAATCATTGAAAGTAAGTGGTCCGGAAGCGTCGGTAAAAGATAAATTCCTGACCTATACTTCGCTGATCAAGCATGAGAATGGCGAAATGGCTTATTCGCTAAATATAGAATGTAAAGATGGTAAATACCGTTTCTGGGTAACCAACTTTGTATTTACGCCTTACGAGAAAGACCGCTATGGCATGTTTGTGCCGGTTAACGGGAAGGATGTGCCGCTTGAAAAAGCTGCGGATAAATTACAGAAAAAAGATGTGGAAGGCTATTTTGAACAGACAGGTGCGTTTTGTAAGCAACTGGGCGATAAGTTGAAGAAGTACATGGTGGAAGGGAAGGCCCAACCTAAAGTAGATAAGCCGGTGAAGAAGGTTGTGACGGATAAGTGGTAGACAGTAGCTCTCATATTAAATCCTATTAGCTACCGCGAGCTTTACAGCTCGTGGTGTAAATGCCAAAGCTTTCAGCTTTAATGTATTGCATAATCCCTCCCCATCTCAGAGAGGGATTTCTTTTTTATATCATTTCCTGGAATAATATTTTGCGAAAAGGAATTTTGATCGCTCAAGACAAAATAAAATTTTGTTTATACAATATTTTATTTTGTTAAAACGTTATTAAATAAAATTAAATTCCTAAAACATGAGTATCGCGAAATTAGATTTGTACAATCCCGAGTGGCTCGAGCTTGTATTCGACGACAAAAACAAAGATTACGGCGCCTACGACCTGCGCCGCCATTACGCCGGCACACTGGCTAAATCAATGGTAATAACATTTTTTAGCGTGGCTGTTTTGTATACAGGGTATACGATTTTGAAGCCCAAAGCTGACGTTGCAAATCATGGCGTGGTGGTGTATACGCTTCCCACTCCTCCGGTTATTAAAAAGGAGGAAGTCATTCCACCAAGAACAGAGACAGCAAGGCCCCCATCACATCAAGCGACAATACAGTACACGGCTATGAAGCCCGTGGTTGATAGAGAAGCTACAAATCCGCCAACATTGATTGAGCTTCTGGGTAAAGCAATAGGCCCTGCTACAAAAAGTGGCAGTGATGACGGAATTAATATTGATATACCGGAGCAAGGTAATGGACGAGGCATGGATGCAGTGACAGAGCATAAGGATGAAGTGTATATCACTGTAGAAGTGGAACCTGAACCATATGGTGGAGCAGAAGCGTGGGCGAAGTTCCTGCAAAAGAACATTCATTATCCTCCCCAGGCATCTGAAAATAACGTGCATGGGAAGGTGTTTTTAAGTTTCATTGTTGAAACTGATGGACATTTGTCAAACTTTAAGGTAGAGCGCGGCGTAGGATATGGACTAGACGAAGAGGCCTTGCGGGTGCTCAGGATTGCACCGGCCTGGAAACCCGGCATTCAAAACGGGCACAAAGTTCGTGTTATGTATAATATCCCCATCAATTTTGTATTACCTGACCAAGATTGAGGTTAAAGGTAAAAGGATAAAGGCGAAAGGTTGTTTATTGGAGGTGAAAGCTAAACGGTGAAGGGCGAAAAGGTTTTTTATGTGCCTTTTACCTTTTACCTTTCACCTTTATCCTTTTACCTTTAAGCTTTCGGCTTTGAGCTTTCCGCTTCTTTTTCGTACTTTTGCGCATCTTTTCAAAAAAACGAAATTACCTTGGAGCACCTGGAATTAACCACCGTCGAAACTGCCAAAGATTTAGGTTTACTACCCGAAGAATTTGAACGAATAAAAGAAATACTGGGCCGCGTGCCAAACTTTACCGAACTCTCTATTTTTTCGGTAATGTGGAGTGAGCACTGTTCTTATAAAAACTCAATTACCTGGTTAAAAACCCTGCCGAAAGATGGTCCGCGTATGCTGGCAAAGGCCGGTGAAGAGAATGCCGGATTGGTTGACCTGGGCGATGGCATAGGCTGTGCCTTTAAAATTGAATCACATAACCACCCGTCTGCTTTAGAGCCTTATCAAGGTGCTGCGACAGGTGTGGGCGGTATCAACCGCGATATATTTACTATGGGTGCAAGACCGATAGCGCAATTAAACTCACTGCGTTTTGGTGACCTGGGCCTTGACCGTACCAAATGGCTGATTAAAGGTGTGGTAAAAGGCATTGGCGACTATGGCAATGCCTTCGGTATCCCAACCGTGGGTGGAGAGTTATTTTTTGATGACTGCTATAACGTAAATCCGCTGGTGAACGCGATGTCAGCAGGTATTGTTAAAGCTGGTGAAACAGTTTCGGCAACTTCTTACGGTGTTGGCAACCCGGTTTATATTGTGGGGTCTGCAACTGGTAAAGATGGTATTCACGGTGCTGCATTTGCATCAAAAGATATTACTGAAGATTCGGTGAACGATCTGCCTGCAGTTCAGGTAGGTGATCCGTTCCAGGAAAAATTACTATTGGAGGCAACGCTTGAGGTGATAAAAACCGGAGCTGTGGTAGGTATGCAGGATATGGGTGCAGCAGGTATTATCTGCTCCAACTCAGAAATGTCAGCCAAAGGTGAGCACGGTATGCGTATCGATCTGGATAAAGTGCCTACACGCCAGGAAAACATGAAGCCATTCGAGATCCTGCTTTCTGAATCACAGGAGCGTATGTTGATCGTGGTTCATAAAGGGAGAGAAAAGGAAGTAGAAGCTGTTTTTGATAAGTGGGATCTGAATTGCGCCATCATCGGTGAAGTAACGGATACCAAACGTCTATTATATTATATGCGTGGCGAATTGGTTGCTGACGTTCCTGCTGAAGATTTAGTTTTAGGCGGAGGTGCACCGGTTTACAAACGCGACTACCGCGAGCCTGCTTATTACCAGGAAAATCAGAAATTTAAAATAGAAGACGTAAAAGAGCCTGCCGACTTGGTTGAAGTAGCAGAACATCTTTTGGCTCATCCGAATATCGCATCAAAGCGTTGGGTAACCAAACAATACGATTCGATGGTGGGCGCTTCAACTATGACAACCAATCGTCCGTGCGACGCTGCAGTAGTAAGCGTTCGAGGTACTGATAAAGCTATTGCTTTAACAGTGGATTGTAACTCGCGCTATGTGTATGCCGATCCGCAAAAAGGCTGTGCCATTGCTGTTGCCGAAGCTGCTCGTAACATTACCTGCGCAGGCGGTGAGCCTGTGGCGATAACTAACTGTTTAAACTTTGGTAACCCGTACAATCCGGAAGTGTACTGGCAGTTTGTTGGTGCAATAAAAGGCATGGGCGAAGCTTGTACAAAATTCGAGACTCCAGTAACAGGTGGTAACGTGAGCTTCTACAATCAATCTTCAGATGAAGGCCCGGTATTCCCGACACCAACTATTGGTATGCTGGGAGTGTTGGATGATTTAAATACGATCATGACTGCCGATTTCAAACAACCTGGCGACCTGATCTATTTGATCGGTGAGTCTGTTAATGATATCGCATCATCACAATATTTGGCTTCTTACCACAAAATATCAAAATCTCCAGCTCCGTTTTTCGACCTGGAAAAAGAATATGCTACGCACCAGGTGATCAAGCAATTGATCAAACACGAGGTGGTGCAATCAGTTCACGATGTATCTGATGGAGGTTTATTTATTGCCCTGACTGAATCAGCTATGCCGAACGGTTTGGGTTTTGAAATTGCGTCTGACAGCGATGTCCGTAAAGATGCTTTCCTGTTCGGGGAAGCCCAGGGTAGGATAGTGGTAAGCGTTTCTCCGGAAGACCAGGAACGTTTTGTTGAGCTGATGGCGACGAGCGAAATTGATTTTAGTCTGTTGGGTACTGTAACAAACGGCTACATGACGGTTGATGAAGAATCATTCGGTCATGTTACCGACACTAAATTGGTTTACGATAACGTATTGCATAGCATTCTTGGCGAATAAAAAGTAATGTCCCATAGGGACATCTGGTCGGTAGAAAAAAGGAATTTCATTATATCGTTCCATAGGAACGATTGGTGCTTATCACGGTTACATATCCAATTTTAACGTGGCAAATAGTTACACGCAAATTCATATCCAGTTTGTGTTTGCTGTAAAATACAGAGCGGCATTAATCGATCCGGCGTGGAAGGAAAGACTGCATCAATATATTACCGGCATTTTTCAGGAGAACCAACATAAAATGCTTCAAATAAATAGTATGCCTGACCACATTCATATTTTTATTGGAATGCGCCCGCATCAATCTATATCTTCTTTAATACAAAATGTTAAAACCGAAAGCAGCAAATGGATCAAATCACAAAATTTTTGTTCCCAGCCATTTGCATTGCAGGAGGGGTACGGAGCTTTCTCTTATGCAAAAAGTCAGGTGAATGATGTGATTCGCTATGTAAAGAATCAGGAAATGCATCACCAAAAGGAGACTTTTTTGGACGAATACAGAAAATTTCTGACTACGTTTGAAATTGAATGGGACGAAAGATATATTTTTAAGGAACTGGAATAGCACCATGCGTTCCTATGGAACGCTAACGAATATTGTTCATTTTTTTCTACCGACGAGATGTTCCTATGGAACATGGGAACATTCACGAAGTAAGTATGCTGAAGCTTAACCGAATACATCATATCGCTATTATTTGCTCCGATTATCAAAAATCGAAGAAATTTTATACAGAGGTACTTGGTTTAACAATCAAACAGGAAGTTTTTCGCGAAGCGAGAAATTCATATAAGCTTGATCTGGAAGTTGCAGGGCAATACCAGATCGAGCTTTTTTCATTTCCTGAACCACCGCTGAGGCCATCACGCCCGGAAGCTGCCGGATTGCGGCACCTGGCTTTTGAGGTAGATGATGTGGAAGAGGCCGCACAACATATACAAGCTCATAGTATTGCTATAGAACCTATTCGCGTTGATGAATTTACAGGCAAACGCTTCACCTTCTTTGCTGATCCGGATGGATTGCCTATTGAGTTTTACGAGAAATAATCAGGCCGCCTGAAATGTCCCCAATAGTCGTTATCTTCATAACCAAATCTAAGACCCACCACTATGAAGAGAATAAAATCCACCCTGTTAGTTTTTGCTTTTTTAGTAGTATCAAATATTTATGCACAGGACAGATACCAGGCCACATGGGAGTCTTTATCCAAATACAAAACTGCTGAATGGTTTCGCGATGCCAAGTTTGGGATATTTATACATTGGGGAGTTTATTCTGTTCCTGCTTTTGGGTCAGAGTGGTATCCGCGGCAAATGTATTTAGCTGGTTCCGAAGAATACAAACATCATATCGCAACTTATGGCCCGCAAAGTAAATTCGGATACAAGGATTTTATCCCCATGTTTAAGGCCGAAAAATTCGACCCGCAAGCATGGGTGGCTTTATTCAAAAAAGCAGGCGCCAAGTATGTTGTGCCTGTTGCTGAGCACCATGATGGTTTTGCCATGTATAAGACGTCGCTTTCTAAGTGGAATGCTTTCGACATGGGGCCACATCGCGATGTGGTAGGAGAGTTGGCTGCAGAAGTAAAAAAGCAAGGGTTGATATTCGGCTTGTCATCACATCGCATTGAACATTGGTGGTTTTTTAATGGAGGAAAAAAGTTTGATTCTGATGTGCTCGATCCGAAATTGGATGCCTATTACGGTCCGGCGCACAATGAAGACGAAACCATGTCACCTGAATATATGAACGATTGGCTGATGCGCGATATGGAACTGGTGAATAACTATCAACCGCAGTTGGTTTGGTTTGATTGGTGGATAGAGCAGCCTGCACTGACGCCATATCGCAAATCGTTTGCAGCATTTTATTATAACAAGGCACAGGATTGGAACAAAGAAGTAGTAATCAACTACAAAAATAGCTCATATCCTGATGGTGTCGCAGTACTTGATTTGGAACGCGGAAAATTAGGTGAAATAAGACCGCAAGCCTGGCAAACAGATGATGCCATAGGTAACCAATCATGGGGATATACTAAAACTAATACTTTTAAGGATGCTCGCTATGTGGTTACTAATCTGATAGATATAGTAAGCAAAAATGGGAACCTGTTATTAAACATCGGCCCGAAATCTGACGGTACTATAACGGAACAGGAAACGCAGGTTTTATTAGGCACAGGCAAATGGCTCGACGTAAACGGTGAAGCTATCTATTCAACCAGGCCCTGGAAAGTCTACGGTGAAGGTCCGACCAAATCAGCAAGTGGTTCATTTGCGGATCAAAAAGTGCCGTTTACGTGGAAGGACGTTCGCTTTACAACCAAAGGTGACGTTTTATATGTAATTGCGTTGGGTTTACCTAATGCTCAGCTGGGTGTTAAATCACTATCGCTGAAATCCGGAAATGGTAAAGTAGCGTCCATTAAAATGCTGGGTAGCGACCAGAAGATAACATGGAAACAGAATAATGGTGAATTGACTATTGAGCCGTCAAAGAATTACCCTACTGAGTATGCGGTTAGTTACGCGGTTACGTTTGCTCATTAGTCATTAGTTATTGGGATAAGTGAAGAGGTAATGCGGCAATCTAAAGTATTTCAGTTTAAGCAGTTTAGTGTTGATCAGAGCGGATGTGCTATGAAGATCAATACCGATGGTGTTTTGCTGGGTGTATTGGCTGATGCAGATCATCCGCAAGCTATTCTTGATATAGGTACCGGTACGGGCGTGATTGCTTTGATGCTGGCGCAGCGGTTTAAGGATGCAAAGATTGATGCGGTGGAAGTTGATCAGGCTGCTGCCGAAACTGCGGGGAGAAATTTTCAAAATTCTCCTTTTGCGAATCGGCTGAATATTTATCCTTTAGGCTTTGCAGAGTTTTTTGAACAGAATCCTGGTAAAAAATATGATCTTATCGTTTCTAATCCGCCGTTTTATATCAATTCATTAAAATCACCGGAAGCAAAAAGGGAATTGGCAAAGCATGCCGATAAATTGTTTTTTGAAGAGTTGCTTTTATCAGCATCGAAGCATCTACAAGAATCAGGAATATTATGCATGATATTACCAGAAGATACAGCTGAGATGGTGAACACCCTGGCTGCGAAACATAAGTTAAATCTTCAAAAAAAGGGATTTATTTATTCGTTTTCAGAATCAAAGCCACATAGGGTAGTCGTAGGATATAGTTTGAAAGAAGTACCTGTCATTATCAGCAAATTTGTGATTTATAAGTCAGTGGGTAATTATTCTGAAGAATATATTAATTTGTTAAGACCTTATTTTATCGCATTTTAAATATGAAAGTCGCTTCAATATTTCTTTTAGTATCGCTGGTTTTTCCAATTGCCTATTTTCTTCTTCACATTTTATCACTATATGATAGTAAAGGGCCTATGAACGACTTTGGTATTAATGACGATTTGATTTTCGGAATGGCAAAACCATATATTATCTGGTTGGTGGTATATACTGTTACATTTGCAGCTTCAACTTTTCTTAACCTTAAAAAGAAGTATATCCCAAACGTTATATTTCTAAGTGTAATGTTCGTCATTTTTATATTTCTCTCTGTTTTTTAAGACATATATGACCCGAATAGGCCTTCTTTCCGATACCCACGGTTACCTCGATGACGCTGTTTTCAAGCATTTTGAAAATTGCGACGAAATCTGGCATGCCGGAGATTTTGGCAATATAGAATTGGCTGATAAGCTGGCTGCCTTTAAGCCGCTCCGTGGTGTTTATGGCAATATTGATGGAAAGGACGTCCGGTTGGTATATCCGGAACATCTCCGTTTTAAGTGTGAAAACGTCGACGTCTGGATTACGCATATCGGCGGTTATCCGGGAAAATATAACCCGTCAATACGACAGGAAATTTACACTAAGCCCCCTCAATTATTCATTTGTGGACATTCTCATATACTCAAGGTTATTTACGATAAAAAAATCAACTGCTTACACTTAAACCCAGGAGCTGCTGGGAAACAAGGCTGGCATAAAGTACGTACAATGCTTAGATTTTGCATTTCTGAGGAAAAAATTCATACCTTAGAAGCCATAGAATTGCAAAAATAATATGTATTAAATACACTAAGTATATGAAAATAACCAAAACACTGGGTCAGTTTATTATTGAGAAGCAGGCCGACTTTCCGTACGCTAAGGGTGAATTATCAAGACTGTTAAGAGACATCGGAATAGCGGCTAAAATTGTGAACCGGGAAGTTAATAAAGCTGGCCTGGCTGATATACTTGGTGAGAACGGAACAACCAACATACAAGGCGAGGGACAAAAGAAACTGGATGTGTATGCTAATGAGCAATTCATCTCGGCATTAAAACATGGAGGTGAATGTTGCATTGTTGCTTCGGAAGAAAATGATGATGTGATCCATATTGATTCCGCAGTTTCAAAGGATGCTAAATATATCGTGGCTATTGATCCGCTGGATGGTTCGTCAAATATTGATGTAAACGTTGGCATAGGCACAATTTTCTCCATCTATCGGCGTAAATCAACCTCCGGTAAAGCAACAATGGAAGATGTTTTGCAAAAAGGTACTGAACAGGTAGCGGCAGGTTATGTGATCTATGGATCATCTACCATGTTGGTGTATACAACAGGCAAAGGGGTAAATGGCTTTACGCTCGACCCATCGATAGGTGAGTTTTGTCTGTCACACCCGGATATGAAAATACCAAAGGATGGTGTGATCTATTCTATAAACGAAGGGTATTACGCTCATTTTCCGGATGGCGTTAAAAAATATATCAAATATTGCCAGGTGGAAGATGAAAAGACGAGGCGTCCATACACCTCCCGTTATATTGGCTCGATGGTTGCTGATATTCACCGTAATTTGATAAAAGGCGGCATTTTTATCTATCCCGTGACAGCGAGCGCACCCAAAGGAAAGCTGAGACTGGTTTATGAATGCAATCCAATGGCCTTTATTATTGAACAGGCAGGAGGCAAAGCAAGCAATGGCTACGACCGCATCCTTGATTTGGATGTAACCGAATTGCACCAGCGCACAGCTATTTTTATCGGCTCGGAAAATATGGTGTATAAAGCGGAAGAGCTGATGTCATTCTTTTCACCGCAGGGAACCAAGAAAACATTTGAGGGAGTGGTGTCTATTCAGTGATGTTGGAAAGTTGCAAAGTTATAAATTATTAGGTCAACATTTTAACTTTACAACCTTCCAGCCTTACAACAAGTTTACTTTTCCCGCTTCAGCTTCAAAAACGGTATCTATCAATAAATCCTTCTGTTTGCCTGCTGCTACGGCTAATTGGTCGCACCTTTCATTTTCGGGGTGGCCAGCATGTCCTCGTACCCAAATGAATTTGATCTGATGTAGTTTACTTAGTTCGAGATAGCGAAGCCACAGATCCTTATTCTTTTTTCCGGCAAAGCCCTTCTTTACCCAGCCGTGTACCCACTTTTTTTCAATGGAATCGATCACATATTTCGAGTCAGAGTATATTATTACAGTTTGATTCAGGTTTTTTAATGCTTCCAGCCCCCGGATAACGGCCAATAACTCCATGCGGTTATTGGTAGTTTTGCGGTACCCTGCTGAAAGCTCTTTATAGTGGTTACCCGAGCGTAGAATAACTCCATAACCTCCCGGGCCCGGATTTCCGCTTGATGCACCATCGGTAAAAATTTCGATCATGTGATTCTAAGTCCATAGACCATGGTTGATAGTCCATAGCCAAAAGCCAAAAATAGAAAATTCAAGAAATCTTCTTCACCTTTAATCTCAATGAATTGCCGATAACGACTACATCAGAAAAAGCCATAGTAAATGCGCCGACCATTGGATTTAAGAAACCCAAGGCTGCAACAGGAATTGCAATAATATTGTAAGCGAATGCCCAGAACAGATTTTGCTTGATGGTAAGCAATGTGTGTTTGCTGATCTGTAGAAATTTCACCAGCGAATACAGGTCGGTATTCAACAGGATCACTTTAGCGGATTGTATAGCCACCTGGCTGGAGTCATTCATCGATACGCCTACATCTGCTTTGGTAAGGGCGGGGGCATCATTAATACCGTCGCCAACCATAATGGTTTCACCTTTCTTTTTGTAAATGTCAATCACCGTTAGTTTTTCAGCCGGAAGCTTTTCGGAGTGAATTTCGTTGATGCCAATTGCCTTTGCCACTTTGACACACCGGCTCTTTTTATCACCACTTAGTAAAACCGGTGTAATGCCCATTTTGCGCAGATCGTTGATGAGACTCGCAGCTTGCGGTTTAATATCATCATCAATTTCAATCTGCGCTAATAGCGACTGATTTTTATAAAGTGAGACATTAAAATCGTCATCGCTTTTATTTTTACCCAAACCCAGGAAATAATGGTTGCCTTCCACATCCTCCGCACGCATACCCAGACCTTTTTCCTCGCTGACCGATTTTAGGATCACTTTTTTTTGAGGTAGACTTTTCAACTCATGAACCAGTGAACGCGCAATCGGATGATTGGAGCGTTCTTCGATGGCAGTTATAATACCGCGTATGTTTTCTATATCAGCACCTTTTCCAGTCTTTATATTATTGATATGGAACTTTCCGGTAGTGAGGGTGCCGGTTTTATCAAATACAATGTATTTGGCCTTGCTTACCGCTTCAACAGTGTCACCGCCCTTAATCAGGATGCCATTTTTGGCAGCGCGACCTAAGCCTACCATAACCGCAGTAGGAGTAGCCAGACCCATAGCGCAAGGGCAGGAGATCACCAGTACAGCAATGGCATTCATTATTGCATGCTGCATGCCCGCATGACCGACATAATAGGTTAGCGTAAAAGTGATCAATGCGACCAACACCACCGCTGGAACAAATATCGCAGCCACGCGATCTCCCAATTTTTGTACCGGAGGTTTAGCGGCTTGCGCCTTTTTCATCAGTTCAATGATCTGCGAAAGCACCGTATTGCTTCCTACCCTGGTTGCGATCATGGTAACATTCCCATGCTCAACAATAGTACCTCCAATTAAAGTATCGTATTTGCCTTTTTCAATCGGAAGACTTTCACCGGTAAGCATGGATTCATTTACAGATGCATTTCCGGATAATACTTCGCCATCTACAGGAATTTTATCTCCTGTATTCACAATCAAGGTATCTCCCGGCCGCACTTCCCGCGCGTTGATCACTTCAATCTCACCATTTACCATGCGATTGGCATTTACCTGTTGGATCTTAACCAGATCCTTTACTGCAGATGTGGTTTGGGTAACAGAACGCTTTTCAAACAGGTTGCCCAAGAGAACAAGGGTGATAATGGTAGCACATGTTTCATAAAACTGGTAGCGCATGCCAAGGTTTTGCAGTGTACCGATGAGACTATAGATAAAAGCAGACGACGATCCTATAAATATCAGCACATCCATGTTGGGCACACCGCCTTTAATGGAATTCCATGCACTTTTGCCAAAATGCAGACAGCCGACAATAAATACTGGCAGGCACAACATCAATTGCACAAATGGCATATGTAAAAAATGCCAGGGGATGATCATTGCAGATAGGAGGGGGACGGTAAAAATGGTGCAGAAAATGAGTTTGTTCTCAACCTTTTCGTAGAATTTCTCCTGGCGTTGGTTGGCGTCCTCCACCACTTTATAACCCAGTCCCTCAATGCTTTTTATAGCATCTTTGATCTTTTCTTCACCATCCGCAGAGAATTTCACTTCTTCGGATGCAAAGTCGACCAATATATCATGAAAGCCTTTTTTCTCTAATAATTTATGGACAGACATTGCACAATTATTGCAATGCATCCCGGTAACATTCAATTCAACTAACTGCTCTGCCATAAAACAAAAGTCGGCACCAAATAAGCGAAAAATGGTAAAGTGATTGTAATATTAAAAAATCCCTTGACTTTAGAGAGTAAATTTTTACATTTGCACTCCCCAAAACGGTAGGCATAGCTCAGTTGGTTAGAGCACCAGATTGTGGTTCTGGGGGTCGTGGGTTCGAGCCCCATTGCTTACCCCAAGCGCCTCTTAGATTTCTGAGAGGCGTTTTTGTTTTAATCAGAGGCTGCACCATCCGAATACCAGAATATGATTCAGGGATTAAAAGAGGTCTTCAATTTGTTTGATCAAAGCACAGCAAAAGACTTTATTAAGTTCATTGGAATTTTAAAAGCAAGGTGTTAAATGATCGCTACAAAATAATCAATGGTTGGCATTTTTCCCTTAATTAGCCGTATCCGATATTATTTGTGCCGGATCATCGACTTTCATTACCGCCCCTTTTTTAATAATGCCGGTTACACATATTTTTCTTCGTTCAAAATGAAAATAATCAGGGCCGATGGAATTCTGGAACTTGCGTTTAAACCTGATGGAGACAACGACGTAATAGCCGGTCGAGTCGCCGAGGTACAACCCGACGGAATAAGCCTTGTTGCTTTCGCGAAAAACACGATCACAAACGGTAACCTTTTCACCGATATGGTTTGCTGCGTCTTTAGCGGAAATCACAGTTTGAGCGGACAATTTGGCGATTGAAAATAGGATCAGCGCGGAAATGATGGTTAGGATTTTCATGGAATAAATTTTTAATAATTAATTGGTTTTTCATTCAGAGGTCTGACAGGATGAATTTATAGAGTAAACAGGTGGCTTTTCTCAGATGCGGAAAGTCGATTAGATCGATCTTATCTTGTGGTGTATGGTGTTCGTCAAAGCCACCGGAACCAAGGAGGAGCGAAGGGATGTGCCTGCTCATAAAGCTATAGACATCTGTATTGCTTAGTTCTTCTTTGACGGAATCTGTTGGGGAGAACTGCAGGTTTTGGGTGCTGAAGTTATTGCCGGCGCGATAAAATGCCGGTTTAAATACGGTATCGCCCAGTGCCCATACCCCCTTGAAGGAGCGGTGCTTACTGCCTAGCTGTTCCAGGTTGACCGTCAGTGCGATATCGTTTTGGGGTAAGGGCAAATGGTCGGCAAACCAACGTGAGCCTTTTAGGTTGAGCTCCTCGCCGCAAAAGAAGGCAAATATTACCGGGTGTTTTGCGGGATGAGCAGCCAGCATTTTTGCTGCACCCAGTTCGGCCACGCAGCCGCTGGCATCATCATTAGCGCCATTGTAAATATGGTAACCGATGCGCCCGATATGGTCCAGGTGGGCACCGACCACAATGGCCCGGTGTGCCATTTTGGGGTTTGTACCATACACCTTGCCGATCACGTTATATCCAGTTTTGTTTGTGGATTTGTATTGGAATTGAACGGTTACGCTGTCACCTGGTGTAAGCATTTTTGCCAATGAAGGGCTAAGCATAATGGTGGGTGTGCTGTCTTGCGCATTGGGGCCATCAGGCAGGTAATGCATGTAACCAAAGCGATATTGCCGGATAACAGTGGTTTCCCAGTCCTTCGCCTGGTCTTTATTTGGGAGCAGTAAGATACCAGCCGGTTTGCCTTTCACTGAATCGCCGGGTGCTAATACAACCCATTTGCCTGCCTTCAAAGTTCCATGCTGAATGACGATAAAGTTTTGGGCGTTATGTGGATACGTTTTGCCTTTAATATTCAGCAAACTTCCTGTATAATCATCCCAGCTGAATGGGACGGGTTGCAAATAGGTTGGTTTATTCTTTTCTATCCAACCGGGTTTAATGCCAGCTTTTTTTAACTGGTACTCGACGTACTTTGCCGCTTTCAGGTATCCTGGCGACGCAGTAAAACGTCCTTCTGTAGCATCCGAGGCGATACCGGACATATCCTGTTTGAGTTGTTTGATGTTTTGGGCTTGCGCAGCAAACCCAAAACAGATCAATAACATGCTGATATATTTTTTCATTTTATTGGCGGTTAACTTTTAATACCTGTTTGCCGCCTTCGAATACGACCAGGGAATTCTTGTCAGGAAACTGTAGTTGCACATCGTAACCCTCCATAAAGAATTTATTGGCCGATTCGGGCAATACGGTTACTGTGGGTACGCCGTCCCCGGATATTTTTAATGCATTGCCATCTTTCTCCACCTTCACCAGCTTGCCGTTACTTTGTGCGTAGGTACCGGTATAGCTTTCGATCAGTTGATCGGCGATTGCGATCCTTTCATGGCTGGTGGCGGATTGGTTCATAGTGGCCAATACTTGTGCCCCGTAAGGCAGCGCACGTTTGATGATGCGGTCGCAGATAAATTCGCCATTGTCTGCATTGGTCATCACCACTACGCCGCTTTTTGATCCGGGCAGAAAAACAGCCATGGTGCGTACGCCGATATCCGAGCCGCCATGTTGTATGGCATATGCGCCGCCCGGCAGGCCATCCACCAAACCCCAGCCCAGCCCGGACGCGTTGCCTGATTTGGTCCTTCTCTGCGGTTTCACCATATCGGCGTAAACCGGATTGCCTTCATTAGCAAGCTTCATGGCATATATACCCAGCTTTGAGTAGTCTTCAATAGTCGTAATCAGGTCATCGGCAGCGTTTACCGAGGTTTGGATAGAGGTGGTGTAGCGTTTGCCCTGCCCATCATGCCACATAGCAAAACGTGTAGTATCCAGGTTTTCGCTCCAGTATTGGGTATTTTTCATGCCCAGCGGCTTAAACAGGTAGGTAGCCATCAGTACATTTAATGGCTGATGAAATTTACTTTCAAGGGCCCTCCGGAGGTATTCAAAACCTTCGCCAGAATAACCGGAGGCGGTACCGGGTTCAAATCTGAATTTAAGTTTTGTGCCTCCGTTGTCAGACCGCCAGTTGGGGAAACCGGTTTGATGGCTGAGGACGAAACGCGTAGTAAGTTTCATTAAGTAAGGATCACCCGCAATATCCGGGTCGATCCAGTAATGCGCGAGCGGCTCATCGAGGTCCCATTGCCCTGTTTCAACCAGCTTCAGGGTAAGCATGGCGGTTACGGGTTTGGTTTGCGAAGCAATATTAAACAAGGAATTTTCTGGTGCGGGGTGCCCGGCTTGTAAGTCACCGAAGTTTTTAACCCATTTGATCTGGCCATTTTCGATGATACCGACACCGACGCAGGGTACGTGGTATTCGGCCATCCAGGCCGGGATATCTTTTAGTAAATTAGTATGAACAGTATCGGTTTGTGCAAATGCTGAACCGGTCAGCATGAATAAAGCGATGAAGGTGGTGATAATTGTTTTCATAATTTTAAGATTATGAACCAAAAGTATTCTGCCTGCCACCCCAAAAAAATAAGAGTGATGACCTTGCCCGGATTGATGATGAACATGAATAAGCGGGTGATATACGTCTTTGGCAACGTTCATCATCAGTATTGATATGTTTATCACCAAAATTTGGCAGAGCGGCTTTGCTGTAGTTTCTTTGAACAATGAAAACTTTTGACTGGACACGCTTATTTACCCGGCCCTACAAGGTTTATACCCAACTGGCGTTCTGGTTGATCGTTTTCTTCCTGTACATTTTATTAAAGGAATACCCCCAGCGCATGAGCGGGATTACATTGATCTGCCTTGTATTCCAGGAAACGCTTGAGCTGATTTTACCCTGTTATTCACAAAACCTGTTGGTGCTGCCGTTTTTAAAGCGTCGTAAATGGTTTATTGGGTTGGTAATTTATGGCGTGCAATTGGTGTTACTTATCGAACTGCTTCCTTATTTGTTGAACGTGATAGGCTTGCTTTTTGCGCGCCTGTTTCATATTACCGATGTGGTTACTAACTGGCAGGATCAGCACTTTGCCTTCTCCATGGTGGCTTTTACGGTGATGGCTTCACTTGCCAAAGTAGGGGTGGACCGTTTGATCCGGGATAAAGAACAAAAGGAAAACGAGTTGCGGCACCTTAAAGCTCAGCTGAATCCCCATTTCCTTTTCAATACCTTAAATAACCTCTATGGCTTGTCCGTTGCAGAATCAAAGAAATTGCCTGATCTTATGCTGAAATTATCTGACCTGCTCAGATATTCATTGTATGATACGAGTCAGCATTATGTCCCGCTGCAAAAGGAGATCGACTACCTAACCAATTACGTTGAACTAGAGCGGATTAGGCTAAGCGGGAATTCTGATATTGATTTGATTATTGAAGGGGATACAACAGAGCATTTTATAGCGCCTTTGCTTATGATCGTGTTTATTGAAAACGCATTTAAACATTTTTCCGCTGCTAAGGGAGAAACGGCCTTTGTGCATATCCGTCTGTCTGTAAACGAGGATGGGTTGCATTTGAACATTCAAAATTCAGTAGATCCCGGGTTTATGCCCGTTCCCTCAATCAAACGAAAAGGTGGTCTCGGGTTAGAAAATGCGAGGCAACGGCTCGACCTGATCTATCCAGGACAGTACCTGCTCAAAATCAATAAAAATCCGGATAGCTTTGAAACCGACCTTATAATTGAACTGATATGACCTTAAATTGCCTTATTGTTGATGATGAACCTATAGCCCGGGATATTTTACGGACCTACATTTCGCAAGTGCCTTATTTAAACCTGGCCGGCGAATGCAGCGATGCTTTTGAGGCTATGCAAACGATCAACCGTCAGCCTGTTGACCTGATTATTCTCGACATCAATATGCCGCGTTTAAGTGGGTTGGATATGCTGAGGACTTTAAAAATATATCCGTCGATCATTATTACCTCGGCTTATCCGGAATATGCACTTGAGGGTTTTGAGCTTTCTGTAATGGATTATTTATTGAAGCCTTTTTCATTTCCGCGTTTTGTGCAGGCTACTGAAAAGGTACTGAATCACAAGCAACCTGCTGATTATCCACATTCCCAACACGAAAAGAATGAGTTCCTTATGGTAAAATCTGACAAGAAACTCACTAAGGTGTTTTTTAATGATATTACCTATGTAGAGGCTTACGGCAATTATATCTTCATCTATTGCGGATCGGAGCGGATCATGTCCAAACAAACTCTGTCCCAATTCGAGGAGCAATTACCCGATGCTCAATTCGTACGGATTCACAAATCCTTTATTATCTCCATGAAGGCGGTAAAGTTTTTTGAAGGGAACGAAATATCTATTGGCGATAAAAAACTTCCAGTTGGCAAAGTATATCGGAATGATCTGCTTAAGAAATTTCAAAAATAAAGCTGAACGGGTCTGGAAAAGTAATCCAAAATTACGTATCTAATTTGGGTTTGCCGAAAGATTCATACTCTTTAATCCGTAGCCAAATCCGCAATTCGCTTTAAATCAGCTACAAACTTGTTCGAAATGCGGGCCTCATTCCACCCTTAAGGAGATAGTCAGTTTTGGTCATCTCCTTTTTTGTTTATTGTAGCTCAATCCTGACAAGCATTACTCATCAACCATATTTATTCCCAGAAAGCTGCTATTGCTTCAAAGCATTTGCCAAATCGGTCATAAACGTACGTTAAGTGTACGGTTATAGCACAATTTTTCAATCTTCATTCTGGTATATCTTGCTAATTATCAATTAACTGTGCTTTTGGCACAAGAGTTATGAAT
>Ga0310811_10000449_pt1 | contig 54703 bp, 55 predicted proteins | sample YCmetagenome_FD_207642 | JGI IMG/M metagenome (GOLD analysis project Ga0310811, IMG submission 207642) | Soil microbial communities from experimental microcosm in Duke University, North Carolina, United States - YC | ecosystem: Engineered > Artificial ecosystem > Soil microcosm > Unclassified ... | reverse complement strand
GTCACAAACATTTAAAAGTATCCGTGGGCAACACTCATGCCGAAACGCTTAGGTTGTGCAAATTCCCTTAGCGCTCGCTGCCAGACGGTCCCCCAACTTCCCGCGACTTCGTGCCTTGGCGCTTTTCGGTCGCCGGCCGTCTCAGCGAGCGGATAGTCACATCATGCCGGCAACCGAAAACCAGCACGACAACGGAAGTCGCGAGGCCATTCGATTAACTCGTCGGTTTAGCCGTAAGCAACGCCCGGGTTGCTTTGCCCAAGTTCTACAATATAGCCATCGGGATCGCGAACAAGCGGTGCGTTGGATCGCTCCAGACAGCGCAATCCTCCGGCTACTAACAGATCAGCACGCGGCGCCGACGAATCGACATATGTCGCCCCACCTGCAAACGTCAGGAATTCGCGCCGCCTCATCCGCCGGCCCGACTAATGATCACGCTCGGACCCGGTTAGAGCGTCGGGTCGCGCCGGAAACAATTCAGCTCATTGGACTGGAGTTTTGGCTTGGATCAGCTTTTCTGCACACGACCTCGCCAACTGGTAGTCGGCCGAAGTAGCGCCGGGTGGTGTCGCCCAGCCACCCTTCTCCACGTACTGGCCTTGTTCCCAATTCGAGGAGATCTTTTGAAGGGCTGCTAAGTTCGCTTTTGCCTCGCTGTTATGCTGGAATTGCTCCACGCAGATCGGCACAAGGGCTGCCAGGACGGCAGTCTTGGCCTGCTCGGCCGCAAGTTTGTCGGCAGTGCCGCTGGTGATCCAGCCGCCCCACGTAAACCCGATGACCATCGACACGACAGCGCCAATGGCCATTCCCTGAAGGAGACGAGTCCGTGACTCGGCCTGCAGAATTGATGGAACTTGCATGGCTTTTCCTTTCGATGAGAGACACGTGCAACCGCACACCGCCGACAGGACTGCTGATGGCACTCCGAACCTGAAGTAGCTCTATTTGCAGGTTATTGTGCCTGCCGACGGCACCGGTGTTGCCGATAGGGAATAGCGGCCCGCTCGGCAGTTGGCCGCTTTATGACAACACGCGGGCGCTTCAGTATCCGCGCCCGTCGAACAGTTGATGCAGGCTGCGCCTTATCCAGCTTCGACACAAGGACATGGTGTTCGGCAAGACTAAGAATATCGGCGGCCCTAGGGTCGCGGTAGGGACGAGGATTTCTCCTCGCCCCCTGCCCAGATCCCGGCGAGCGCAGCTAACGCATCCAGCGATCAAGATGCGGTCGACACGAGCACATTCCAGTGGTACAAGCGTTGGACTAAATTATGAGGTAAGTAACTGATTTTTCTGTGTTTTAATGGATTTGACTCCAATCCTTTCATAGAAATCCTGGCTTGCCATGGCCCGACTATTCATGGCCTGCATCGATCAATGGAAGCAAATTATATCGGCTAATCGAAGACCCTTCGGGGCCTATGTGTTGCCGTGAACGTCCCGGACAGGCGTCTGTGAGACACGGATACGCGATGCAAGTCACGACGGACGAGAGATCAAGCAGCCACCCGCAGCATGGAGTGCGGTTCTCGCGCTGACACTGTGCGCCTCGACGCTCGTCGCGTCCGAATGGATGCCGGTGAGCCTGCTCACACCGACCGCGCACGGCCTGCGTCTGACGGAAGGGCAGGCGGGGCAGGCCATTTCGGTCTCCGGCCTCTGCGCCATCCTCACCAGCCTGTTCATATCGGCTTCTACGCGCGGCATCGACCGGCGGGCCGTCCTTCTCACCGGGATCGCGGTCGCTTCGGGCGTCGTCGTCGCTTTCGCACCGACCTATCCGGTGTTCATGGTCGGCCGAGCGCTCATCGGCGTGGCCATCGGCGGCTTCTGGCCGATGTCCGCCGCGACCATGATCCGGATCGTGCCAGCCACGAACGTTCCTCGCGCGCTTGAGCTCCTCAAGGCGGCAACGTCCTCGTGACTACGATCGCCGCGCCCCTCAGCAGCTTTCTCGGTCAGTACATTGGGTGGCGCGGCGCGTTCTTCTGCGTGGTGCCGGTCGCGGCGCTGATCTTTATTTGGCAGTTCGTCACGCTTCCGAAGATGCCCAAACGGGAGAAGGCGAGCGCGACCACGGCGTTCAAGGTGCTCGGCCGTCCTCGGGTGCGGTCCGGCATGCTGGCGGCGGCGCTGTTCTTCCTCGGTCAGTTCGCGCGCTTCACGTGTCTGCGGCCGTTCTTCGAGACGGTGACGGGCGTCGACGTCACGACCATGATGTACTCGGGACCGGCTAGTACGCGGCGGACGCCGCGGGCGTGAAGCAGGGCTCGACGGTCGCGGACGTCGGCGACGGGCGGTCGGCCTCATGGGCGTGCTGGCCGCCAAGGAGATGGGCGCGGAGCGCATCATCGCGATGAGCCGCCACAAGTCGCGGCAGGCTCTCGCCAACGAGTTCGGCGCGGCCGACATCGTCGTCGAGCGCGGGCCCGAGGGCATCGAGCGCGTGAACCAGTTGACCCGTGGCGTCGGCGCCGATGCGGTGCTCAAATGCGTCGGTACGGCGAGACGCCGGGTGGGGAGACCTTGGCGTGCGATATCGAAGGCACGTCCGCGAGCGTGCGGATCGGCGCGGTCCTGCATCCAGCCATGCTCTTATTCAGGCATCGACTGCCAAGCAGGATTGAACTTCATCGGGTGCGGTAGCGCGGGGCGGGAACAAGCGATCTCGACCGTCGTCATGCCGGCGATGCCGCTCAAAAACGAACCGGCGTTGTCCATCTTCTTCCGCCATTCTGGCAGTCGCTTTATAGGACCAAGACCTTAGCAATTGTCGCTACTTCCGCGCGCCGTGGTCAGACCTATAGCGTGTTCGAAATACGCGCCCCCATCTTTGTATATCCGAGCGCGCCAACCAAGATGACGGCAACGGCTAGGACGATGGTGATTTTCTTCATGTGGTGTAACTGGCTGCGGAACCCCGCGTTGACCGGCAAGAGCCGGGAAGATCAGCTGATGATAGCCGGAAGGATGACAGTGGCACCATCGCTAAACGGTGCGATAGTCTCCTGCATTATGTAGCGTGCGCGCCGGACGATCACTCATCGTTATGTTCGAGCATGATCGCGCCGTTGGGGCGGGCGCCGTTGGAAATTCCCGTTTGCGATCAAGGCGTCTGAATAACCGGTGAGGGTACATAAGTCATTGATCTTGTTCCTGGCTTTCGCCCCTGTCGTGCCCACCAGCCTTCGCTCGCTTCGCGAGCTACGGCTCGGCAAGCCACCTTCCAGTCTATCGTAGCGAAGTGAGCGAAGGCTGTCGCGCCGAAGCCCGAAGGGCGTAGGCGCACTGGTCACAGCAGGCCCTCGCTGTCACGCCAAATTCGAGAAGGAAACCGCGCTAGGGCGGTGCGCCTTCCTAAACCCAGCCCCTATCCTGGCGGTCACGACCGGCGCCAAGCCGCCGTGCGATGTTCCGGCGTGGCTCCGCCGGTTCTTCACCAGAGTGGTGATGACGACCGAAAGCCGCAGCGCATCCGATGCCAAGGCAAAACGGGAACTGGGCTGACAACCAGCCTATGCAAGCTGGCGAGAGGGCTTCGCTCGCGGGGCTCGGCGCGTAGCTCAAGGAAGGCGAGGCTCCCGGCTTCGCGCCCCGGATTTCGGAACGGACCGCAAGCCTGATGCGAAAGCGGTTCTTGACCCATCAAATGTTAGACTGGTGGTCTAAAAAGCATCTTGCAAATTTAGACCGTCGGTCTAAATGGCAGGCATGGACCGGCAGAAAATGAAAATGGCCAGGCTCCGCGCGCGATCCGCGAAGCCAAAACGCACGCCGCCGCGCGAGCAAGTCCGGACGGCTCCTTACCGGACTGAACATCGCCAACGTTTCGACGCCTTGCCTGCGGACCGGCAGGCAGCTTTGCTCAATCCCGCTGAGGCTGAGTTTGCCGCGCGCGGATTTGAAGGAGCCTCGCTCAATCGCATCCTCGAGAAGGCCGGCTTGAGCAAGGGGCAAGCCTATTACTACGTAAAGGACAAGGGCGAGCTTTATCTGCTCGTGGCCGAACGGGCGTTTGCAAAAATCGGCGCTGGCGTCGGGCCCCTGCCGGCTGTCGCAAGCGCCGACGAGTATTGGATAGCGATCGGCCGCTTTTTCAGGCGTCTTTCCGCCGTCCTCGGGCGAGGCACGAAGCTCGGCAAACTCGTCCGCGCCATCTATCCCACGTCGGCCGCCGCTAACGCGGCCCTCGAGCCGCTGCTCGCCCGCCTGCATGATCGCCTTGAAGATCACGTGCGCTTGGGACAGTCGATGGGGGCCGTCCGCGCCGATCTCCCGCCGGACTTCCTCGCTGCGGGAGCGCTCGGGTTTCTGACCCGCATAGACCGCTGGTTCGCCGTGAACAAGTCCGGCCTCACTGATAACGAAGCTCTGCGCCTCAATGACGCCGTGACGCAGATGTGTCGCGCGATGGCATCGGCCGTGCGCGATGGGGAACTTTCACTCGATCAGAATCGCCTGCGCGAGACGGCGCACGATTCGCGGCTGCGGAAAGGAGTCATGCCATGACCGTTCATGCTGTCCTACGCGACAACGCGCCTGAGAACGTCGCAGTCGCACGGCTTCGCATTCTCATCGTCGGAGCCGGCATCGCCGGGACTACGCTCGCCGCGCTGCTGCGCCAACGCGGCGAAAATCCGGTCATCATCGAGCGGGAAAGAGCCGATGCGCGGCCCGGATTCATGCTCGGCTTGATGCCGCTCGGAGCGCGCGTGTTGAACGGACTTGGCCTCGCGGAGGATTATCTGCGCTCGAGTTGTCCGATCAGCCATTACGAGCTGTTCACAAATCGGGGTAGGACCAAACAGGAATATCGGTTCGATGCCCTCATTAATGAGTTTGGCGCTTATCGCGGCATCGAGCGCGGCGAGTTGCTCACGCTTCTGGGGCGGGCGGCAGGCCCGGTTCGCTTCGAGACCCACATTACCGATTTGACGGAGGAGCCCGGCTTCATCACCGTCGCTTTCCAAGACGGCTCGAAGCAGAAATTCGATCTGGTGATCGGGGCCGATGGAATGCACTCCGACGTCCGCCGCCGTATTCTGCGCGGACATGAATATGCCTATTGGAGGACGGGTTGGGGTGGCTGGGCGATGTGGGCGGATCTCGGCGAGCAGCAGAGGGATACCTTTAGCGAGCTCTGGTCCGCCGGTTGGGGCGCCGGCGTTTATCCGGTCAAGCGGCGCTTGGGAGTATTTCTCGGAGGGCGCCTCACCGATCTCGAGCGCGCCGGTGCCCTGGGTTTTGCCAAAGAGCACGGCGCGCGGCTCAAGGTGAAACGACTACGCGAAGCGCTGGACAGCGTCGATACATCCGTCCCGCCCTTTCTTTGGAAAATGGAGGATTGCCGCGCGCGAATCTGGTCGCGGGGCCGCGTCGTCCTTCTGGGCGACGCTGCCACGGCGTTTCTGCCGACCGCCGGCATCGGCGCATCGATGGCGATGGATTCCGCCGCCGCGCTCGCCGATGAACTGTCGCGCGCCGATGCCGCGCATATGGGCTATGCTCTCAAGCTCTATGAGCGCCGGCAGAAGCCGAGGGTGGAACTCGCCCAGGCCAATTCGCGCTGGCTCGCGAAAGTGATGTTCGTCAACAACACCGCACTCGTTCGGCTGCGCGATCAACTGGTACGATTTTACACAATGAAGATGCTGCTCAACGACATTTCCCGGGTGATGGAGGGAAGGTAGTTCGCGGCTAGAGCGGTTCATGGAATTATTGAATCGGGAGGGATTCCGGTTCTGAGGCGAATATGATTCAAGATGCTGGCTGGATTGGAGGCCAGCATCGGATGGTGAGACCTCTTTCCAACGACCTGCGAAAGCGGGTGGTCGCTGCGGTATCGAAGGGCGAGAGTTGCCGGTCAGCGGCCGTACGATTTGGCGTTGCCGTCTCCTCGGTGGTGAAGTGGTCGCAGCGTTACCGGGCGACAGGGTCGGTCAAGCCGGACAGGATGGGTAGGCAGCGCAAGTCCGTGTTGGACCCGCATGGCGACTTCATCAAGGAGCGGATCAGGCAGACCCCGCATTTGACGCTGCACGCGCTGAAGGACGAATTGGCGGCGCGCGGAGTCGTTGTCTCGCATAATGCGGTGTGGCTGTTTATGCGCCGCGAAGGGCTGCGGTTCAAAAAAAACGCTGTTCGCTCTTGAACAAGGCCGCGTTGATGTGGCCCGCCGGCGACGACGCTGGCGATCCTGGCAGACCGGTCTTGATCCACAGCGCCTGGTCTTCATCGACGAAACCTGGATCAAAACCAACATGGCCCCACTGCGTGGATGGGCGCCGAAAGGAGCTCGCCTTCGCGGCTTCGCACCGCACGGCCGCTGGCGCACGATGACGTTCCTCGGTGCGTTACGCCACGACCGCCTTGCTGCTCCCTGCCTGTTCGACGGGCCGATCAACGGCGAATGCTTCCGTGCCTATGTCGAACAGATCCTGCTGCCATCGCTCAAGCCTGGCGACGTCGTCATCATGGACAATCTCGGCAGCCACAAGTCGGCCGCGCTCCGCCGCATCATCAAGGCCGCCGGCGCCAGACTTTGGTATCTGCCGCCTTACTCGCCCGATCTCAATCCGATCGAGCAGACCTTCGCCAAGATCAAGCACTGGATGCGCGCCGCACAGAAACGCACCATCGACGATATCAGCCGCCACCTCGGCGAACTCATCCAGACCATCCAGCCCCATGAATGCAAAAACTACTTCGTCAACGCTGGATACGCTTCAATCAAAACGTGAAACGCTCTAGATCGCGGCGTGGCGCTCTTTAGAGTTAGCAACCGGAGCCGTCCCTCGCGATTGATGCAACGTGCAGCGGCGGAGCGCCTTATGACGAAAAGCTTCAAGGTCGGAGATCATGTCAGCTGGAATTCGGAGGCCGGTCGCGTTCGCGGCAGGGTCGTGCGCGTGCATGCGAGGGACGTGAACTACAAGGGCTATATTCACCACGCGAGCCGCGACGATCCGCAATACGAGATCAAGAGCGACAAGACCGATCATGTCGCCCTGCACAAGGGCAAGGCGCTGCGGCTGCTGTCGCATTGAACGCTTCAAAGAGGGCGTCGCGCTTCGTGTCAGGCCCGCATCGTGCGGAACGTGATCGAATAGCGCTGCTGCTCGACTGGCGGGATGCTGTGCTCCCAACTGCTGCGCGACTCGCCGTCCATCAGGTAGATCGAGCGCGGCTCGGCTTGCAGCGCAAAGCGCTCCCATTTGCGACCCTCTTTATTTCCCTTGCGGCGGCGAAATCGGAAGCGGCAAGCGCTGCCCAGCGAAATCCCGAACACCTTGTCGAAATGCGGCTTGTCGCGGTGCCAGCCGATGCCGACGCCGACATCGTACTCGGTGCACAGCACCTGGCGCACGCTGCCATCAGGCAATTCGCCAAAGCGCTCCACTTCGCGCGTGGTTCGCTCGAGCCATTCCGGGATTGGCTCGCTCGGCTGAAGTTTCTGCAGCGTATAATCGTAACGGAAGCCGAACGATTTCACACGTCGATGACCCTCGAAGGCGCCGAACTGGAATGGCTTGAGCGGCAGCGCCGCAATGCCGGCGATCAGCTCCTGCTCATCCGCCGCCGAGATGAACTCCGGCGCATAGCGCAGCCCCGCCGGGCCCACCGTCTCGTCATCGAATAATGCGAGTTGACTCACGGAACACACGTCTTACAAAAAAGTTGGTGGGATCACCTCATATGGTGTCACGCGCCGCTTTCGGTAGGGCTTTCAATTCGCCGGCGAGATAGTCGACCCGCGCGCCGGTGGTCACGGCAGCCCGCGCGCGTCGATCTGCCCGATCAGTTGTCGCAGGCGGTTGTGCAGGTCGGGGCTCGCGCCGTCGAGATCGAACACGGACGCCGGGCTCGACGCCTTGCTGAGCAGCGCGGTGCGCGGGCAATGGCCGGCGCCGCAGAGCATGTCCTTCAGCTTCTCGCCCTGCGCGACGAAGCGCTGCGCATCGACCTGCGACCACGCAACCACCAGCGGCACGTCGATCTTGGTGAGGCCGGGCAGCGAGGACTCCCCGTCGTATTTACTGGCGTCGCTGCCGAAATAGGATTTTTCGGCTTGGCCGGGATCGCTGTCGGGCCGATAGATTCCCGAGACCAGCACGGCGCCCGCGACGTGGGAGTCGTTCTCCTGGAATTCGCTGTGCGCGAGGAAGCTCGCCAGATGGAACGCGCCGGCGGCGTAGCCGACCGGGATGATCTCTTCCTTGTTGCCGCCGAACAGATCGGCGTTTTCATGCACCCAGGAGATTGCCGCAGCGACGTCCTTCGCGCCTGCCGGCCAGGGTGCGGCCGGCGCGAGCCGGTACGACATGCTGAACGCGACGAGGCCGTTATGCCCGGCAAAGCACATTGCCTGCTCGACCAGGGGGCTCGCCACTGAGGTTTTGCCGTCGTTCGCAAAAGTATCACCGGCGACGAACACGATGACCGGACGCTTGGCGCCGGGCGGCTGCGCGCTCGCGACATCGAGGATGTTGAGCTGGTGATCGCCGTATTTGAGGTTCCGCGTGAAGGTGACGCCATCGCAGGAAGTCGTGTCGGTCGGCGCGGCCTTGTCCGTTGACGGCGCTGGCGATGCGGAGGGAACAGGTGTCGCTGGAATATTGCTGTCCAACCCGACGCGGATCAGCGCGTCATCAAACCGTTGCCACGCTCGAGGCAAGGCGGAGACGGCCGACAGCGTCGTCAGGAAAATGAGTAAGAGGCATTTTATCATTTTTTGAACCGCGCTTACGCCGCCCTCTATCGCCCTCGGGTGAGGCGATTTGACGGCATTTGCCAAGCGTGTGATGTCGCAATCAAGCGCGGATCGGCGCTACGGATCGAGACCGGCGAGATGCTTTCCAGCGATATAGCCGAAGGTCAGCGCAGGGCCGAGCGTGATGCCGGCGCCGGGATAATTGCCGCCCATGATGCTCGCCATGTCATTGCCGGCGGCATAAAGACCGGGAATGATTTTTCCGTCGGCATCGAGTGCGCGGGCGTTCGCATCGGTCTTGATGCCGGCATAGGTGCCGAGGTCGCCGACCACAAGCTTGATCGCATAGAACGGGCTCCGTTCGAGCGGCGCGATGCACGGATTCGGGCCGTGCAGCGCATCGCCCTGGTAGCGATTATAGGCACGCGAGCCCTTGCCGAAGAGGGGATCACGTCCTTCGGCAGCGGTTGCATTGAATTCGGCGACGGTGGCTTCGAGCGCCTTGGCGTCGATGCCGGTTTGCCGTGCAAGTTCGGTGAGCGTCGCGCCGCGCTTGAGATAGCTGTTTCGGACATATTCGCCGATCGGCATCGGAAACGGCGGCACGCAGCCGAGCCCGTATTTGCGCAGCGTGCGGTGATCGCAGACGAGGTAGGCCGTGATCTCTTCGCCGGGCTTGGCCGCCTTCACCATGTCCTGCACGAAATCGTGGTAGGAGTTGCCTTCATTGGCGAAGCGCTTGCCCTCGCGCGTCACCGCGATCACACCCGGCTTGGCGCGATCGATGAAGTGCGGCATCACGCCCTTGCTGCCGTCCTTGCGTGTCGTGACCGATACCGGCACCCAGGCCGCCGCATTCGGCAGGGTATCCTCGATCCGCCCGCCTGCGCTTTCCGCGAGCCGCAGGCCATCGCCGGTGTTGCCGGTCGGGCCCGGTGAATAATGCTCCTGTCCGGTCGGCGCATGCGGAAACATCTTCTGCCGCCGCGCCACATCATGCGGAAAGCCGCCGCAGGCGAGCACGACGCCGCGCTTCGTGGTGACGCGAACTGTCTTGCCGTCATGCGCGACGACGGCGCCGCGCACGGCACCATCTTCCATGATCAATTCGCGCACCGGGGACGACAACCAGAGCGGAATGTTCAGATCGAAGGCGGATTTGGCGAGCCGGCCTGCCAGCGCATTGCCGTTGGTGAGAGTCATGCCGCGGCCGGTCTGCATCACGTCCATGGCATGCTTCGACAGCCGCCTCGCGACATAGGCCGCCGAGGTCAGCGACTTGGTCGCGCGCATGAAATGCACGATGTCCTTGCCGGAACCGAGCATGATGCCGAACACGGTGAGCTCGGGCAACGGACGGCCGAGATCGTGCACGTGGCTGCCGAGCTCGCGTCCATCGAACGGACGCGTCACCATGGAGCGGCCGCCCTGCGCGCCGCCCGGCGCTTCCGCGTGATAATCCGGAAAGGTCAGCGGCATGTCGAAGCGCACCGCGGTTTTGATCGTGAAAAAGTCGACCGCCTCGGGGCCATTGGTCAGGAAAGCATCGACGCGCGCGGCATCGAAACTGTTGCCGGCCTCGTGCCGCAGATAGGTGCGCGCCTGCTCCTTGTCCTCGACAATGCCCCAGGCTTTTGCAAGCCGGGTGCCGGGAATCCAGAGCCAGCCGCCGGAGCGCGCGGTGGTGCCGCCGAAGCGCGGCTCCTTCTCCGTGATCAGCACTTTCAGCCCGTGATGGCCCGCGGTGACCGCAGCGGAGAGGCCGGCGCAGCCGGAGCCGACCACCAGCACGTCGCATTCATATGGTTCTGCCGTCTTGTCTGTCACGCGAGCGCTCCGCATCCTTCAGGCGGCCTATTTGGATTTGCAGGGCGGCCATGAGTCAATACGCAAGCTGCTTGCGCTGCGAAGGGCGCGGGGGCACTCTTGCGAGCGCGACGGCCAAGAGCCGCCTTGGATAAGGCCTTGGAGAAATTTCGCCGCAGCGACGCAGTTCGGCATTTTCGGCCCATGACGAAGTCATGCATTCTTCGCGCGCGAAGTGCGGCCGATAGCAGCGGCGCACGCGGTGCGGGGCCGCAGCAGGGAATTGAACCATATGATCATCCGCATGATCGCCAAGAGCCGTTCGATCGAGATCGACGATCCCAAAAATTTTCGTGCATTCTCGGTACGCATCGAAGGCGCGCTGGAGCCGGCTGCACAGGCCGAGCTGCTCGGCCGCATCGCGGTGAAGCATGACCGCGAGCATGCCTGGATTTCCGAGCAGGCCCTGCGCGACTGGCCGCCGCTGAAAGCCGAAGCCTGGTGGCAGGATGGGCTCACCGGCATGATAGCAGCCGTGCAGAAATTCGGCTGGATCGATCATGAGAACCATTCGATCCGCGCGCATATCGAGCACGCAGCCTAGCCGATATGCCGGACGGACTGACCAAGTCGGCGCGCCGGGTCTTCGATATCCTCGAACTGTTCCGCGAGCGGCAATGTCCGCTGCGGCTGAAGGACGTCGTCGACGCGCTGGGCATGCCGACCTCGAGCGCCGCGGCGCTGCTCAAGACCATGGCGCAGATGAACTATCTTTCCTTCGAGAGTACTTCGCGCGCCTATCTGCCGACGCCGCGGCTGTCGCAGCTCGGCGATTGGGTGACGCCGGCGAGCTACGAGGGCGGCCCGATCCAGGAGGCGTTCCGGCGCATCGGCCGCAAGCTCGGCGAGACCATCCTGCTTGGAACCAAGACCGACATCTATGTCGAGATCGTCGACATCCTGCGCGCGCGCGAGCCGCTGCAATATTTCACGCATGTCGGGACACGCGTGCTGCTGGTGCATTCCGGCCTTGGCTGGCCGCTGCTCAGCGAATTGCGTGACGAGGAGGTGGCGCGGATCTACCGGCGCACGGTGCGGCAGGACAAGATCGACGGCGGCATCTCCTCGCTCAACCGTCTCAGAGGCGGCGTCGAGCAGGTGCGCCGCGACGGCTATTGCCTGTCGCGCGGCATGGTCACGCGCGGCGTCGGCGTGGTCGGCATGATGGTGCCGACCCCGCCGGGCCACCGCCCGCTCGCGATCGGCATTGCCGGCCCACAGGAACGGATTGAGAAGAACCTGACGAAGATTCTCGCGGCGTTCCGTGCGGAGAATGCGAGGTTGAAGAAATTTGCGGGCGAGGGGGATTGAGAGGTGCCCCTAACCTCCCCTTGAAAAGGGGAGGTCGCTTTGCTTCGCAAGAAGCAAAGTGGGTGGGGATCCGCTCTCCCCACGCGCGCCGGAGTTTGTGGCTGGACCCCCACCCCGACCCTCCCCCTTTCAGGGGAGGGGGCGCAGTGGAGTTCGCGGCCACCTACTTCCCACTTTCCCGCGCATTGTACCGCTCGATCGAATCAAACCCCGCCATCAGCCGCTGGTGCCGCGCCTCGATCCATTCGCGCGGCTCCTCATGGGTGAAGATGAAGAACTCGGCTTTCGCGATCGCATCGAGCACGCGCCGGCCGACATCGTCGGGCGGAATCCCGGCGGCGTGAAACGCCTTGGCATGCTCGACGTTCGTCCGCCCGAACGGGCCGCCGAGCCGCTCGGGGCGGCGTTGCGCCGATGCGTAGAGCGTGGTCGCGACAATCGCCGGGCACAGCACGGAGACGCCGAGCTTTGATCCTTCGAGATCGAGCGCCAGCGCTTCGGAAGCCGCGACGACCGCGTATTTCGTCATGGCATAGGGGCCGTTGCGCAGCTTCGGATTGACCTGCAACCCGCCGATCGAGGCGGTGTTGACGACATGGCCGGCTTCGCCGTGGTCCTTCATCCGCGGCACCAGCGTGCGGATGCCATTGATGACGCCGAAGACATTGACGCTAAATATCCATTCCCATTGCTCCGGCGTGATCTCCCACAGCGGCTTCGGCGCCATGGTGATGCCGGCATTGTTGAACAGGAAATGGATGTTGCCGAACTCTCGCTCGGCCAGATCCGCGGCACGCTCAAACGCGGCCGCATCGGATACGTCGACCTCGATTGCGCGCGTGCGGACGTTGAAGGCCGAAAGCTCGGCGCGGGCCTTCTCGAGCGAGGTCTGCTCGATATCCGCAAGCACCAGGTTGACGCCGTTCCGCGCCAGCGCCCGGCAGATGCCGAGCCCGATCCCGTTGGCGGCGCCGGTGACGAACGCCGTCTTGCCGGAGAATTCCATTCGCTGCTCCTATCCCGCCTTGTGCTGAGACCCGTCGAGCGCGTCGAAGCCTTCGATCATCAGCTGGTAACCGCGTTCCACTGCGGCGCGAGTTTCGGCATGGGTGAACACGAACAACCGCCGCGCCTCGATCGCGCCGATCACAAGCTGCGCGACGTCAGCCGGATCAAGCCCGCTTTCCAGCGCCTTGGCATAACGCGCATTGCGTTCGGCATTGACGTTATCGGCGTCAAGCTTGATCGGTCCGCCGAAGCGGGCGGGGCGGTTGCGGCCGTTGTCGAGCATGCGGGTCTTGACCCATCTCGGGCAGAGCACGCTGACGCCGATCGGCGTCTCCGCCAGTTCGGCCGCGAGCACTTCGGACAAACCAACCACCGCGAACTTGGTCGCACTGTAGGGACCGGCGAGCGGCGCGCCGGCAACACCGTTGATCGAGGCGGTGTTGACGATGTGGCCTTCCTCGCCATGCGCCTTCATGTGCGGTAGGAAAAGCTGCAGCCCGTGTATAAGGCCTTTCAAATTGACACCGATCACCCAGTCCCAATCGGAGGCCGCGATGGTCTCGACGGGACCTGCGCGCGACACGCCGGCATTGTTGCAGAGGATGTGAATCTTGCCGAACTCGGCAAAGGTCCGCTTGACCGCCTCCGCCAGCGCTTCGCAGTCTGACACGTCGCAGGCGGTGCCGATCGCCTCAACGCCTTCGCGCCGCAGCGTCTCCACCGCCCTGGCGCAGGTCTCCGCTTCGACATCGGCGATCGCGACCTTCATGCCGCGCTGGCCGAAGGCGCGCGCCATGGCGAGCCCGATGCCGCCTGCGCCTCCTGTGATGAAGGCGGTCTTACCGGCAAAATATTTCATGATCGCACCGGCATCATCTGCTCATGCCGTGCGCGCCTGCGGCGCGCTTGCAACAACCTCGCCGCTGCGCGCGGCCTTCATGGTCAGCATCAACGTGCAGACGGCAGCGATCAACGCGGGGCCGCAGGCGCAAAGGAAGATCTCCTTCGGCGGTAGGCCGAATGCCAGGAGCGAGCCGCCGATCGCGGGGCCGGCGATGCCGCCGAGCCGGCCGACACCAAGCGCCCAGCCGACGCCGGTCGAGCGGATGCGCGCGGGATAGAGCGCTGCGACCATCGCATTGGCGCCGAGCTGGCTGCCGATCATCGCTGCACCCGCTCCCAGGATCGGGATCGCGATAAACGGCGCGGGCAGACTGGCGAGGCCGATGGCGAGCACGAAGACCACGCCGGACGCGAAGCTGCACGCCAGGACCTTTGGCGCACCGAAGCGGTCGATCATCGGCCCCAGCAGCAGGCAGGAGAGGATGCCGCCGAGCTGGAACATGCTGGCATAGAACACGGCGACTTCCGGCTTCAGGCCGGACAGATGCAGTACCGTCGGCATCCAGTAGCTGAACAGATACATGTTCAAGAGGTTGGCGAAGAACACGATCCAGATCAGCACGGTGGTCGCGGCTAACCCGCCGGTGAAAAGCTGCTGCACCGGATTGCCCTTGGCGACATCGACGAGCTTGGTTGCAGCAGCCTGCGCGCTGACATTGAGCTGGCGCAGAATGGCTTGTGTCGCCGGCGCATCGGCGCGATGCGCGATCAAGAAGCGCGGCGATTCCGGCAGGAACAACAGCAGGAACGGGATCAGGATCAGCGGCGGCAGGCCGCCAGAAAAGAAGATGCTCTGCCAGCCGAAGATCGGGAGGATCTGCGCGACCAATTGGCCGCCGAGGAAGCCGCCGATCGTGTTGCCGCAGAACATCAGCATGAGCAGCGTGCCGCGGCGGCTGACCGGGGAATAGTCGGCGGTGAGCGCGACGGTGACGGGCATGGCGCCGCCGATGCCGATGCCGGTCATGAATCGCATGGCGGTTATCGTAGGTACCGACCAGGCAAAGGCCGACAGCATCGAGAACAGGCCGATGAAGCCCGTGCTCCAGATCAGGAGCGGCCGGCGCCCAAGGCGATCGCCGAGCGGGCCGGACAACAGCGCGCCGACGAGAATGCCGACGCTCGACATCACGAAAGCGATGGTGAAGTGTGGCGGCGGCACGCCCCAGGCCTTGGCCAGCGAGGGCGCCGCCATGCCGATGGTGCCAAGGTCGAAGCCGTCGAAGGCCTGCACCAGCGCGCAAAGCAGCACCACGCGCAGTTGCAACGCGCCGAACGGCTGGTTCTCCAGCGCCTCTTCGATCGGCGACTTCAATTCCCCGCTCATCATTGCCTCCCCGTGCGAATTAGAAGGAGGTGCCTTGGGCCAGCACTCTTATTGTTATGTTCTCAGATGTTTTGTTCGAGTTCTAGGGCGTCCTCGGTTCACCTCTCCCCGACGGGGAGAGGTCGATTTGCGAAGCAAATCGGGTGAGGGGTTTCGCTCTAACGAGAGAGACCGTAAATCCTCGCCCGGCGCTGCGCGCCGACCTCTCCTAAGGGAGAGGTAACCTTCGATGCCTTCCAGTTCGCTCCAATGTTGACACACGCCTAGGCCGCGATCTCCTCGCCGAGCGGCACGCGGCGCACTTCGTGGGCTTGCAGCGCCGGCAGCACCTCGCGTGCGAAGCGTCGGATCTGCTCCATGAACATCTCATGTGGCAGCGCGCCGCGATTGAGGCTGATCTGCACCTGGTTGGCGCCGGCGGCTTCCGCCGCCGAGATGATGCGTTCGGTGACTTCCTTCGCGGTGCCGAGCGGCATGTGCTCGGCTTGCCGCTCGAAATCGGCCATGGTCATGTTGCGATAGTCTTCGCGCAGGCCCTGCGCCGCCTTCTGGTTCTCCGGCCGCACATAGTCGGTGGAGGATTGCGAGACGTAGCCGGCATCGCGCTGCTTGGCGGTTTCGGTGAAGTTGCCGTGGCTGAACAGGGTGCGGTTGAAATAGAGGTGATAGGGCGCGAATTCCCTGACCGCCTCCGCCTTGCTGTCGGCGACATAGGCCGACATCGCGATCGAGAGATGATGCGGCGTGATCTGGTGGCCATTGCTCGCAAGGCACTTTGCGAAGTAGCGGATGATGTCTTCCTGCAATCCGCCGCGGGCGAGGCCCGGTGTGATCACAGCATTCTTCCTTGCCGCGAACTCGATCGATTCCTTGCTGCCGACGATCGGAATCCAGATCTCGGGGCCGGGCTTCTGCACCGGCCGCGGCCAGATCGCGACATCCTTGTAGGACCAGAATTTGCCCTCAAAGGAGAAAACCTCCTCGGTCCAGGCGCGGGTGACGATCTCGTAGGCCTCCTCGAACCGCGCGCGCGAATCCTTCAGCGGTACATTGTGCACCTGGTATTCTCTGGGGATGCCGCGGGCGAAGCCTGAGATCAGCCGGCCATTCGACAGGCAGTCGATCATGGCAAGCTCCTCGGCGAGCCGCAGCGGCTCGTGCAGCGGCAACAGATTGCCGTAAATCAGGAGCTTCAGCTTCTTGGTCCGCTGCGCCGCAGCCGATGCCATCAGGTTCGGCGAGTTCATGAGGCCGTAGGGAGAGCAATGATGCTCGTTGAAGCCGACGCCGTCATAGCCGAGCCTGTCCATCTCCTCCCAGGCTTCGAGATGTTCGGCATAGGTGCGCACCGCGACATCGGCCTTGAAGTAGCGGTTGGAGAGCGGATAGGGGAGCTCGCTGCCGACCTTGAGATGCTCGAGCTGTTCGCCATAGGCGAGCAAGTCAAAGATGAAAACCTTCATCGCGTTCTTCCCTGTAACCGTCGGCCGTCTCGTGATGGGGATCTGTTGCAGGCGAAGTTACGGCGGGAGCGGAGTGCGCGCCAAGGCGCGCGAGAAAATTCCACATATGTGGAAATGAGAATTAATCGCGGAATGCTTGCGGTTTCGACCCGCGGCAATGGCGCGCCTCGCTCCTCACGCCGCCGGAAATTCCAGCTCGAACGCAGCCCCCTGGTCGGCGGGCAGCAGCTTGATTGTTCCGCCGTGCGGATAGCCAATTGGTTCAGTCTATCTCTCGCCTGGCTCGGCGGCCTCCTGTTCACACTGATCGGCGTCGACGGCATCATTCGCAAGCAGTGGAATTATCAGGGCGTGATCATCACCGACGATCTCGTGATGGGCGCGGTCTATGGCCGAAACATTTGCACCGCCGTGGTCGAGGCGCTCAATGCCGGCGTCGATCTGTTGCTGGTCGCTTTCGACAGCGCGCAGTTCTACCGCATCTTCGCCTGCGGCTCGGACGCCGCCGCCCAGAACAAGCTCGATCCCGAGATGCTGCGGGCCAGCGAGGCGCGGCTCGACCGGGCGTTTCCGAGAGCCGCGTCTATCTCGCAAGGCGCTGACGCGCGGCCAATTGGCGAATGAGCCTTGCCACGATCCCAGCCGACTGCGTCGGCGGATGATGCGGTGGATTAACGGCAGCCACGTTGACGCATCTTGAGCAAAATCTGACGCAAACTCGAACGTTTCGCGGCAAATTGGCGCTCGCCGTCTTGTGAGTAGACTCCTCGCGAACGCCGGCGGGACTATTGCTGGCGGGCAGACCATTGCGAGGACGATCGTCCCATGGCTCACCGGTTCAACACCAACGCCGCGATCGCCGAGAAGGAATGGGACGATCTGTCCTTTGTCCTCGTCGACGACATCAAGCCTTCGCCGCGGATCAAGCTGGCGCGCGAGCGCATGCTGATGAGCCGGCTCTACCTTGGCCTGATCCGCGGTATCAACGATGATTATGGCGCGGAGTTTGCGGCCCACAGCGATAGCTGCACGATGCGCGCCATCGGCATCTATGTATTCCTCCGCACCGTAACGTGCTCACCGGTCCGCGCTAACACCATTGCGCAGGCGCTGAAATTGCCACGCACGACGGTCATCCGCCGTCTCCAGGACATGATCAAGCAGGGCTATGTCGAACGGGTCGGCAACGCCTATGTCGTTACCGACAAGGTCAACATCCCGGAGCTGCAGGACAGGTTGCAGCGGCGGATCGACATGATCATCGAGACCGCGCGGGAGTTGTCGAAACTGAAGCAAGTCGCGGCGTGAATTGCGCCATGCTTGCGGAGGCCACGCTCGCTGTCGGCGAGGCTTCAGGCCCGCGGTGATCGCGGTAGCTCGACCTGGAAGCTCTTCACCAGCCAGTCGAACAACAGGCCATAGACGACCGCGAGGGGAATGCCGACGATGCCCGTTGCCGCCATCAGCGCCTGCCAATAATAGATGTCTCCCCGGATCAATTCCGTCGGCACTCCGGCGCTCACGGTGCGGCTTGCGGTGGAGCTCACGAATACCGCCGCATAGATGTAGTCGCTCAGCGAGAGCGCGAAGGCGAAAACAACGCAGGTCGTGATGCCGGGGACCGCCAGCGGCAGCGCCACGCGGAAGAAAACGCCGACGCGACTCCAGCCGTCGGTCAGGGCTGCCTCCTCGATTTCTCGCGGAATCGAGCGAAAGAAGCTCAGCAGGAGCCAGGTACAGAAGGGAACGGTGATGGTCGGATACACCAGGATCAGAGACCACACGCTGTTGGCGAGGCCAAGCAGGGTCACGATCTCATACAATGGGATAAAGAGAAGCGTGGGCGGAATGAGATAAACGAGGAAGATCGCGATGCTCGAATGCTCGCCCCAGTGGCCCGTCAGGCGCGCCAGGCTGTAGGCGGCCGGCACGGCCAGCACCAGCGTGATGACAACGACGATGATGCCGATGAAAAATGAATTCCAGAGAAAGATCGGATAATTCGTCTGCCTGAACAGGAATTCGATGTGGCTTAGCGTCGGAGGAAGATTGAACAGAAACGGATTGTGGGTCGGATCGTACAGATCGGAATTCTGCTTGAACGCGGTAATCACCATCCACGCGGCCGGAAAGATCGCGAACACGCAGAACAGGGCCAGTGCCAGATAAAAGCCAAAGCTGCGGAACACGGCTACCGGCGGCATCTTGCTATTCCTCCCTTCGATAAGCCATGCGAAGGACCAGGATGGAGGCGGCCAGCAGCACCGGGAACAGGAATAAGGCGATCGCCGCGCCCTGACTCAGCGCACCGCCCTGGATGCCCTTCAAGTAGGCCCAATAGGGGAGAATCTCCGTCGTGTAGCCTGGCCCACCTCTGGTGGTCAGCGCGACCACCGTCATGTCACCGAAGATGACGAGAACGGTGAACAGAATGGCGACGATGAGCAGAACTGCAAGCCCAGGCAGGGTGATTCGAAACAGGATACGGAAATAGCCGGCACCATCGAGCTCAGCCTGCTCGTACAGTTCGCGCGGAATGGCCGTGCGGCCCGCGAGCACGATGATGGTCGATAGCGGCAGCGTGCGCCAAACGTTGATCACGATGACCGAGCCGATGCCAAGCCATTCACGGCCGAGATAGTAGAGATTGTTGGCCGGGCCGAGCACGGTGCCTGGGCCGAGCAGACCGACGGCCCGAAGGATCCAGTCGATCGGACTGTACTCCGAATCGAGCAGCCAGAGCCAGCCGATGGCGGCGAGCGCCACCGGCATGGCCCAGGGCAGGATCAGGATGATCTGCGCAAGTCGCTTGAAGGGAAACTCGCGCGCCAGGAGCTCGACCTGAAGAATGGTCAGGATCGTGAGAAGGACCAGCGTCGCTACTGTGATGATAATGCTGTTGCGCAGCGCAAAGATGAACGCCGCTTCGTGGACGACGCTGATGAAATTGTCGAGGCCCACAAAATGGTGGATCCGGGGATTGCCGACATTTGCATCACTCAGGCTGAGAGCAACCGCAAGAAAAAATGGCAACGCGACGAGAGCGATGACATAGATCACGGCGGGCGCCAGCATGATGGCGCCGACCACGCCGTCGCGGTCGGCTATCCCGACGCGCAGCGGTCGTTGCGGCAGCTCGTCGTCGCTCGTCGCCGCCTCCGATCGGGCCCTCTCCTGACGTTTCGCCTGGCCTCTCACGCTGACTCCCCTCGGATCGGCACAGGAGCGGTACGCATTCCGGTCTTTCGGTCGAAAAACCGCAGTTGTGAACGCGACACCACGAATTCCTGAATCTCGTCCGTCCTTATTTTATCGACGGCTTCCTGGCGCAGCCTGCACAGAACTCTGGCAGACCCAAATTCCTCGTTTGTGCTGCCATAAGCGAGCCACTCGGCGCCGAGGAATTCGATCCGCGTGATACGCAGGCGGAACGTGGCCACGTCCGTTGGCACGGGCATGGTGGGGCGCGGCAGGACGTGTTCAGGGCGGAAACCGATGATCGTGTCGCCATGCTCCAACAGGTTCATCGGCGGGGTGCCGATGAAGCTGGCGACGAACGTATTCGCCGGGTCGCGGTAAAGTGCCTGCGGCGAGCCGATCTGGCGCAGCGCGCCCGCCTGCATCACAGCCACACGGTCGCCGAGGCCTACTGCTTCGACCTGATCGTGGGTGACATAGATGGTGGTGACACCGGAGCGGTCGTGCAGCTGCCGGAGCTCGGCGCGCGCTACTGCCCGCACCTGCGCATCGAGCGAGCTCAACGGCTCGTCGAAGATGAAGAGCGAGGGCTTGCGCACGAACGCGCGTGCCAGCGCCACCTTCTGCTTTTCACCGCCGGAGAGCCGCGCCGGTCGGCGGTGAAGCAGCGCTTCGATGCCGAGGATTCCAGCCGCCCACTGGATCAGCCGTTCCTGCTCAGTCTTGGCCACGCCGCGTGCCTTCAATGGAAAGGCGATGTTGTCGGCGACCGACATGTGCGGATAGAGCGCGTAGCTCTGAAACACCATAGCGATATTGCGCGAGCGCGGCGGCAGCGGCGTGATCGGCTTGCCGTTGAGTAGGACATCGCCGGCCGTCGGCTTTTCGAGGCCGGCGATCAATCGCATCAGGGTCGTCTTGCCGCAGCCGGAGGGGCCGACGATGGTGAGAAATTCTCCCTCGCCTGTCGCCAGGTCGATCCCTTTGAGCGCCTTGAAATCACCAAAGCGCTTCTCGATACCTCTGACTTCCAGTGCGGCCACGGCTTCGATCCTCGCGCTACTTGGTGTCCGCCTGTCGGCCGCATCCCACATAGCCAAGCTGCTTCCATTTTTCGACGATCTGCTGCATCTGTGCAGCCGTGTCCTTGACGGCCTGCTCCGGAGTCTTTTCGTTCCGCGCCGCTTGCGCCATCATCGTCGAGAGCAGGAAGGTGTTGTAGATCTCGCTGGTGGCCGGGTTGGCGTAGCCGGGATAGCCGAGCCAGGAAGTCCATTGCAGAGCTCCCTTGAGCACCGAGAGCTTGTCGGGCGGGTTGGAGCCCCACGGGTCGTGATCGATCCAGCCGCCGTTCTCTGCAAGCTGCGGCACCGTCTTCGGATAAGCGGGGAAGTCATACAGCTTGCTGTAGTAGGTATCGGAGCTGTAGTTGGAGGTGAGATCCAGCATGAACTTTTTTGCAGCCTTGATCTGGTTCTCGTCGGTGACGTATTTGGGCAGCACATAGATGAACCACACATGCGCCGTCTGGTGCACCTCGCCGTTCGGGCCCTTCAGCCCCGGCCTGAAGCCGGTATCAGCCGCGGTCTTCGGATTGGATTCCTGTGCCGTTCGATAGAAGGAAATCGAGTTCTGGATGTAGGAGGCCCGGCCCGACACGAAGGCCTGATTGTTCGAGGCCGCATTCCAGGAAAACACTTCCGGCGTTTCAGCGGAGTGGAACAGTTTTGCCTGATACTTCACCGCATCGAGGACTTGCGGCGAGTCGAGTGTGATGTTGCCGCAGGCATCCTGCACGTGACCGCCGAACGACCAGATCAGCGAACGAGCATAGAATTCCGAATCGATCTCGGGTGACATGCCGACGCCGACGGGAAGACCTGTCTTCTGGAAGATCTTTTTGCCGCCATTCAGAAGGTCGTCGTAGGTGGCAGGCCCTTGCGGATAGCCGGCATCCTTCCAGAGCGAGATGCGATAGTCGCCGGGATCGACAACCCAGCCGACGCAATAGGCGTACCACTCCTGCTTGTTGGGAAGATAGGTCTGGTGGGTGCAGGGGGCGACACCCTCGCCCCATGTCGCCTTGGCGGCGTCGTTGACATCGTTCAGGGGTTGCAGGCCCTGAACGAACGCGGCGGGCGTCGCGTTCATCTGCATCAGCGTCGGCCCGCTCTTTGCGGCAATGGCGGCAGCGAGCGTGGAATTGAGATCGGCGTAACTGATGTGCTGGACCGTTACCTTGACATTATGTTGCTTGCCCCATTGCTGCGCATATGCGTCGAACCATTTGTCGTAGCTCGGAACGAAATGACTCCACTGCGTGATCGACAGCGTGGTGCCGTCGGGGAATTTCTCCGGAAAGGTAAGCGAACCGTATTTTGCTCCGAACTGGATCGGCGAGGGCTTGACGCCCGAGCTTGGCTCGTTCGAAGTTTCGGCCGCGAACGCGGCGGCGCCAAATAAGCATATGGCGGCGGCGGCGAGCGACATTCCGCTGTGCGTCAGCCTGCTCCACCCTGTGGGCATGATCTCTCTCCTTGTGCTGGGATCACCAGCAAGAGCGATCGAACGTCCCCCGATTGTTGTACATGTTTTGTTCGATAGCTCTGCGGCTCCAATAAGCCCTCTAAGCCGCATAACCGGGAGCTGCCTCAGGAGTTGCTAGGCAACGCGATAGACTTAAGTCGCGCGGCTAATTCGTCGTCTCATACGAGCAGTCCGCGCCGCTGCCGTCATTCTGCGCGATGGCCTTGGGATCGAGTGTGCATTTCAGCTTCGATACGCTCTCATAGATCTTTCCCGCCGCGCCGTCCGAGGGAACGCCGGCGAGCGCTTCGGTGGCATAGAGCTCGTTCGCCGCGCGGCCGGTGAAGCTTTCGGTCTTCTTGCCGAAGGTGACCTCGCAGGAGCGCGCGGTGATATCGACGTTGCCGGCGAGGCAGACGATCTTGTCGGCAGTGACCGTGATCTTGTCCTTGTAGGGACCTGCGCCCTTGCCGTCGAAAATCGCGGCCACGGCTTTCCTCTCCGCCGGCGACAGGGTCGGCGAATGCGCGGCCACCACGGCTGCCAGTGCCAGCGCGGGCGAGCCCGAGAACGTCGCCGCTGAAGCGGTCGCGCCGCACGTGATCAAAAACGAAATCGCCAAAGCAAAAGTGTTGGTATGTTTCATGGCTGCCCGTTCAACTCATTGCGAATCCGCGTCGCGACCCTCGATAGCATAATTTGCCATTTGCAGTTGTGATGGGCCATGGCCGCATCGCATTCCAGGGCCAGCCGGACAATTCGGCGCCAATTCGGCTGTGCGCAAGGAATGGCTGGAAGTTTGATTTGGCAGGCGTGAGGGCCGCTATTTGCTTGCGCATCGAGCGTGGCGGCGGCACATTTGCGGCGCAGTGCAAAACACGGCCAATAATTAACAGAGGAAACCCAGCTCCATGGCGGCCACGGCCACGCGGATCGATTGCGACATCCACCCGGCGGTCGGGGGAACGCGCACCACGCTGTTGCCCTATCTCGACGATCACTGGAAAGAGCAGGTGGTGAGTCGCGCCATCGACGGCCTCGATCTGACCAGCTATCCGCCAAACATGCCGCTCTGCGGCCGGCCCGACTGGCGGCCCGCGCGGGGCAAGCCGGGCTCTGATCTCAAGATGGTCCAGCGCGGCGCGTTCGACCAGCTTGGCGCAAGCCACGCCATCTGCAACGTGCTCTATGGCGCTTCCGCCGTGTTCGATTCCTACATGGCGTCTGCCTTCTGCAAGGCGATCAACGACTGGATCGCGGCCGAATGGCTGTCGCAGGATTCTCGCTTGCGCGCCTCCATTCTGGTGCCGATGCAGGCGTCGGATCTGGCGATCGAGGAGATCGAGCGCCGCGCCGGCGACAACCGGTTCGTTTCCATCCTGGTGCTGGCGCAGGGCGAGATGCTGCTCGGCCGACGGCAGTTCTGGCCGATCTATCAGGTCGCCGAGAAATACAAGCTGCCGCTCGCGATCCATGCCGGTTCGTCCTATCGGCAAGCGCCGAGCTCGGTCGGCTGGCCTTCGCATCGCTACGAATATTATCTCGCGGAGGCACAAGCCTTTCAGGCGCAGGTGCTGAGCCTGATCTATGAAGGGGTGTTCGGCAAATTCCCCGGCCTCAAGGTCGTGCTGATGGAATCGGGCGTGAGCTGGCTGCCCGCCTTCATGTGGCGCGCCAACAAGACCTGGCGCGGCGTGCGCGTCGAGGTGCCCTGGGTCGAGCGCGAGCCGGCCGCCATCGTCCGCGACCACGTCCGCGTCACCACGCAGCCCTTCGATGCCCCTGATGACGCGAAAGCTGTCGCCGACGTCATCGACCAGATCGGCTCGGAAAAGATGTTCCTGTTCGCGTCCGACTATCCGCATTGGCAGTTCGACGGCGATGATCCGGTACCGCCGCATCTGCCGGAGAGCATCATCTCGCGCATGTGCACCGACAACCCGCTGGAGACCTTTCCGCGGCTGAAGCTGGATTCTTGAAGCATGCTGCCCGACAACATTGTTGCCGCATCGAAGTTGCTTCACCTCTCCCCAGCGGGGAGAGGTCGGCGCGCAGCGCCGGGTGAGGGGCCACGGCCCTCACGAGAAAGCGTAACCCCTCACCCGGATCGCATCTTGCGATGCGATCCGACCTCTCCCTGCGGGAGAGGTGCAGTCCCGATTCAGGCCATTTCGATGTCAAGGAGGATCGCATGAGTGATGTCATCGACCGCCCCGTTCTCGAGCAAGAGCAGGCTGCCGCGACACGGCTGCGCATCATCGATTGCGACGTGCATCCGAGCCTGCGCTCACGCGCCGACCTCAACGAGTTCCTGCCGAAGCGCTGGCAGGAGCACCTGAAGACCTACGGCGATCATCTGCGCACGCCCTATATGGGCACCACGCCGTACCCGCGTTCCGCGCCGCTGATCTGCCGCCGCGATGCCTGGCCGCCGAGCGGCGGGGTGCCGGGCTCCGATCTCGCCTTCATGCAGAAGCAGCATCTCGATCCCTATGATGTCGAGTTCGGCATCCTGCAGGTGCTCGATCTCTTCATCTTCTCGCAGCAAAATCTGGAATGCGGCGCGGCGATCCAGCGCGCCATCAACGAATGGCAGCTCGCGCATTGGACGCACCGCGATCCGCGGCTGAAGGCCTCGATCCTGGTCAGCCAGGACGACACGGTGGCCGCAATCGAGGAGATCGATCGCTGCGCCAAGATCGGCGAATATATCCAGATCAACATCTCGCCGCGCGCCAACGAGCCGCTCGGCCGCCGCCGCTACTGGCCGATCTACGAGCGCGCCGAGGCGCTGGGCCTGCCGATCGGCATCCATACCGGCGGCTATGGCGGGCATGCGCCGACCGGCGGCGGTTGGCCGTCCTATTATTGCGAGGAGCATCATTCCAACGCGCACACCATGGCCGCGATGCTCGCGAGCATGGTGATCGAGGGCGTCCCAGAGCGCTTCCCGAAGCTGAAGGTCGTCTTCATCGAGGGTGGCTTCGGCTGGGTCCCGGCGACGCTATGGCGGATGGACCAGCATTTCGAGCGCTTCCGCACCGAGGTGCCGCATCTCAAGCGCAAACCAAGCGAATATGTCCGCGAGCATTTCTGGTTCACGACACAGCCGGTCGACGAGCCCGATCAAGCCAAGCATCTGCGCCAGCTGATCGAGTGGATCGGGATCAATCGCTTGCTGTTCTCCTCCGACTACCCGCACTGGGACTACGACGACGCCCGCTTCGCCTTCAAGACGCCGCTGTCGGAAGCCGAGCGGAAGAAGATTTTCAACACCAATGCCCGCGCGGTGTACAAGTTCTGACGAACTTGCGCCGTCATTCCGGGACGGCGCGCAAGCGCCGGACCCGGAATCTCGAGATTCCGGGTTCTATGCTTCGCATCGCCCCGGAATGACGGGGGATGAAAAGGACGAGCATTTAATGTGCATTCATGACATATCTTTCCGCGCCAACCGCGAAACCGCCCCATGCGCCTGACCCATTTCTCCGACTATGCCCTGCGCCTCATGATGTACGCCGCCGTGCGCCAAGGACAACGCAAGGATCAGCTTGTCACGATCGAGGAGACCGCCGAGCTCTACAACCTATCGCGCGCTCATCTGATGAAGGTCGCGAACCAGCTTACCCGCGCAGGGTTCCTGAAAGCCACGCGTGGCCGCAATGGCGGCCTTTCGCTGGCGAAGAAGCCGGAGAAGATCCGGCTCGGCGATGTCGTCCGCGCGACCGAGCCGGATTTTGCGCTGGTTGAATGTTTCGAGAGCGGCAATCAATGCCTGATCGCCCCGCGCTGTCGCCTGCGCGGCGTTCTACATGAGGCGATGGACGCCTTCATGGGTGTGCTGGACCGGCGCACGCTCGCCGACCTCCTGCTGTCGCCCGCCGATTTCGGCATCAAGGGCGCGGCGTGATCTTCTTCTCCTCCCCCGGAAAGGGGGAGGGCGGGGTGGGGGTCAGCCGCGGGCACTGGCGTTACATGGAGAGAATATCCCCACCCGCTTTGCTCCTTGCGGAGCAAAGCGACCTCCCCTTTTCAAGGGGAGGTGAGAGCGCAATCGACCTTGCGCCGGCAATCAAAAAGATATAGATCGGATGTATCTTATGGACAAGGAGCACCATGGCTGTCGTAGACGATCCTGAAGGCGCTGCCGAGCGGCGCGCTCGCATCACCGCCGATCTCATGGAGAAGACCGGGATCGACGATGCCATGATCGAGCGGCTGGTCCGCGCCTTCTACGCGCGCGTGCGGACCGATCCGTTGATCGGCCCGATCTTCGCCACGCGCGTGCATGATTGGGAAGCACATATCACCAAGCTCTGCGCATTCTGGTCGTCGGTGGCGCTGATGACCGGGCGTTATCACGGCCAGCCGATGCAGGTGCATATGAGGCTGCCCGTCGCGGCTGAGCATTTCGACCGTTGGATCGGTCTGTTCGAGGATACCGCAAACACCCTCTGCCCGCCGCAGGCAGCAAGCCATTTCATCGAGCGCGCGCGGCGCATTGCCGACAGCCTCGAGCTCGGCATCGCGAGCCATCAGGGCAGGATCAGCAGCCCGCGCTTTTCGGTGGTTCAGCGGCAATCGGTGCGCCCGGCGGCGCCCGAAGTCTCCTGCGGCTGATTTGCCTCCCTCCGCCCGGTCGGGCTAGACTTCCGGTCCAAGGCCGCCTCTCGCGGCGTTTGATGCGGAACCCGGCATGACCCGTCACATCGTCGCACGCACCTCTGACATTCCGTCCGGCGGCAACAAGGTCGTCGGCGTCGAGGGCCGCGACATCGTCGTGTTCCATGTCAATGGCGAGTTCTTCGCGCTCCTGAACCGCTGCCCGCATGAGGGTGCGCCGCTGGACAAGGCCGCCTGCGTCGCGCGGCTGACCTCGCCGGAACCCGGCGTCTACCAGCGTTCGCGCGTCGGCGAGATGCTGCGCTGTCCATGGCACGGTTGGGAGTTCGACATGCGCGACGGCCAGTCCTGGTGCGATCCGAAACGGTTCAGGATCCGTTCTTACCCGGTTGCGGTCGCCAGCGGCCAGGAACTGCAGAGCCAAGAGCTGCAGAAAGGACCGTTCGTCGCGGAAACTTTTCCTGTTCATATCGAGGACAGCTACGTCATCGTCGAGACGTGAACGCGCGCTAGCGCAAACTTGTCATGTGTCTGCGCTAAATCAGGCGGGCCTGCGAAAAATCGGGATAGGTTCGGATGTCGAAACAGTCGATGCGGGAAGAGGCCGAGCGGCTGATCCGCGAAACCATGGAAAAACGCAACCTCGTCATCAAGCAGGGCAATACGCGCATCGAAGCCGTCTGCGGCAAATGCGGCGCGCCGAACCGCCTTTCCGCCGAACGCGGCGCCTCACGCGTGAAGTTCACCTGCAAGAATTGCAGCCACAAGCAGGAGACGCTGTAGGCGTCGAGGCGCATGTTTGGTTGCTACAAATCTCGTCATTGCGAGGAGCGAAGCGACGAAGCAATCCAGACTATCTCGGCGGTGGCATGCTGGATTGCTTCGCTTTGCTCGCAATGACGAAGGTTAGGCCTGCTTCACGAACGCCGCAAACGTGTCGGCATAATCCTTGTGCCAGCGCGACAGCGGCGGGCGGTTCTCGACGATATCGCCGGCCGCCCAGAGAATCCGCCGCTCGTCGAGTTGTCGCGGCACGTCATTGTCGGGGCAGAGGATGTAGAAGTCGCCGGCCTCCAGTCTCTCGATCATGAAGTCGACGGTCTGCTCGGCGGTCCAAGCGGCGGCGGGCTTCTCGGCGCGACCGCGCGAGGTGAGACCGGTGAATACGAAGCCCGGGATCAACAGATGCGCGCTGATCTTGCTGTTCATCTCGCGCAGCTCGTGTTGCAGCGCCTCGGTGAACGCCTTCACGCCCGCCTTGGACACATTATAGGCGGGATCGCCGGGCGGCGTGGTGATACCCTGCTTGGAGCCGGTGTTGATGATGAGCCCGCTCCGTCCGCGCTCGATCATGTGCGGCGCGAACACCTGCGAGCCGTTGATCACGCCCCACAGATTGACGCCGAGGATGCGCCGCCAGTTGTCGTGAGATCCGAACATCTGGCTACCAGGCTGGATGCCGGCATTGTTCATCAGGATATCGGTGCCGCCAAAGCGCTTCTGTACGGCGCTCTCCAGCACCACCAGATCCTCGATGCGGCTGACATCGATGTCTATGGCCACGATGTCAGCGGCGCCACCGGCAGCCGCAGCGAGCTTCGCTTCGGCCTCCTTCAGCCGCTCGGCGCCGATATCGGCGATGCAGACTTTCATGCCGGCTTTCGCGAACCGCATCGCCGCGGCGAGCCCGATACCGGAGGCACCTCCGGTGACGACGGCAACATTGTTCGGTGACATCGCTTGCAGGGGCATGGTCATTCTCCGGCTCGGTCAAAGAAGGGCAGGCGTCATCTATAAGAGGCGCTGATCTCTTGGCAGCAGCATGGCTGCATGGGTGGTCTTCGCGTCGCGGTCCATTGCGTCACATACTATTTCCGAACAAGATGCGGCCCAATGACATCACAAGATCAAAAAACTCCGGGGCAGCCATGAAGTTTCCGCATCTGTTTTCACCGCTCAAGGTCGGACCGTACCAGCTCAAGCACCGCGTCGCGCTGGCGCCGTTGACGCGGATGCGCGCGGCGAAGCCCTCGCTCGCGCCGCGGCGGCTGAATGCGGAATATTATGCGCAGCGCGCCACGCCCGGCGCCCTTCTGGTCGCGGAAGCATCGCCCGTGCTGGCGACCGGTTTTGGCAACCCCGGCGTGCCCGGCATCTATTCCGACGCGCAGGTCGAAGGCTGGAAGAAGGTCGTCGATGCCGTGCATGCCAAGGGCGCGTACATCTTCCTCCAGCTCTGGCATGTCGGCCGTGTCTCGCACTCGTCATATCAGCCGGGCGGCGCGCTGCCGATCGCGCCGTCGGCGGTCGCGATCCCGGAAGAGCTCAAGACCATGACGGCCGACGGCAAGGTCGTATCCTATGAGACGCCGCGTGCACTCGAGACGGACGAAATTCCAGAAATCGTCGCGGCGTACCGGCAGGCCGCGCGCAATGCGCTGGCCGCCGGCTTCGACGGCGTCGAGATCCATGGTGCCAATGGCTATCTGGTCGAACAGTTCCTGCAATCGCGTACCAATCTGCGCACGGATCGCTATGGCGGCGGAATCGAAAACCGCTGCCGCTTCCTGCTGGAAGTAACGCGGGCCGCCATCGACGTCTGGGGCGCCAATCGCGTCGGCGTGCGGCTGTCGCCTTATGGCATCGCCAATGGCAGCGGCGAGGCCGAGCCGATGCCGCTGTACACTCACGCGATCGAGCAGCTCAATCCGCTCGGGCTCGCCTATCTGCATTTCATCGAGCCGCGCTCCTCCGGCTCCGGCCGCGCCGAGGTCAACTGGCAGGGCGTGCCGTCGGCGATGGTGCTGTACCGTCCGATCTGGAAGGGCGTCCTGATCACCGCCGGCGGTTTCACCGGCGAGGCCGCGGAGGCCGCGGTCGCGGAGGGACATGCCGATGCGATCGCCTTCGGCCGCATCTTCATCTCCAATCCTGACTTGCCGCTGCGCTTGCAGCACGGCTATCCGCTGACCCCCTACGATCGCAAGACCTTCTATGGCGGCGACGCGCCCGGCTACACCGATTATCCCTTCTACGACGCAATGGCGCCGGCGTAGACAACGTCGTCATTGCGAGCGCAGCGAGGCAATCCAGAAATACATCCGCTGAGATAGCCTGGATCGCTTCGTCGCGTCGCTCCTCGCAATGACGAGGGAGAGAAAAATGGCCAAGCCTACCGTAGCCGCAGGCATCGCCGCCGGCCAATGCCTGTGCGGCAAGATCACCTTCGAGATCGACGTGCCGGCGCGCTGGGCCTGGCATGATCATTCCGCCGCGAGCCGCAGAGCGCATGGCGCGGCCTACGCCACCTATGTCGGCAGCTGGCGCAAGCGCTTCCGCATCATCAAGGGTAAGACGCTGGTTTCGCGCTTCGAAGACGCGGCGACCAAGACCGCGCGCAGCTTCTGCGCCAACTGCGGCACGCCCCTGTTCTACGAACGGCCGCGCTCGCCGCATATGGTCAACATCCCGCGTGCGCTGTTCACGGGCCGCACCGGCCGCCAGCCGCTCTATCACATCGCCATCGAGGAACTGCAGGAATGGGCCTATACCGGCGAGCCCTTGGTGCCGCTCAAAGGTTATCCCGGCGTGGTCTGGCAGCGCTCGAAGAAGAAGCGGCGGCCGGCGGGAGAGGACCCGTTCGAGCTCGCGCGGGACGAGGTGTGATCCACTCGCGTGCCCCGGATGATGTGCAACATGCAATGTTGCGCTGCTGATCCGGGCCCATCAGCAGAGGCACCGGTGCCGAGACTGGGTCCCGGTTCTGCTGAGCAGCGTTTCACGCTGCACCGCGCCCGGGACACGAGAGAAGAGTCTGCAATGCTGCCATGAGCGGCCTCCATTGCTCTCTCCATCGGGATCAGCATGATGCCTCAACCGCGTGCCATTGAGCTCCGCGGACGGAGGAAACATGAAGAATCGCATTACCGGGCGTTCGGCCTTCCTGGCGCTGCTCAAGGATGAGGGCATCACCCATCTGTTCGGCAATCCCGGCACCACCGAATTGCCGATCATGCACGCGCTGAAGGATCATCCTGACCTAACCTATGTGATGGCGATGCAGGAGAGCCTGGTGGTGGCGATCGCCGACGGTTTCTCACGCGCGTCCGGCAAGCTCGTCGCCTGCAATGTCCATGTCGCGCCGGGCCTCGGCAATGCGCTGGGCTCGCTGTTCAACGCGCGCTTCACCGGCACGCCGATGATCCTTACCGCCGGTCAGCAGGAGCAGGGCCACGGGCTGATGGAGCCGGTGCTGTACGGCCCGCTGGTGCAGATGGCCGAACCGCTGGTGAAATGGGCGGTCGAGGTGACGCGGCTGGAAGACTTGCCGCGCATCGTACGCCGCGCCGCCAAGATCGCGACCACGCCGCCGACGGGCCCCGTGTTTATTTCGCTTCCGGGCGACATCCTCAACTCCGAAGCCGGCATCGAGCTCGGCCGTTCCACCCGCGTCGACACGCGCGTGAAGCCGTCAGATGAATCGATGCAGGCGTTGGTCGCGCGCATTCTCAAGGCGCAGCGGCCGGTGATCATCGTGGGCGACGAGATCGTCAAAAGCGATGCGTTGAAGGAAGCAGCAAGCTTTGCCGAAGCGCTCGGCGCGCCGGCCTATCAATGCTCGACGCCCTATGGCGCGCATTTCCTCTCCGAAAGCCCGAGCTTCATGGGCGCGCTGTCGCGTCTGCAAAAGCAGGTGCGCGAGGTGCTCTCGCCCTATGATCTCATGATCGTGCTCGGTGCCGATCCCTTGCGCATGTCGGTGTTCAGCGAAGTCGATCCGATGCCGGATGGACTTTCCATGGTGCAGATCGGCCTAGTCGATTGGGACCTCGCCAAGAATTACGGCACGGAGATTGCGATCAAGGCCGACGTGAAGGAAACGCTGCGCGCGTTGACGCCGGCGCTGAAGGCGGCCGGCGGTGCCGCGCTCGAAAATCGCGCCAAGCAGGGCCTCGCCGAGCTCGCCACGAAAAACTGGTCCGCCCGCCGCAAGCCGCTGATCGAGCAGATCTCGAAAGCTTCCACCAAATCGCCGATTGATCCCGACTACATGTCGCTGCAAATCGTCGAGGCGATGCCTGACAACGCGATCCTGGTCGACGAAAGCCTCACCTCCGGCCGGCAATTACTGTCGTTACGTCCGCATCGCGACCGCTACGGCTATCATGCGCTCGCCTCTGGCGGCATCGGCTGGGGCGTGCCGGCTTCCGTCGGCGTCAGCCTCGCCAATCCTGATCGCCCGGTTGTCTGCGTCTCCGGCGATGGCAGCGCGATGTATTCGATCCAGTCGCTCTGGACCGCCGCGCACCACAAGCTGCCGCTCAATGTCGTGATCTGCAACAATGGCGGCTATCGCATCATCAAGCAGCGCTTACTCGCCTTCCACGGCGACGACCATTATGTCGGCATGGATTTCGTCGATCCGCCGGTCGATTTTGCCGGCATGGCGAAATCGCTGGGGCTGGAGGCGATAAGGATCACCAACCCCGCCGAGCTGAAGCCGAAGCTGTCGGACGCCTTCAAGCGGCCGGGCGCGAAGCTGATCGAGGTGGTGTTGAGCAACGCGGTGAATTGATTTTCTTCGTCATTGCGAGCGAAGCGAAGCAATCCATGGTGCCGCAAGTGGAGATATGGATTGCTTCGTCGCTTCGCTCCTCGCAATGACGACGGAGGGGCGACACGATGATCATCAAAGCCATCCGCACCCACATCCTCGAAGCCGCGCTTTCGCAGCCCTTTGCCTATTCGCGCGCCTGGTACGACACACGTACGGCGATGATCGTCGAGATCGAGACTGACGACGGCCTCATCGGCTGGGGCGAATGCTACGGCCCGGCGCGGATCACGGCGGCGGTGGTGAACAGCGTCGCGCCGTGGCTGATCGGCGAGGATCCGCTGCGATCGGATCATCTCTGGCAGATGATTTACGCGCGCCTGCGCGATCACGGGCAGAAGGGCGTGGTGATTCAGGGCCTCTCCGGCATCGACATCGCGTTGTGGGATATCAAGGGCAAGCATTTTGGCGTGCCGTGTTATCGGCTGCTCGGTGGCCCCTTACGCACCGAGATCACGGCCTATGCGACCGGGCTTTATCGGCGGGAATCGGGCGACCCGCAGCAATATCTCAGCGAGGAAGCAGCCGGCTATGTCGGAGACGGCTTCTCGGCGGTGAAGCTGAAGGTCGGCTTCGGCGTCGAGGAAGACGCGGCGATGACGCATGCGGTGCGCGATGCGATCGGTGACAAGGCCCTGCTGATGGTCGACGCCAACCACGCCTATGACGCCGTCGCCGCGATCCGGCTTGGCCGCGTGATCGAGCGGCACGATATCTCCTGGTTCGAGGAGCCGGTGCCGCCGGAGGATATTGCCGGCTATCGCGCGGTGCGCGCGGCGATCCCGATTCCCGTCGCCGGCGGCGAATGCGAGTTCACCCGTTTCGGCTTCCGCGATCTCCTCACCTCGCGCGCGATCGATATCATCCAGCCCGACACCTGCGCCGCTGGCGGCCTCTCCGAATGCAAGAAGATATCAGACATGGCGGAAGCTTTCGGTGTCAGGTACAACCCGCATGTCTGGGGCACCGGCATCGCGATCGCCGCTTCCCTGCAACTCCTCGCCGTGCTGCCCTCGCACACGCCGATATCGCTCCATCCGCTCGAGCCGATGCTCGAATTCGACCGTACCGAACATCCGATCCGGCAAGCGCTGCTGAGGCAGCCGATCGAGCATGTGCGCGGCGTGGTGCGGGTGCCCGATGGTCCCGGTCTCGGCATCGAGGTCGACCGCGCGGCGTTGAAGCATTTTACAGCCAAATAACTTGCTCTCATGCCCCGGATGCAGCGCAGCGCACTTGCGGTGCGCTGCTGATCCGGGGCCTATAAGACGCAGAGTGAATGCGGTGGTGAGTCCTGGTTCTGCGAAGCAGCGTACCGGACGATGCTCCGCATCGCCGGGATCGCGCTGCATCGCGCCCGGAACACGGAGGCCATCCAGAGTGTTCTTGCGCAAGCAGTCTGGATTGCTTTGCGGAGCCTGTCATCGGGGCGTGCTTTGCACGGACCCGTTGGCTCGCAATGACGATGTGGCTGTTTGACAGTTGAATCAGAAATACAAACTCGCTGTCGTCCCGGACAAGCGAAGCGCGATCCGGAACCGCGACCCATAACCACGGGCGGATGTCGGTTATGCAACTCGTCGACCAGTTGTGCCTTATCGAGAGATTCCGCGGTATGGGTCCCTGCTTTCGCAGGGATGACAGCGGATGAGTATCGGCGCCGCTACTCCGCTGCCTTCTGCTTCAGACCCGGCCGATACTGCGCGGCCGGATGCGGCGCGCTCAACTTTGCACGTCCCGCGCCGAACAGTTTCTCTCGCAGCGTCCCTTCCGCATATTTCGTCTTGTATCGCCCGCGCCGGGTCAACTCCGGCACCAGCATGTCGGAGATGTCCTCGAAATCGCCGGGCGAGACGGCAAAGGGCATGTTCAGCCCATCGACATCGGTCGTCTCGAACCAGGCCTCGATCTCGTCGGCGACTTTTTCGGGCGTGCCGACGATGACGGGGCCGATGCCGCCGATGCCGACATGCTCGGCGACCTCGCGCACGGTCCAGACCCGGTCGGGATCGGCGCGCGTGATGTTGTCCATCGCGGTGCGGCCGGCATCGTTGGTGACATGACGCACCTCCTGGTCGAGCGCCATCTGCGAGAAATCGACACCGGTCCAGCCCGACATCAGGGTGAGCGCGCCCTCCGGGCTGATGTGCCGGCGATAATCCTCGTATTTCGCCTTTGCCTTGGCTTCGGTCTCACCCAGGATCACCGTGAACATGCTGAACATCAAAATTTCTTTCGGATCCCGCCCGCATTTCGCCGCCTGCTCGCGGATCGCGGCCACACGTGGCGCGATCACCTTGGCCGACGGGCCCGACATGAACACGCATTCGGCATGCTGCGCGGCGAATTGCCGGCCGCGCGGCGAGGTGCCGGCCTGGTACAGCACGGGCGTCCGCTGCGGCGACGGCTCGGCGAGGTGGATCGCATTGAGGCGGTAGTTTGGGCCTTCATGGGTGACGCGATGCACTTTCGACGGATCGGTGAAGATGCCGCGCGCGCGGTCTCGGATCGCGGCGTCGTCCTCCCAGCTTCCTTCCCAGAGCTTGTAGACGACCTCCATATATTCGTCCGCGACGTCGTAGCGGTCGTCATGCGCGGTCTGCTTGTCCTTGCCGGCGCCGCGCGCGGCGCTGTCGAGATAGCCTGTCACGACGTTCCAGCCGATGCGTCCCTCGGTGAGGTGATCGAGCGTCGACATCCGCCGCGCAAACGGATAGGGCGGCTCGAAAGAGAGGTTTGAGGTGACGCCGAAGCCGAGATGCCTGGTCGCCGCGGCCATGGCGGAGATCAGCAGCAGCGGCTCGTTCGCCGGTGTTTGCGTCGCGTATTTCAGCGCCGCATCGGGGCTATTGCCATAGACGTCGTAGACGCCGAGCACGTCGGCAAGGAACAACCCGTCGAAGCGGCCGCGCTCCAGCGCGCGCGCCAGATCGAGCCAATAGGGCAGGCGGTTGTATTCCGCCGTGCGGTCGCGCGGATGGGTCCACAGTCCCGGCGATTGATGCGCCACGCAGTTCATGGCGAAGGCGTTGAGCCGGATTTCCTTGGTCATGTGCTCCTCGGGCGGCTGCCCGCCGCTTTTTTGCGGATTTGCTCCGATCCCGCGCGCCATAGCAAGACAAATCGCGCGATTGGCTGCTTCCAGCCGTCCTCATATCTGGATACGCTGATGTGACAGGCAAAAATTCTCGCGACGCAAAAGAAAAAGCAACAGATGACCCGCACCGACGCCATCGCCAGCGCCCACCAGCTCATCGCCTCCGGCGAGTTCCTGAAAACCCTGGAACGCCGCGTGGCGTTCCAGACCGAAAGCCAGAATGGCGGCCGCCCCAACGAGCTGCGTGCCTATCTGGAACAGGAGATGCGGCAGAGCTTTGCCGCGCTCGACTTCGACAGCCGCATCGTCGAATCCCCGGGCGGCAAGTCACCCTTCCTCGTGGCCCGGCATCAGGAGGATGCGAAGCTGCCGACCGTGCTGATCTATGGCCATGGCGACGTTGTCGATGGCATGGAGGGTGAATGGCGCGACAATCTCGATCCCTGGAAGATCACGAAAGTCGGCAACCGCGCCTATGGCCGCGGCACGGCCGACAACAAGGGTCAGCACAGCATCAACCTCGCCGCGCTGGAAGTGGTGCGCAAGGCGCGCGGCGGCAAGCTCGGCTTCAATGCGAAATTCCTGGTCGAGATGGGGGAAGAGACCGGCTCGCCCGAGCTGAACGCGGTCTGCTCCCTGCTGCGCGATGAGCTGAAGGCCGACCTCTTGCTCGCCTCCGACGGGCCACGGCTGGCGGCCGATCGCCCGACCATCTTCCTCGGCTGTCGCGGCGGCATCCGCATCCATCTCGACGTAAATTTGCGCGAGGGAGGGCATCACTCGGGCAATTGGGGCGGCGTGCTCGCCAACCCCGCCACCATCCTCGCCAATGCGATTGCGAGCCTGGTCGATGAGCACGGGCGGATGAAGTTGGACGCGCTGAAGCCGCCCCGGCTGACCAACCAGATTCGGGCCTATCTCGCCGATGTCGAGATCAAGCCGACGGCCGACGAGCCGGCGCTGTCGGAGAATTGGGGCGAGGAGGGGCTCTCGGCGGCCGAGCGGCTCTACGCCTGGAACACGCTGGAAGTGCTGGCGATGTCCTCGGGCAATACCGAGAAGCCCGCCAACGCCATTCCCGGCCGCGCCCGCGCCGTGCTGCAGCTCCGCTTCGTGGTCGGCACCAAACACGAGCAGGTAGTCGATGCCGTGCGTGCGCATCTGCACGGCAAGGGTTTCACCATGGTCGAGGTCAGCGCGACGCAGAGCTTCATCGCCTCGCGCACCGATTTCGACAGCCCGTGGATCAAATGGGCCGCGGATTCGATCCAGCAGACCACGGGCCGGCCGCCCGCGGTGCTGCCGAATTTCGGCGGCTCGCTGCCGAATGATGTGTTCTCGGAGACGCTCGGCTTGCCGACGATCTGGGTGCCGCATTCCTATCCCGGCTGCTCGCAGCATGCGCCCGATGAGCACATTCTGTTGTCGGTGACGGAAGAGGCGCTCGGCATCATGGCGGGGCTGTTCTGGGATCTCGGCGAGCGGACGCACAAGGCTTAACGGACAAAACAAAAAGACGGGGAGGGGGACAGGATGGCGATATCGGCTCGTGCGGATTCGAACGAACTCGACGCAGCGCAAGGCAAGAACCTGACCAAGCTCGTGGTTGCGACCTCGCTTGGCAACGCGCTCGAATGGTTCGACATCTCGGTCTACGCCTATTTCGCCGCCTATCTGTCGAAGGCGTTTTTTCCGACAAAGGACCCGACCACCTCGCTGCTGCTCACCTTCGGCAGCTTTGCCCTGACCTTCCTGGCGCGGCCGATCGGCGGCGTGCTGCTCGGCACCTATGCCGACCGCTATGGCCGCAAGGCCTCGCTGCTGCTGTCGATCACGATGATGACCTGCGGCACGTTGGCGGTGGCGCTGATGCCGAGCTTCGAGGCGATCGGCGTGCTCGCGCCACTCCTCGTCATCCTGGCCCGCCTGGTGCAGGGCTTTTCCGCCGGCGGCGAGTTCGGCAGCTCGACCGCGTTCCTGGTCGAGCATATGCCGGGCCGGCGCGGCTTTGTCGCCAGCTGGCAATTCGCGAGCCAGGGCATGAGCTCGCTGCTCGGCGCCGGCTTCGGCGCGCTGTTGACCTCGACCCTGAGCTCCGAGGCCTTGCAGAGCTGGGGGTGGCGCATCCCGTTCCTGTTCGGCGCGCTGATCGGTCCGGTCGGACTCTACATCCGCAATCGCATCGACGATGCGACGGCGCCGCCGGCCGAAAAGCACGATACGCCGATCCGCAACGTTCTGGTGACGCAGAAATTTCGTGTCCTGCTCGGGGTGGGCGCGATCGCGACCGCCACTTCCGTCAACTACCTCATCATCTATATGCCGACCTATGTGGTCAAAGCGCTGCATCTGTCGCCCACCGTCGGCTATCTCGCCGCCTTCGCCGCCGGCATTGCGAGCATCACGCTCAATCCGGTCGCAGGCTGGCTCTCCGATCGGGTCGGGCGCACGACCTATCTGATCATCATGTGCACGGTGCTGCTGTTTGCCATCTTTCCGGTGTTCCTGCTGCTCGCGAGCAAGCCGGGCGGAATTGTCATCGTGCTCACGGTGCTGCTGCTCGGTTCGCTGAAGGCGCTCTATCTCGGCGCCGTGGCGGCGCTGATGTCGGAGCTGTTTCCACCTTCGACGCGCGCGACCGGCCTTGGGCTGAGCTACAATATCGGCGTCACGGCCTTTGGCGGCTCGGGGCCGGCGATCGTGACCTGGCTCGGCACGTTTGCCGCCATCGGCGATCTCGCCCCCGGCTATTTTCTCACGGCCGTGTGCCTCTTCAGCCTCTGGGCGCTGATCACCACCCATGTGACGGCTGCGGACAAAACTTTTACTTCGGACCCGACTAAAGTGTAGCCCCAACCCTGCCTTGCGACCGCCTCAGGTTCGGGCCATCATGGTTTCGTTGCCAGTGCCGGCATCGCAGGAAACTGCTCAAAGCGCATGACGCAAGCTCCAAACGCCGACGCCGTGACCCAAGCGTTTTCCGACATTCCCGCGCTGCTAGAAGCTGCGCCCGCGCTCCAGACCCGCGGCCGTTTCCTCGACTGCGATTGCCGGCTCGGGCCGATGGAGCAGCCGTTCTTCGTCTCGATCCGCGCTGGCCGCATCGTGGAATTCACCGCGCAACCTTCGCTAATGCGCTCGTGGCGCTTCTCCTATCGCGCGACGCCGCTGGCATGGAGCGGATACTGGAAGCCGATGCCGAAGCCCGGCTTCCATGATCTGCTGGCGCTCACCAAGCGCGGCGAGGCGGTACTCGAAGGCGATCTGCATCCCTTCATGACCCATTTGCAGTATTTCAAGGACCTGCTGGCGCTGCCGCGGCTCCGTCAAGCGAAGGCGGCCGCATGAACGGGGAGATCGAGCCAATGGTCGGCCGCTATGTCCATGTCGACATCGGCGGTGACATGCACCGGATCTATTTCGAGGAGAACGGATCGGGCATTCCGTTGGTGTGCCTGCACACCGCCGGCGCGGACGGGCGGCAGTGGCGGCATCTGCTCACTGATAGGGAGCTTACGAAGAACTTCCGCATCATCGCCCTCGACATGCCTTGGCATGGCAAATCCAATCCGCCGGCGAGCTGGAATGGTGATGAATATCAGCTCACCACGAAGCGCTACACCGAGACCATCCGCGCTTTTTGCAAGGCGTTGAAGCTGGACAAGCCTGTGGTGATGGGCTGCTCGATCGGCGGGCGTATCGTGCTCAATCTCGCGATCGATCACCCTGCCGAGTTCCGCGCGCTGATCGGCCTGGAGGCCGCCGACTTCCAGCAGCCCTGGTACGACACGACGTGGCTCAATCGCCCCGATGTTCACGGCGGTGAAGTCTGCGCCGCGCTGGTGTCGGGGCTGATTGCCCCACAGAGCCCCAAGGCAACGCGCGACGAGACGCTGTGGGCCTACAAGCAGGGCGGGCCCGGCGTGTTCAAGGGCGACCTTTACTTCTATCGCGTCGACGGCGACTTGCGTGGCAAGGTGCAAAAGATCGATACCGCCATCTGCTCGCTTTATCTCCTGACCGGCGAATATGATTTTTCCTGTACACCCGAGGACACCAGGCGTACGGCGGCTGCGATCCCCGGCGCCCGCGTCACCATCATGGAAGAGCTAGGCCATTTTCCGATGAGCGAAAACCCCGAACAGTTCCGCCGCTATATCGCGCCGGTACTCGCCGAAATTACGAAAGCAACGGCATCACCCAAGCAAGGAGTACACGCATGAACCGCAATATTCTGTTTGGCCTCGCGCTCGCCGCCGCGGTTGGCGCGAGCCAGGCCAGCGCCGAAGAGCTGACGGGCACGTTGAAGAACATCAAGGACACCGGCACGATCACGCTCGGCTACCGCGACTCTTCGATTCCCTTCTCCTATCTCGACGACAATCAGAAGCCGGTCGGCTTCGCCATGGACATCTGCTACAAGATCGTCGACGCCGTGAAGAAGGACCTGAAGCTCGACAAGCTCCAGGTCAAGCTCAACCCGGTGACATCGGCGACGCGCATTCCGCTGATGGCAAACGGCACCATCGATCTCGAATGCGGCTCGACCACCAACAACGCCGAGCGCGAGAAGCAGGTCTGGTTCACCAATACCCACTTCCTCACCGCCAGCCGCTATGTCTTCAAGAAATCGAGCAACCTCAAATCGATCGATGACCTGAAGGGCAAGACGGTGGTCTCGACCGCCGGCACCACGAACATCAAGCAGCTCACCGAGGCCAATGTGGCGCGCAAGCTCAACGCCACGATCGTGCCGGCCAAGGATCACGCCGAAGCCTTCCTGATGGTCGAGACCGATCGCGCGGTCGCCTTCGTGATGGACGACATCCTGCTGGCGAGCCTCGTCGCCGGTTCGAAGGACCCGAGCGACTATGTCATCTCCAAGGATGCATTTTCGACGCCCGAGCCCTATGGCATCATGCTGCGCAAGGACGACGTGCCGTTCAAGAAGGTGGTCGATGCCGCAACTGCCGCGCTCTACACTTCCGGCGAAGGCCAGAAGCTCTACGACAAGTGGTTCATGAGCAAAATTCCGCCGAAGGGCCTGAACCTCAACACGCCGATCTCGCCGGAGCTGAAGGCTGAATTCGCCAAGCCCTCGGATTCGCCGGATCCGGCTTCGTACAAGCCGTAAGGCGCCCACACACGCCGCTCATGCGATGGCCCGGCCATTGCATGGGCGGCGCCAGCATCGCGTTTGCGGAAGGGGACCCGTGAACTACCATTGGAACTGGGGCATTTTCTTCGAGCCGAACCCGATGGGGACCGGCTCCTATCTCGATTTGCTACTGTCGGGACTGGAGCTGACGATCAAGACGGGGCTGCTCGCCTGGGTTATCGCCCTGATAACGGGCTCGATCGTCGGCGTGTTACGCACGCTGCCGTCGAAGGCGGCGTCGTGGTTTGGATTCGCCTATGTCGAGTTCTTCCGCAACATGCCGCTGCTCGTGCAATTGTTCCTGTGGTTCTTCGTGCTGCCGGAGTTGTTGCCGAGGAATGCCGGCCTTTGGCTGAAGCAACTACCCAACGCGCCATTCTGGACGGCGGCGGTCGGCATCGGCTTTTTCATGTCGGCGCGCGTTGCCGTGCAATTGCAGGCCGGCATCGGCTCGCTGCCGCGTGGCCAGAAGCAGGCGGCCACCGCGCTTGGCCTCACCACGGTGCAGACCTATCGCTACGTGCTGCTGCCGATGGCGTTTCGCATCATCCTGCCGCCGCTGACCTCGGAGTTCATCAACACGCTCAAGAACACATCGGTTGCCATCACCATCGGCTTGCTCGAGCTCACCGGCCAAGCCCGCTCCATGGAGGAATTTTCCTTCCAGGTTTTCGAGGCCTTCACCGCGGCAACGGTGCTCTATCTCCTGATCAACCTCGTCATCGTGATCGTGATGCGCCTGCTCGAGCAGGCGGTGGCGATCCCCGGCTATATTTCGGGGAAATAGCGATGATCGGCAATTTCGATTTCGACGTCATCTGGCGCTCATTGCCTTACCTCTTCCGCGATGGCATGACGTTCACGTTGTTGCTCACGGCGCTCTCCGCCGCCGGCGGCCTCGTCTTCGGCACCCTGATAGCGCTGATGCGGCTGTCCGGCTATCGCGTGCTCGGCCTCATCGCCGGCCTCTATGTCGATTTCATGCGCACGCTGCCGCTGGTGCTCGTGATCTTCTGGTTCTATTTCCTGGTGCCCTATATCGCGCAGTGGCTTACCGGCGCCGCGAGCCCGATCCGTGTCGGCGCCTTCCACTCCTCGCTGATCACCTTCATCATGTTCGAGGCAGCGTATTTTTCCGAGATCATGCGGGCCGGCATCCAGTCGATCTCGAGGGGCCAGCCGGCCGCGGCTCAGGCGCTCGGTCTCACCTATGGCCAGACCATGCGCTATGTCGTGCTGCCGCAGGCGTTCCGCAACATGCTGCCGGTGCTGCTCACCCAGACCATCGTGCTGTTTCAGGACACCTCGCTGGTCTATGTGGTGTCGATTACGGATTTCCTCGGCGCGGCCAGCAAGGTCGCACAGCGCGACGGCCGCCTCGTCGAGATGTATCTGTTCGCCGCACTCGTCTATTTCGTCATTTGCTGTGTCGCGTCGTTCGGCGTCCGCCTCCTGCAGGCGCGGATCGCCGTTGTTCGTTAGGTCGAGACCATGGATTTGAGATTTCATGTCCTTTTCCTTCACCTCTCCCGTAGGGAGAGGTCGGATCGCGGCAGCGATCCGGGTGAGGGCTTCGCTCCATCGATAGGCCACAACCCCTCACCCGGCGCTACGCGCCGACCTCTCCCCCTGGGAGAGGTGGTCACTCAGCCGAGCGCCACATGATCGAAATCAGCCACGTCAACAAATGGTACGGCACCAGCTTTCAGGCGCTGAAAGACTGCACCACTTCGGTCGCCAAGGGCGAGGTGGTCGTGGTGTGCGGCCCGTCGGGCTCCGGCAAGTCGACGCTGATCAAATGCGTCAATGCACTGGAGCCGTTCCAGGACGGCTGGATCAGCATCGACGGCATCAAGGTCAATGATCCCAAGACCGACCTGCCGAAGCTGCGCTCCCGTGTCGGCATGGTGTTCCAGCACTTCGAGCTGTTTCCGCATTTGCGGATCATCGACAATCTCTGCCTCGCGCAGGAAAAGGTGCTGGGCCGCTCGCATGACGCGGCACGGGCCAAAGGCGCGAAGCTTCTGGATCGGGTCGGACTCAAGGAGCACGCGCAAAAATATCCCGCGCAATTGTCCGGCGGCCAGCAGCAGCGCGTGGCGATCGCGCGTGCGCTCGCCATGGACCCGATCGCGATGCTGTTCGACGAGCCGACCTCGGCGCTCGATCCCGAAATGATCAGCGAAGTGCTCGATGTGATGGTCGACCTCGCGCGTGACGGCATGACCATGATGGTCGTCACCCACGAAATGGGCTTTGCCAGCAAGGTCGCCAATCGCGTGATCTTCATGGACAGGGGCGAGATCGTCGAGGACGCGCAAAAGACGGATTTCTTCGGCAAGCCGCGTAGCGATAGGGCGCAGAAGTTTCTATCGAAGATATTGTCGCATTAGCCCCCACTGTCATTCCGGGGCGATGCGAAGCATAGAACCCGGAATCTCCAGATTCCGGGTTCGCCTCTGCGAGGCGCCCCGGAATGACCAGAGCAAGGGTTTATCAGCGCCGGCCAATCGCCTATATGGTGAGAAGCTCTCGCCTCCCGACAGGAGATTTCATTTTGGACTCGATCGCTTATGTCAACGGTTCGTTTGTGCCCCTTTCGGAGGCCAAGGTCTCTATCCTCGACCGCGGCTTTTTGTTCGCCGACGGCATTTACGAGGTTTCGGCCGTGCTCGATGGCAAGCTGGTCGACAATGATTCGCATTTGGCACGATTGAAGCGTTCGGTCGGCGAGATTGCGCTGCCGCTGCCGGAAAGTCTCGAGCGCATCATCGAGATCCAGAAGGAGCTGATTGGGCGCAACAAGCTCGAGAATGGGCTCGTCTATATCGAGGTGACACGCGGCGCGGACAAGGGGCGCGACTTTGCGTTCCCGAAGGGCGTGAAGCCGACCATGATCATGTTCACCTCGGTGAAGGACATCGTGAACGCGCCGTCTGCCAAGACGGGTATCGCCGTGATCACGGTGCCCGACATTCGCTGGACGCGGCGCGACATCAAGAGCGTGGCGCTGCTCGCGCAAGTGCTGGCCAAGCAGGCCGCTGCCGAAGCCGGCGCCGGCGAAGCCTGGATGATCGAGGATGGCAAGGTGACCGAGGGTGGCTCGTCCTCGGCATTCATCCTCACCCAGGACGATGTGATCGTGACGCGCCAGAACGGCAGCGAGATCTTGCCGGGCTGCACCCGCAAGGCGGTGGTGAAGCTTGCGGAAGAACGGCAGCTTCGGGTCGAGGAGCGGGCCTTCTCGGTGGAGGAGGCGCTGAAGGCGAAGGAAGCCTTCATCACCAGCGCCTCGACTTTCGTGCAACCGGTGGTGAGCATCGACGGCAAGACCGTGGCCAACGGCAAGCCGGGGCCGATGGCCACGCGCCTTCGCGAAATCTATGTCGAGTTCGCCAAAGCTACTGGGACTTAGAGGGACGGGCCCGATCAGGCCGCGGTTGCAGCGCTGACCTTCACCGGCGGCACGGCGCGGAACGAGATCGCAAGCCGGTTCCACGAATTGATGGTCGCGATCAGCATGGTGAGGTTGACGGTCTCGGCTTCCGAGAAATGTGCGCGGACCTCGTTGTAGACATCGTCCGGCGCATGCGTCTCGGCGATCAGTGTCACCGCTTCGGTCCAGGCCAGCGCGGCGCGCTCGCGGTCGGTATAGACGGGCGACTCGCGCCAGGCGTTGAGGAGGTAAAGTCGCTGCTCGGTCTCGCCGCGCTTGCGCGCATCCTGGGTGTGCATGTTGATGCAGAAGGCGCAGCCGTTGATCTGCGAGGCGCGGGTCTTGACCAGCTCGATCAGAGACTGCTCGAGGCCGGACGCCTGGATCTGGTTTTCCAGCGCGGTGAGCGCCTTGATGGTGTCGGGCGCGGCCTGAAAGAAGTTCATGCGGGGCTTCATTGGTCGTTCTCCTCTGAGGTTGAGTGACAGGTGGTTAGTGGGCGCCGCCGGCGTCAAGATGGTCGGGCTTTTGCAGCATCAGCGAGGCAAGCAGTGCGACAATCAGTGCCACGCCGATCAGATAGAAGGTGTCGCTGAAGGCGAGGATAAAGGCCTGCTTTTGCACGATGTGGCCGATCGCGACATAGGCACGGCGCGCGGCATCAACGCGGTCGATCACGCCATGGTTCATGAAATATTGCGTGAGCTGGTCGAGCCGGGTGCGGGTCGCCTGCTCGAACAGCGACACCGACTGCATCAACACGTTGGAGTGATATTGCTCGCGCTTGGTGAGCAGGGTCTGCAGCGCGGCGATCCCGATCGCGCCGCCGAGGTTGCGCATCATGTTGAACAGGGCGGACGCGGACCCCGCATTCTCGTGCTCGACGCCGGCGGTGGCGACCGCGGAGAGAGGCGCGAAGCAAAGGGCCTGACCAATGGCACGGACGACGTTCGGCCAGAACAGCTGATCGGCGGCATAGTCGTTGGTCATGAAGATGTTCATGAAGTTGGAGCCAGCGAACAGAGCAAAGCCGATTCCGATCACGATCCGCGGGTCGAACCGCTTCATCAGGCGGGGCACCAGCGGGATCAACACGAGTTGCGGCAGGCCGGTCCATGCCAGCACCATGCCGATCTGCTCGGAATTGTAGCCCTGGATGCGGGCGAGATAGACCGGCAGGATGTAGACCGAGCCGTAGAGGGCAATGCCGAGCAGGAAGTTGGCGAGGACGCCGAAGCCAAAGTTGCGACGGAACAGGATGCGCAGGTTCAGCAGCGGCTTGTTTGTGCTCAGCTCGATCGCGATGAACAGGGTTAGCGCAATCGTTGCGATCACAGCGAGGCGGACGATGAAGGGCGAGCCGAACCAATCGTCCTTGTTGCCTTCCTCCAGCACGGTCTGCAGCGCGGACAGGCCGATCGCCATGGTGATGATGCCGGCCCAGTCGCCCTCACGCAGCAGCGACAGCTTCATGGGCTTCGCCTCCAGCGAGAAATAGAGCATGGCGATCATGATCGCGCCCGGCACGACGTTGACATAGAAGATGTATTCCCAGCCCCAGTTCTCGGTGAGATAGCCGCCGATGGTCGGACCGATTGCGGGTGCGAAGGTCGCGGAGATCGCGAACAGCGCGAGCCCAATCGGCTGTTTGTTCTTCGGCAGCAACGTGATGATCAGGGTGAACGCCATCGGGATCAGCACGCCGCCGGTGAAGCCTTGCACGGCGCGCAGCGCAATCATCTGCGGCAGGTCCTGCGCGAAGGCGCAAGCCGCCGAGAACACCAGGAACAGGAAGGCATTGGTCAGGAGATAGATGCGGACCGAGAACACCTGGGCGAGCCAGCCGGAGAGCGGGATCACCACGATCTCGGCGATCAGATAGGAGGTCGAAATCCATCCCCCATCATCGATGCCGGCACCGATCGCGCCCTGGATGTTGGCCAGCGAGGCGTTGACGATCTGGATGTTGAGCACGGCCATGAAGGCGCCGAGCGTGGCGCCGATCACGGCGACCCAGGTCTTTATCGAAACAGGCTTGACCGAGACGGCGCGGGCGGCTGGCGCCGCGGCGGGGCCAGCGACGGCGGGAGAGGAAGTGGTGCCGAGGGTTGCTTGAAGCGCGGTCATGTTCGTCTCCTCTTGCCTTGCCGGGAGAGCATGCATTGAACAGTTGATCTCGATAATCGAAGGAATTGTGGAAGCATTATCCAGCAAGATTTGAAGATTCCTGCTGGACGAGCGCTTCCAGCACTTAGCCTCCAGCGGGATGGACCTTGGCCGCGTTGGAAGCGATCTGTTCGTGCGCCTTGCGTTCAGCGACGACGGTCGCCTTGGTGTCGACGGTCGGCACCGCCGACATGCCGGGACGAAGCAGTCCCTTCAGGGAGTGGTCGTTGAACACGATCTTCACGGGGACGCGCTGCACGATCTTGGTGAAGTTGCCGGTGGCGTTGTCCGGCGGCAGCAGCGCAAACTCCAGGCCGCTCGCCGGCGACAGGCTGTCAACATGGCCCTTCAGCGTGGTCGAATGGAAGCTGTCGATTTTGAGTTCAACGGGCTGCCCATCGCGGACGTTCGTAAGCTGAGTCTCCTTGAAGTTTGCGATAACGTAGACCGCGTCGAGCGGCACCACCGCCATCAACTGCGTGCCGGCCTGCACATATTGTCCGACCCGCAGCGAGCGGGCGCCGACGGTACCTTCAACAGGAGCCGTGATTTGCGTGTAGGACAGGTTCAGCGCCGCCTGCTCCTCGACTGCATGGGCGTGATCGAGCTCGGCAACCGCCTGGGCGCGCTGGGTCGAGAGCACCTCGATCTTCTTGTTGGCGGCGATCAGGCCCGCCTTGCTCTGCTGCAATTGCGCGGTCTGGGCCCGCAGCGCCGCGTCGGTCTGCTGGGCGCGCTGCACCGTGCCGGAGCCCGACTTCATCAGGTCGTCATAGCGGCTGCGCTCTTCCTGCGCGAATTTGAGGTTGGCCTCGGCTGCATCGACATCGGCAGCCTGCTGCTGGATCAGCGGTCCCTGCAATTCGATCTGCGCATCGAGGTTGTGGACGGCGGCCTCTGACGCGGCGACGTCGGCCCTGGCCTGGCTCAGCGCGGTTTTGAAGTCGCGGTCGTCGATACGGGCGAGCAATTGACCGGCCTTGACCGGCTCGTTGTCGGACACCAGCACCTGGGCGATGTAGCCGGAGACCTTCGGCGCGATGATCGTGGAATCGGCCTTCACATAGGCGTCGTCGGTGCTTTCGAGGTAGCGGCCGGTGGTCAGGTAGTAGTGGCCGAAATCGCCGGCCGCGGCGATGCCAAGGGCCAGAGCCAACGCCAGCGCCGCGCGCTTGATCGCCTGGCGCGACGGCTTCAGGCTGATTTTCTTATCGGTTTCAGAGACATAGGCCGCATTCGACATGGCATCCTCGTAAAGCTTCGGTCGCTGCCCGCGAGGGGCTTCTGAGATGCCGCAAAGATGCAATGTCATCCGCCTTGTGATAATCCGGGAAAAGCTGGAAGCATTATCCAGCCGCAATAGATAATCGAGGGTCCGATGGACCGGTTGACCAGCCTGACCGCCTTCGTCCGGGTCGTCGACGCCGGCGGCTTCTCGGCGGCGGGGCGCAAGCTCAACATGTCCACGACCATGGTCAGCAACCATGTGCAGGCGCTCGAAGATCGCCTGGGCGCACGACTGCTCAACCGCACCACGCGCAAGGTGAGCCTGACCGAAATCGGCAAGGGCTATTACGACCGCTGCGTCCAGATCCTCGCGGACATCGAACAGGCCGACGATATCGCCGGCGCGCTGCAATCGACCCCGCGCGGCACGCTGCGCGTCTATACCAACACCCATCTGGTGCAGTTCCTGTCGCCGGTGGTGGCCGAGTTCCTCGCAGCCTATCCCGATGTGAAGGTCGATCTCGTCATCGGCGAACGCAATGTCGACCTGATCGACGAGAATTTCGACCTCGCGGTCCGCATGATCCCGTCACCGGATTCCAGCCTGATCGTGCGCAGCCTTGCGACCTGGCGGCATGTGTTGTGCTGCTCGCATGACTACATCGAAAAGCACGGCAAGCCCGAACAGCTCGCTGATCTGGCCGAGCGCAACTGCATCCGCCACGTGAATTATCCCTATGGGGACGACTGGCGTTTCGTCGACCGCAAGGGGACGCCGGCGACGGTGCGCGTGTCGGGCAATCTGATCTCGAATAGCGGCGACACGCTGCGATTGGCCACGCTGGCCGGCGTCGGCGTCTGGCTTGCCGCGGGATTTCTGGTTCGCGACCATCTCGAGTCGGGCGAATTGGTCCGGCTGCTGCCGGAATACCGGCCGGTCGAATTCTCGATGAATGCGATCTATCCGCATCGCCATCATCTCTCGGCGAAGGTCAGGACCTTCATCGACCTGTTGGCGCGTCATTCCGCCGAGCAGCAGAAGCAGATCAACCCGTATGCATGACCATCGTCGTTGTTGCGAGGAGCCAACGGGTCCGCGCGAAGCGCGGCCCAATGACGGGCTCCGCGACGACGTGTTCGCCGAAGCTCAATGAGCGAAGGCGAAAGCAATTCAGGCCATTTCCACGGATACACCTCTGGATTGCTTCGCTTCGCTCGCAATGACGATAATGTGGCAGCTGTCATCTGGATCGGCATAGAGCAATGCAATATGGTCCGGCCCAATGAATCGCATTGTTACTTCCCTGATCACTCTGTTTGCATTGGCCCCGCTGACCTCAGCGCTCGCGGGATCGGCACCGTTCGGCCCACCGCCGGGTGCGAACATCGTCGTTGAAAAGCTCGCACCGATCGAGCCTTTCGTCAAAGGCGAGATCGCCGCGGGCAAAATCCCCGGCGCGATCGTACTCGTGCAACAGCACGGCAAGCCGGTTTATCTCAAATGGTTCGGCACGCGCGACCCGGACAAGGGCACGCCGATGACGGAGGATGCGATCTTCCCGATCCATTCCGTCACCAAGACCATCACCAGCATTGCGGCGATGATGCTGATCGACCGCGGCAAGATCGCGCTCAATGATCCCGTCAGCAAATACATCCCGTCTTTTGCCGGAATGAAGGTCGGTTTCGAGCGTAAGGATGAAAGCGGCAAGACTGTGCTGGATCACTTGTCGCTGCGCCGGCCGATCACGGTCGAGGATTTGCTGCTCCACACTTCAGGCATCACCTACGGCTTCTATGGCGACGGCCTGGTCAAATCGGCTTATGAAGGCATCTATCTCGGCGATTTCGACAATGCCGGCTTTGCCGAGCGGATTTCCAAGGTGCCGCTGGCCGAGCAGCCGCGCACGCTCTGGGACTATGGCCATTCCATCGACGTGCTTGGCCGGGTGATCGAGGTCGCTTCCGGCCAATCGCTTTATCAGTTCGAGAAAGCGAACCTGCTCGATCCGCTCGGCATGACCACCACCAAATTCTTCCTGACCGATCCGGCTGAGCGGGCACGCTATGCCTATCCGCTGCCGAAGGACCGCCATGTCGAGCGCAATTCGCTCAATGTCACGCGCTGGGAATCGGGCGGCGGCGGCATGGTCTCGACCATTGCCGACTTTGCCCGCTACGGCCAGATGCTGCTCAATGGCGGGAAGCTCGACGGCAAGACCTATCTCAGTCCGGCCACGTTCGAGGCCATGACGACGGACCACATCGGGCCGGGCGCAGGGGTTGCGCGCGATACCTATTATTTTCCAGGCGACGGCTTCGGTTTCGGCTATGGTTTCGGCGTCCGCGTCGATCCGGGTTTTGCGATCCCGCCGCCGCCCGGCTCGCTCGGCGAGATCAAATGGGACGGCGCGACGGGCTGCTATATCGTCGTCGACCGTGCGGAGGACATGTTCTTCGTGGTGATGCAGGACTCGCCGTCGGGACGGATGCACGTCATCACCACGATCAAAAAGATCATTTACGACGCCCTCGAGAAATGACCGGAGAGGTGCGATGCTGCAAAAGCCCGTGACCAGCGATCAGACCATCGCCGCGCCGACGCGTATCATTGCGCTCGACCGCGCGCGGACCTTCATCACGCTCTTGGTGCTGCTGCATCATTCCGTGGTCAACTACACGCATTTCGGCAGCGGCGACAAGGCGCGCTGGCTCGGCTTCGATCTGGTCGTGCTGTTCAACGACAGCTTCTTTATGGCCTGCATGTTCCTGATCTCGGGCCTGTTCGTGCAGCAGAGTCTCGCCAAGCGTGGACCTGCGAATTACCTCGGCAACCGCGCCTGGAGGCTCGGCGTGCCTTATCTGCTCTCCATCTTCGTGCTGATGCCGGTCGCCTATTATCCGACTTTCCTGCGCTACCACCTGCCCGGCACCACTGATTTCAACTTCCTTCATTTCTTGTGGCGCGTGTTCACCATCGGTCCCTGGCCGTCGGGACCGGCATGGTTCATCTGGGTGCTCTTGGCGTTCGATACGGTCGTGGCGCTGCTGTGGAAGATCGCGCCAGGCGCGATCGAGGGGCTCGGCAGGGCGATTTGCGGATTGCGCTACCGTCCGGGCGTTGCCTTCGTCGCGTTCCTGGCCTTCTCGGTTATCGTCTATCTGCCGATGCGGCTTTGGGTCGGCGATGCCGCCTGGTTCGAGCCGGGCGGTTATCCCTTGCCGATCCAGACCAGCCGCATCTTCCTCTATTTCGGCTATTTCCTGGTCGGCGTCGGCATCGGTGCGACGGATCTTCGCTCAGGCGTCTTCGCGGAGAACGGCGAACTGGCGGCGCGCTGGAAGGTCTGGCTCGCGGTCGCGCTCGTTTTCTATGGTGGGATACTGGCCCTCGTTTACGCCAAGCACAATTTGTTGCCCGATCCCAACATGCAGCCGGTGTGGTGGCGCACGGCGTATGGACTTGCCTTCGCACTGTTCAGCGGCGCGATGGCTTTTGCCGAGCCGGGCTTCTTCCTGCGCGCCGCGAAATCGCCGATGCGCTTGCTCGATGCCATCCAGCCCTCCGCCTACGGCATCTTCCTGATCCACTACATCTTCATCATCTGGCTGCAATATGTGGTCTACGATCCGGCCTGGTCGCCATTCGCCAAATTCGCAATCGTGTTCGCGGGAACGCTGACGGGGAGCTGGGTGACGGTGATTTTGTTGCGCAAGATTCCGTTTGTGCGGCGGATGATCTAAGAGTGCCGTCATTGCGAGGAGCGTAAGCGACGAAGCAATCCAGCCTGTGGATGCATGCTGGATTGCTTCGCGTCGCTCGCAATGACGACGTGGCGGCGCTACGGCTTCAAGATCAATTTCTGCACCCGCCAATTCAGCAGCTCCGCGACATAGAGCGTGTTCTCCGAGGGGCATGCCATCGCGTGAATCCATCCGAACTGTTTGAGCTGCTTGCCGGACCGGCCGAGCACGCCCAGCACCTTGCCGTCGAGGCTGAGCTTGTAGATGCGGCCGGGAAAGGCGTCGGCCGAATAGAGAACCTGGTTCGGCGGCGGCGTGATGCAGATCGCCCAGGGCGAGCCCGGCGCCATCGTGCCGGCCGCGATCATCGCTTCATCCGGCTTCTTGCCGATCGCAGGTTTCGCGTCCGGCGGCACTGGCACGTCGATGGTGAACTGACGCAGGAACTTGCCGTCGCCGTCGAACACCTGGATGCGGCGGTTGCCGCGGTCCGCGACATAGACATTGCCCTGCGCGTCGGTCGCGATCGAATGCGGGGTGTTGAACTGGCCGGGCTCCTTGCCGCGGTCGCCCCAGGACTTGATCCAGTTGCCGTCCTTGTCAACCTTGGCGACACGCGAATTGATGTAGCCGTCACTGATGAAGGTGTCGCCGGCCTTGTTCCAGGCGACATCCGTGACCTGACGGAAGCGGCCGTCCTCGGCGGGCAGCGGTGGCTTCGGATGCTTCAGCGGCCCGGTGTCTTCGTCGGAAGCCTCCTGCTTGCGGCCGAACACCATCAGCACGCGGCCTTCGGGATCGAACTTGATCACCATGTCGGAGCCCTTGTCGGTGACCCAGACATTGTCCTGCGGGTCCACCTTCACGGTGTGGGCGAACGACCAGGCGTAGAGGTTCTTGCCCATCTCGCCGATGAAATTGCCCTTGGCGTCGAACTCCAGCAGTTGCGTTGCCGCGGCGGCATAGGCCGGACCGGACGTGTTGCCGCGTGACAGCGCGAAGATGTGTCCCTTGGAGTTGACCGCGACGCCCGACACCTCGCCGAAATACATATTGTGCGGCAGCCGCACCGGATTGGGCACGGAATCGAAGGCGATGGTGGGCACCGACTGCTGAGCCAGCGCCGGCGACGCGGCAAGCAGCAATAATCCGAGCAGCGCATGCTTCATCGAAATCCTCCCGCAGGCTTCTTGGTTCTTGGTGGGGCGCGGATGCTAGTCTGGCGCCAGCATCATCGTCCATTGCCGCAAGCGCGCTACCGTCCATCGTCGGGCGCATGGCGAAAGGCACAAACACGCTTTATGAAGCCGTAGGTCTATGAAGTTCTGGCTCCATGAAGTTTTGGCTCTCCATTGATGGCGGTCACATGTTTCCGAAACTAAAGCCGATATTGTTCGCGCTTGCAGCATGCATGTTCTTTGTCGGCGGTGCGGCGCGCGCGGCCTATCCCGATCGTGTCATCAAGATCGTGGTGCCGTTTGCGCCAGGCGGCGGCACCGACCTGGTGGCTCGTACGCTGGCCCAGGAGATGTCCAAAGAGCTCGGCGTCTCCGTCATCATCGAGAACAAGCCGGGCGCAGGGACCATCATCGGCACCCAGGCGGTCGCAACCGCCGAGCCCGACGGCTACACGCTGCTGATGGGCACCTTCGCCAATGCGGTCAATCCGGGCCTCTACGCCCAGCTGCCTTACGACCAGCATCGTGACCTCACGCCCGTGGCGCTCATCGCACGCTCCTTCAGCATTGTCGTGGTCAATCCGAAATCCCAGATCAAGTCGATCGCGGATCTGATCGCCGCCGCCAAGGCCGATCCCGACAAATTGTCCTACGGCACCTATGGCACCGGCACCTCGGCGCATCTCGCCGGCGAACTGTTCAAGCACATGGCGAACGTCAATTTGACCACCGTCCCGTACAAGGGCTCGGCGCCGGCTATCACCGACCTGATCGGAGGTCAGATCCAGGTGATGTTCACGACGGTCGCGAGTGCCGCAGCGCTGGTCGAGGCCGGTCAGTTGCGCGCGCTCGCCGTAACCTCGGCGGAGCGCTCGCCGGCCTTCCCGAATCTGCCGACTGTCTCCGAAGCCGGTGTGCCCGGCTACGACGCCGAGGCCTGGTACGGCCTGTTCGCACCAGCCAAGACGCCGCCCGATATCATCGACCGCATCAACAAGGCGGCCGCGAACGCGGTCAAAGCGGAGCCCTTCAAGAAGCTCAGCGTGAACGAGGGCCTGATCCTGGTCGCGAGCCCGCCCTCCGAGCTCGACCGTTACTTTCGCGAGGAGGAAGACCGCTGGCGCAAGGTGATCCAGGACGCCGGCATCAAGGCCGACTAAGCGCCGGGGCGGGCGGGCCGGTTTCCAGGCGAAACATTCTTCGCTAGACTAGCCGGCCATGTATCTCGCTGCCGCAGAGAGCCGGGTGCTGGCGCACATCTTCGGGCTGTTGTCCGAGGACCTTGGCGAGCACGACGTGCGCGAAGCGATCGGACATTATCTGCTCGAGTTGCTGCACGCCGATTATTACGCCTCGTATGTCTGGCATGGGGTGTCGAAGAAGTTCGAAAAGGCCGTGTTCCTCAACATGGACCCCAAGAATCTCGCGAACTACGATCTGTATTACCAGTATCATGATCCCATCACGTTCAAGCTACAGGCCTGCCGCGAGCCGACGCTGGTGACGCAGGTGATGCCGCAACGCGACTTGATGCGGACCGAATTCTTCAACGACTTCCTGGCCCGCGACGGACTGCATTGGGGTGTCAACGCCTATGCCTATGCCGGCGATCGCAACATCGGCGATGTCAGGATCTGGCGCGGGCGGGGCAGCGAAAATTTCGACGCGCATACGCTCGAGCTGTTGCGACTGATCGAGCCGGCCTTTACCGGTGCGCTGTTGCGCGCGCAGGGAGCGCCAGCGCTATCCGAGGTTCACGCGCCCACGCCGACGCTGAAATTATCGGTGCGCGAATATGAGATTGCGCGAATGGTCGCCGATGATCTCAGCGACAAGGAGATTGCCTACCGCATCGGCGTCGAAATCTCCACCGTCCGCACCCATCTCAAGCGCGTCTTCGAAAAGCTCGGCGTACGCCGCCGCAGCGGCGTCGCAAGCCTGTTGTCGCGGCACCGCTAGTTGGGTCACCTCTCCCGGAGGGCTAAGGCATGCACACATCTCGAAAACCGACTCAAAAACAGGGACTTAGATGACCCCCGATTTTGAAACGGGTTTGATGTCAAAGTGTCAGCGCGCATTGAAAAGACTCATGATTCTCATCGATGCCGCTGGCCCGTCAAAAGATGTGTGTACGCCTTAGCC